>ERZ773022.1094-NODE-1094-length-19355-cov-4.237876_pt1 | contig 19355 bp, 15 predicted proteins | sample MGYA00580839_ERZ773022 | MGnify/ENA primary metagenome ERZ773022 (study PRJEB29015, sample SAMEA2738020) | human oral metagenome | biome: human oral; feature: human-associated habitat; material: dental | place: China | collected 2044 ... | reverse complement strand
CCGGGGATGGACGGCCGTCATCGGTCTCGTCGATGAGATCGGCCATGGTGCGCAGCGCATCGACATCGGCCTGAGGAGGGCCCAGTCCGTAAGCAGCGGCAACCGAGACGAAGCGGGCGGCGTAGGCGTCCAGGAGCTCGTTCCCCAGCGCCGCGGCCTCGGCGGCACGGGCGGAGAGCGCGGCGGGGCTCACCCGGCCCTCGAACGACGCGGCCGGGGTGCCCCGGCGCGGCGAATAGGGGAAGACGTGGGCGCGCCCGATCCCCGCACGGCGCATCAGACGCAGCGTGTTCCCGAAGGCACCCTCGTCCTCGCCGGGGAACCCCACCAGGACGTCGCTGCTGATGTGAAGGTCCTCCCCCAGCCGCTCGCGAGCCCGGCCGCAGATCCGGGCAAAATCGTCGGCCGTATAGCCGCGGCGCATACGGCTCAGGACCCCGTTGTCCCCGCTCTGGAGCGGAAGGTGCAGGTGCGGGCAGAAGACGGGGCTCTCCCCCAGTGCCTCCAGGAGGTCGTCCGAGAGTGCGAAGGGCTCCAGGGACCCCAGGCGCAGCCGCTCCAGCCCCGGCAGGGCCGAGAGTGCGCGCACCAGCTCCGCGAGGGACGACCCCGTATCCCGTCCGTACACGCCCAGATGGATCCCGGTCAGGACGATCTCCCTGCACCCGGCGTCCAGAAGGCGCCGGGCCTCGTCCATCGCACGATCCGCGGGCCGGCTCGTGGAACGTCCCCGTAGGAACGGGATGACACAGTAGGAGCAGAAGTGATCGCATCCCTCCTGAACCTTGAGGAAGGCGCGCGTGTGAAACACCGGGCGCGTGGCGGGAAGCTCCTCCCACCTCCGGTCCCGAAGCAGGTCGGAGCGGAGATCGCAAAAGGCCCGGCCGTCCCGGACCATGGCCTCGAGGGCGTCGGTCAGCTCGCCCTTCCTCCGATTGCCGACCAGGATGTCGGCGCCCAGCTCCCGGGCCTCGTCCGCCGCGGCCCCCTGCGCCCAGCAGCCGCACACGGCGACGACCCCGAGCTCCCCGACGGTCCGGCGGGCGCGCCGTACCGCCTGCCGGCACTTGCGGTCCGCCTCCGCCGTTACGGAACAGCTGACGATCACCGCGGCGGAGCAGCCCTCCGGGTCCCGCGTCACGAGGGCGCCGCGCGCCTCCAGATCTCCGGCCAGGAAGTCCCCCTCACAGAGGTTCGAGCGGCATCCCAGGACATGAACCCAGACGGACCGTCCCCTCAGGTCCGGGGGGTGAACTGCGTTCACGCCCGCCGCGCGGGCCGGGCCCGGCAGCCCCACCAGTCCCCCAGACACAGCTCACGCTCCACGGCCAGCCCCGCCGCGGGCAGGGCGGAGAGGAAGCGCTCCCGCTCGCCCGCCGTCATCCCGGAGAAGATCGCGGACCCCGTCGGCCTCAGCACGCGCAGCACGTCCGGCAGCAGAGCCAGGTTCGGCTCCAAAAGGATGTTGGCCGTCAGCAGGTCGGCGTCCGCCTCCACGCCCTTCAGGAGGTCCCCTGCGGCCAGGTCGCAGAGGATGGGGGGCAGGCCGTTCAGCTCCATGTTGCGCCGCACCTCGCCGAGCGTCGCCGGGTCCAGGTCGCGGGCCACGGCGTGCGCGGCCCCCAGCTTCAGCGCGGCGATGAAGAGGATGCCGGTGCCCGTCCCGACGTCGACGATCGTATCGTCCTTCCGCACGGCCTCCTCCAGGAGCTCGAGCGCGATGCGCGTGCTCTCGTGATAGCCGGTCCCGAAGGCGGAGGCCGGGTAGATGAGGATCGGGAGCCGTCCCTCGGGCGCGGAATCCCTGTGCCATGGGGCCATGACTACGAGCCCACACCCCGCCTCGAGCGGGGGGAAGGCCTCCAGGTGCTGCGTGTGCCAGGGGCGGTCCTCCACCTTGCCGTGTGCGCGCAGCATGACGCCAGGGAAGCCGGCCAGTAGTTCCCTCAGCTCCGCGAGAAGGGCGCCGATCTCCCGGGAGCTGCGGTAGGCCGCCCGCAACACCAGCCTGTCCCCCTCCTCGAAGAGCTCCGACCCCATGGCCCCGGAGAGCGCGGCGAGGTCGAACAGGCGCTCCTCCGTCCACGCGGGGTTTTTGTTCCCGTCCCCGTCGCTCTCCGCCTCGAACTCGACGCTCCACCAGAAACCGGGGCCGCTGTCGGACTGCGGGGCTCCATACAGATCGTCAGAAGACAAACCGATCACTCCCAAACATACCGGGCACGCCGAAGGAATCCACGGCGGACCCTTTTTCATATTCACATTCTATTTTACTACGGGCGGAGAAACGGAGGGAGCGACGCCATTGGAGACCCTCCGTTCGCGCCTCCCCCCGGACGGTTCTCTCCCCTGCGGCAGCGGTGTACCTCTTCCCGCCGTCCTGTCCCAATGACGGGCGTGAGATAATAGACATGGACATGGACACGGACCGTTCCGGGAACACCGAGACCCGGTTCGGGGTCCGGCACGAGGGAAGGGAGGCTGCGGCATGGAACCCTTTACGCTGACCCCCGCCTGCAAGGATTACCTCTGGGGTGGGAGGCGTCTGAAGGACGATTGGGGAATGAGGACCGACCTCGAAACGGTCGCGGAGATCTGGGAGTTGTCCGCCCACCCCGCGGGGGACGGTATCGTCGCGGACGGCCCCTGGGCGGGACGCCCGTTCTCGGAGGCCGTTCGGGCGCACCCGGAGATCGTCTCCCGCCGCCACGGGCCGGATGATCCCTTTCCCCTGCTGGTGAAGCTCATCGACGCCAGGCTCCCCCTCTCCATCCAGGTCCACCCGGACGACGCCTACGCCGCCCGCGTCGAGCACGGCTCGGGCAAGACGGAGATGTGGCTCGTCCTGGACCACGAGCCCGGTGCGTTCCTCTACCTGGGGTTCGAGGAGGTGGAGCGCCGCATCGGAGACGGAAGCCTGACCGACGTGCTTCACAGGGTGGAAGTACAAAGGGGCGACCGTTTTTTCATCCCCGCGGGCACGATCCACGCCATCGGGGGCGGCGTCCTGATCGCCGAGGTGCAGCAGAGTTCCGACCTCACCTACCGCGTCTTCGACTACGGCCGGACGGGGCCGGACGGGAGGCACCGCCCACTTCACGTGGGCAAGGCGCTCGACGTCATGCGCCCGGGCCCCGCCGACTTTGCCGTCCCGGGCGCGTCCCCCGCACGTCCCGTTCCGGGCGGCACCCTGGAGCGTCTGGCCGATTGTCCCCATTTTCGGGCGGAGGTTCTGGAACTCTCCGGACTCTGGGAACGTACTGCGGACGAGGACACCTTCCACTCCCTGCTCTGCCTGGACGGGACGGCCGCACTCCGTACCGGCTCCGCCGTTCTGAGCGCCCGGAAGGGCTCCAGCCTCCTCGTCCCGGCCGACGCGGGCCCCTTCCTCCTGGAGGGCACGGCCCGGTTTCTGATCACGTCGCGGGGAGGCCGGGAAAAAGGGGAATAAGCGGGGCCGTCAGGCCCCGCTTCAGGTATCCGAAAGGTAGTAGGTTCGACTGTGCATGTAGCTTTGCACACTGAGGTTCCGCAGGGCATCCAGCTTTCCATCCCTGAGGTTTTCCACGATCCGACGATGATACTCCGACAGGCTGTCCAGGTTCTCCTGCCTCACATGGCGCAGCTGAATCTGATAGAGCCGGGAATAAGTCCTGCGGAGCAGCTCGATCGTCCAATTCAGCCCGGAGAGCTTGTGGATGTAGAAATGGAAATCGCAGTCCAGGTCGAAGAACTTGAGTTGGGCCCTTTCCCGGTCCTCCTCGACAATAGCCGCGACACTCTTAAAACGTTCGATGGCCTCCATGAGCCAGCGATAGTGCTCGTCCTTCAGAAGATCGTGTTTGACGATATGCTCGTAGATCAGCATCTCCAGAGAGAGGCGCACATCGTAGATCTCCGCAACATCCTGATCGCTGTAGCCGAGGACGACGGCTCCCTTTCGGGGAATGGCCTTGACAAGCCCGTGCGCCTCAAGTTCCTTGATGGCCTCACGAACCGGAGAACGGCTGATGTTGAGCTTTTCGGCCAGTTCGACCTCACGGATGAAGGAGCCGGGAGGATATTCCCTCCCCAGCAGAAGCTGTTTTCTGAGAAAGTCCCAAACTTCGTCCGCAATCGAGTGCGGCGCCACGAAATCCGTTGCCACAGTATCTCCTGCCTATCCTGTCCCTAAAAACACGTCCGCCGGAAAGCTCCGTCACGTCCCTCTCCGGATAAGATTCTATCACAGCCAGATTCCAAAAAGGCAGGTGGGCCATCTCCAGTAAATGAAATGAGCCGAAGTGAGGCGTTACTCCTTCATGAGGTACAACTCCATGAAGCGCTATTTCATGACGGAGGGAAGCCACAGGCTCATCTGCGGAAACGCGATAGTGGCAACCAGGAACAAAATCATGATGACGATAAAGGGAAACACTCCCTGGATGACCTCCTTCATCTTTACATCATTACGAATGCCGCAGATCACATAGAGGTTCATCCCGACGGGGGGCGTAACCAGGGCCATCGTCATGTTCACCGTCAGGATCACGCCGTACCAGATGGTATCGATCCCCAGAGCATGCAGGATAGGCGTCACCAAGGGCATGGTCAGCAGTACGATGGAGACCGTCTCCAGCATGGCGCCCAACACCAGCATCAGGAGGTTCATGACGATGATGAACGTCAGTGCGGACATTTTGTTTTCCACGACGATCTCCGTAAGGGCCTGGGGGATCTGCAACAGAGCCATGACCCTGCCGAACAGCAGCGCCCCGGCGATGATAATCGCGATCATACACGAGGTGGGAACGGACTTGAGACAGATTCCCGGGATGTCCCGCACCTTGATGGTACGATAGACCACGACGGTCACGAACAGGCTGTAGACCAGTCCGACCGCCGCCGCCTCGGTCGGGGTGAACGCGCCGGAGTAGATTCCGCCGATGATGATGAAGGGCAACAGGATTCCCCAGATGTTCTTGGCCGTGATGGAAAGCCTCTCGTTCCAAGTGGTCCTAGGCATCGGGGTAAAACCACCCCGTTTGCTTTTCATGATCGCATACAGGATAAAGAGCCCTGCCAGGATGAGGCCAGGGACAACCCCCGCGATAAACAGTCTGCCGACGGAGTCCTCCGTCACCGTTCCGTAGATGATCATCGGAATGCTGGGAGGAATTAGGATCCCCAGCGTTCCCCCCGCTGCCAGCAGGCCCAGAGTGAAGGATTTGTCGTAACCGCGTTCGATCATTGCAGGATAGGCGACCATCCCGATGGTCGCTGCCGTTGCGGCGCCCGACCCCGTAATGGCAGCGAAGAATGCACAGGCCAGGATCGTCCCAATGGCCAGCCCTCCGGGGAGATGGCGCACCCAGGAGTTCATGACCTCGAACAGGTCGTCCCCAACACGTCCGTCCAGCAGGATCTGACTCATGAGGACGAATATCGGGATGGAAAGCGTCGTGAAGCTGTCCAAGGAGGAGAACATCGTCGCCCCGACGACCTTGAGGGGAAGCCCGAACAGGAAGATCAGGGCGACGGAGGTGGCCCCCAGGGAGAAGGCCACGGGCAGTCCCATGCAAAGGATCAGCATCAGGAGAAGAATGACCAGCAAAAATTCGGACATCTACGCCGCTCCTCCTTCCGTTTCGGCGGAAGCCCCGTTCAGGGCTTCGAACCGATCGACGGCTATCAGCAGAAATTGGAGGGTCAGGAGCAGGAAGCCCAGGAAAAGGGGCAGCTGCACCAACCACATCGGAACCCGCAGGATAGTCGCACTGAGCTTGTTGTACCGAATACTACCAGCAATCATCAAGTAGGCCTGATGGGTCACGATGGCACAGAAGACCATCCCTACAAGGCTGGTGACGATATCCAAAAGGTTCTGCACCCTTGGGGAAAGGCGATCGAAAATCAGATCGATCCGTACGTGCTTGCCCAGCATCAGCGTGTAGGATGCCCCAGCCAGCATCGACCACATGAACAGATAAATGGAGACCTCCTGAACCCAGATCGTCGGGGAGCCAAAGCAGTAGCGGGCGACGACCTCATAGAAGAGCATCAAGCTCATTGCGAGGATACCCAGGCCGCTGAGGTAGCCCAGACAAAGGTTTCCCGATTTGACGAAAGAACGTATCCTGCCCATCATAGACCAATTCCTCCTATCGACAAAGAAGAAGATTGGGGGTGTCCCGTGAGACACCGGACGCCCCTGATGGAACATACGGAGTTACCGGAACAGCCTGTCGCCAAGAGCGATCAATTGTCCGCCGATCTCGCCGGCGTGCTTCACGAATTGTTCCTTGACGGACTGCGTGGCCTTTACGAACTCGGCCCGCTCCTCGGGCGTAAGAACCACGACCTCGAGACCGGCATCCCGGACCGTCTTCTCGGCCTCAGCTTCGGAATCTACGATCGCCCCACGGATCCACACCTCGGCGTCCTTCCCTGCCCTCAGGATGATCTCTTGGCTCTCGGAGTCAAGCCCCGTCCACCAATCAAGGTTCGACTGGACGCTGAACTCCGCCGTCGAATAGTTGGCGATCGTCAGGTACTTCTGGACCTCGTACACCTTGCGGGAGACGCCTGCCGGCATGCCCGTCGTCGCGCCGTCTACGGTTCCGCGCTGGAGCGCCATGTACATCTCGGAGGAGCTCATCAGGGTGGGGGCTGCGCCCAGGGCCTTGAGCGTTTCGGAGTCGCCCGCGCTGTAGGAGCGCATCTTCAGTCCGGCAAAATCCGCGGGCGTCCGCAGCGGACGTTTGCTGTTCCACATCTGGATGAAGCCGTAATCGACCCAGAAGAGGTTCTTGACCCCGAACTTCACGAACTCCTTGTCCAGGATCTCGCCTGCCCCCTCGTCGAGGAACTTCTTGGGGGAATCCAGTCCCACGAAGAGAAACGGGACGTCGAACACGTCCGCCGCCGGGATCATGCCCCCCCACTTGTTGGTGGCGACGAGGCCGATGTCCACAAGCCCATCCTGAAGGGCCTCGACGATCTCCGTGTCCTTGAAGAGCTGGGCGGAGTCGAAAATCCGGATCGTTATCCTGCCCTGCGAGTACTCCTTCACCTTATCGGCGAAGATCGCCAGCCCCTTGGAAATATGGTGCGAAGGGGGGAACTGATTGGAGAGCTTGTACTCCGCGGCCATTGCCACCGCAGCGGGAAGCATCGTCGCAATCACCAATGTCAACGTCAACGCCGCAAAAAATTTTCGTTTCCAGTTGCCCATTGTCATCATCTCCACTTTGTGATGTAGCCCCGCTCAGGCGAGGCATGAACCTTGTTCCATTCCAAAAATCAGCAACACAGCTCCACAGGCTGACCGAAGCGGCTCTTGACCAGGTGCCCCAGGGTTCCGAGTCCATAGTCCTGCATCCGCCGAGCAACCCTCACAAGAGCCAGGGGGTCCAACCCCGTCTCGATCCCCAGACCATTCAGGTAGAAGACCAGGTCCTCAGTCGCCGCGTTTCCCGCCGCGCCGGGCGCGTAGGGACAGCCGCCCAGCCCCCCGGCTGCGGAATCGAAGCGGTCGAATCCTCGCACCAGGGCCTCACGAACGTTCAAAAGAGCCATTCCGAACGTGTTGTGGATGTGCAGGAATACGGAAATGCCACTCAGGGCCGGGGACACGGCATCCAGCGTCTCGGCGAAATCCCGAGGATGACAGGTACCGATGGTCTCGGCCAGACAGATGCTGCGCGCACCCTTCTCCCGGACGATGCCGATCAGCTCGGATACCCTCCGTGGGTCAGTGCGTCCCTCGAACGGGCACATGAAGGACGTGGCGATGGAGACGGACAGCTCTGCCCTTCCATCGATTAAGCGAGCGATATCATCCAGTCCCGCCAGGGATTCCGCCACGGTGCGGTTCAGGTTGGCCTTGTTGTGGCTCTCGCTGGCGGAGAATACGACGTTCAGGACATCGGCCCCGCAGGCAAGCGCACGCTCTGCCCCTTTTGAGTTGGGGACCAACGTTGTCAGACGTGCCGTTGGGTGGCGGCGTTTCGTCTCCGCAAGCACCTCTGCGGCGTCCGCCAACTGAGGGATGGCCTTGGGGCTGACGAATGAGGTGACCTCCATCTCCGCGACCCCGGCCTCAAACAAGGCGTCGATCCACTCGAGCTTCCGTTCCGTGGGTATGAACTCCTTCACATTCTGAAAACCGTCACGGGGACAGACCTCCCGGATGACGACGGAGCCGGGTACTGCCGCGTCCTTCCTCAAAGCACTCCCTCCCGTTTGAGTTCGGCGACCTGCTCGGCTGTGTAGCCCAGCATTGAGCCGTAGACCTCGTTATTATGTTGCCCCAGCTCGGGGGCCGGCGTCCGTATCGAGGCCGGGGTACCGCTGAGCTTCAGGTGCGAGCCCGTCAGCTTCAGCCTTCCCGCGATGGGGTGCTCGCACTCCACAAACATCTCCCGATCCTCGGCGATGTGCGGGTCGGCGGCCACCTGGTCGATGGAATAGATCGGCGCGCAGGGAACGCCCGCCCGATCCAGCTTCCCATAGATTTCCTCCACGGTTTGCCGCGACGTCCAATCCTCGACGATCCCCCGCAGCACCTCGTGATGGGCAACCCGATCCTTGGATTCACTGAAGCGCGGGTCCTGAAGAAGGTCCTCCCGTCCCATCGTCCTCGCCAGGTCCTGCCACAGTTTGTTGTTCCCAGCCCCGATGACCAAAGAGCCGTCCGAAGCCCGGAAGGAATCGTAGGGATAGGTGGACTCGTATCGATTGCCGATACGCTCCGGAATGCGTCCCTCGACGAAGTAGATCATGTTGATGATCTCCAGGCTTGCGACCACGGAGTCGACGAGGGCAATATCCACTTTTTGCCCCTGTCCGGTCCGAGCACGGGAGTTGAGCGCAGCCAGAACTCCTATGGCGCAGGACAACCCTCCCAGAACATCGCCCATGGCGGTCCCCGTCCGGGTGGCCTCGCCTCCAGGCCAGCCAGTCGTGCTCATCAGACCGCCCATCGCCTGAGCGATGATGTCGTACCCAGGACGCTTGCTGTAGCGTCCCGTGTGGCCGAATCCCGATATGGCGCCGTAGACGATACCCGGATTGACTTTTTTCAGAGCCTCGTAGCCCAGCCCCAGTTTCTCCATCGTTCCGGGACGGAAGTTCTCGAGTACCACATCGGCCTTCTCCAACATCCCCAGAAAAATACCCTTGCCCTTTGGATCCTTCAAATTTAGAGTAACCGCCTTCTTGTTGCGGTTCAGGTTCATCGAATAAGCGCTCACCCCCTCTTTGAAGGGCCCCATGCTCCGCTCGTCGGCACCCCCCTTCGGATTCTCGATCTTGATGACGGTAGCCCCCATGTCGGCCATCATCATGGAGCAAAACGGCCCTGCCAGAACCCTTGTCAGGTCCAACACCACGACATTCGACAACGCGCCTTCCAAAATGACCGCCCCCTCTTCAACCTTCAACGCCGGAACAACACCGGACACCTCGCCCCAATCCAATCCTCAATTTGAATCATAGAATGAAACTTATAGACGACTGAACTCTGTCGACAATGTTTCTTAAAAACAAGACTAACGGAAACAAAAGCGAATGTCAAGTGGAAAATTTTCATTTCTGAATGTCCTTGGGAAACACTGATTTAATTCTTGAAGCCCCAATAGTACCCCAGCTTGCTTGTTTTGAGGAAAAAGCTTGCCGGGAGTGCTGCTATCTCCGAAGGGGAGCCCTTATGGGTGGAGTATGGAACACAAAGCGTGTTCTCTTTGTGAATCAGGTTCATGTCTCGCTGAAAAACACTTGAGCGGTGCACAGGGAGTCGGGATCATCCTCTCCGATGAGGCGGGATTGTGCCCCTGCGAATTTTCATTTAGCATGTTTTTTCCGCAAACTTTCACGAATTGTCCCCGCCCTCTCGCCATTTCAGACGGGCTAATGATAAAATAGCAATAGGCTTCCATCACTTCAGTCTGTTTTCACTTCATGCCCCTCCGGGGGGCTTGTTCGAGCGCCTCGGGTGGGCATGGCGCAATCGCTTCAAAGCGGCGAAGAGGGCGTAATTGTTGGGAAAGCGAATGTATCCGAACTTGTGAGGAGGGATTTTGCTTGATCAAGAAGACACCTTTGAACGACATGCACCACAAGCTTGAGGGGCAGCTGACCGATTTCGGCGGCTGGGAGATGCCCCTGTGGTACAAGGCGGGGGCAGTGAAGGAACACCTATTTGTTGTTGAAAAGTGCGGCATCTTCGACATCTGCCACATGTGCCTGGTCCGGGTGACGGGCAAGGACGCCTTCGGGCTCCTTCAGCTCTGCCTGACCCGCAACATCGAGAAGCTGGCCAAGGGGGCCTGCGGCTACACGATGATCCTCGACGAGAAGGCCCACGTCGTGGACGACTGCATCGTCTACAACATGAACGACAACCGGGAGGACTATCTGCTGGTCGTCAACTCGAATCGGGCTTCCATCGTGGCCGACCACCTGAAGAAGCACATGGGCTCCTTCAAGGCCGACGTGAAGAACGAGGACGGCGTGTTCGGCAAGATCGACCTCCAGGGGCCGAAGTCCGCGGAGATCCTGCGCAAGGTCCTGGAGAAGGGTTCCATCGACGGGCTCAAGTACTTCCACTTCCTGGGCGACTACGACGCCGCGAAGAACAAGGACGTGCGCCTGAAGGGGGATATCCCCGTACTGCTCTCCCGCACCGGCTACACCGGGGAGCTCGGCTTCGAGATCCTCTGCCCGATCGGCAAGACCGTCGACGTGTGGAACGCGCTCGTCGCGGCGGGCGGGGACGACATCCTTCCCTGCGGTCTGGCCTCCCGCGACTCCCTGCGAATGGGTGCGGTCCTTCCACTCTCCCAGCAGGACATCGGCCCGTGGCCCTTCGTCCACACCCCCTGGGACTTCGCCCTGCCCCGCGACAAGGAGGGCAAGCTGACCAAATCCTTCCTCGGCTCGACCGTCTACGACAATCCCCCCGAGAGCTATACCCTGCCCTACTGCGGCTTCGACCCGCGCAAGGTGGATGCCCACCACGGCGCCAGGGTGCTGCTTGACGGGAAGGACATCGGGGTCGTCACCACCTGCTGCGTGGAGGTGGCGTGCAGCCGGGTGAACGGCAAGATCGTCAGTACCGCAAGCCCCGACAAGCCGGCGGACTTCAAGCCGAAGGGCCTCGTCGCGGGCTACGTCCGGGTGGACCGCAAGCTCGAGCCCGGTACGAAGATCACCCTGAAGGACGACCGGCGTTCCATCGAGGTGGAGATCGTCTCCGACATCCGCCCGGGCCGCACGGCCCGCGTCGCCATCTGAGGGGCGGATTTGTCCCACGGGGCGTCTTTTGGACCGCCCAAACGTTTTTCGGCCACTGCGGCCGTTCGACTGTTGAATTTGAGGGGAGAACTCGGGTTCCCGACACGGCATCACGACGAGCACCAAAACTAAAGGAGGAATGTTCTGTGAAAGCGTTTGACGAGCTGAATTTCAAAGCGGATGTTTCCTACACGAAGACCCACGAGTGGGCGAAGAAGAACGGCAACGTCGTTGTCGTGGGCGTGGACGACTACGCTCAGGGCGCCCTGGGCGACATCGTCTACGTCGAGCTCCCCGACGTGGGCGCGTCCACCAAGGCCGGCGCGGCCTTCGGTTCCCTGGAGTCCACCAAGGCGGTCAGCGACCTCAACGCTCCCGTCTCGGGCAAGGTTGTCAAGGTCAACGAGGCCCTTGCGGACTCCCCGGACCTGGTGAATACGGACCCCTACGGGGCGGCTTGGATGGTTGAGATCGAGGTGCCCGACAGCAAGGACTTTGATGCCCTGATGAAGGTCGACGCCTACAAAGACTACGTCAAGACACTCGATCATTGACGAAAGGGGGCGTATCCCATGAGATACCTGTCCCACACCCCGGAAGATCTCCGGGCGATGCTGGATACGATCGGAGTTAAAAAGGTCGAGGATCTCTTCACGACGATCCCGGCTGAGGTGCGTATGGACGGTCCTATCGACATCAAGCCCCGCACCGAGTGGGAGCTGACGGCCGAGCTCGGCGCCATGGCCGAGGCCAACTGCAACAGCGTGGCGTTCCTCGGCGCCGGGTGCTATCCCCACCACATCCCGGCCCACATCCCCTACCTCTCGAGCCGCTCCGAGTTCCTGACCTCCTACACCCCCTATCAGCCGGAGGTCAGCCAGGGGACGCTTCAGGCCATCTTCGAGTTCCAGACGATGACGGCCAACCTGCTGGGCATGGAGGTCGCCAACGCCTCCATGTACGACGGCGCAAACGCCCTGGCTGAGGCCGCTATCATGGCCATCCACGTCAAGAGGAAACCGAAGGTGGCCTACTCCCGCCTGAACCACCCCCATTACATCCAGGCGATGAAGACCTACTTCCGGCCCGCGGGCTTCGAGGCCGTCGAGGTGCCCGTCCTTCCGAACGGCCGTACCGACTTCAGCAAGATCCCCGACGACGTCTCGGCCCTGGTCGTGCAGTCCCCCAACTTCGCCGGAGTGATCGAGGACCTCGAGGCCGCGGCCAAGGCGGCTCACGACAAGGGGATCCTGCTGATCGCCTCCTTCTCCGAGGCCATGGCCTGGGGGCTGCTCAAGAACCCCGGTAGCTGCGGCGCCGACATCGTCAGCGGCGAGGGCAGCAGCTTCGGCATTCCCCTGAGCGCCGGCGGCCCCGGCGTGGGCATGCTGGCCTGTTCCATGAAGAACGTGCGTTCCGTCCCGGGACGCCTGGTGGGGGAGACCACGGACAAGAACGGCAACCGCTGCTTCGTCCTGACCCTCGCGGCCCGCGAGCAGCACATCCGCCGCGAGAAGGCCACGTCGAACATCTGCACCAACTCCGGCCACAACGCCCTGACGGCGGCGATGTACATGGCCTCCGCCGGGAGCGAGGGGCTCCACGCCATCGCGAAGCTGAATCATGACAAGGCCGCCTACCTCAAGGCGGGGCTCGAGAAGGCGGGCTTCAAGCCGCTCTTCGATTCGCCGTTTTTCAACGAGTTCGCCATGAAGGCCCCGGCCGGCTTCGAGAAACGCTACGACGAGCTGGCGAAGAAGGGCTTCGTCGCGGGGCTCGACCTGGGTAAGTACTATCCGGAGTACAAGGGGGCGTGGCTCTTCTGCGCGACGGAGGTCCACACCCGTGAGGAAATCGACGCATTCCTGAAGGAGGTGGCCTGATTATGGGCGGCTATCCCGGAACCAAAGGCCTGGCCTTTAAAGAAGCGCTTCTGTGGGAGCGAGCGAGCAAGGGTCGCGTGGGGATCAGCATTCCCTCCCAGGATGTCCCGGAGAGCAAGCTGGACGCCTCCCTGACGGGACCGGCCCCGAAACTGCCGGAGCTGTCCGAGGTCGACATCATCCGTCACTATACGCGCCTCTCCACGTGGAACTTCGGGGTCGACACGGGGATGTACCCGCTGGGCTCCTGCACCATGAAGTACAACCCCAAGATCAACGAGCGCATGGCCTCTCTGCCCGGCTTCGCGAACGTCCATCCCCTCATGCCGGAGGCCTGCTTCCAGGGCGCCCTCAAGCTCATGTACGAGCTTGAGCAGGACCTGCTCAAGCTCACCGGAATGAAGGCCGCGTCCCTCCAGCCCTCGGCGGGTGCACAGGGCGAGCTGACGGGGATGCTGATGATCCACGCCTACCACGCGCACAAGGGCAAGCAGCGCAAGAAGGTGATCATGCCCAGCACGGCGCACGGCACGAACCCGGCGTCCGCGGCGATTTGCGGCTACACGCCCGTCCCGGTCGAGCTGAACAAGGACGGGATCGTCACCCCCGAGTCCATCCGTGAGATCATGGACGAGGACACGGCCGGCATCATGCTGACCAACCCCAACACCCTGGGTATCTTCGAGCGCCACGTGGCCGAGATCTCCAAGATCATCCACGAGAAGGGCGGGCTGGTCTACGGTGACGGCGCCAACATGAACGCCCTGATGGGCTACGTGAACGTCGCCAAGATGGGGGTCGACGTGATGCACTTCAACGTCCACAAGACCCTCTCCACGCCGCACGGCGGCGGCGGCCCCGGCGCGGGTCCCGTCGTGGTGGGCGAGGCTCTGGAGCCCTTCCTTCCCTCCCCTCGCGTCTGCAAGGAGGGGGACCGCTACACGCTCTGCTCCGACCTGCCGCTCTCCATCGGACGCCTCCAGGCGTTCTTCGGCAACTTCGCCGTCCTGGTGCGGGCGCTGGCCTACACGCGCACCATGGGGCACGAGCTCAAGGCGGCGACCGAGGCGGCGGTCCTCAACGCCAACTACATCAAGGCGGGGCTGAAGGGGGTCTACAATCTGCCCTTCCCGCAGGACAGCCTGCATGAGGTCATCTTCAACGACGCGATCCAGCAGAAGAACGGCGTGACGACGATGGACATCGCCAAGCGCCTGATCGACTGCGGTTATCATCCACCCACAACGTACTTCCCGCTGGTGGTTGACAGCGCCATCATGATCGAGCCGACGGACACCGAGTCCAAGGGCGACCTGGACGGGTTCATCGACGCGATGAAGGCGATCGCCGAGGAGGCGAAGTCGAACCCGGACGTGGTCAAGAACACGCCTCAAAACACGATGATCGCGCGCCCGGACGAGACCCTGGCCGCCAGAAACCTGACTTTGAAGGGCTATTAACCTACCTTTCGACGGACGCAGCCGTACTCTCAACCGAGGGTACGGCTGCATTTTTGTATCGCGGCGGAGGGGACGGGAGGGGCGTTCCTCCCCGCTCCGGTTCCAAATTCATCATTTCTCGGGAGGATCACCATGTACGTCATTGAAAATCGCGATCACCGTCCGCAGCACAACCTGGCGCTGGAGGAGTACCTCTGCCGGATGGCCGCCCGGGAGGGATGCGAGTTCTTCATGCTGTGGCAGAACGAGCCGTCCATCATCGTGGGCCGCTTTCAGAACACGCTCGAGGAGATCAACGCCGACTTCGTCCGCGAGCGCGGCATCCACGTCGTGCGGCGCAACTCGGGCGGCGGGGCGGTTTATCACGACCTCGGCAACATCAACTACAGCTTCGTCATGGAGGACCGCGAGGGGGAGTTCAACTTCGCCTTCTTCACGGAGCCGATCATCCGGGCGCTCCGCTCTCTTGGCGCGGACGCGGAGCTGTCGGGACGCAACGACATCGCCATCGGCGGCAAGAAGGTGTCGGGCGGCGCCCAGTACCGGCGCGGGGGCGTCCTGCTCCACCACGGCACGCTGCTCTTCGACAGCGACCTGGACGTCCTGTCGCAGGCCCTGAAGGTCTCCCAGGAGAAGTTCCGGAGCAAGGGCGTCAAGTCCGTCCGTGCGCGGGTGGGCAACATCCACGATTCCCTGCCCCAGGCCCAGACCGCAGCCGATTTCATCGCGCTTCTAGAGGCGCGGATCGAGGGGCTGACCCCGCGTGAGCTTACGCCGGACGACTGTGCGGAGGTGGAGACGCTCATGAGGGAGAAATATTCCACCTGGGACTGGAACTACGGCGAGTCGCCGGAGTTCACCGAGCGCAAGAGGGCGCGCTTCCCCTGGGGCGGCGTGGAGGCCTACCTCGAGGTGGACAAGGGGATCATCACCGGCTGTGAGCTGCGCGGGGACTACTTCGGCAGCGGGGACTACGCCCCGCTGCTGGAGCGCGTCGTCGGCATCCCCTACACGCGCGCCAACCTGGAGAAGGCCCTCGCGGCCGCGCAGGCCGCCGGGGACACCAAGAAGGTCGCCGAGGCCGAGGCCGGCGCGGCCGCGGGCCCCGACGGCGGGGACGCCGCCGAGGCCTCCACCGACAGTGCGGGCAGCGCTGACAGCGCCGACAGAGCCGACAGAGCTCGCGCGGATGCCGGTCCGAGCGGCTCCGATCGGGCTGCGCAGCCGGCCCTGACCGAGGAGTCCGAGACGATCTCGGCCGGCGCATGAGCCGGCCGGCCGAGTGGTCGTCAGTCGCCGCCGGCTGGTCGGCGGTCGTCGACCATTGCGCCGGTCCGGTCCGCGACCGGACTGGCCAGACCGTCTACGGCCGGACCGGTGCGGCCGCGTGCGCAGGGCGCGGTGCGCGCAGGCTCGCGATCATGAGCCCGCCCACCAGAGGGGCGATGACCACCGCGGGGAACACGGGCATCGCCAGCGCCGCGCAGGCAGGTCCCGCGATCACTCCCACAGCGGTGCGCGGCGCCACGGGCAGGGGCGTCCTGCGGATGATCACCCAGGCGATCGCGGCTCCGCCGCAGACGGCGGCCGCCGCCGGGGTGAACCGGTCGAGGAAGGGCATCTCGCCGAATGCGACCGCCGCCCCTGCAGCGGCCAGGCCCGCCAGCACGACCGGCCCCCAGGTGTGCGCCGGCGCATACGGCGAGTGCTCCGAGAAGTACAGCCCGATCGCTGCGAACAGGGGCAGGAGGGCGACGGATCCGATCTGCATGCCCACTGCCAGAAGGTGCGACCCCTCTCCCGATGTCGCGATCAGGTCCTTGAGGACGCAGCCGAAGGCCACCAGCCCGAGAGCAGCGGCGCAGGCGCCCAGCAGCCGCACGAGTCGGAGCCGCGCGGGGCGCGTGCCGGCGATGGTCCGCGGCCGTCCTGCGGTCTGCGGCGCACGAGGAGGGGCGGGCGCGGACACCGTCGGCCCGCCGGGCGCGGCCGATGCCGGAGCGGGCCGCGCGGCCGGCCGGGGGGATCGGCGCGGCCCGTAGAAGGTGGTGAGGGCGCCGAGCGCGACGGAAGCGCCCGCGACCGTGAACGGGGTCATTGCGAACGTCACTCCGACCACCGGTGCCATGACCAGGCCCGCTCCGATCCCGATGGCCGTGCGCGCCGCCGGATGCAGCCGCTTGCCGATGAGGCCGTCGAGGGCGATCGCGGCCGCTGTCGCTCCCACCGCGCAGGACGCCAGGAAGAGGGGCAGGAAGAGGCGTGCGAGTGCCGGAGCGGGATCGCCGGCATTGGCGGCCTCGAAGCCGGCCGACCATGAGGCCTGTGCGGCGGCGTTGAGGACCAGCGCGATCGTCGAGGCCAGCGCCGTCAAGAATGTGTGAGTGCCCGGCAGGAGGCCGCTCTCGCGTGCGAGCGCGAGCGCGCCGATCACCACGAGCACCGGAGCCAGGTGCGTCAGCCCGACCGGTACCCACCTGAGGAAGCCGGTGTCGGGTATCGCCGAGCGGATGAAGATCGAGGCGAGGTTCGCCAGGCTCAGCGGGGTCGCGATGATTCCGCACCACAGGGCGATCCTGATGCGGGGGCGCATCTTTGAGCGGTCGACAGGGGGTCCGCTTACGATGTCGGTACTATCAGTGCTGCTGGTTTCTCTCTGATCAGCTGGAGGCATGAAACCCTCCTTGTTAGGAAGATGCTGCGGTCGATTGCGGTTCCGCCAGTGTAGTAAAGATCTTCGTCGGCGCCGAGGGGTAGAGTGCTCTCAGGGAGGCGGAGGCGCAGTGATCTCCTGATGCGCTGCCGACCCGGCCGTGACGCCGCCGGACCCGGTTGCATATGGGGAGTATTATCCTTGACGTGCCTGCTTTCCGTCCCGTAGCGTGATCGGGTTGGATAAGGAATATCTCGGTCGTAACGGCGCATAAAATTCGAGATTGGAAAGGATGTGGTCATGGGCGGCAATCGGGTTCGGCGTCCCGTGGTGTTCTGGCTGACTGCTGTCTGCGCCGTCGGTCTCGTCCCGGTGATTGTCTTCTCCGTCCTCGTGACCAGATCCTCCCGTGACCACGACCCGTTTGCCGATGAACCCGATGTCCTGTTCGATCTCAATGCCTCGGACTACGGCGAGGGAATGCGGGTCGTGTCCTTGTCGGATGAGGACGGGAAGGTCATTCTTCGTGATCCGTACTCGTCGGTGGTGTACGTCGGGATGAGCAACGACTCCTCGTCCGTGATCCTCGCCCTGGACGCTACGACGATGAATGTGCGGTGGGAGGCGCCGCTGAACGGGCCGCGGCCCTATTGCGTGCAGTACGCCTGGGGGGTCCGGTGCTCGGCGGGGGGCGAGCTCGTGAGCATCGCCGCGAGCGACGGGACCGTGACCGCCCTGGCGGCTCTTCCGGCCCCCACCTACCGGATGCGGAAGAATGAGGAGGCGAACATCGTCTATCTTCTGCCGGCGGACGGGCAGGCCCAGGAGTATCAGATGATGCAGATCGGGGACGGGGCCCGCGCCGTCGTACTCCCCTGGTCGCCGCCTCTGAGCCCCTGCTCCGCGGCCTTCGGGACGAGCTTCAAGGATGTCGACCCCGGTGTGGGTGATAACGATATGCTGGCTGCGGTCGTTGTCGACGGGTGGATGGTCCTGTCCAATGTCGATACCGGAGAGATCGTCGACCGGCGCTTCGGGGAGCTCTACAGGCAGACGACCAGCACGCTGCTCTCGGGCGACGAGGCGTGCGGATCGGAGTGGAGCAAGGTGAGCATCTCCTACCCGAACGGCGATGCGGCCTTTTCTGTGGTGTCGCTTCCGGGTGAGACGGCGCCCAAGCCTCCGCCTGCGGACGAGGCGAGGCCCGTAATCCGGAAGAACGACGATGCTCAGTGGTATGTCACCCGGGACGGCGAGGCCGGGGAGGGGTGTCAGGGCGGGACGGCGAACTGCGGTGATGCGATCGACCTGCACAGGTATCATTTGGAGAATGCTTTCGCGAATGGGCTCGGAATTGATGAGGGCGTGGTGAAGCGGCAGACGGGGCTGGGGCTGTCGACCACGAGGGAGGAGTACATGGTCCTGGTCTCCGCGGGGCGCCTGGTCTCAATCCGGAAGAACGGCAGCGCCGACGAGTCGGGGAAGATGATGTGGGACGCCGATATAGGAGACGACGAGTGGCAGGCGAAGTGCGGCGTCGTCATGCTCCGCGGTTCCGACGGGCGGGTGGCCGCCAGGAGCATCGATCACGGGAATGAGCTGTGGGGCCTGGAGACTCCGGCGGACATGCGCTGGGACAATCATGAGAAGAAAGGCGTCGAGGGGGGCTGCTGGAAGGACAGCATCTCCCTCGTCCTCTACTCGGACTCGCGGATTCTCATCTACGGCGGAGAGGGCTGACCGAGCAGGCGGGCACAGGGTGCCGGCGGCTTCTCGGACGGGTCGGGTGCGCCCTGGAGCGTCGTCCGCTCGCACGGGCGGGCCGCGCAGGACGGCGGGCCGGGGAGGCTTGGCTCCGGCAGGACGTTGCTGGCAGAATCGGCCCGGCCTCGCCGCTGCGGCCGGCGTCGTCGCCCCCGGCGTCCCGATGCGATCGACGCCGCTCTCCCATCTCATTCGCACCCAGTCTCAATTCACCGAGGAGCTCCCGCCTTGCTCGCCACCGACTCCGTCGCCCTCAACCCGAACCACCTGGTCCAGGCCCTGGGCAAGCCCGCTGACGAGTTCACCCGCGCGGACATCATC
>ERZ773022.1093-NODE-1093-length-19371-cov-4.758128_pt1 | contig 19371 bp, 13 predicted proteins | sample MGYA00580839_ERZ773022 | MGnify/ENA primary metagenome ERZ773022 (study PRJEB29015, sample SAMEA2738020) | human oral metagenome | biome: human oral; feature: human-associated habitat; material: dental | place: China | collected 2044 ... | reverse complement strand
GCCGAAGTCGAAGGCGCAGCGTTCTTCGCCGACGCCGAGGCCGCCGTCGCCGGCGCCGAGGCAGTGCTTTTGTGCACGGAATGGGAACAGTACGTACGGCTCGACCCCGCCCGAATCGGGGAGCTTGTGAGCGAGCGCGTCGTCGTGGACGGGCGCAACGCCCTCGACCCCGACGCGTGGAAGCGCGCCGGGTGGGAGTATCGAGGCGTCGGCAGGCGCTGAGCCAAGAGTTCCGGCAGCCGAACAGAAGGCGGCGGTCAGACAAAACAGATAGACTTGCCCAACGATCGATCTTTCTTGCCCATTGACAGAGGAGAGGAAACGCATGCGCGTTCTCATCACGGGAGGCGCCGGCTTCATCGGCGCGAACTTCGTTCATTCCACGGTCGAGTCGATGCCCGACGCCGACGTCGTCGTCCTCGACAAACTGACCTATGCGGGGAACCCGAAGTCCATTGAGGGGCTGAACCGCGTCGAGCTGGTCGTGGGCGACATCGCGGACCCCGACACCGTGGACCCTCTGGTCAAGGACGCCGACGTCGTCGTCAATTTCGCCGCCGAGTCGCACAACGACAACTCACTGAACGACCCGAGCCCGTTCATCCGCACGAACATCGAGGGCACATTCCGGCTTCTGGAGGCCGTTCGCCGCCACGGAACGCGTTTCCACCACATTTCCACCGACGAGGTCTACGGCGATCTGGAGATCGGCGAGCCTCGCCGGTTCATGCCCGGCGACCCGTACGCGCCGTCGAGCCCCTACTCCTCCTCGAAGGGCGCCTCGGACCTGCTGGTGCGCGCATGGGTGCGTTCTTTCGGCGTCCCCGCAACGATCTCGAACTGCTCGAACAACTACGGCCCTTATCAGCACGTCGAAAAGTTCATTCCGCGCACGATCACGAACATGATCGACGGGATCCGCCCGCGCGTCTACGGAACGGGCGAGCAGGTGCGCGACTGGATCCACGTGCGCGACCACAACACCGCGGTGTGGGAGATCATTGACAAGGGCCGCATCGGCGAGACCTACCTGATCGGGGCCGACGGCGAGAAGAACAACCTCGAAGTCGTTCAGATGATCCTCGCGGAATTCGGCCGCGAGCCCGACGATTTTGACCACGTCAACGACCGCCCCGGCCACGACCAACGCTATGCGATCGACAACTCCAAGCTCGTCGAGGAGACCGGCTGGAGCCCGAGCTTCGCCGACTTCGCGGCCGGGCTGCACGACACCGTCGAGTGGTACAAGGCCAACGAGGACTGGTGGCGTCCGCAGAAGGAGGACGTCGAGGCCAAGTACGCCAAGACCGGGCAGTGAGCAAAACCAGGCGTTGAGGGCGGCGCGACGCCGACCGGAACCGAGGCCGGTTCGGAGGCGGCCGCGACTGACCAGGCTCGGCAGACGCAAAGCGGCTGCGACCGGTGCAGGGTCGGTCGCAGCCGCTTTGCGCAGTCGGATCAGCCTCGGCGAACGCCGAAGGTGTCGACCCGGTTTCCGTCCCAGTCGCCGACGAACGCCCTGTCGCCGACCCGTCCGTAATCGATGACGCGGTCGGCGTCGCCGTTGTGGAGGCTCTTGGAGACGTAGAAGGTCTTGCCGCGGCGCACCGCGAGCGCGTCCTTGGCCGATCCGCCGAAGTGCCCGACGAAGACTTCGTCGTCGGCCCTGCCGTAGGGAACCACCCTGTCCGCCGGGCCCGAAGACATCGTGTTGCGAATGTGATACTCGTTGCCTCGCCGCACGGCGAAGGTGTCGCGGCCGTCGCCGTCCCAGTCGCCGACGAGCACGACGTCGCCCGGTTTGCCGTAGGCGATCGCGTAATCGGCGGTCGTCGCGCCGACCCGGTTGGAGACGTGGAAGACGTTGCCTCGGCGTATTGCGAGCGAGTCCTTGCCGTCGCCGTCCCAGTCGCCCACATAGTACTCATCGCCGGGAATCCCGTAGGCGGCGGTGAACTTCGGAGCCGCCGTGGGCGCGCTGACGTTGTTGACGGCGAAGGTGTTGCCCCTGCGCAGGGAAACCGTGTCTTTGCCGTCGCCGTCCCAGTCGCCCACAATCTCGGTGTCGGAACTCAACCCGTAGGTGAAGGTGTGGGTGGCGTTGCCGCTCCACGCGTTGTTGAGGTAGTAGGTCGGGGACGACGGCTTGGGCTGAGGCTGGGGCTGGGGCGCCGCAGCTGCCCCGCTCATGATCCGCTGGTACTTGGCCGCCGTCGCCGCCCGGATTTGATCGAGGTACCCGTAGATCGCGCCGGGGCAGGATGTGGACTTGACGTCCTTGTGTCCGACGATGCGGGGAAGGGCGCTTCCCGCAGGAAGCGCGGCGCCGGTGCCTCTCGGAACCGTCATCGTGCCTCGGCTGTTCGGATTGACGCCGCCGAGAACGAAGCGCGCGGCAATGACGTCGGAGAAGGTTTCGCGGATGAGCGGTGTGACGCTCGCCGCCGAACTGTAGGTGCCGAGAACCGAGACCCCGAAGGTGCCCTGGTTGCGGGGGGCGGCATGCGCGCCGGTCACCACTTTGCCGTGCGGGGCGGCCAGGGTGCCCGAGCGGCCCTCCCAACGCCCGCCGTACTTGTCGATGAGGACGTTGTATCCGATGTCGCCCCATCCGCGGGTGATCGAGTGGTAGCTGTAGATGCCCCGAATAGTCGCCGGCACTTGCGCCTGGCTGTAGTTGTTCGACCCCGCCGTGTGATGGATGATCGCGCCCTCAAAGTTCTCGTAAGAACGCGGCCACGACATCTTCCTCTCGTCGGCTCCCCATGCCGAGCGCGGGTGGATGCGCGCGAGGTTGTCGGCGGCGGCGATCTGCGGAGTCGTCAGCTGCCGCGCCGCGGGCGCATTGGCCTTCGCCGCAGCGCCGGCCTGGCCTTGCGGAGAGGCCTGTCCCTGCGGGGAGGCCGCTGCAGCCGGGCCGCCGAATTGCGACGTCGAGGCTACGCCCGTCGCTTTGCCCGAGAGGATCGACCGCTTCTCGTCCGGGTTGGCGACCGGGGCGGTCAGGCTTGCAGCCGCCGGCTGTTGCGCCGCCGCAACCTTTTGGACGTCTGCGACCTCTTTGGTCGGCCCCTCGCCGTTGACGAGGTTGACGGCAAGCCCGGCGGGAAGGCTGCCGCTTCCCTTGATGCGGATCTGAACGCCCGTCGATCCGCCGGAAACGTTGGCCTCCGTTCCGGGGCGCCCGTCCTCGCCCTCTTCGACCGATAGGACGTACCAGTCCGACCATCCCTTGGCGTCCAAAGTGCGCATTTCGACGGTGGCGCCGCTCGGCAAGGACTGGCCCTTGTTCCATGTCAGGCCGGCGACGGCGAATTCGTCGACGGAAAGCGGTTCGGAGACGAAAAGGTAGCCGTTGGGAGGCTTTGTCGAATCGGCCTTCTGGACCGATTCGGCCTGCGGCCCCTCCTGCGCGGGCTCGGATTGGGCCGGCTGCGGCTGCGCCTGTTCGGGCTGCTGCTCCGGCTGAGGCACCCCGCCCTGCTGCGAATCGGCGGGGTGTTGGGTAGCCTCGTTCTGCGCAGAATCCGTTTGCGTCTGCTGCACGGAAGGCTGCTGCGCCGCCGGCGTGCTTTCCGTCAAGCCCTCGGCGCCGTCCGTTTGCGCTGAGCCTTCGGGGTTCGCGGGATCGGTCGGCCGCGTGGAGCCCACGGACTGCCCACGTCCGTTGGCCGAAGCGCCGAGGCCGTTCGCCCGGCCTGCCCCGGTTGAAGCCAGGCGGGCGCCGTCCGAAGTCCGGGAGGCAAAGCCGCTTCCGGCTGCGGATGCAGGCGCATCGGCCTGGGTTCCGAATTCTGCGCCGGCCTTAGCTTCGGATTCATTGCCCGTTCCGGCGCCCGAGGCGGCGGCTTCCGAAGCCGTCAGGGCGGCGTCCTTGCCAGTCTGAGTCAAGGAGCCCGAGCCGTCTGTGATGGCAAGAGTCTGTGTTTTCTCCGAGCCGCTCCGCGGGGTCGTCGGAACGCTGCCGTCGGCTGCCCCGGCCAGGCCGGAAGCGGACGACGCGCGGTCGGCGGCAGCCGACGCATTTCGCGCCCCGGCGACCGGATTTTCTGAGGCGAACACGGGAGTGCTCACGAAGATGAGCGACGCGGCCAACGAAAGGCCGGCGAAGCGTCGAATGGTCATATTTGATCCTCCAATTTTTCTCCCTCCAAAAGAGAAACGGTAATCCACCATACATCACAGACTTAACAGAATGCACATTTGTCACATTCGCAACATTTCAACCTAAATGCACACCATGTGAGGTATAAGCGCACACGAACCGATGCGGCTTTGCCGCAGCCACACAGCCCGCATTTCGTCATGTTTACAGGCAGCCCAAAGGCCCCTGCAAGCCTCGGCGACGTCCACCGAACCCGAAAGGGCCCACAAACACCGCCGGACATCCGGACGCAACGGCCACGCCCGTCAAGCATCTCGGCGCGCCAGAGCGTCTCTGCACAGTCCGCAAGTCACCTCAGCAGGGCACATAGCCTCGCGGCGATTGGCGGGGCGGCCTCGGCAAAAAGCGAAAGCCCCGGATTTCTCCGCACTGCCAGTCTCATCGCAACATCGACGCACCCGTCTTCGCACCCGCAGTTGCAATGTCCAGGCGCGTTTCTGGGCGCTCAACCCAAGCCAAGGCACTTTTCTTGGAATTTCACTCCGGAAACTCGGCGCTTACCCCTAAAGGGGACACAAAATCGGGCTTCGACGCCCGCCACAGCTCACGCCGGCCTTCTGCATAAGCGCCCGCTTCCCTCGCCTCACCGCGACGGCTATTTCTCGCCTCGCCGTGACAAGCGGACAAGCAGCTCCTCCCGCGCTTTCAGCCCGGCTCGCAGCGCCCAGCGCAACGGCGCCTGCCAAGGCTTGGAGTAAACCCCGTCGAGGTATCGGGCGGCCGAACGATGGTGCGCGCGGATCATGTTCTCCGGCTTGTTCCGCCAGCTTGCGCCCTGATCGTGCACCACTTCGGCGTCGGGGATGAAAACGCTCTGCCACCCCGCAGAGGCCAGCTGTTCTCCCAACGTCGTGTCCTCGAAGAACATGAAGTACGACTCGTCGAACCCTCCGACGGCGTCGAATGCCTCGCGCCGAAGCAGCAGGCACGAGCCGGAGAGCCAGTCGACGACATGGGCCCGCGTGGTGTCGGCGTTCTCGCGATAGGCTCGCGAGAACGGGTTGTTCGGCCAAACTCCGCCCAAAAGCGCATGCCCGACGCCGGAAACGAGCCGCGGGAACTTGCGTGCGGAGGGGTAGACGGTTCCCGCGCGATCGCGCACAAGCGGCCCGAAGGCTCCCCCGCGAGGCCACGCGGCCGCGGCCGCGATCAGCTTGTCGATGGCGCCGGGCAGAAAGACGACGTCGGGGTTGACCACGACGATCCACTCGGAGTCCCGCGAATCAAGCAAACCCTCGCCGGAAGGCGCATGTGAAAGGCCAGATTCATTCGCGGCGGGAAACTCGACGTCCGCAACGGCCGAGCCCTGAACGTCGGCCGGCCCTTGTGCCTTGAGCGGCCGCCTGTCGAGCGATCCCGCAGCCGGGCCGGGCGCAGCCGCGGCCGCGCTCTGTTCGCGCAGCGCTTTCACACCGCGGTTGACAGCCGTTCCATAACCGAGGTTCCGGCCCGGCCTGAGGACGGCGGCGCCATAGATCCGCCCCACGGCGTCGACCATTTCAGCGTCGGTCCCGTTGTCGACGACGACGACGTCGACGGCCCTGCGCGTGGCCTCGCCGACGGACTCCGCCCACAATGCGAGCTCCTCCCCCGGGTTGAAGGCGACGGTGACAATCCTCAGGCGTTCGGTGTTCACTGAATAAGACTAACCTCCCGCAGCGCTTCGCGTTTCCCGAGTCCGTCTCCCAGCCGTTCCGAGGCGGAGGGAAGGCGCCGCAACTCCATGCCTCGAAGCAAGGCTCCACGCTCCGAAGCACGACTCCATGCCCCGAAGCGCCGCAGCTTTCGACCTCGTTCTCAATTTTGGACAATGCCCGCTTTTCAAGCGCCTCCGCTCCGAACTCCACGCACTCCGCGCGACTGCGTTCCAAGCTGCACGCCGTCGACGAGCACCGCACACCCAAGAATCTTGCCCCCATTCGCGCAGACCCGCGGCGGTTTGGGCATCCTCCGCACTCGCCTCCGGGGTCCGGCCCCCGTTCGCGCAGACCCGCCGCCCGGGACCGGCGAGCACCGCACGCCCAGGAATCTGGGCGGATGCACACCCTCTCACCCTCGACTGTGTCAAGCCTCCAACCACTGTGAAAACCGCTACATTTCGCGGAAGACGCTTACGTCGGCAGTCATCGGCCACGTCTGCACATTTGGGTCGGATGACCCGCGGGTGTTCTCGGACTTTAACCCGTTACTTCACCGTCCACACTTATCGACATCGATGTCGGCCTCGGTCTCACAACTCCCCAACGGCAAGCATTCCCCGCTCTCCCACAGGAACGGCACGTACTATTGGCAAGGTGAGTAGAAAACAACGCGATGCCGCCCATATGGCGGCCGGCCGTCGATCACGGCACATTTTCAGGATCGCGGCACTGTGCCTTTCCGCGCTCCTGCTGACAGGTGCTTCGGCCCTTGTTTTCATGTACTTCCGCCTGAACGGCAACATCGAGAAGTACGACCCGGGGAAAGACCTCGGCAGCGATCGCCCAACGATCGACAAGCAAGCCGGAAAGTCGGTGAATTTCCTCCTCATCGGATCGGATTATCGCAGCGGGGATTCGGACGTGGACGGAGCCGGGTCTTCAGGCGACGTGGTCGGAATGCGCTCAGACACGACGATGCTCGTGCATGTTTCCGCGGATCGCAAACGAGTCGAAGTCGTCTCCATCCCCCGCGACACCCTCGTCGACATTCCCGAATGCAATGTGAGAGACAAAGACGATGACGACAAAGTCCTCTACACGACCGAACCGCAAAAGAACGCTCGATTCAACACCGCCTTCGCCAAAGGCGGGGCCAAGCTCAACACCGGTTCGGCAGCGGCATGCACAATGAAAACAGTTGAGAAGCTGACCGGGAAAAGGCTGCGCATCGACAATTTCATGGTTATCAACTTCGCCGCTTTCAAGGGAATCGTGAACGAGCTTGGAGGAGTGCCTTCTTATTTCGCTGAGGACGTCAACGACAAGGAGGCGGGCCTCAAAGTCAAGGCGGGATGCCGCCTTCTCGACGGCGACCAGGCGCTGGCCTTGGCCCGAGCCCGCAAAAGCCTGGGCGACGGCTCTGACCTCGGCAGGGTGAGCAGACAGCAGGAGCTAGTCAAAACCATTATGACTGAGGCGATGGACCTTGACCTGGTGGGGGATGCGAGCAAGCTGTACAGCATCCTCGACGCCACCACTAAAAACATCGCCGCGAACAAGGAATTCGGAGACATCCGCAATCTCGCAGGCCTAGCCTCTTCTCTCCAGAACGTCGCCCCGAGCGACGTCAAATTCCTCACGATGCCTTTCGAGCACAAGGGCGCCTACGTCGTCCCGCGCAAAGAGGCGGACAAACTTTGGGCGAGCATAGCCAAAGACAAGCCCGTGACGATGACGGTCGACCCGGCCGAGGGCACCGTCACGGACAGCGAGTCCCCTTCCCAAACTCCGGCGAACCCGGGAGGAAGCGCGGAGAATGCCGCCAAAGAGAGCCCGGCGTCGCCCGAGGCCTCCCAGTCGGCTAAGAAGCCTTCGCCCTCAAGCACGAAGACCCCGGTTTGCACTAGGAACAACGCCAAGTAAGCGGGTGCCCTATGACACAGCCTCCGTCCTTCGAGCCTGCCAAAAAAGCCGCGCGTCCAGACTCCTCGGGAGCCAAAGAAGTGGTCAGCGGCCGCTCCGGCGGCACGGGCAGCACGTCTGAGCAGCTTCAAGAGTGGGCTGCCATCGACGGTCGCCCGCCGCGACGTCAGCGCTCTCTGCTCGAAAAAGAACTCGGAATCGACCCGAACGAGCAGCTCAGTTCCGCGTCGCAGTCCGGTTCGGCGTCGCAGCGCGGTTCTCGCTCCCGGTCGGGGGCTGCCGAGCAGCTTGGCTCCGCCCCGCAAGGCAGGTCCCTTCAACAGCCCGGTTCCGCTCAGCAGGCAGGGTCCGCAACGTCGGCTTCCGAGGCCTCTCACAGCGCACGCCGCTCCGGGTCCACGAGCGTCGCCCGGCCCGGAGGAAGCGCGCGGCGCCTTGACGACGATCCCGCCGCGGGCGCCTCTCGCCCGTCCCAGCCTTCTTCCTACCCTCCAGCCTCGCGGGGAGGGCCGTCGGTGTCGTCGCAGCGGCCTTCGGGCGGCGCCTCCGCCTCCAATCTGTCAGGCTCTCAGAGCCCACAGAGACCGGACTCGCTCGGCGGTCGGCCTCTTCCGGCTCCGACCGAGCCCTTCCGGGCGGCCCAGCCAGAGGGCCCGACCGAGCCGCCGCGCGGCCCCACACAGCCGCCGCAAGGCCCGACGGAATCGGGAGGCGGGCTCTATCCGCCGTCGAAGCCTCGCCGCAGGCACCCTTGGCGCCGACGCATAGGCATCGCCCTCGTCGTCCTTCTGGTGCTTCTCATCGCCTGGCCGGCGTATCTCATCCATTACGGAAACTCGAAGCTCCACGACGTCGATGCGCTTTCCGACAAAGCCGACACCCCTGGCACGACGTACCTCGTGGTCGGCTCCGACAAGCGCGAGAAGGGCGCGATCGACGATCCCACCGCCGGGCAGCGTTCGGACACGATCATGCTCCTGCACGTCCCCGAGTCCGGGAAGCCCGCTCTCGTCTCCCTTCCCCGCGACGCCTACGTGACAATCCCTGGCAACAACGCCGGCAAGCTCAACGCGGCCTATTCGATCGGCGGGCCCAAGCTGCTCGTGCGCACCGTCGAGGAATTGAGCGGCCTGAAGGTGGACCATTACATCGAGGTTTCCATGGGCGGGGTCCAATCCCTCGTCGAGGCCGTCGGCGGAGTCAACCTCTGCTACGACGCCGACGTCAACGACCGCGACTCGGGCCTGGTGTGGACAAAGGGCTGCCACGACGCCGACGGACCCACGGCCCTTGCCTTTTCGCGAATGCGCAAAGCCGACCCTCTCGGAGACATCGGCCGAGCGCTCCGCCAGCGCCAGGTCGTCTCGAAGGTCGTCTCCAAAGCGGCCTCGCCCTCCACGCTCATCAACCCGATGCGCCAGCGTTCCCTCGTCGGCACGGTGGCCGAGCATCTGACCGTCGACCCCGACACCGGCATGGTCGCCCTGGGCAAGGCGGGATTGAGCATTCGCGGCGTCATGGGCCCCGACGGGCTGATGGGCGCGCCGCCCATTTCGAGCATGAACTACCGGGTGGGCCAGCAGTCGGCCGTGCGCCTCGATCCCGCCAAGATTGACGGGTTCTTCGAAAAGCTCCGCAACGGGACTCTGACGTCGTCCGATTTCTTTTCCCCTCTGTAAGGGCGGAATCGCCTTAGCGGCGGGTGCGGTCGGCTCCAACAGCGCACCGAATCGCTGCGACGGCGGGAACGCATTGCGACAGCGCGCTTCGCCGCCGTAAGGACATTCGCCAGCCGTTCAGCCCGATGCGGACCGTTCAGCCCTCGAGCTTGCGGCGCAGCACGGCCCCTTTGGCCTTGGCCGTCTTCCTGAGCCCGTCCTGGAATTCCGCCATTCGATCGCGAACGTCCCGGTCCGCCGGGGCGCTGCCGACGATGCGCGCGGCGAGAAGCCCGGCGTTCCGGGCCCCGGCAATCGACACCGTCGCCACCGGCACGCCCGCCGGCATTTGGACGATCGACAAGAGCGAGTCCATTCCGTCGAGATGCCGCAGCGGCACCGGGACGCCGATGACGGGCAACGGCGTCAAGGCGGCGAGCATCCCCGGAAGATGGGCCGCGCCCCCCGCGCCCGCGATGATCGCGCGAAGCCCCCTCTCGCTTGCCTTGCGCCCATATTCGACCATGTCTTCGGGCATCCGGTGAGCCGAGACGACGTCGACCTCGTAGGCGATACCAAACTCGTCAAGCGCCGCGGCGGCGTCTTCCATGACCTTCCAGTCCGAATCCGAGCCCATGACGATTCCAACGATTGCGTTCATGCCTTGATTTTCTCACGAGGAGCCCGGGTCCGCTTCCTTGCGAAGGGCGCGCAGCCGCTTCCTCGCGAGAAGATTCGCGGCCGCCTCCGCGAAGGGCGCGCGGCACCGCTGCGGTTCCCGCGCCGTTGCGATTCCGGCGCCGTTGCGCTTCCGGCACCGTTGCGCTTCGGGCATGCGCGGCCGCGGCTCCCGCCTCTTCTCCGTCCGGGAATCGCGGGTTCAGTCGAGCGCGGTCGCGCCTGTCGCTGGCGCACCGCGCCCCGCCAGCGCCTCGACCGTCTCGCGCGCTTGGGCTCTCGCCGCGTCGAGATCGTCGCCGCACACGGTGACGTGGCCCAGCTTGCGGCCCGGCCTCACCTCCTTGCCGTACACGTGAATCTTCGCCGAAGGGTGCAAGGCCATCGCCTCGGGGTAGGCGTCGCGGGGGTCCTCGAGCTCCGAGCCGAGCAGGTTGACCATCACGGCCCAAGGGGCCAGCAAGTCCGTGGACCCAAGGGGAAGGTCAAGCACGGCCCGGAGGTGCTGCTCGAATTGGCTCGTCACCGCGCCTTCGATCGTCCAGTGGCCGGAGTTGTGCGGACGCATCGCCAGCTCGTTGACCAGAATGCGCCCGGCGCCGTCGACGAACATTTCGACGGCGAGCATCCCCACCACGCCAAGCTCCTCGGCCACGGACTTCGCGATGTCGGCGGCGCGCCCGGCGACGTCGGAAGAGACCCGCGCGGGCGCAATGGTTTCGGCGCACACTCCCCCGCGCTGGATCGTTTCGACGGCGCACCAGCTTGCGATCTCGCCGCCTGGGCGACGGGCGACGAGCTGGGAGATCTCGCACGTGAAGGGAACGAGTTCCTCGATGAGCAGCCCCTCGCCTCCGGCCGCATCCAGCCACTGGCCCAAAGGCGCCGACGTCTCGCATCGGCCGTCGGGCGCCAGCCTGATTTCGGCGACGCCCTTTCCGTCGTACCCGTCGCGCGGCGTCTTGACGACGGCCCGCCCGCCGAGCTCTCGCAGCGCGGAGGCGATCTCTTCGTCGTTCCTCGCGGCAAACCAGCGCGGGCACTCGATTCCCGCCTCGGTCAGCCTTCGCCGCATGAGCAGCTTGTCCTGAGCAAAGGCGAGCGCCGACGCTCCCGGGCGCACGGGGGCGACGTCAGCCGCCGCGGCAAGGATCTCGTCCGGCACGTGCTCGTGTTCCACGGTCACTGCGTCGACGCCGCGTGCGAGAGCAAGGACGGCGTCGGCGTCGTCGGCCGCTCCGACGACGGAAAGCGGAACGACCTGGCCCGTGGCGCCGTCGGGCGCTTCGACCAGAGCGCGCAGCTCGATTCCCAGGGCGATGGCCGCTTCCTGCATCATGCGGGCAAGCTGGCCTCCGCCCACTACGCCGACCCGCGGCGCGCCCGCCACGGCCCCTGTCCCGACGACTTTGCTATCGGACACGTTCCCTCCTGTGTTTTTCACATTTCAGCCTATGTCTTTTTCCCATTATCCCCGGTTACACTTACGTGGTGCTGTCGAATCTCATACGCAAACTTCTGCGGGGCCAGACTTTCCGAGAGTGGTTTGTCGAGTTCTTACAGTTTTGCACCGTGGGCTTGGGCGCCTACATCGTCGACGTCGGCCTTTTCAATCTTTTGGCCTACTCGCTTCCGATCGACCTTCCCGGCGACAAATCGCTCACCGCCAAGATCGTCTCCGTGACCGTCTCCGTGATCTTCGCCTGGGTCGCCAACAGGCTGTGGACATTCAAAAAGAGGCGCAGCGAGAACAAGGGGCGGGAATTCGCCATGTTCGCGCTCGTGAACCTCGGCGGCCTGGTCATCGCCCTCGGCTGCCTGGGCTTTTCCCGCTACGTCCTGCATTTGACGACCCAGTTTGCGGACAACGTCTCCGGCAACGTCGTCGGCCTCGTGCTCGGCACAGCCTTCCGGTACGTCATGTACCGCTATTTCGTTTTTTCCCCGGCCTCTCACGACAAGAAAGTCGCCTCTCGCGGCGAAAGGGCCGCCGGCGTTTAAAGAAAAGGCTTCGACAAGTCCGACGGCTTGCCGCCGGCGCCCGCGACAGACCCTCGGCAAACCGGTCCAGACCTCGGACGATATCCCTATCGCCGCCGCCTGCGCGCGCCCACCGAGACGATCGCCCCGGCCGGGAGGATATCCTGCGGATTGATCGACTTTGGGACGGCGTTGAGGGTCAGCCGGAAGATCGGCGGCGCCGCCTGCGCCAGCTCGAGCCTGCCGCCCGCGCCCTCGGCGAGGCTGCGCGCCAGCGGAAGGCCGATTCCAGTTGAGCCGCCGGTCGAGACGCCCTTGTTGAAGATCGCATCGACAAGGTCCTCGCGTATGCCCTCGCCTTCGTCGGAGATGTCGATCACCACTCCCTTGCCGACTTTCCGCGCCGCGACCTTCGTCGTCCCCCCGCCGTATTTGAGGGAGTTCTCGATGAGGGTCGCGACGATCTGCGCGAGGGCGCCGGGCGTTGCGAGAACGGCCACTCCGGCGTCGTCCTCGAATACGAGGCGTCTGTCGGCCTTGGCGAAAGAGCGCTCCCACTCATCGGACTGCTGTTCGAAGAGCTTGGAGAGGGAAACCGCCTCGGTGCTGGCCTCAACCGCGCGGGAGGAGCGCAGCAGATCGGCGACGACGCCGGTGAGCCGCTCCACCTGTTCCAGGCACGAGGCGGCCTCCTGACGGACCTCCTCTTGCTCGGAAAGGTACTCGATCTCCTCAAGCCGCATCGACAAGGCGGTGAGCGGCGTGCGCAGCTGGTGCGAGGCGTCCGCGGCGAACTGCCTCTCGGCGGCGATGCGCCCGGCCATGCGGTCCGCGGTTCTCACGAGCTCCTCGTAGACGAGGTCGATCTCCTCTATTCCGGATTTCTTCATGCGCGGGCTCGCCTGGCCTGCGCCGATCTGCTCCGCGGCCGCGGCGAGATAGATGAGCGGCGCGGATATTTTCCGCGACTGGCGGCGCGCCAAGGCGACGGCCACAAGGAAGGACACCGCGACGGCGGCCCCGCCAAGGGAGATGAACAAACCGATCCTGCGCCACACAGCGCTTCGCTCTATGCCCACCGTCACCTGCGCCCCCGAGGTTCCCGTGGCCGTGTGCTCGATGGCGTCCTCGTCGGTTTGCGCGCCGACTTCCGCCTTCTCCCCCGAGATCGCGACACGGACGAACATGGGGTATGTCGCGCCATCGACGGTCGCGCGCATGACGTCGAGGGGCAGGACGTCGAAGTTGCCCTGCTGCCCTCTGCCCTTCAGCCCTTCGCGCTGATCCGAGACGTTCTTGTCGACGACGTTGGCGATCTGCGTCGCCCGGCGATGGACGTCCTCGTCCGCGCTGCGAAGGATGTAGAGCGAGCCCAAGGCTATACCCGGCAGGCCGAGCAGGAGGACGGCGACCGTCACGGCGACCGTCGTCATCGTGAGGGCCCGCCTGCGCATCGCTCACTCCCTTTCGAGACGGAATCCCACTCCGCGCACCGTCGAAATGTAGCGCGGATCCGAGACGGAATCCCCGAGCTTCCGGCGCAGCCACGAAACGTGCATGTCGAGCTTCTTCGAGGCGTCGTCCTCCGGCGCGTCCCACACGTCCCGCATGATGTCAGCGCGGGAAACCGCCTGCCCGGCGTTGCGCGCGAGGACCACGAGCAGGTCGTACTCCTTGCCGGAGACCCCGAGTTCCGTCGTTCCTCGGACGACCCTGTGGGCGGGAACGTCGATGACCAAATCCTGGACGCGGATGACGTCGCTCTCGCTGGCTTCGCTTCGGCGCAGCACTGCACGCACCCGCGCGAGAAGCTCGGCAAGGCGGAAAGGCTTGGTGACGTAGTCGTCGGCTCCGGCGTCGAGGCCGACGACCATGTCGACCTCTTCCGAACGGGCCGTGAGGATGAGAATCGGAAATATCCACCCTTGGGAGCGTGCATGGCGTGCGACGTCAAGGCCGTCCATGTCGGGAAGGCCGAGGTCCAGGATGGCGACGTCCACGCCGCCGCCCATCGCCTCAATGGCGTCCCGGCCGGTCTCCGCCAAATGCACGTCGTATCCCTCCCGCCCGAGGGCGCGCAGGAGTGGTCCGGAGATCGCGGTGTCGTCCTCTACAAGAAGCATCTTCGTCATGAGCTGATTCTAATGCAATTCCGTTACAATTTGCCTGCCCGTCTTAGGAAATCTTTACTCTTAAAACACCGAGTCGCAGGCCGCCGCTTTCCGAGGGCTTAACGGCGCTCCCAGTTCATAAAGAACGCATACCCAAAAGGCCGTCCCTTCGCTTGCGTACAAGCCGATCCCCCGCCCGGGCGGCCGCCCGAATCGCGGCAGTTTCCCAAAGCGCCGCGCAAGCGCCGGGCGCTCGCCCAAGCAAAGGGCCGTCACGACGAGGGCATCCTCCGCACCTCGACCGCTTCGATCTTTCCGAAACCTTGAAGATTCGGGCTTCCGGCCTGAACGAGGGTGTAGCGGCCGGGCACGAGCGAACGCAAGGTTTCCGCGGTTTCGCTGTCGGTCAGGATCGTCCCCGATTCGGCGACGTCGACCAAACGCGAAGCAAGGTTGACCTTGGGCCCGAAAATGTCGCCAAAGCGCGAGACGACGCCTCCCCACACGAGGGAGGCTCGCACCGGGAGCATGCCGGGCACCTTCCGCAGTTCGTCCACGACGTTCGTCACCACCTGCGCGCCGGTGTCGAGGTCGTCGGCGATGTAGAGAAAGGCGTCTCCGATGCTCTTGACCACCCGCGCGCCGTGGGCGTGTATGGCCATGCGGCAGGTGAAGTCGAACTCCTCGACGAGCTCGATGAACTCGGCCGACCCCAGCTCGTTCGATCGATTCGTGAAGGCCACCATGTCGATGAATCCGAAGGCCCTGCGCAGGGTGACGTCGGAGGCCTCGGTCAGCTCCATCTGGGAGACTTCCGTCTCGCTGCGTCGGAGAAGGGCGACCATGTGGCGCCTCCACGAGTATTCCATCTGCCGACGCAGATAATCCTCGTAGTCGACGATGTTGTCGAGGACCCAGAACCTGGCCGAGATCCCGTCAAGCCCGAGTTCCCTGCGCGCATAGTCGACGAGCACCTCGTGCTGCCAAAGAACGAGGCGGTCGGACATGTGGGATTGGGCGCGATTGAGCGATTCCAACGTTTCGTGGGTCAGCAGGCCCGAGCGAAGCGCCTTCGCGTGAAGCCGCATGGCGTCGACGTCGCCGTCGGTGAATATCCGTTTCTCGCGACTCTCCGAGACCGTGGGAAAACCCATGGCCAGCCAGAAGCGGAGGGCCGTTTCGACGTCGAGCCCCGCGAGCTCGGCCGCCTGCAGGAGGGAATATCGCTCCCCTCCGCCGAGCATGCCGCGCGCATGCCGTTCGACGGTGTTGAGCGGCACGCTTTCATCGACCGACCGGCTCTCATCGTCCTGCCGCCTCTCATCGATCTGTCGGCTTTCGACGCCGGAAAGCCCCTTCTCGTTGCGGTCCACGGCCTCGTCTCCGGACCCGTCGTCCGTTTCCAGTCCTTTTACATCGTGCAATTGTGTCACGTACCTCCCTCGTTTTGTGCCTTCAATCACACACTATACGGCACGGCGGAGGCCCGCGTCACGCGTTGTGGATGAGCGTCGCCCGTCGAGTGGCGGCTCGGAGGAGATCGGCGCCGCCGAAAAGCAGGCAGAGACGGAAGAAACCGGCGCCTGCGCCCCAAGAGCCCATGACAACTGATCCTGGCCCCGTCTGCCGCGGCGGCCGCGCCTCAGCCCGCCGCCCTTCAGCCCAAAGACTCCAGGTCTGCCCATAAACTCCGGGTCTGCCCAAAAACTCCAAGAATTGCGCTCATGGACAGGCGGACAGCCAGCCGCGTCCCCCGCCTCGAAGAGGCGCCGGCACAATGACGCTCTTTCCCGACAGGTTCAACGACGCTCATTTGCAACAGGCTCAATGACGCTCTTTCGCGACAGGCTCAACGACGCTCTTTCGCGGCAGGCTCCGCAAATCTTCCACGCCTCGAAGAGGCGCCGTGGATTGCGCCGGAGGAGAATGCTCCTATGGCCGCAAGGGCTCGAATCGATAAACTTGGTCCATGACAAATATTCGCACCCCCAGCGCCATCGACGCACTCGCGAACGAGTACTTTCACGCAGACCTCGCTTTGTCGCCCGAAGCGGCCACCGTCGTGGGTACGGACGACGCCGACCACGGAGCCCTTTCAGACTATTCTCCCGCCGGCGTGGACGAGCAGCGCAGCTTGATATCCGGGACCCTCGCCAAGCTAAACTCCCTTCCGATCGCCGACGACGTCGATCGGATCACCGTGGCGGCGATGAACGAGCGCCTCGGGCTGGAGCTCGAGCTCATCGACTCCGGCGAGAGGTGCGGCGAGATCAACGTCATCGCCTCGCCCATCCAGGGCGTCCGAGACATCTTCGACCTCATGCCCACCGAAACCGAGGCCGACTGGGACAACGTCAACCGCCGTCTCGGCGTCGTCGCCGAAGCCCTCGAAGGCTACAAGGAATCCTTGCGGCAGCGAATCGCCTCGGGGCCGCCGATCCCGGCGCGCCAGATCGAGAGGTGCGCGGAGCAGTGCGAGGGCGCCGCCGGCTCGGCCTCCCCCTTTCTCCATCTGGTGAACAAACGGCCCGAAGTCGCCGCGAACGCCGACTCGGCGCGCGTGGCCTACGGCCAGCTCGCCGATTTCCTGCGGGAGACGGCATTGCCGACGGCGGTGGAGGAAGACGCCGTGGGCCGCGAGCGCTACAGCCTCTTCTCGCGCCACTTCCTCGGCGCGGACATCGACCTCGACGAGACCTACGAATGGGGGAAGGCCGAGCTCGCGGAGATCGTCGCGGAGCAGGAAAGGACGGCGCGCGAGCTGTACGGACCCGGCGTCGGCGTGCGCGAGGCGATGGAGAGGCTGGATTCGGATCCCAAGCGCAAGCTCTCCGGCGTCGAAGCCCTGCAAAGGTGGATGCAGGAGACGGCGGACGCCTCGGTTGCGGCGATGTCCGAGCATTTCGACATTCCCGAGCCGCTGCGCACGATCGAGTGCTGCCTGGCGCCGTCGGGAACCGGGATCATCTACTACACGCCCCCAACGGGCGATTTCTCGCGGCCGGGCCGCATGTGGTGGTCCGTGCCTTCCGGCGTCACGGAGTTTGCGACCTGGAAGGAAAAGACCACCGTCTACCACGAAGGCGTTCCGGGCCACCACTTGCAGATCGGGCTCACAACGTACATGCGCGACTTGCTCAACGACTGGCGCCGGAACGGAACCGCGGGAGGATGCTGGGTGTCGGGCCACGGCGAGGGCTGGGCCCTCTACGCCGAGCAGCTCATGGCCGAGCTCGGGTACATGGACGAGCTGGGCGACCGCATGGGCGTGCTCGACTCGATGCGGCTGCGCACCTCGCGCGTGGTGGTGGATCTCGGCGTTCACCTGCGCAAGGACGCCGGCCCGTGGGGCGAGGGCACGTGGGACGCCGATTCGGCGTGGCGCTTCCTGCGTGAGAACGTCGCCAGCGACGACGCCTTCCTGCGTTTCGAGCTCAACCGCTACCTGGGGTGGCCGGGGCAGGCGCCGTCGTACAAGATCGGCCAGCGCATCTGGACGCAGCTTCGCGAGGAGGCCCGGGCGAAGGAGGGCGCGAACTTCGACCTCAAGGCGTGGCACAACAGGGCCCTGTCGATCGGCTCGGTGGGCCTGGACGTTCTGCGCGAGGCCTTGGCGTGAGCGGGTCCTCTCGGGGGCATGCGGGCGAGGCCGGGTATGACCCAGCGGGCGAGGCCAGACGTGACCTGACGGGTGCAGGCGTGCCTGATGCCCCAGCGGGCGAGGCCGGGCGCAGACGATCCGCGGATCTGGCCGATGGCAAGGGTGACGCCACAGATTCGTTTGCCGAAATGCCACCTGAAAACGAATGGGCGAAGAAGCCGTTTGCGAATGAATCGGCGACTGATGCGCCGGACCGGGGCTGGGCTAGCGCCCGCGCAACGCCTCAGCGGACGCGCGGCGGCAGGCTCGGCCTGACGGGAAACGGCCGGCTCCGGCTGGCTCTGGCCAGTAAATCACCTGCACGGCTGGCCACCCTGCGGGCTGCGGGTTTCGATCCGCTCGTCCAGGTCTCCGACGTCGACGAAGAAGCCCTCCTCGAATCGGTTCGCGGCGGGCCGGCGCAAAAGGTCCTCGCCCTCGCAACGGCGAAGGCCCGTGCCGTGGCGTATGACCCGCGCGAGGTAACAGAGGCCGATTTCGTGGTCGGCTGCGATTCGATGTTCGAGTTCGACGGCGAGGCAGTCGGCAAGCCCGCCGCCCCCGAAACGGCGCGGGAGCGCATTGCGCGCATGGCCGGGCGCAGCGGAGTCCTTCACACGGGCCACCAGATCGTCCATTTGGAGAGCGGGGCGTCGCTGGGGGCGGTTTCCCACGCCGTCGTCCATTTCGCGCCGATGTCCGACGCCGAAGTCGAGGCATACGTCGCCACCGGGGAGCCGCTGCACGTGGCGGGCGCCTTCACCGTGGACGGGCTGGGCGGGCCGTTTGTCGAGAGGGTCGACGGCGACTATCACGGCGTGGTCGGCATCTCGCTGCCGCTGCTGCGCGCCATGCTGGCGAACTGGGGCGTCTCGATCACCCGGCTGTGGCAGCCGCCGGTCAAGTTGGCGGGCGATGCGGCACACTCGCCCGCTGTCGAATCTGTCTTGGCCGCCGCAGATGGCACTCCATCCGATAGCAGCATCGACAGTGGTGCCGCCGGCGTCGCCGATGCGAGCGGTGCAGCGGAAGTGCCGGCTGCCGGTTCGGGGCGTCCAAAACCCAGAGGCAAGCCATTGAGCGACAAGACACCGAGCGCCAAACCGCTGCACGGCAAGCCACACAGCAGCAGACGCCGAAAAGGCGCGGACGGTTTCATTTTGTGCCCCTGCGGGGTCGAACACTGGGGCTTGGCGGGTGCCGCGGGGATCCTTGCCTTCCGCGAGCGCGAATCGATCGAGGTGCTCGTGCAGCTGCGCGCCGAATGGTCGCATTCGGGCGGAACATGGTCGAACCCGGGCGGAGCGATTGGCTGGTCGGAGACCCCACTGGAGGGCGCGCTGCGCGAATTCGAGGAAGAGACGGCGATCGGCGCAGGCAGCCTCGATGTGGTCGGCAGCATCGTGCGCGATCACGGCGACTGGCGCTACACGACGTTCGCGGCCCGCTGCGAGACGGCCGAGCCCGTGCCCAACGACGAATCCCTCGCGCTCGAATGGGTGCCCCTCGACGATTTGCTGCAGGGCCGCCTCGACCGGCCCGTGCACCCCGCTTTCGCCGAAGATCTGCCGCGCCT
>ERZ773022.1087-NODE-1087-length-19430-cov-5.173110_pt1 | contig 19430 bp, 25 predicted proteins | sample MGYA00580839_ERZ773022 | MGnify/ENA primary metagenome ERZ773022 (study PRJEB29015, sample SAMEA2738020) | human oral metagenome | biome: human oral; feature: human-associated habitat; material: dental | place: China | collected 2044 ... | reverse complement strand
GAGGCATGGGGAGTTCCCGGGGGCCTCCGTGGCGGCCGCCTGACGGCGGCCGTGGGGACGGGTGTGCCTCGAGGGCGCCCGGAGGGGCCGCGAGAGGGGCCCGGGACGCCCGAGACGGCCGCAGGGGTCAAAAAGTGACAAACAACCGACTAACTTCAAGGGGTAAGAGCAGGGATTAAGCACTTGTTCTGCGTGTCCCTAGCCCTCTGACCCGCGGCACACTCCCACGAGGTGGCGCAGGTTTGCCTGCCTCTCGCCCGTGATGGCAACGGCTATCACGTCATGGCGCACTGCGTCTGCGTGCTCGTGGCTGAGCAGGTAGCGCAGGCAATCGGCCCTCATGTCGGCGGCATCCCCCTCGTTCACGTCTAGCACGGGCAAAGAGCGCTCACCGCCGCCGACGCTCGCGGTGACGCGCACGAGCACGGCCTCGTCGCCGTCCCTGGCCACGATGGCGTCGCCTGCGCCTCCGTCGTCCACGACCCTCATGCCGCGGTGCTCCAGGTAGCCCCTGCACAGCCTGCGCGCCGTGGCCAACGCCTCCTTCTGGCCCATGGTCAGCGTGCTGGTCTCGGTCGTCTCGTCCATCTCGGTCTCCCTCCGGTCCCGGGGCCCTGTGCCCCGCCATGGCCCTGGATGGCAAGCGCGGTCCGGGCGGCGGGCGCGCCCTTGCGGGCGTGGGCGCGGCGACCGGCGGCCGGCCCGCGCGTCGGGGAGCGGGAAGAGGTGCTTGCTCCCCGTGCCACCCTTGGCCATGGCGGGGAACGGAGACTGCCCTTTGGCGTTTGCGCTTTTCAAGGGTGGAGGCCCCGCGGCCGTGCGGACCGCGGGGCCGGCCCGGCTAGAGCACGCCGAGCGCGTTGCGGTGGTGCCCCAGCAGCGCCCTGTCGCCGTTCACGACCAGGATGCTCACGACGCCGTAGCGTACCTGGAAGTCGCCGCCGTCCGGGTGCTCGGCCAGGTAGGCCGCCGCCAGGCGCTCGAACCTGCCTCGGTCGGGGCGCTCGTCGGGCATGTCGGGCCCGTGGTCGGCGGCGACCACGTCCACGAAGACCATGTCGCCCTGCGCGCCCTGTCCATGATCGCCGTTTCCATGATGTCTACCTCCTGATCCTTGCGGTCCGCCCCCTTGGCTGGCCTTGTGGCGCCCGTCGCGGCGGGGTTCGTTCAAGGGCGGCAAGGGAGGAAGCGAAACCCGGAGGGCTCGAGTTTCCCCAGGCAAATGGGCCGCAGGCCGCCTGGGGAAAGTTTTCGCGGCCCTTGCACCTGCGGGCGGTTCCCGCTGAGCGTGAGCGTCCAAGGCGTGCGAGGGGACGGTGCCGTGGGCCGGGGAGGTGGCATGTGGGTGCGCGCTATGAGCGGGGCACAGGGCTGCGGGATACTTGGTATGCCAGTCTTGCGACGGGACGGCTCGAGTTGATGTGCCGTGGAACGATGGAGGAACCCCGTTCGACGTGCTCTAAAATGACGGCATTGATGTTTTTAGGAGACGCGCATGCAGCTGCCATTGGACGACAACGACCCGGGCCTCTTCGCCGAGGTGGACGAGAGCCAGTACTTCGACCGGAAGAGCGCCCGGCTGAACCCCAAGGAGACGGCCAAGCACATCTGCGCCTTCGCAAACGCGTCGGGCGGCAAGCTGGTCGTCGGGATAGAGGACGACGGCAGGGTGACCGGGTTCAGGAGGGACGGAGCTCGCAGCATCGAGGAGTTCAAGCAGGCGGCGCTGGTTGGGTGCGATCCCGTGCCGGAGGTCCATCCCGTGCGGATTCCCGTGACCAACTCGCGGGGAGAGGACGACTGCGTCCTTGTGCTCGAGATAAGCCCCTCGTCGGGCCACGTCATATCCAGGCGCAGCGACAAGGCGGTCTTCCTGCGCCAGAAGGACAGCAGCGTCGTACTCGACCGCGACCAGGTCCTTGCGCTCGAGTACGACAAGAACCAGCGCCGCTACGAGGACGAGGTGCAGGAGCGCTCCTCGTTAGAGGACGTGGACCCCGAGGTGATGGCCCGCTACAAGGCGGAGCTCGGCACGGAGGCGAGCGACGAGCAGGTCCTCAGGAGCTGCGGCTTCCTCCAGGACGGCCACCTCACAAACGCGGGAGTCCTTCTCTTCTCGGAGAGCCCCGCTAGGTTCATGCCGTGGGCGCGGGTGCGCGTCATCCGTCTCGACGGCAGCAAGATGGAGACGGGGCGCAGGCTCAACATAGTCAAGGACAGGACCTTCGACGGGCCGCTCCCCAAGACCATCGAGGGCGCGAAGGAGTTCATCTCGAGCCAGCTGAGGGAGTTCCAGTACCTCGAGGACGACGGCAGGTTCAAGGTCATACCGGAGTACCCGGAGTTCGCCTGGTTCGAGGGGCTCGTCAACGCGGTAACGCACCGCGACTACGCGATGAGCGGCGACCACATTCGCGTGATGATGTACGACGACCGCCTCGAGATAACGAGCCCGGGCAAGCTACCCAACATCGTGACGCTCGAGAACATGAAGTACACCCGCTGGTCGCGCAACCCCACGATCGCGCGCACCCTGGTGGAGTTCGGCTGGGTCAGGGAGCTCAACGAGGGCGTGCAGCGCATATACGACGAGATGGCGAGCTTCTTCCTGAGGGAGCCCACCTTCTCGGAGCCGAACGGCGCCTCGGTGAGGCTCACGCTCGAGAACAGCGCGACCTCGCGCGTCCTGCGCCGGGGCGACTCGATCGCGAGCGACATCGGCGAGGACGCGCTCGGCGCCCTGGGCGAGTACGAGCTCGCCGCCCTCCAGTACGTGTACGGGAAGGGGAGGGTGACCGCCAGAGAGCTCGCCGACCACCTCGGCCGCAGCGTGAAGGTCTCGCGACCAGCCCTTAAGTCCCTGGTAAAGAAGGGGATTCTGGACTGGCACGGCAACAGCGCCCACGACCCGTCGCAGTACTATTCCCTACATGGGTCCAAGTAGGTTCGAGTAGGTTCGAGTAAAACCGGCCCACCCGTGGGCCTCACAGGTCAAAAGGCCCACGGAGGTCGAACCTCGGGTTCAAGTAGGTTCGAGTAGGTTCGAGTAAAGTCGGACCGCCCGAGGTCCGGGCAGGCGTCAGCCGTTCGCTACATCCACCGGAACGCTATGCGCGCGACGGCCTTCAGCAGCCGCAGGATCGCCCTAAGCGCCCTCATGGCCGGCCTCCCTCCGCCTGGCCTCGGCGAGCATGGCCTCCAGCTGCGCCACGGTGAACGTGAGGCCCTCCGGCCCGGCGGCCGGCTGTGCGGTCTGCGGCTCCCAGAGCGCTGGCGAGCTCATGTCCAGGTCGAAACTCTCGTCCACCTTGCCCACGGCGGCTCGCTTTGCCTCCGGGTCCACGTCCGCGTAGATGTCCAGCGTCATGCTCACGCTCGCGTGGCCCAGGTAGCTCGCCACGGTGCGCACGTCGCAGCCGTTGCCGATCATCATGGTGGCGAAGGTGTGCCTGAGGTCGTGGAAGGTGCAGTCGAATCCGTTCATCTTGCAGAACGCCGAGAAGTCCTTGCCCAGCTGCGTGGGGTTGTAGGGCCTGCTCTCGGGCTCCTGCGTCCCCAGCACGAACGGGTCGCCGGCGGGCACGCCCATCTCGGCCAGCACGCGCCTCGAGTCGGCGCGCTTGGCCTTCAGGATGGCGGCCGTGTGCGCCGTGAGCGGTATGGTGCGCGCGGAGCTGCCGGTCTTGGGCTCCTTCAGGTAGAAGCCGCCTTCGCCGTTTCCCAGTGCGTGGGAGACGGTCACGGTGCCGTCGTCGCCCACGTCGCTCCAGCGAAGCGCGCACACCTCGCCGCGCCTCATGCCGGTGGTGAGCGCGAGCTCCACGGCCAGCCCCAGCGGGCTCGTGGCCTCAGCCACCACGGCGAGCTTGAGCATTCGCGTGCGCTCGGCGCGGTCGAGCGCGTTTATGGGCGTCTTCACGCGCTTGGGCGGCTTGCAGTACTCGCACACGTTCTTGCGCACCAGGTCCTGCGACATGGCCCACTTGAGCGCCTGCTTCAGCAGCCGGAAGGGCTTGGCCACCGACTTCGGCGCGTAGCCGTTTGCGGTCATGTTGGCCATCCAGCGGTTCACCTCCGGCACCGACAGGTCCGCGAGGGCGACGTTTCCCAGGTAGGTGCAGATGAGCCTGCTCTCCGCCCGGTAGCTCCTCACGGTGGAGGGCTCTATGGTGCTCGACTTCTCCTTGTAGGAGAGGAAGGCGCCCATGAAGTCGCGCACGGTGACGCCGCCGCCCACGGCGCCGCCCCTCAGCTCCAGGTCGACGATCAGCGCGTCGCGCGCCCTTTCGGCCTGGCGCTGCGTCTTGGCCACCAGGGTGTGGTAGGTCCTGACCACCTCGCCGGTTACGGGGTCGGTGTGGGAGAGGCTGCACTCCCACTGGCCGGTGTTGCGCCTGCGGCGCAGCGACCTGCTCGTGTACTTGAGTTCCATGGTTCTCCGTCCGTCGTTTTCCACAGCCATCCGTGACCACCATTCTGACCACCATTCTGATCACCAAATGACCACCAAATTACCACCAAAGCGAAGATGGAAGCTTGGAAAAGACAGACAGGGGAGATTGCGGGGAATGGGAAAACCACAGGTCAGGCGCTTGCCGCCGCAACCGTGGAACTGCAGGATTTGCCATGAAACGCCCTCTGGGTCGCTCATAGCCCGGAGGCCGTAGGTTCAAATTCGCCCCCCGCGACCAAAAAATAGGCCCTGACCTGAAAACAGGTCGGGGCTTTTGTTTGACCGACATTTTACCGCCAAAAAACGAGCCTTCGTGAGTTCGTGTGGGCAGGTGGTTGCGTCACCGCCCCGGCGACGTGGGCCTCACCACCCCGGCGACGTGGGCCTCACCGCCAGGGCGACGACGCAACAGTGTACACAGATCGGCTAGAATGGCCCCTCGGCGCCACTTTGGGGCATTTGTGTACACTGTTGTGACGCGATCCGCGAGTCGCGATACGAATTGTGACGCGAGCTGCGCCAGGTGGCACGAGCGCCTCAGCCGCCATGGCGTGCCGGCGGCGCCCCCTCGCTGGCCCCCCTCGCTTGGTCGGGAAGACAGGCTCTGAGCGAGTGGCGCCGCTGCCAGGTTGGCATCTTCGCCGAGGCGTCAACCCACACGAACCCCCGAAGAGCCAATATCGCTCCTTAGTGTTGGGAGTAAGGAGAGGATAGACGCCTTGACTGCCAAGCTGAGGGCAAGCGGATATGAGCTTGTCAGTGGACCAAGGACAACCGGAGATGGCTACTATGAAAGCTGTCTCGTTGCGACTGAGCAAAACCAGATTGAAGCCACTATTTGAGTGATGAGAACACAACTCCCAGGTCGCCTCGATCACCTCAGTGAGAAATAGTATGCACCGAGTGTCATTTTGAAGCGCGCTCGACAGGGACGTCGTAGCAAAGAGGACAGCAGCCTATACGAGTGGTTACCCGTGGAAAGCGAACTCCCAAATCGATCAAGCGGCTCCTCGACGTATGGGAGAGATCGGTAAGACGACTCAGCTGTTTCTCCTGCATCTTGGGATCAGGGCTATTCTGGCATACATGCCGCTTGCCCTCAAGAGCGCCTTGCGCTTCGTCATAGCAGAGGAGGAGGCGAAGCGCCTCTGGGGATTCGTGGACATCGACGGCCATAAGCTTATGATGCTGTTTGTCGTCGCAGACGAACGTGGCAAGGGGGTAGGAAGTAAGCTTCTGGAGTACGGCATTGCGGCGCACGCCATAAGCGAGTTCACGGTCAATGGGCAGAGCCCTTAAGCGATAGGACCCTACAAGCACAGGGGGCTTACGGTCCGCAGTCGCTCCGACATCGACGAGCAGGGCGATCCCTACCTAGTCCTACTGATGGGACAAGACCCGACTGGCACAGTGCCCTCCGTAGAATATAACCGGCAGCGGGAAGGGGGACGCCTGTGAACCTCGGCATGGAGGACGAGCGCACGGAGCACAAGAGGTCGACGAGCGAGATGCGCAAGGGCGTGGAGTCAATCGCCTCCATCCTCAACAAGCACGGCCACGGCACGCTCTACTTTGGCGTACGCAACGACGGAGAGGTCGTGGGGCAGGACGTGAGCGACAAGACGCTGCGCGACGTGAGCCAAGCCGTTGGCAATCACATCGAGCCCAGGATCTATCCGCAGATCGAGCGCTTGGAGACCCCGGACGGCAGGGCGTACGTCAAGGTGACGTTTTCCGGAGGCGAGCGTCCCTACGCGTGCGACGGCAGATACCGCATCCGCAGCGCCGACGAGGACGTCCCTATGAGCGCATCCGCGCTCGAGGACATGATGTTGGAGCGCACGGCCGGGAGGGACCCCTGGGATGGCCGCAGTTCGGGCAAGCCCGTCTCCACCGTCGATGAGGAGGTGCTGCGCAGGTACGTCGCGCGGGGCGTACAGGCCAAGCGGATCCCGTTCCAGTACACCGACGCCCGCGACGTGCTCTCGCGCCTCGGGCTGCTCTGCGAGGACGAGATGCTGACGAACGCGGCCATGGTCTGCTTCACAAACAGACCCCAGGTAGGCTTGCGCATGGGAGTGCTCGCAGACAGCGACCGCGTGGACATCCTCGACAACCAGCAAGTCTCGGGATCGCTGTTCGCACTCGTGGACGCCGGAGAGACCTACATCGTGAACAACATCCGCCGCGCGTTCGTCATCAACGCAAGCGTGTCACTGCAGCGCAGGGAGGTGCCCGAGATCCCCCTGAACGCAATCCGCGAGGCACTCTACAACGCCTTCAGCCACCGCGTCTATGAGACGAATGCCGCCGTTCAGATCGACATCTTTTGGGATAGCGTTGACATCTACAGTCCGGGCCCCTTCCCACCCGGAGTCTTGCCCGACGACTTTCTTGCCGGCAGGTCGGCGGCATCGAACCCGCGTAACGTGCTCATCGCCCAGACGCTCTACCGTTCCGGTGACATCGAGTCCTACGGCACGGGGTTGCAGCGCATCAGGCGCTCCTGCGAGGCGCAGGGCACGCCCGTTGAGATCTTCGAGCGCGCCAGCAGCGTCCACGTGAAGTTCACGCGCCAGGAGACCCTAGACGGTGTCGGGCGCCTCGGACCCTTCGCCGACAATCCGCCGGAATCCGCCGGAATCCGCCGGAATCCGCCGGAATCCGCCGAAAACGACAGGGCTTCCGACTGGCTTTCCCTGCCGACAAGCGACAGGAGCGTGTACGAGTACCTGTCTGCTCACGGTCCCTCGTCCCCGCGGGAGATATCTGCCGCGCTCAACATCCCAGTGCGCACGCTCCGCGACATAGCAGGTCGCCTAGAAGACAGCGGCCTGATATCCTCCTCAGGCACAACCAAGAACCGGACCTACGAGCTTTGGAAGCACGGCTGAGTCGGGTCCAAGAGAGAAGCGGCGCACCGCAGGGTCGGCGGGACCTGGCGGGCGGCATCGGCACAAAGGAAGTTGAAGGCCCTCCGTGAGAAGCTCGGCATAGATCCCGCCGGTCTCCCGCTACTTGAGGCAGGGGGAGACTGGCCAACCTCATCACCGGGCTAAAACCGATCGACCCTAACGACGCCACAGGGCCATGGCGCCCGACAGGCTAGGGTCCCCACACGGGTGGAGGCTGACGACGCGACCTCATTGGACATGCTCTTTGCCGTGCGCCCGGCAGGGGACGTCCCCGGGCACCGATGCGCTCCTCATCCGCATGGGCGCGTGGGAAGACAGCACGACAGCCTAGACAAGCTGGACCACGGCCCTGTCGGCCACGTCATGGCTCTTCGGGAATCGCTCCGCTTGATCGCCCGCTCCGCCATCCGCCCGCCCGCCACGGGGGCGCCTTTCGCCACTGCGAGCATCCCCATCATCGATGTGAGGCAAGGGGTCAAGGTCTCATGACGTCGAATCCCACGCTAGGCAGTCGCATCGCTATGGCATCCATGTCCCGCGTACAGCCGGATGACCAATAGCGCTGTCGCAACGGTCGCGATAAGCGCCCATAGCTCGCTCACCGGCAGGAGCATCATCCCCTGCTGATAGAGCGCCGCCCCGCCATCCGCAAGCGCATGCAGCAACACCGCCCCAAATATCCAGGCCTTGCCGATCCTGCCGCTGACCGCCATCCACACCAAGACGGACAGCGCGACATGCAGCGCCATCGAGACGATGCGCTCGAACCCAGCAATCAGGTATACCGTCGGGGCGATTCCGATGAGGGCGTCTATCTGTTGGGCGGCAAGTGCACGCGAGGCGTCGGGCACGGTCGCGAGCAACGCGTCAGCACCACCGGCGCTGTTGAGCGCAAGTGCGAGAGCAATGTTCGATATCATCGACAGGCCCACGACCATCATGGCCTCGATTCCCCCATGGCCGATGCCGTAGCCAATGGCGCAGGGTAGGTCGTGATCCACCTTCCCAGACCGTAGCAAGAGCATGAACCCGCAGCTGCGCCCCAACTCCTCGAACACACCTGCGGCAAATGCGCCATACAGGACAAAGGCGACCGGCGTGGATCTGAGCCCCGGAAACGCAGCGAACGCCAACGCATGGACAAGCTGCTCGAGAAGGCCTGCAAAGACGATGAACACCAGCGCGCCGACGAGGACCGCCTGGAACTGGACGTGCAGCCGTCTTCTCGCAACGACGAACGCCACGACCGGCGCGCCGAACGAGATCACAGCCGCGACGACCATGCAGGCCAGCGACGCATCAGAAACCATAGCGGTCAATCCTCTCTCCGAAGCCATCCGCAAAGGGCCGCAGACGGGGATGACGCGTTCCCAACGGCCGCCACGCCCCTCGCATGCATGCGGGCTCGCCCGCTCTTCTCGAGAGTGTACCACTGGGCGATCGGCACCCACGCCATACTCACCCATCTCTCCCTCGCGTTGTGCACTTTGTAATGGAGTCATGCGCATCCACATTCCCTTGCCTCGGCGACAGTCAAGTTGCAGCCCACCTGCCCGCCGCTGGCGAGACTTCCGCGACTCAAGAACACCGCCGGCATATCGAGCGTGCCATCTGCGGTAGCCGCCACTATGCGGGCTAGCTTGTCGCACAGACCAGTCCCTCTGAACGGTCAATTGAGGGCGCCTCCCCCACCCTGCATGACCGTGCGCATGCCAAGGAGGTCGTGGATCTTTTCTGATGCCAGGTTGTTGTAGGAGGTCATGGGATAATCGGAGCGCGGGATCAATCGAGATTTTGAGGCTGAAGATGGAATACGTGGCATTGCTACGCGGCATCAACGTCGGCGGCAAGAACAAGGTCGTCATGGGCGAGCTTCGCAGACAGGTCGAAGACATGGGGTGCGCCGATGTCCGCTCGTACATCAACAGCGGCAACGTGCTGTTCGAGACTGACGCGCCTGAGCCCGAGATCTCCCGCGCCTTCGCGGCCATGCTCAAGGAGCGCTACCCCTTTCCCATCCGCCTTGCGATCCTGTCTCGGGAAGACTACCTGTCTGAGATCCCCAACCTGCCGACGTGGTGGAGCGAGCCGATCGCCCGCCGCGACGTGCTGTTCTTCACGCGTGGAGTAGACGCACAGCATGCACGTCGACGCATCAAGTCCATGCCGCTGGGCGACGAGGCGATACATTTTGGGAGGCGCGTGGTGTTCTGGGGCAAGTTTACCGAGTCAGAGTACCTGAGGACCGCATACCACAGGCTGCTCATGCGAGAGGACTTCTATCCGCTGCTGACCATCCGCAGCGGCAACACGTTCGATGCGATCGCAACGCTGCTCACGAGGAGCTAAGACGGTTCTGAGAGGCGTAGGCTAAGGGGTCCCCGGGCCCCTTCCCAACGACAGGCGTGATAGCTTCATGGGAGTTGTCACGTCCATCTTCTCTCGGGATGCGACGCCTCTGGCTGAGGACCCACTGGGTGGCGAAGGGAGGGCAGATGACCTGTCTTTCCTGCTGTTCCGGCTCAAGGACATGGGCGAGGATGTCACCCCAGCCTCTGGGGTAGATTCCCGACCTCATCGAGAGCGCGTCTTCGTGCAGGCTTGTCATCAGGCTCTTGGGGGCCCAAGCGTGGGACCTGACGGGCGGGGCGGCGCCTGGCATCGGTCGCACGGCAAGAGCGATACTGGGCATGGCGCTTTTCGTGCCCGACGCGCTCAGAAAAATGACCCTGGCCTGATCGCCTCCGCCCATCACACCGCCCGTGATGAGTCTCATGCTCATGGTGTGCCAGGCGCACCTCGCAAGACGCAAGGACGCGCGGGAGTTTCGGGGCCATCCCACTGCCGAGACATGGCGACATGTAGGCTGCCCATGAGCCGCACACGTACAGGTCTAGCGACCTACCACAGGCATCACAGGGAAACGCGGGCCATCAACGCGCAACCCAAGGCGTTCGCGCCCACGAACGTCATGCTCACCGGCTACGAGTACATCGCCAAGACCGCTCAGCGCGCCATCAATGGCTACACCGTGCCCATGACGCTGCACCTGGACCATGGCAAGACGCTTGACGACGTGCGCCAGGACGTGAACGCCGACTTCACTTCCATCATGATCGACGGCGCTGCCCTGCCGTTCGAGGAGAACATCCGCCTCTCTCTCGCCAAGCGGTGGGTCGGCGTCGTAGGCCAGCACGCGCATGACCCGGTCGAGGACATCCGCATCCACCCCCTCACGGCAAAGCGGGCAGTACACGTCGAAGACGTCCTTGAAGCGCGCGGACACCGCGCCGATGCGCATGAGTGAGCGCAGCTTCTCGGCGCAGACCTGCTCCTTTGAGTTTGCCATGAGCGCGACGCCCTCGTCCTGCAGCGCCGTGTCGAACCAGAGTTCCTGCTGCTCGAGCGGTAGCTTATCGTGAACGTCCAGGTCGAGCTTCGCCTCCATGCTCGTGCCGATGGAGGCCGTGACGCGAAGGTGGACGCGCCTGCCGTGGTAGCCCTGGTGCTTGAGGTCATCTATGGGGCCGGCGATCTCAAGGCGCACGTCTACGTCCGCCGGACAGAGGGTGCGGATGAAAGCCCTAATGCCCTCATCGGTCATGGGGTAGCGCACGAAGTCGAGGTCAAGGTCGCGCGTGGCCCGCCTCCTGTCGCCCGGCATCTGCTGCATCACCACGCCACCCTTCACCGTCACGTGATCGGCCATGCGCGATGCCGAGATCAGCGTAAGCACCACGTCGCGGCAGGTGCGCGCCGTGGCGTTCTGGAAGTCAAGCCCGTCGTCGATGTAGGCGTCTCGAATCTGACGGAGGTCCATCTCTACAGCACCTCCCCCTGCATTATGCCGAAGAGGCTGTCCGCGCGCCTGTAGAGCGCCATACAGTCCTCGACTTCCCTCATGTCCAGGTCACCCACAATCTTGCGATACGAAACGATAAGCTCCTTGTAGTAGTCTAGGAAAGCGATGATAAAGTCGCCGATCCCGTCCCTTTGGGACCAGCATAGGTGATTCTTGACGTGAGGAGGGCTCCAACGCCCCCAAGCGGGCTACGCCGGTCTCCGGGGGCCATGCCGCAGCCTCCCAGACCATGGCGGGACGGCCAGCGGTAGGCCATGCCGCGGCCGGCGCCCCGCCCTCCGCCCGCCGTCCCCGCCCCTCGAGCCTCCCGCGTCGCGGGGCCATCCTCTTCGCCGACAGCGCAAGGGGCGGCCCGCAGAGCCGCCGTCCCCGCCCCGCGATCATGCGACCGGCTGCGACGGCGGCGAAGGCCTGGTCGGGCACCTTGGCGAGCCCCCTGTAGCGCGTCTCCCGCAGCCCGAACATATCCTTGACCCAGTGGAAGACGTGCTCGACGACGCTGCGAGCGGCCGACTTGGCGGCCTCTGCGACCAGGTCGTCCTCGCCGACCTGCGAGCGCCTCTTGGCGACGACCCGCGACGAGCCCTCCCTCCGCGACGGACCCGAGGGTCGAGGAGACCATGGCCTTTACGACCCCGCAGCGCCCGGGCAGGTGGCGAAACTCGCGCGGGGTCGTGGCGTCGGGGACCTCGAAGGGCGCCACGCCAACGAAGGGGCGCATCGTCGCAGGGTCCCAGACCTGGTCCTCGCACTCGCGGTCGGAGAGGCCGAGGCAGGCCCGCGCCACGCCACGTGCATGCACGAGGTCGCTGACCCTCGGCCTGCCCATCGCGGGGTCGGCCCCCCTCGCCCCGGCGTCAGCGCTGCGGGCCTCCCCCGCGAGGGCGAGCCAGGCGCCCCAGGGGCAGGACTCGGAGGGGCGGTCGGGGAACCGGGGGCGCCTGGTCCCGCGCTTCCGTCCCATGCCCATCTCGGCGTCAGAGAATGCGAACTGTGTCATGCGGATACCCCCGGCCTAGACGCCACCGACCTCAGATTATATTATATCCGTAGGTAGGAGGTATGGATGGACAACGATCCGCCCTGTCCCGGGCTTCTCGGCGGGACTTTATCATCGCTTTCCTAGATGCGGTTGCCTATATCTCTTTTAGCGAGATTCAGATTGCCTATTTCTCGCCGTAATGGCTCTTGCATGATGCGATTTCGAGGTTCGAACCAACCACGCGATAGACGAGTCTGTTCTGCTCATCGATTCGCCTCGACCAGAAGCTGGCCAAATCCCCGCGCAACGGCTCAGGCTTACCGATGCCGTCGTCCACGCCGTTTCGCTCGATATCCTTGACAAGCAGATTTATGCGCTTCAGCGTCTTCCTGTCCTGGCTCTGCCACCAGACGTAGTCATCCCACGCCTCGGGAGCCCAGACTTTATTCATCCTCGACCAGTCCGTGCGCAGTGCCATGTCCCTCGTTGAGCGCAGCAACGGAGCGTCTCAGGTGGGCAAGGTTCTCCTCGCTGTAGAACGGATCAATAGAAACCTCAAACGGGATGCGCTTCTCGCGGCCTACTTTCTTTGCAAAAAGGGTGAAGGCTGTGGTCATACTCATTCCGAGCTCTTTGCAGACAGCCTCCATGTCGCGTTTTGTGTCGCCGTCCATACGCACGTTAACCATTGTGGTGGCCATAAAACACACTCCTCTCACGACAAGATGAGTGTAGCATCGCTTAGTTAAGCTGTAAAGCTAAAATAAAGCGAATGTATATCTTTACTCCCACTCGATGGTTCCCATTTTTTCAAATGGTGCTCCCTCGTCCATCTCGTGCCAGCCCGTGTTTCCACGTCCGACAGAATCCCGCTTTCCCGCGCTTTGGGGCGGTAGCCAGTCCCGACAAAACACGAAGTGGCTACCACCCCCGAGATCGCCCCTCCGGGGCCGTTTCCCCGGGAATATGGGGAGTAAGGGAAGGGGGTAAATCCGCATATATGCTCCCCAACATGCCTCATGGTCGCAGAGTGTCGGATGCCTTCCCACGCTAAGCCCACATCCGGGGGGTGACGTCGGCGACGGGTCCCGCGCGGCACCGTCCCGCACGCCCTCTCGGCGCATCGCCGCCGGCGGGGGCGTCGCGCAGGCGCCGGCCCCTGACACGGATCGGCCCCGCGCGGCCGCATCCTGTCACGCAGGGGGGCTCCCGTACACGTAACCTGCGCCCCGGCACCCCCTTGGTCCCCCCGGCCGGCCGCCATACTTGGCAGTGGCCCGAAAAGTGCGCCCCTGACGGGGTGCCCTCGTGGGTTTTCGCAGGTCGCCGGAAACGGCCACCCGTCAGGGGCGCACTTTTCGGGCTGTCAGGGAGTACGCGCCCCTTCACGCGGGGACCCAGGCCCCTGGCCACGCCGGGCCAAGGGTGGGTCGGGCGCAAGGGCGGGGTCGGCGTCATGCGACTATGAGGCACATTGGGGGGCATTTCCGCATAACATTCTATCTGCGAAAACGTCCTCTGAAACACCCGGGATGGTAGCCAGCTGGCCACCATCCCAAGCTTGACGGCCTGCTCCGAACAATGCCTGATTGGCCACCCTCATAGAGCCGCCTTGAAATCTTCCAGGAACATGCTGGCGGCGTTGGAGAGCTTCTGGCCCCTTCTCCAGGCGAAGTCAATGTGCGCGACGACTGGCGGCCACAGCGGGCGAAACTCAAGTCCGGTGCCCGGCCCGGTCGGCGCCAGCGCATCGAGCCCCAACATGCAGCCGGCGCCTTCCCGCACGAACACGACCGACAAGACGGCGGACGAGATGGCCGCCCTGCTCGGCAACGGCGACGCGGGCATAACGATAGCAGTCAATTAGCGCAAAGGCGAGAAAGGAAGCAACCATGATGAGAACCGAAGAGCTCGAGCTCGCGCAGGAACGGGACAAGGTCTTCCCGCGCGACGAGCGCACGGAGCATTGCAAGGTGACGTTCGCGAACCGCTACGGCATCACACTTGCGGCCGACCTGTACAAGCCGAAGAGTGCGCAGGGCAAGCTGCCCGCCATCGCGGTGAGCGGCCCCTTCGGCGCCGTGAAGGAGCAGTCGAGCGGACTGTACGCCCAGGAGATGGCGGCACGGGGCTTCCTGGCGGTCGCGTTCGACCCGTCCTTCACGGGCGAGAGCGGCGGGCATTCCCGCCGCGTGGCATCCCCCGACATCAACACAGAGGACTTCTGCGCGGCCATCGACTACCTGAGCTGCCGCGACGACGTGGACGAGGGGCGCATCGGCGTCATCGGCATTTGCGGCTTCGGCGGAATGGCCATCAACGCCGCCGCCCTCGACCCGCGCATCAGGGCCACGGCGTCCATGACGATGTACGACATGTCGCACGTGGCGCGCGAGGGCCACTTCGGTGCCGCCAACAGCAAGGAGGCCCGAGACGAGCAGAGACGCGCCTGGGCGGCCCAGCGCACCGCCGACTACCGCTCGGGAGAGTATCCGCGCGCGGGTGGCGTGGTCGACCCCCTGCCGGACGACGCCCCCGACTTCGTGAGGGACTACCATGCCTACTACAAGACGCTCCGCGGCTACCACGAGCACTCGGGCAACTCCACCGACGGCTGGAACGTCACCGGCACCATATCTTTCTTGAACCAGCCCCTGCTCTCCATGGCAGGCGAGATCGACGCCCCCGTCCTTCTCGTGCATGGCGAGAAGGCCCACTCCCGCTACTTCAGCAAAGGGGCGTTTGAGCTGCTCAACGGTCACAACAAGGAGCTCATGATCATCCCCGGCGCGAGCCACGTCGACCTCTACGACAACTTCGACGCAATCCCCTTCGACAAGCTGCAGTCGTTCTTCGCGGGAAGCCTGCGTTAGGACTCGGGGAAAGATGGGGCGTATCGTCAACAGAAAGCGAGAAGGAACGTGTACGAAGATGGCGACGATCTTACGCACGGCCAAATCGACTACTTCCTGGAGCGCATGGACAGCGGGGAGGAGGTCGAGGCGGACTCCGACGTACACCGGCTCATGACAGCGGCGTCCGAGCGGGCCATGCGTATCACATCGCACATGAACGCAACCTTTGTTAGCTTATCGGACACCCACGCGCAGCTCGAGCGGCTATTCATGCGTCCACTGCCCGAGGGAGTCGACCTCTTTCCGCCGTTCACAACCGACTGCGGCCTGAACACGCACCTGGGCGCGGATGTGTTCATCAACGCCGGCTGCCGTTTCCAGGACCAGGGCGGCATACACATAGGCGACCGCGCACTCATCGGGCACAACTGCGTCATCGCCACGCTGAACCACAACATGGACCCGGCCAGACGCGCGAACCTTCTGCCGGCACCCGTGCACATCGGTGCTGATGCTTGGCTCGGCTCGAACGTAACCGTACTGCCCGGCGTGACCATCGGCGAGGGCGCGGTCGTGGCGGCGGGCGCGGTCATGACCTATGACGTCGCGCCGCGCGCGGTGGTCAGCGGCGTGCCCGCAAAACTGATCAGGAATCTATGATTGGAGACCATCATGGCAAAGAAAATCGTGCAGACAGCAGGACGCGACCAGCTCGGCGACTTCGCGCCGGCGTTCGCGCATTACAACGGCGACATGCTGTTCAGCGAGGACTGGAACGACGACGCGATCGACCTGAATACCACAGCCTCATCACGGTAGTGGCGCTCATGGCCCAGGGCATTACCGACGGCTCGCTCGCCAACCAGATCAGGACGCCAAGGACCACGGGATCTCGCGAGAGGAGATGGCAGCGACCAACACCCACGCGGCCTTCTACGCGGGCTGGCCCAAGGCGTGGACGGCGTTCAACCTCGCCAAGGACGTCTACGGCGCGGATGCGGCCAACGGAAAGGACGAGTAAACATGAAATATACCGACGAGGCCTCGTTCTTTGAGGCGAACGTCTTCGGCCTGGGAGAGCCCAACGCAAGGTTCGCGCAGTACTTCACGGGACAGAGCTTCCTGAACCCGCTCACGGACGCGGGCGTAGGCGAGTTCCCTCTCTTCAACGTGAGCTTCGAACCGGGATGCCGCAACAACTGGCACATCCACCACGCTACAAGCGGCGGAGGGCAGATCCTCATCTGCACCGCAGGCGAAGGCATAGACGCTAGAGAAGTGCGTGTAGAGCGTAGAGCGCGTGATGCCAGCCCTTCCGCACACCTCGCGCACGGTCACGCGCTCTATCGGGTCGCCCTCATGATCTCGAACAGGCCGTCGGTGATGCGCCGCTTCGTCGCCGCCGCGGTCATGGAGTCGCGCCTTTCCACAGGCCCCCCTCGCAACAATCGGACACATCCGCTCGTTTTGTCGCTTGAACGGGGGCGGGCCACCCCACACAATCAAATCGGACACAGTGTCCATTGTATGGAAGGAGACCGACTATGCGTGGCCTGCTTGCGGTGGCCCGCCGCATCGTCGCCGAGTTTGCCCTCGACCGGAGGATGATCGCGGTGCTCATCCTCGCTCCCTGTGTCACCTTCCTCCTGTTCCACCTCATCCTAGGGGCGCCCCCCACGTAGCCCCGGCTCGCGCTCGTCGATGTCCCTCGACAGCCTCGCCTCCCACCTCCGCGACGAGGACTGCTCCCTACTGGCCGCAGACGCACAGGGGGCGCAGTGGCTCCTCGAGGAAGCGAAGGTGGATGCCATCGTCTCGGCGAGCGACGGACACGTCCTCGAGGTGCGCGTCGAGGGCACGGACGCCTCGCGCACCGCTTCCGCGCTCTCTGTCGTACGCTCCGCCCTGGTCGAGCAGCAGAGGGCCGCCCGCGACAAGCTACTCTCCCAGGCAGGCGAGTTCGAGGAGCGCGTCGACTCCATCGCCTTCGACATCGACGACGAGACGCGCTCGCGCCTGCCCGCCGGAATCCTCAAGACGATCGAAGAGGCAGAATCGCTCGCCGACGACGTCCCCGACGTGGAGGGCACCTTGCCCTTCACCTCCATCGAGGTCGGCTACCTGCACGGTCGAGCCGACTGGACCGTCTTCGAGTACTACGGGCCGGTCTTCATCGGGCTGTTCGTGTTCATGTTCGTCTTCATGACCGGCTCCATGAGCCTGCTCGCTGAGCGGACCTTTGGCACGCGGGAGCGACTGCTCGCCACGCCCGCAAGGGGCTGGCAGGCCGCCGGCGGCTACTTGCTCGGGCTCGGCCTGGTAGCCCTGCTGTACACGGCCGCCACGATCGCCTTCGCCGTGTACGTGATGGGCTTCCCGAACGAGGGATCGCCGCCGCTCGTCGCAGTCCTTGCGGTCTCGATGGCGGTGGTATCGCTCCCCTTGGGCCTGGCCGTCTCGGGCTCGGCCAGAAGCCCCTTCCAGGTCATCCAGCTGCCGCTCGTCTTCGTCGTGCCGCAGCTGATGCTCTCGGGCATCTTCGACCTCTCCCAGACACCGGTATGGCTGCGTGCCGTCGCCTCGGCGCTGCCGCTCGACTATAGGGCCGAGGCCCTGCGCGACGTCATGCTGCGAGGGGCGGGACTCGATACAATAGCCGCGCCCCTCGCAGCATGTGGGGCTTCGCCGCACTCTTCTTCGCCCTGGCGTGCCTGAGCATGAGACGACCGCAGGCCAGATGACTCGGGTGCGCCGCCACCATCTCCGACAGAACCCGGCGCGCCATGATGCCAGCCGAAGCCACACCACCGCACGCGAAAGAATCGGCCTTTCGGCGACAGATAGATGGAAGCCAGTCGGCGGTCGCCGAGGTAGCGGCCGACGGGAGCGCTTTGTTTCCCCTGCAAGACTGGGATTCGGCGGTAGCGCCCTTCGCAATCCGCCTTTGCCACACCGATCAACTTTCTGATGAACTTCGTCTTCGCGTCCGTATGGACATCCCGGTCATGACCGAATCGCTTCCACAGGCCCAACTTCGGCGTCTCGCATGCCCGAGCAATCTGCGAGCGCTCCCCCATGTGGTCCCTGGGAATTGCCGTACTTCCCACATGGCTGATTCCCTCCGCAGGGCACTCGGATAGAGCATTCCGTAGCTTGGTCTCTATCCCGTCGCAGAGCGAGTCCCATTCGTCACCATGCTCGATGGGGAATGTGGAGAAAAGCTCCCACAGCTCGCCCAGCTACATCTCGGACAGCCCTCTCCCCCTTGCCTCAGCCCTCCCCTCCGCCGGGGACCGGCCCACCCCTCGCGGAGAGCCATGCTTCCCTCGAGAGGCAAGTTATATGCTCCGTTCGCAGCACGCCCTCCAAGGCGCAGGGGACGTCCTCCGCCGTGTGGTGGTAGCGAAACCCGCACTTCTCCTGCACCCGCCTCGACTTCACGTTCCCCTCGAAGTAGCCGCACCATATCCTCTTGAGGCCGAGATCTTCGAAGCCGTGCCGCACCATCTCGCGGACCGCCTCGGGAATGAGGCCCCGGCCCCAATACGGAACGCCGATCCAGTACCCGATCTCGCCCTCCGTGTCGGGGATGCCGATGTTGCTCGCCCCGCCGCGCATCAGCCCGATGCTGCCGACCGGCCGCCCCGTCTCCTTGAGGACCGCGGCGTAGGTCTCCGGCGCGGAAAGCACCCCCCTGATGATCTCCCGGCTGTACTCCACGCTCGCATGGACGGCCCATCCGGCGATCGGCCCCACGTCGGGATGGCTCGCGTATCTGTACAGGTCCCCCGCATCGCCCTCCTCCCAGGGGCGCAGGACCAGCCGTCTTGTCTCAAGGGTCATCCACGGGCCTCCGATCTACGACGTCCCTGCAGCGCTTTGATGGCTCGGGAAAACGCCCCTCCTCCATGCCTGGCTCCCTGACGGCCTTCCACGGCGCGGCCGCAGCCCTCAACCTCTCGCGGCATACGCCAGCTGCCCCATCCGCGCGGGAAGGCTTGACGAACTTGTTCCGCTGGAGCGCGAGCCTATCATAGCCCCTGGGAAACATCATCGTGGGCGAGAATGGCACGCCGTCGACCATCCCATGGGGAAAGCGCGCGGTGTTGTTCGAGAGGATTCCACGCGAGAACCCGTGCCGTACGACGTAGAGCGGGCCCTCCCACACATCGGGTGGCATGTAGAGACGCGGTCGATCATTTCGTTGGTGGGGACCGCGCAGACGAAAGAGATTCCCGGCGTTCGATCATCGCATTGTCGAACAGTGAAATATCGCCCATTTAAGAGGGGCTTCGGGGGTTAGTGTGTGTTGACGCCTCGGCGAATCGCGTCGCAACAGCGTACACAAGTGCCCCACTCTGCA
>ERZ773022.1086-NODE-1086-length-19439-cov-8.427569_pt1 | contig 19439 bp, 25 predicted proteins | sample MGYA00580839_ERZ773022 | MGnify/ENA primary metagenome ERZ773022 (study PRJEB29015, sample SAMEA2738020) | human oral metagenome | biome: human oral; feature: human-associated habitat; material: dental | place: China | collected 2044 ... | reverse complement strand
GTAGATTTTGAAAAGGCTTGGGCAGATGTTCCGAATTGGAAAATCAAAGACGCGAAGCCGCGTTGGAAAGTGTTCGAGAAGAATTTTGAAGGGAAGAAGCCCCTGCGCGAAGAGTTTCTAGTGATGGGCGATAATACAAACGTGATCGGCATCGAGGTTGGATTTTTCTCCAATAACAAGAAGCTGCTTGACGAGATATTCGATTACGCCCGAGCTTGTCTTGCGGAGAAAATCGGAAACGACGGACAGGTTGAAGGCTGCGATATTGACGATCCCTCATATGCGACGTTCGTAACATGGCCGGGGACGCATATCATGCTGACACGCAGCCCGGATGAAAAAGGCGGGAAGACCTACCATACACGAATTCGGTTCTAAATTTTCACTATGCAAAACGCAGCTTACGTATTGCTGGATATAAAAAGAAGCTCTTCGATGGAGAGCTTCTTTTTGTGTTCGCTTATAGATCTTGGTAGTATCTTTTATTTGCCTCTTCTGCCTTGGCAGCCTCGGACATGAGCGTCCACGTCTTTAGCGCCCTATTATCATCCCGCATCGTTGCGACTAAACTCGCATAGTGTGAGTTTCCGGACACTGCTGCGGCGATAATGCCGGGCTTGTCTTTGGCTTTTACGGTTGCAGCTACTTTATAACGCTGTCTATTGCCCTTATCCTTTTGTACCGCTTTGGCCAGCGCCTCCATTTGCACCTTTGCACGGTTCATTTTTCCTGTTGCTCGTTCCAGGCGCCCATGCAGCGCATCATATTGCTCTTGATAGGGAGCATTTTTCTTCATGATACCAAGCGCAATATCTTTGATTTTGGCCTTCCCCTGCGACGAGTCGATCTGAGCGGCCAGTCGTTTTTTCCGCTGCTCCAATTCGATTTTTTGATTTGCCAGGTCGTGGACTCGTTGATTCAGCTCGTCACGCCGTGAGGCGAGTGCTCTGTACCGTTCTTGATATTCTACGTACAGGTCGCGATCCGCAGATGCCGGAACCGGCAACTTTCGGAAATCTGCAATATCTTGCTCTAACTTTGCCTGATCGTTCTGTAGATAGCCTTCCCGCTTTTTCAGCTCCCGGAGATCTTCGCGTAATTTTTTTAGCCCGCCCTTTGTGTAGATGTTACTTGCCATCTGCAGCGCACGATCCATAGACAGAACTTTCTTTTTCGCAGCTTCCAACTGTTTTTGTAATCGCTCCGTTTCCTTCTTGTAGCCATAAAATCGCTTTCGTATGATGGAATAGAGCTGATGCGTTGTGTAGGTATCCTGCTGATTTTCTGCGTGCGTTTCTGCGAATAATCCTTGCTCCAATGCCCGCATAGATATTTCCAGGTTCTGCTCGGCCTTTGTGAGTTCTTTGCGAATCTGCGCATTAGCTTGCAGCGTCTTGTGCGTAATTAGTTGAATCTGTTTCTGTATGTCCGTATTCTTCAAGCGGATTTCCAAAGCGTCTATTCTATCTTGGAGCAGGTATTTATCATGTTGAAGGTTCGATAGCTTTTCATCGAGTGCCGGCAAGAGCTGCCGATAGGCGACCAGTTCTTCATCTGTCGGGTTTTTAGGCTCTTCCAGATTTTCTTTGAAATCCGTCCAACGCTGGATGTCTGATAGAATTCGTTTATACGTCTGGTACGCTTCTTTCTCTTCCTCCGTCATATACTCGATTTTCGCATTTTCTTGTGCATCAGCAGCGGATATAAGCATCCGCTGCAGGTGCTCATGAGCATGTACGGCCTCAACGAAACTATCCCGCAGTTCGCCAATATGTGAAGTTGCGTCATTTTCGCTCTCGATGAATTCATTCGATGATACGACCGCTTTGATATTTTTCTTGAGCCGTCCTGTCTTCTCTTTTCGTTCATCTTCCTCCATTCCATGTGCAACAAGCTCGGCAGCAAAAAGCAAGTCTTGATATTCTTTCTTGTGGACGCGATACTGCTTGATGCGCTGCACCTGCGGATTGCTGTCCTCGAGCACGCCATGCTTGCTGATGTGCTCCTCCGGAATACGGTTCAAAAGATTTGCCAGTACAAGATCTCCGTTCATGCGGGCTTCCTGTTCCTGGGCTTTGAGGCTGCGATGGTCAACTCTTGCGCTGTATCCGTACTTCTCCAATATACTGTTTACGATTTCTTCATAGGAAGCCCGTAAATGTGGGACATAGGTACGGTCTGCCCATTTGCGGTCGATAGGTGCTCCATGGCTGCGCATCGCTTCTTCCGTTTTGTTTTTTACGTTCTCACGCAGCGGATAGCGAAAGTAAGCGGATCGCTTCCGCTCTTTCTTTTTTTCGACCTCATCGACCAGCCGCGTGGAGAATACCAGGTGAACGTGAAGATTATGCGCCCCATCAGACATTGCACCAATTTTATCGTGTACGGCGAGTGAGTAGTAGTGATCGGGCAGGTTCTCTTGGATGAATCTGTTGACGATCTCTAAATTCTGCTCAAGGGTCAATTCGTTTTGCAACGCAAACTCAAGCTCTTTATAGCGTGCTGCGTTTTTAGGAGAGTAGCGATCAGCTGCTCGAAAAAAGACGCTGGGCGAATCCTTCGCCCATTTGGGAAGATGGTGCTGCTTATAGACGCAATCTCCGCGCTCTGAATACGCTTTTTCACGGTTGATATACTCAACATGACGCTGCGCGTATATCGCATCCATGTTGCTTTCGATGTTGTCTAGGATTCGTCTTGCGGTTCCTCGAGCATACTGTTTTCGTCCGTCAGATAAATCCCATCGCACAGAGGGATTGTGTTCGGCTCCGAGGTATCCCAACTGATTGTCCGCATCACTTGACAATGACAACGCAGCGTCCTCTGGTCGAGTACGTACCACAGAGAGTTTGGGCAGTTGACGCATTGAGGGTAGGGTTCCGATGGAAGCAGCTTTGGCATTTCCACGCTGATTTTCGTGAGTGTCGGGCTTTGGAATGTTCTTGCGGACGATAGTTCGTCCACCTTGTTCTCTAAATCGTTCTCGCTCATCCTGTTTCTCCTTTCGTTTCTTTTCGAGGATACTCTGCATATTCGCATCTTTGAAAGTAACGGGCAGATCGGACAAAAGAGCAGCATGGATACATTTTGCTTTGAAGGCCAGACTGCCGTTCACTATCAAAGGCTCTGTCATGGTTTCTTTTGCGACCATGAGAGCAGTGGCGATTGTGTCATAGGATGGATCATCCGTGACGACAATTCCTTTTTCTGTATTGGTGATTTTTCCGTAGGGACTTGAATAAAGCAGAACAGTCCGGCCATCAATCGCGTCTTTTTTTCGAGTTGATGAGATGACGTTATCCATGCTCTGAGGTTGGCGTTCATCTATGTTCTTAAACTTTCCTTCGCGGTTGATATAGTCCGAGTGTTCGACGGCTGAAATCTGCGTTTTCGTCTTTGGGCGCTTGTCATTTTTGACGGTGAAATGGTATAAAGCCATGCTACTTTTATTCTCCCCGGCAGGTCGTGAAAATCTTCGGAGCGGAGCGACGATAAGCGATAGCGCCAAGCTGCCAACGGCAGGTTCAGGGAGCGTAGGCGACCGACAAAAAAATTCGCCCGCGAAGCGGCGTAAGAATTGGGTCGAACGGCGTTTCAGCTTGCTGAAATGCATAAGTGAGCTTAGAGTAACTTCAGTTACTCCCATTCTATCAAAACAGGTACAATAAAGTGGGAAACAAACGGGAAACTTGATTCCCATTTTGAAAAAAATGGGAGCGTGCATGGTATACTCTGATTGAATCGTAACATTGGCGGCGGAGGATGTGGCGGCAGTGGAGAGCAATCAGCAGAAACTGGCACGCTTGAAGCGGCAGCTGGTTGAGACCAAAAAGCAGATGGATGCGGTTGCGGCAGATATGGATAAAGAGCGCAAAAGAATTCGATACGAGAAGCTTTTGCGTGTTGGGCTCATCGCGGAGGAAGCCGGTATTCTGGATTCCTGCAATGAGAACGACCTATATCTGCTGCTTATTATGAACCGCGAGTATCTGTGCCAGCATGGAAAAATAGTCGAGTCCGGCGGATTTTCCTCCATGCACAATCTAGGTCAACCAAAGATGGAAAGGAAATGATTCTGAGTGGCGAAGAAGAACGCAATGGATCGTCTTGCCAAAAAGCAAGAGCAGTTGGATGGTCTGCTGACGAAGAAAAAAGATACTGAGAAGCGTATCGAGAAAATACGAAAAGAAATGAGCGAGATCAACAACGTACAGAATAAAAAATGGACGGATGCGCTGCAAGCTGCTCTGAACAAAAACGGAGGCTCGATTGACCTCGCACGTATTCCCGTTGATGATGTACTTGCATGGCTGCAATCACGCTCCAGCGAATTGTCGCCGATGGGATCGCAAGAAGCACCTGTGGAAGAATCTACGGGCGGGATTTCTGAGGAGAATTCTTCTGTGAGCGACTCTGCAATATCTTCGCAAGAGAATGGTTACGAGTCCGAAAATACGATGCCGTAGTTTTTGACAAGAATGTGGCGAGGATGATAGTATATGGAAAAACGGCAGGTATCTCCAGACGAGGTGCGCCGGATTCTAAGCGATCATGACCTGTGGTGGAAAACGAATCACGAATCCGGCCAACAAGCAGATTTTACAAATTGCGATTTGCGTGGATTTGATTTTTGCTCCCCAAATAAGATTCATCCGTTTCACTCCATGATTTTTCGTGGAGCCGACTTATCGGGAGTTTCCATGGAGCGGCTGCATTTTAAGGACTGCGATTTCACGGATGCCAACTTAAACCAAGCCCGCATAACGGGCGTTCGTTTCGAAAGTTGTGATTTCTTAAACGCAAGAGTTACAAAAACTACTATGTTTAATTGCAGAATCGATCAATGCGATATGCAAAGTACACGGTTAGGGGACTCGAGGTTTATTCACTGCCAATTTTTTGATAATGTGCTTCGTGAGGCTAATATCAGCAATGTTTCTACCGAAAAAAATTGCCACATCGAAGGAAATCGTTTTTTGTCAGTAAATCCGGTTGGAGCAGATTTTTCAACTTCCATATTCACTGACAATAGGTTTTTGAATACAACATTTATACGGTGTAACTTTGACGATGCACTTTTTAAGAAATGTGATTTTACACGCAGCGGGTTTATGGACAGCTATATTGAAAAATGTCAGTTCCGGCAATCTGATTTGCAAAACCAGTTTATGCAGGTGCAGTTTATTTCCAACCAGGGAGACACTCTTCATATTGCCTGTGATTTAGGATTGCGTACCGTAATCAGCAGAGATCTGTTTGATGATGAACTTCCTATGAAGGTTGATCGTTTTCTCAAAGAGGTTTCGTCCGAGCGTGTATCTACTGACACGGAACGAGCACTTAAAGACATCTTGATTACGTTGGGAAAAACATTTCAAGAAGCGTGCAATAAGTATAGAAACACCAATAATAATGTAAGATGATAGGAGATGTTGATATGCAGTATTGGGTAGATGCAAAACGGCTGAACGATTTTATTAACATGCGTGGACTTACCATCGAACAGGTAGAAGCTGAGTGTCATGTGAAAAAGCGGCACGATCTTTTTATGAAACTCGTAACCGAGGGCGGTCCAACACGAGATTTATTTTTGCTGGGAGATATTGGGCGAGCTATTGATGTGCCAACCCCTGAATTTGCTAAAGCTCACATAGGTGAAGAGGGGGACAACTCGAACGATGTTCAGGTTTTACAGGCACAAAAATCATGGCCGCTCGATTATGACGAGAGTCATTATATTGACCAAAGTATAGGGCTGGAAAAGCTGAAGGAATATAATTTGATTTAGGGAAACAAAATTTTGACGTTCGTGTTCATGGTAATGATTTGTATCGTTGCATTAAAGGCATAAGAAAACCCGCCTGACCCTGGAAAGTTTAGGCGGGTTTCTCGTTAAGCATGTATAGGGGCTGACCGTTTACACGATAGCACCTTTTGTGTTTCTATTATACGACATTGTTGCCCCGTCGTCAAAGCATAATTTTGGCACCTGAAAAATGATAGGATTTTCACGCTCCTTTTCGGGATATACTTATCCTGAAAGGGGCCTTGTATATGCGACTATTTATTGCCGAAAAGCCAAGTTTAGGCCGGGCGATTGCAGAAAATCTTGGAAAGGGAGTTTCCAAAGATGGCTGCATCGAAATAAACAACGGTCAAGACATTGTTACATGGTGTTTTGGTCATATCTTAGAGCAATATGATCCGGGTGAATATGACGAACGCTACAAAAAATGGATAATGGAGGATCTCCCCATCGTTCCTGAACAGTGGAAGCTAAAAGTCAAGAAAGATGCAGCAAAGCAGTTCAAGATTATCAAGGAGCTTGCAAAAAAAGCGGACTATATCATCAATGCCGGAGATCCTGATCGCGAGGGACAACTTCTGATTGATGAGGTTTTGCTTCACATCGGCAACAAGAAGCCGGTAAAACGAATCCTTCTGAATGCACTGGATCAGAAAAGCGTGGTACAGGCACTTGGAGACCTGCGCGACAATAAGGATTATGTAGGCCTCCGGGACAGCGCCCTCGCTCGCAGCCAGGCAGATTGGCTGGTCGGAATGAATCTTTCACGCGCCTATACAATCAAGAGCCGTGATGCAGGATATGATTCTGTTGTTCATGTTGGACGTGTCCAAACGCCGACGCTTGCTCTCGTCGTACGACGGGAAGAAGAAATACAACATTTTAAGCCGACAACGCACTATGCGCTGCAGGTGACCTGGCAACATGAAAACGGCCAGATTCCAACCATGTGGAAGTTCAAGCCGGATATGGAAGGACTTGATTCGGAGAATCGGCTGCTCTCAAAAGACATTGCGGATGGTCTTCTTTCAAAAATCCAGTCAGCGGCGAATCATGGAGATGGTGCGCAGGTTGTTGTTGTCGCGCAAAAGAAAAAGCAGGAGGGGCAGCACCTTCCATACAGCCTGTCCACGCTGCAGGTGGAGGCAGGTCGGAAATACGGTCTGACACCGCAGCAGGTACTTGACACAATGCAGTCACTCTATGAGATGAAGCTGACAACATATCCGCGATCTGATTGCGAATATCTTCCAACCAATCAGATGGGCGATGCGCCCGTTATTCTAAAAAACATGGGGAACATAGAAGAAGATCATCTGGCCGAGTTTGCGCAGCGTGCTGATCCGCAGATTGTATCTCGTGCATGGAATGATGCGAAGATTTCTGCGCATCACGCTTTAATCCCCACCACTGTTCCTGTGGATATGACAAAACTGTCCGATGAGCAAAAGAAACTCTACCTTCTTGTGGCCAGAGCTTACCTTGCGCAGTTCTATCCAATTCACGTCTACCAAGCAACAAAAGTTATGGTCTCTTGTGCGGACGAGGAATTTGCAGGAAACGGAAAAACTATCCTGACAATGGGCTGGAAGGAAATCTACCAGAAGGAAAAAAAAGATTCGGATGACAATGATGAGGAGACTCCTGTCCTTCCGGCCGTCGCAGAAGGTGATGCTGTACGTTATGAACAGGGGACAGTCAAGGAGAAAATTACAACACCGCCGAAGCGTTTCACAGATGCTACGCTGCTTCAGGCAATGAAGGAGATCCATAAATACGTCAAGGATAAGGAGTTGGCAGCAAGCTTAAAGGAGTGTAAAGGGATCGGTACAGAGGCAACGCGTGCCGGAATTATTGAGGGGCTGAAGAAAGCCCGTTTTGTTACGACAGAGAAAAAATTTCTCGTCCCTACTGCCATCGGGCACATGGTCATATCCATATTACCGGATACAATCACATATCCAGATACAACGGCACTGTGGGAGGCTGACTTGGATCGGATTGCAGATGGCTCTGTTCCTCTGGATTCATTTTTAACGAAACAGGTTGATATTCTCAATTCATTGCTTACCGATGCGAAGAATGTGCAGATGCAGACGAACAAGGATCTTCCAATATGTCCGAACTGCGGGAAGACAATGCGTCTTCGTAAAGGAAAGTCGGGTAATTTTTGGGGGTGCTCCGGCTACCCGGACTGTAAAACGACGGCACCGGATAAAAAAGGAAAGCCTGATTTCACCGTCAAGAAGGAAGAGCGGCGTACAGATAAATGCCCATCCTGTGGAAAGGCGCTACGTCAAATCAAAGGAAAATTCGGGACGTTCTGGTCATGTGAGGATCGAGAGGGCTGTAATGCTACCTTTGCAGACCATAAGGATAAGCCCGTGATTGTGAAATGCCCCGGATGCGGAAAGGGGTATTTAAGAAGAGCTGAGAGTAAAAAGAAAAAAGGTGTGTACTTCTGGTATTGCTCTGATCGTTGCGGGGCATCCGCCGTCTGGGATAAAGGGGGGCTTCCGGATCTTCCATAACATGGAATGGAGGTGAGACATAATGGTGTATATGGCTACGTATGAATGCCCCAACTGCGGGCATCGTCAGGATCATTCCGGCGCATGCGACAAATGTGGCGCACAGACGAAATGAGGTAGCTGTTTTCATAACCTGTTAGGAAAAAATCTGAAAACCATCAGACAATTTCCTAATAGGTTATGAAAAAATCATAAGTACATCATAACACATACTAAAGCCTTCATAAATATATACCAAGCCTGTTTTCAGTTCGTAAAAGTATCATAATAAATCTTACATAGTTCATAGGAGGGGCATCATGAATCAAGTCGCATTAAGCGGTCGTCTCGGAGCGGACATCAGCGAGCATATTACGCAGAGCGGCAAGTACGTCATTCATTTTCCGCTTGCTGTTCGTAAGAGCTTCAAAAAGGATGAAAAGGGAAATTATCCCGTCAACTATTTCCAGATCGAGGCATGGGGAGCGTTGGCAAAAACCTGCAAGGAGCACTTATCCAAGGGACAGCTTGTTAGTGTGTCCGGTCGGTTGGACGCAAAGTCTTATGACGATAAAAACGGACAGAAGAGGTACGCGACGATGGTCGTTGCGAGCGCAGTGGATTTTCTGACGCCAAAACAGGCAACGATGGTTGATGCAAATGCACTCAATTCTATGGCAGCGGATCCAGAGGAGCTGATCCAGGAGGAGGAGCTGGGGGATGAATCTCTCTTTCGGCAAGTTATGTCTTCCGATGATGACGATCTTCCATTTTGATCGTAGATCCTCTGACCCTTATTTGACCCCGAAAATATTCAAAAAGGAGGAAAATATGGAGAATCCATAGAATAGAAATAAGGAGAAGGGTTAAAATATAAGGCTGTCAAAATAATGTCAATATCTCCTAATACTAGGGAGATGACAGCTAAAAGAGCAGAAACCTTTGTGATAAAAGGATTTCTGCTCTTTTTTATTGCTCGTGACCCTCGTTTGACCCCTTAATTTGTGGATCGCTTTCGATGGCTTTAATAACTATATCACGCTCTTGCGGATATAGATGTGCGTATGTTTGTAGGGTGGTTTCGATTTGCTGATGACCGAGGCGTTGTGAAATCACTATAATCGGGATTCCACGATGGATGAGATAGGAGACATGAGAATGTCTTATATCATGCAATCGAATCTCTTTTACACCGCAACGAGAAGATACACGCCTCATTTCATGAGCTAAGGCAAATGTTGTAATTTCAAATAACCGGGCATCTGGTTCAAAAGCGTGTAACGACAGGATATATTCTTGAACTTCTTTTGCGAGAAATATCGGCATTGTTATATCTCGTGTACTTTTAGGAGTTTTCGGGGGGCCGATTAAGTCCTTTCGATGTAAACGTGTACAGGTTTTCGTTATACTTACAATATTTTTATCAAAATTAAAATCGTTAGAGGTTAATGCAAGAAGCTCACCAACGCGCATCCCTGTCCAAAATAGAATTGAAAAAATGATCTTGTATAGGGGACTGGTAGTATGCGCGATGAATTTTTGGAAATCATCAACTGTCCAGAACTTCATTGGATCGGCATTTCTTTTGCCAATCAATCCTGCTCGTTTTACTGGATTTGCTTGGAGTCCGTAGTAATTCACAGCAAACGTGAAAATAGCGGTAAGCTGGTTGTTGATTGTACGAAGATAGGTATCCCGATAATTTTGTTTGATAAGTTCATTTTGCCATTGTCTTATCTTTGCAGGAGTAATTTTATCACAGGAGAGTTTCTCAAAAGTTGGCAATATTTTTGTCATAAATAAATGCTCTTTATTGTGATATGTTGTTGGTCTTATTCGAGGTTTTATATCTGCCATATACAACTCATATAGAGCCTTAAAGGACATGGATGGCGCCCCCTGTTTCTGCCGATGGAAGTCCTGCTCAAAAAGCTGGGCGTCTTTTTTCTTTGCAAAACCTCGGCGGGTGGTCTCTTTCTTTTCACCTGTCCAATCGGTATATTTAATCTTTGCGTACCATGTTCCGCGTTTTGTGTCTTTATGGACGGACAAGAGATCATCCCTTTCTGGTTTTTGTCCCAAAGATAATGTGGTATAATAAATATGAGTCAACGGGTAGCATAAGGTCAGAGGGCAGGAGGCGCTTCATGTCCGGTCAGAAAGAGATTCTAAAAGGACAAAATAAACAGGGATTCAACCCCATGAACGATGTTGCGTTCAAGTTTATTTTTGGCAAGGATGAACGAAAGGAAATCACCATTGATTTCCTCAACACTGTGCTGGAGAAATCGTTGGCACATGCAATCAAGGACATATCATTTCGGCAAACAGAGATGATTCCGGACGGGGATGAGGGCAAACTCTCTCGTCTTGACATTGCCTGTGAACTTGATACAGGAGAACTTATTGACGTAGAAGTACAGGTCATCAACTACAACAATATGCAACGCCGCACGCTGTTTTATTGGGCGAGATTGTACCTGCTTTCCTTGACGCGTGGGGAAGGATACAGTCTCCTTCGCCCTGCGATAACGATTAACCTTCTCGCATTTGAGCTTCTGCCGCAGCCGGAACCGGTGGCAATGTACAGCGTCTACAACATCAAAACAGGGGATCGGCTGAATAAGGACATGGAACTTCACTTTATAGAAATCCCCAAATATATAAAAGCCCCCAAAAAAACCATCGGTGAATCATCCAAGATGGAGCGCTGGCTTGCGTATTTTGCAAACAGACTCACGAACGAGGAAAGAGAGGAATTAGCCATGAACGAACCTGCGATCAGAGAGGCAATGGAAGCCGAGAAGATATTCATGGGCAATCCGGACGCATACCTTCGCTATGTCAATCGGCAGATTGCGCTTATGGATTACCGATCCGGATTACAGGCTGCTGCAGAAGAAGGCGAAAGGCGTGGCGAAAGGCGTGGCGAAATACGGGGCGAGAAACGGGGAGAAAGCCGTGTTTCTCGTCTGATGTCCCTACTCCTTGAAAACGGACAGCTTGCGGAGGCGCGGGAGGCTTCCAAAGATGAAGACGCTCGGAGAAAACTTTTTGAGAAGTACGGCATTGAATGATTAGGGATGATAGTCTATCCCGTCTGGAATATACCAGCTTTTTGATTCCTTGTCCCATCGGGCATGCAGCGCCTTTACAAGCTCTTTTTCTTCATAGGGGACATTCAGCACAATCTTCATGATGAATCCTTTCGAGGCTTATTTCCTAAAAAGCTTTATGTAAATCCGGAGGGCGCGGGATAAAAAGGAACTATTTTTTTCCCATGGAAGCCTCTGTAGCAGCCTCCTCCTTATGCTTCAGATAGTTGATAAACTGCCGTACTTCGCTTGCCATCTCCGGGGTAATGTCCTCTATGTCACGCAAGACTTCTTCCTGATAGGAAGGAGTCTTTTTTTGTGTGGGCGGTGATGGCATATCTGTTAGACAGAGCAGATAATCAGTAGAGACATTAAAGAATTCAGCTATCTTTATCAGTGTTGTAGAATCAATATCTCGCTGTCCTGTCTCCCATTGTGAAATGGTATTTTGCGCGACATTTAATAACTTACTAAATTGCTTTTGGCTCATATTTCTTTTTTTGCGTAATTCAGCTATTCGATTCATGGAATCCCCCTAGTTCCCCATATTATCTCAAATAGCGATTTATTTTTGAATACTATATCTCAAATTGAGTTGACTTTTTAAGGCATATTATATATAATCTCAATACGAGATAAAGGAGGGAGGATAATGAGATTGCTAAAAAAAATGAGAATGGAAGCTTTGTATTCTCAGAAGGCATTTGCACAAGTTATAGGAATTTCGCAGAATCATTATTCTAATATCGAAAATGGAGTCCGTCGCCCATCTCCTGAAGTAGCCAAGCGTATCGCAGATGTTTTGGGCTTCGGGAGCGAGTGGTACAGGCTGCTCGAGATCGGTGAAACGGCAAACAAAAAGCCCGCGAGCGCGGGCTGAGAGGGTGAGGAGCATGAAGTACAAAAAAGCCGCAAGCAATTTTATACGACCGGATGAAGTTGCAGAGATTTGCGCGGTCTCCATGTCCAAGGCGTATAAAATCATTGCTGAACTCAATGCGGAGCTGCGGAAACGCGGGAAATTTACGATTCGTGGAAAAACAAATCGACGGTTTTTTGAGGAACAATATCTTGAAGTTTGATGAGCGAGGAGGGGATTTCCGTGCTCCAATGGAAAACGCATGATGTCAAGTTTGCTGGAGAATGTCGTACATGCCTTGCACGGCTTGATTACGGAAAAAAATGGATTGTCAGCGACGTGAATATGACGACACGGACATTTCGAGATTTTATACGTAGACTTGCACAATATGCTAGTGCACAGAGTATTGAGGTTAAATATATGTATGATGGAGAACAACAGACTGAGCAGGACACTGTGCTGCTACGCCTCGAGAATTACCGAGAACAGAGAAACGGCTATGACTTCCAGCGTGTATTGAAAGCCTATGGAACCCCTATCAACAGTTTTTGGAACACTGCTCATTCGTAATGTTTTCAAAGAAATATCCGTACCGATGGGACGGTACGGATATGTGAAGCAGAATCTGCGCCGAGTTGATATAAGACTATCCACAGTCCATCCTCATTGTGCAAATCCTTTTTTGATTATAGCAAATATCAAAAGGAGGTACAAGAGGCATTATATAAGGGCTTAGAGGGAGGAATATGATGTCAAGCGTGATTGAGAAAAATCCAATAGAGTATATTAACGAACTCGAGGAGAAAATTCAGCAGCTGGAATCCCGAGAGCCTAAGATCGAGCGTATTGTCGAGATCACACCGGCAGACTATGAGAGCTTGAAGCGTGAGAATCGAAAGATGGAGCAGCAGATACGAAAGTACCGGCAGATCTTGTCTGTCGGTGGGGTATCGGAACTGTCTCTGCTGATAGATCAGTACATCGAAACGAGCAAGAAACAGCTGAAAAAAATTTCAGGAGAGATCAATATCTCCAATTTTGACAAGATCCATATCCAACAGATTATCCAGCTTACGGACTATATAAATGCCATACAGCAGGAGCTTAACGCATTCATTTCTATGCACACTGAAGGAAAATGGGTAGTACATCCGATTTATCGAAAACTCGATTCAGACATTCGTCAAATCAACGAGATGCTGTCATGTAAAACAAACTTCTACAGAATTGAGGAGCCTCGTTTGGAAGAATTTCATCAGACACTACTCCAGATGATTGAGGTCATTGGCAGCTACTTTGAGGCCGCCAATGAGGAGCAATGACGTTTGGTGAAAAGCTTCGGCGCTTGCGGGAGGAACGAGGCTTTTCTCAAACAGATCTTGCGGGGATCACCGGTTTTACACGGCGCTCTGTCTATAACTGGGAAAAAGACAAGAAACAGCCCAAAAATATTGCAACACTTGAGGTGTTAAGCCGTGCACTAGGAGTAGATCTTACATACTGGTGGAACTAGGCGTTATCTGCAAAGTATGCAGCAATTAGACGGCGGGTTTCCTCATGTTGGTGTTTCAGCTCCTGGCGAAGATCGCCAAGTGCTTGTTGTACGGGAATATCTTTATGTTCTATTCCAAAAAAATCATCTGCTGATATGCCGAATAGGAGTACCAGTTTATACAGTTCTTCGGCGGGGAGTTTTGTAACGCCTTGTTCGTAATTTTGATAGGTGCGTGTTGTTATTCCGAGCTTCTCCGCAATTTCCGCTTGCGATAACCCTTGCTGCTTTCGGACGAGCCGCAAACGGTCTGATATTTTTATCATCAATACTCTCCTTTGCAACGTATATGAAAAAACTGGCATCTATTTTACCAGTTTTTGTATGTAAAGGATAGGAAAATACGGTCAAATTACATAAAGGAGTGTGCAAAAGTGAACGAGTTCATGTCTTGCAGTGAAGATCGGAAACTATATCAAAAAATCAAATCGAAAATATCCGTTCTATCTCATAAATGGATTGATTTTCTTAATGACTGTAGCATTTTCTTTGTACTCCTGTTTGCCCTTTTAGTGCTTATCGTGATCTCTTTTATGCTCTGTTTTATTACATCTTCTCAGATTTTGAGTAGAAATGCAGTTATTGCAAATTTGGGGTGGGTACATTCCAACGTAGGAAAGACATTTGTCGGATATGTGCCAGTCACATATGAAAGAGACATACATGTGAAAACTGGTGAATCTCCAAAAGAAATTATCACGACAGGATGTAGTGTTGCAGAGGGCGTAGATCATGCAGAGCGCATATACATACGGGGGATTTATCCGGATAAAGATGAGGCACTCGCCTTTTTGGATAAGCACTCAAAAGGCAGTCGTGTAACAGTGTTTTTGGAGGAAGGGGAACTTATCTATCGTGTTCGCGAAGACATGCTCGAGGTTGGATTCTTTCGTGTAAGTGATTCTTACGTTCCCTGGTATGACGCAGAGCTTGTAGAAATACTCGATCATGAGGCGTTTCAGCCAGGACAAGTGGAATCAGGTTCATATTAGAACAACAGATGACAAGGTGGTAATACAATGAAGATTGCTGATAATGTTCTTGGAGGAAAAATTGTTTTTATATCTGGTGCGATCACCGGTGTAGAAGGGTATCGAAAGATATTCGCGGCTGCAGAACAATGGCTGCTCGAGCAGGATTGTACTGTTCTAAACCCTGCTGTGTTGCCGCCGACCGGGATGACATGGGATGCATACCTGCGCATTACAAAGGCGATGCTGCGCGAAGCGGACGTTGTCTATGTGCTCCAAAATTGGGAGCACAGCAGAGGCGTGAAAGAGGAACTGGATCTCGCAGCACGTCTTGGCAAGGACGTTATATATGAACCACGAAAGGCAGTGATCGTATGACTTCTATTGATCCGATGGCAATTTTCAGCGTTCTTTTCATGATCGTAATAGGTACATTTACCATCAAACAAAATACCTTGGGATTAACATTCTGCGCGATTGTAGTGCTGATTCTTAATTTTGCTGTGCCGATGAAAGTTTCTTTTATAGATGGCATTACCGTATTTACTGTATCCAGCGTATTGTTTGCCATTTTCATATATCTCTGCGAGAAATATGGAAAAGGAAGTAAAAAGGGGTCTTATAAAAAATATGCCAAGATGGGACTGATCTCTGATGAAGGCGCGGTCATTGGCCAGTATGACACCATCCTTAGTGGCATAGTGACCCAATTAACCAAAATACTTCCTACGGATAAAAAGGCGGCCGTATGTAATTGGTTCGCTAAACGACGCATGAATCCTATACCGCTATATTTACGCGATAACTCAAACGCTCACATTTTGATTGAGGGTGAGTCATATTACAGAAGGAGTGATCGCTTTATCATCCCGACACTCCTTGATGGCTGGAAATCCAGTGTCATCGTACATGATATTAAGGGAGCATATTGGGAGGCCACGGCAGGTTATCGAAAGAGGATCGGAAACACAGTAATCAAATTTGAGCCGACCGCAACAGATGATACATCTGCGTGCTGGAATCCTCTTGACGAGATACCAATGGGAACTCCAGATGAACGATTTGTGACGGATACGCTTTCATCGGCGTTGATTCGTATGGGGAAAACATCCCATAGTGATTTTACAGACAAGGCGGCCAGCGTTCTTGCCGAAATAATTCTGCATCTCAAGTATGCGCATAGTGCTTATTCAGAAACAGTGTCTCTTTACGATGTTGCGACATACATGAAGAATAATACGGTTGGCATGGTGGATGAAGCAGGAAACCCGGTCTACGAGTATCTGTCTTTCGATGGAGTTGTATATGATTCTCCTTTGGAGTACACGGCAAGGGTACAGAAAGTCGTAGATCATACACTTCATGAGATTGTATTAATACCGGATGACGAGGAGAACCATATCCTGTCCCTAATCAATGCTGCACTCGAAGATTATCTCGATCCCGTGCTTGCGCACAATACGGCAGCCAGTGATTTTTGTATTGATGATGTAATCAATTATCCCCAGCCTGTATCTTTATATCTTGTGACACCATCGCAAAGTCTTGCGTTCCCGTCATCGGTCTTTCGGATATTCGTGGAAATGCTCGGGATATTTGGAGGGGATAAGGTGAAACGGGGATATAGGCGTAGGTGTTTGGTTTTGATGGATGAATGCGCATCTTTAGGATACTTAAAGATATTTTCCTCCGGATTACCGCATATCGCTTTATATGGAATGAAGGTCGTTTTATTTGCTACGCTGTTGCAGATGTTTGAATTTTATGGTCTCAACACGGAGATACAGGTGATTTGCGTCGAGGGAAAAACAGATGAATGCGGGATCTTCAAGGACGATCAAATTATTGATGTGATTGGCGTTAAATATCAGGAGAGCCATCACTTCCTCTCGCGCATGTATGAAGCTCCTGGGAAAAGCGATCTCATCCACGGAAATAGTACCTAAAGAGGAAAAATTATTCTTGCGGTAGAAGGTCTTGATAAATCGAGAAAGCGGTGAACGTTATGGGAAATGCTCGCGTGCTTTATCCGTATTATCGTATTGGCTTTGGGGCAAGAGACACTGCCATAAAACAACTTCTCGAAAGTTTTTTTTGGAAGACGCTTTGTCCTGAAGATGGAGAGTTGGCAGAAGAACATTACACTGAAGAGGCGGCAGAAGAATTCTTTGTAACCTATCAAGTCTTATTTGACCATGATGGAAAGAACGTTCTTGCTCCTCAATGGCTTGTAGATGCGATGAACGAGTAGCTGTTATTTTGCGCATGTTGAAGAACGTGAAAGTGCGATTAGTTTTTGGAGGTCATCATGAACATACAAGCATCTAATATGCAGGTGACGGAAGAACGTATCAGACAATATCCCAGAAATGTGCTTGAACACGGTGCTGGCATAGTCGGCACCTCTGTCATGCAGGACCCCAACTTACATGTGATTGCAAAGACAATTTACTCTTATCTCTGCGCATATGGCGATACGGATTGTCTCCCCAGAGATCAGATTTGCTATGACCTTAACATCAACAAAAATACCTACGCGAAGTATATGAGGCAGCTAGTGGATTGTGGATATATCACCCGAATTCAAACACGGGACGAGAATAACAATTTTTACCGAAACATCTACGAGATCAATTCTGAGGTGTAAAGTTTCTTGTAGAGCGGTCTGGAATGTGATGCGTATCTTCGCATCACAACGGCGATGGTACGCGAAGCGGATGTTGTCTATGTGCTCCAAAACTGGGAGCTGCTCCCGCGGCGCGTCTTGGCAAGGAGATCATCTACGAATCACGAAAGGCGGTCATCGTATGAGAAAATTCATGGTTGCAGAAAAGGCTAAGAGGAGAGCAAACAATGATGGCTACCTATAACGTGTCATTTGAATACAGTCTTATGGGGAGCGTCTATATCGAGGCAGAGAGCGAAGAAGAGGCAAAAGAAGTGTTCCTGAATAAATATGATGGAAGATGCGAGAAATTGCCGGAAGATTCGAGGGCTTCTTTTGAGGATATGGAACTGGAAGTTACGGGTATCGAATTAGAGGATGAAGATGATATAGAGATAATTGAAGTCATGAGAGCAGGGCGTTATGACGATCACCATTGATCCTAGAGCGTTGACTGCAACGGTTTTCATCCTTCTAACATTTTATTTTTTTGTTAGAAGAGATGGCTTACGGCTAATGATTATGACCGTTATGATGTTTTTCGTTAGTTATTTTAATCTGGCGAGAGATCTTCCGAGGGAAGCTGTAATTTCTGCGATGGACGTTTTTCTTGTTTTTCTTGCTGGAGCAGCTGTTGTTGTTCTGTATTCTGTGTATTGTTTCACAAGGAAGGGCAAAGAGGAAAAGCGCATGAAGTGAGGGGAGCATATCGATGGAATCCATTGATTTCCGTGTCATCATAGCGATGCTTGGCGTAATGGGATGGGGACTTGTTTTTCACGATAGAGGACAGTCATGAACAGAAAACTTTTCTCTGTGGGAGCAGTGCTATTCCTGCTCCTGCTTTTCCCGTTCTGCGTTCATGCAGCCGATCTTCCTGTAACGTCTGCGTTCGGTTGGCGTTACCATCCAATCTCAGGAGAGTGGTCTTTTCATGCGGGCGCAGATCTCGGATATGCAGCAGGAACGCCTATTCCTGCGCTCTTTGACGGTGTTGTGGTTCAGGCCGGAGACTATACGGACGGTTATGGAAATCAGGTGTTGCTCTATCATCCTGCGTATGACACATATACACGATATGCTCATATGTCGGATGTGTATGTGACGGTTGATCAGTATATACCACAAGGAACTGTGATCGGGCTTGTGGGGGCAACAGGGCGTGTAACCGGAGCACATCTGCACCTCGAGTATATTGTTCGAGGGGCAGATGGGAATTATATGTATGCTGATCCACTTGTTTTGTGGCAATAGGAAAGGTGAGAATGATGGCAGCGTCAAGTCTTTTGATTCAAGAATCCCCGCTTACCGTTCAGCCGAATCTCGCCGTTCTCATTGGTCTGAATGAGGCGATATTTCTTCAACAACTGCAATACTGGATCAGCCGTGAAGCTGGAATCTGCGACGAGTATGGTCGCCGTTGGATTTATAATACGGTCAAGCAGTGGAATGTTCAATTTCCGTTCTGGTCAGAAAGTACCATTAAACGCACCATCAAGTCTCTTGAAGATCAAGAAGTGATGATTTCGACGGTGATCGGAAATTCGTATAACAAGACGAAGGCCTATACCATTAACTATGAGCTGATCGAAGAACTTAGTAAGAAAATCGTACATAGGCAATTTCAGGCGAGCATAGAAAGTGTTGATCGGCGTATCTCTGCACCTCCACCGATGCGAGAGAAGATGGAATATCCCGAAGAAGTCCCTGCTCCTGATGTCATGAAACAAGAAGATGAAGTCACTGATATATCGGAAGATGATATAAAAGGTCAAAAAATCAAAATGGGTGAACCACGCATAAGTGTCAAAATGACACTACATGAGGAGCAAGATGAACCGCATAGTAGTGTCAAAATGACACCACGAGACAAACCGTCCGAACCCCCAATAACGGCGCGGGTTTGCGTGCCTTCCTCGTGTGCGCGCGTAACAGAGACTACAACAACAGAGAACACGCATAGAATACGTGAAACAAC
>ERZ773022.1085-NODE-1085-length-19441-cov-62.230682_pt1 | contig 19441 bp, 15 predicted proteins | sample MGYA00580839_ERZ773022 | MGnify/ENA primary metagenome ERZ773022 (study PRJEB29015, sample SAMEA2738020) | human oral metagenome | biome: human oral; feature: human-associated habitat; material: dental | place: China | collected 2044 ... | reverse complement strand
CCGATTCCGACTCCTTCAGAGGCGTACAGGATCGCTTCGGTCTTCATCCGCACCAGCACATGATTGTCGGAACGCCTCCTCCACCCGACCAGGACGGCGGTCTCCTTCCGGGGCGACCCCGACCCGCACGCCCCGATCGCATCCGAAACGGCACAGGAAACCCACGAAACACGATTTCGTTTCATGTCAGCCATAGCTTGATCAAGTCCAGTGAAATATCGCCGGCTGGAAGCCCTAACTCCCGATGGATAGGGGTAAACATCATGTCCATTACTCCTAACAAATCATGCCTTCGAGGTCGAAAAGTATTTCTGTTTGAAACGAACCAGTCATGCTCATTCTTAATCACTCAGGCAGTCAGCGCGAATGAGTCACCATTTTGTGTCCAACTAGACTCGGAAGCTTCGTAGAGGCGGTGGATGATCGTCTGGCGCCCCTTGGGCGTCGTGATGCCGGCGGCCCTGGCCCGCACGGAGTCGTAGAAACCGGCCAGGTCGGCCGTCTCGGCCTCCAGCCCCTGCCCGGCCAGCGCGTCGACCATCGTCTGCATCGAGACGGAGACCGGATTGTGCTCGACGAACGAGCCGGCGGGGAAGAGGGCCTCGAAGACCGGCCGGGTGATGAGGTGCTGGCTCAGCATGTCGATCGCGTCGGCCTCGCCGATCGACTCGTTGAGGTTCGCGCGCAGGCCCTCGAGGAACTCCTCGAAACGACCCGCCGGCGGGCCGCCGTCCCGCCGGGCCGTGGCGAGGATCGCGCCGATGCGGCTGATCTGGTTCGTGTGGATGTGCACGACGTCGTCGGCCCAGTTGTCCCAGTAGTCGCGCTCGCCGACGTTCCTGACGATGCGGGCGAGGATCGCATTCCTCATCTCAAGGGCGAACAGGGGCGCCTGGGCCGCCAGTGCCGTCCTGGTCGCGGCAGCGCCTTCGGCGTCCTCGTCGCTGCCGGTTCCCACGGCGTCGAAGACCCCGATGCCGATCCTGCCCTTGGTGGAGCCGTCGAGGTCGATGGAGTTGATCATCGCGTTGAAGCGGTCGTCGTGGGCGCGCAGCGCGTTGAGCACGTCCCAGACCACCTTGAACCGCTTGTTGCTGCGCATCGCCTCCTCCGGTGACTCGTTCGCGTCGATGGCGACCGGCAGGATGATGTAGCCGTAGTCCTTGCCCCTGGCCCTGCGCATGACGCGCCCGACCGACTGCACGACGTCCACCAGCGAATTGCGCGGCGACAGGAAGAGCACGGCGTCGAGGGCCGGCACGTCGACGCCCTCCGACAGGCACCGCGCGTTCGACAGGACGCGGCACTCGTTCTCGGGCACGGGCGCCTTGAGCCAGGCGAGCTGCTCCGAGCGGGCCAACGCGTTCATCGTGCCGTCGACGTGACGGCACGCCACCTCCAGATCGGGGGTGCGCTGATCGGCGATGAGACTGTCGACGACATCGGGGACGGCCCGGGCGAAGGCCTTCGAGGCCTTGATGTTCTGCGCGAAGGCGACCGCCCTCCTCATCGGTGCAGGGTCCGGGCCGAAGTCCATGTCGGTGGTGCGCTTGGCCAGACCGTTCCAGCAGCCGACGATCCTCGCCGCGTCGTCGAGGGTGATCTCGTGCTCCTCGTTGGCCAGGGAGCCCTGCAAGGGCCCGGCGACGGCATCGTTCGCGACGCACAGGATCATCACCTTGTAGTCGGCGAGCAGATCCCGCTCGACCGCTTCGCCGAAACCGAGCCGGTGGAGCTCGGGACCGAAGATGGTCTCGTCATCCATCGAGGCGATGAGGGCGGACCGGTCCTCGGCCTTCCGCTTGGCCTCCTCGCCGTAGATGCGCGGGGTCGCCGTCATGTAGAGGCGCTTGTCGGCGGGGAGATAGGAGTCGTCGTGCACCTTGACGAAGGCCGACTCGTCACCCGCGCCCGGCAGCGTGACGCCCGTCGTGCGGTGCGCCTCGTCGCACAGGATGAGGTCGAACCGCTCACCCGAGGACCGCTGGGCCCGGGCGACGACGTCGATCGACTGGTAGGTCGAGAAGACGACCACCATCTGGCGGCCCCTGCGGCCGATCCCGCTCATCTGGGCGGCCAGCCGCCCGGCGTCGGTGGTGGGCAGCGGGATGTCGTGGACGGCGATGTCCTCGGCCTGCTTCGAGGCCTTCGTGTCCGAGCACACGACGAACGGACGGATGAGCGTCTGGGACTGGGCCATCCACTCGCGCAGCGTCTGCGAGACCAGGGAGATCGACGGCGCCAGGAAGAGGACCGTGAGGCGGCCGCCGTTCTCGGCGCAGCGCTGCTCGGCGAGCTTGAGCGAGGTGAAGGTCTTGCCCGTGCCGCATGCCGAGATCCACTTGCCCCGGTCGTGCGTGCGGAAGCCCTCCTGGATCCTGGCGATGGCCTCCTTCTGGTGGGGGCGCAGGCTGTGGCGCACGGCCTTGCGGGGCTCGAAGCGCACCTCGACGTCGTCGTGGCGCATCCAGTCGATGGGGGACTCGGCGATGTCCGCCAGCCCGATGCGCTGCACCGGCACCGTCTGGTTCTCCAGGGCCCGCTCGGCGTGGCTCGACCAGCGGTCCGTCGTGGAGATGATGATGCGGTTGTCGAACGCGATGCTGTCCCAGGCCCTGCCCGAGGCGGTGAAGAAGGAGTCGATGTCGGCCTTCTGCAGGGAGTACCTCGGGTCGTAGAACTTGCACTGGATGGCCGTCCACCGGCCCGTCTGCGCGTTGCGTGCCACCAGATCGATGCCCGAGTCATGGGTGTGCTCGTTGTGCGACCAGTCGGGCCACGCCTGCACCTCGTCGTACTCGCTCGACAGGGTCGGATCGAGGCGGAACCAGGCGGCCATCAGCTGCTCGAACCGCGTGCCCCGCTCGGCGGTCGAGCCCCGGCCGCGGAAGTCCTCGATGACCTGATGGATCGTCGTCCTCGTCGCCACAGCAGCCCTCCGGTGTCCCTCGTACTGGGGAAACAGTAGCGGCAGGGAGGACCGGACGCGGCTGCGGACCGCGCGTGGTGAGCGGTCGGATGGTCAGGACGCCGCCACGCGATCGCGGACGGAGCAGGGCGGGGCTCACGGTGAGGTGGGCCGGGGCGTACGACGAGGATGCCGAGGGCCGGGACGGGGGGCTTGCAGCGATGCGGGGACCGGCGCCGCGGCGCGGAGCCCACCGTCGGGCCCACCACCGGGCGGTCCTCCGGCGGGCGCCCGCCTCGTCGCAACGCCCGTGGGCCGGGGCGCGCGGGACGGTGGACGCGCGGGCCCGGCGCGTCACCCCATCGCGGCGGCCTGGGCCGTCGTCGCGGCCGAGCGGGCGCCCTGGGGCAGCGAGCGGATCTCACGCGTCCAGGCGCTGCTCGTGAGGGAGCCGGCCGACTGGATGTACCACGGCTGACCGAACCACGGCCGCGGGTCCTGGTCGATGCCGTACACGTAGGTCTCCCAGCAGGGCCAGTAGCCGCGCTCCGCCGACGCGTACTTCGGGCTCCTCGACACGTGGACCTTCTCGCCGATGCAGCAGGCGACGACCTGCTTGTTCTGCACCACGGCCACGGGCGTCACCGCGCCGTTCGGGGCGATGTCGGGGAAGGTCATCTGGTCGATCTGCTCGAGCCTGCCCCGGGTGCTCTGGCGGACGTAGAGCGCCACGGTCGACCTCGTCACGGACACGTGCCAGGGAGTGGCCTGCCCGAGACGGGTCTTCGTCAGGGGCCCCGCGTGCCAGGGGACGAGGGTCACGCTCGACCAGGGGCGGTCGTGCCCGGCCAGCTCGTCGAACGCCACGGAGCACCCCATGGCCATGACGGGCTGGTCTGCGGCGGCCGTGAAATAGGCCGCGTTCGTGCTGTAGGGGCCCGAGACCATGCCCGGTCCCCACTTCGGTGCCACTTCGTACCTGTCGGCGCCGTACAGGTCCATCGTCATCGGATCGGGCTGCTTCGGCATCGGAGTCCTCCTCGGTGGTCGTCGCATGCGATCAGCGTGTGTGCGATTCGGCTTGTGGATGCAGGAATGTCTCTCATCCTGGCGTGCATCCCGACGTGCTGTCGACCCCCGGCGGGCCTCCGCCGGGGACCGAGACGCGGCGGGAGTCAGGGGGCGATGGGATGTCGACCGGGCCCGCCCCGGAGCCCGCGGACATCATTGCCGGGGGCGAACCGCTGCCCGTGGCGCCCGGCGCCGTCGGGCCCTGTGCGGGGGCTCCGTCCTCGCCTCGAGGGACCGCCGCGTGCCGCACCGACTGGCCATGATCCGGCCGTACCCCGACGGGATGGTCCTGTTCCTCGCCGCCCGGCCGGCGCGGAACAGGACCATGGGCGGGGACCCGGGCGGGACGGCGGGTCTCATTCGGGTTGCCAGGGGGTGATGACGGGTTGAACATGCTCGGGGAGCATGGTCGGTGCAGGCCGCCCGGAATCATCCCCGGTGCGGTGGGCGCGACGCGAGGTTCGTCGGGAACGGCGCCATCAGCGCCGTCGGATTCGCCCGAGAACGGCGGAACCCCTGGTCAATCGGGATTGACCAGGGGCTCTGCGTTGTGCGCGAGAGAGGAGTTGAACCTCCACGCCCTTGTCGGGCACTGGCACCTGAAGCCAGCGCGTCTGCCATTCCGCCACTCGCGCAGCGCCGCCGTCGGCGGCTCGGAAACCATAGCACAGCGACGCGGGCGCCCGGCAATCCATCCGGGGCGGCGGCCGGCGTCCCGAGCGGCCTCGATCGCCGACGGCCGGCGCGCGATCCCGCTCGTCCGCCGTCGCCGAACGGCGCCCCGAGGGGCCCGCACCCCTGAGGCGCGGGGCGCTCCCTCCTTCCTCGACGGCGGAGAAGGCGATGGACGACCGCACCCCTGAGACGCGGGGCGCTCCCGGGTCGGGGACCGGCCCGGGTCCAGGGGCGAAGAACCAGGCCATCCACAGGTGGATCACAGTCGGGCACCTTGCTAGCGTGAAAAAATAGCCTTGTCACTTGGGGTTTCGCGGTGGTCTCGCGGGCCCTGCCCCGAGGGCGCCCACCCCCCGGCCGGGCGTCGGAGAGGAGAAGTGCGGTGAACACCCCATCCCCGGTCCCGGTGCCCGTCCCACATCTTCCTGTCACTGTTCACCATGCGCTCGTGTTCGTCGCGGTCGTCTGCGCCTGGATCGCGGTGCCGCGTCCCACGGCGCCTCCGGGCGCCTGGATGTGGGACGTCGGCGGTCTCGTCATGGCGGTCTCCCTCGTGCTCGCCCGTCGCCGCCAGCCCCGCATCGACGACCGCGACCTCGACCGGATCCTCGGCTCCGGCGGCCTGCTCACCGCGGCATGGATCGTCGTCGAGTGGGATGTGAGCGGCCACCCGTTCGCCTCCGGCGCGGCGGCCACCGCCCTCGCCCTCGGCTGCATGTTCTGGACGCTCGGCACCCGCGAGACCTGCTGGGCCCTGCCTGCCGCACCGGCGCCGCTCCTCGGCGCCGTCCCGGCCCTGGGCTCGGTGCCGGCGGGCACCGTCGGACTCGTCCTGTGCCTGCTCGTCGCGGCCGTCACGCTCATCCGCCGGGGACCGGCGCCGCAGGAGCAGCTCGACCCGATCCACTCGCTCCGGCTCATCGTCCCCGCCCTCGCCGCTCTCGCGGTGCTCCTGCTGGCCCGGGGGTGGTTCCGGTGAGTCCCGACGTCGCCCATGGGAAACGGCTCCTCACGCCGCCGCCCGTCGCGCAACTGCGTGAGGACCCCGACCAGCTGATCGAGCTGGCCTGCCACGGCCTGGCCACGGCGGCCCCCGAGTACTCCGCCTGGGGCGTCTTCGTGCCCTGGCAGCGCGTGACGCTCATCGTCCTCGCCATCGCGGCGCTCGCCGGCCTGCTGGTGGCCCCCGCCGCGACGTGCATCGTCATCATCGCGGTGGTGACCATCGCCTACGCGGTGGCGCTCGGCTACCGGTTCGTCCTGTTCCGATACGGGGCCCGGGGCGACCGGATGGTCACGGTGAGCGACGAGGAAGCCCACTCGGTTCCCGACGACCAGCTGCCCGTCTACACCGTGCTCGTGCCGGTGTTCCACGAGCCGCTGCTCGGTGAGCTCGTCGAGCGCCTCGAGGGCCTCGACTACCCCCGTCACCTCCTGGACATCCGTCTTCTGCTCGAGGACGACGACGACGAGACGGTCACCGCGGCGCGGAGTCTCGCCCCCCGCGAGCACCTCACCGTCGTCCGCGTCCCGCCGATGAAGCCCCGCACGAAGCCGAAGGCGTGCAACTACGGCTTCCTCGCCGCCGACAGCGGCATGTGCACGATCTTCGACGCCGAGGACGCTCCCGACCCGCTGCAGCTGCGGCGGGCCGTCGTCGCCATGCGGCGCCTCGGCCCGCAGTACGCCTGCATCCAGGCGCGGTTGGGCTTCTACAACGCCTCGCAGAACCTCCTCACCCGCTGGTTCACCCTCGACTACGGCTCCTGGTTCGGGAACATGCTCTCCGGGCTCGTCTCCCTCGGCGCGCCCGTCCCGCTCGGGGGCACCTCGAACCATTTCCGCTCCGACGTGCTGCGCGGGGTCGGCGCGTGGGATCCGTGGAACGTCACGGAGGACGCCGACCTCGGGCTGCGTCTGCACCGTGCGGGCTACAAGGTGGGTGTCCTCGACTCCACCACCCTCGAGGAGGCCAACTCCGACGGCATCAACTGGGTGAGGCAGCGCAGCCGCTGGTACAAGGGCTACATCCAGACCTTCCTCGTCCACGTCCGTCGGCCGCGCCTCGTGGCCGGCCAGCTGGGGCTGCGCGGTGTGGCCGGTCTGCTCGTCTTCATCGCCGGGACGCCGCTGCTGTCGGCCTTCAACGGCTTCTTCTGGGCGCTCACCGCCATGTGGTTCACCTCGCGCGACCCGGCCGTCGCCGCGCTCTTCCCGTCGGCGGTCTACTACCTCGGCATGGTCTGCCTCGTACTGGGCAATCTCGCAGTCCTCTACATGGGCGTGTTCACGGCGCGCCAGATGGAGCGGCCCGATCTGCTCGGGGCGGCGCTCCTCATGCCGCTGTACTGGGGGCTCATGTGGCTGGCGGCTCTCAAGGCCGTGATCCAGCTCGTCACGAAGCCGTCCTACTGGGAGAAGACCGCGCACGGCCTCGACCAGCAGCAGACGGTGGACGAGCAGTCCGCGGTCGAGGGGGCCCCCGATGAGTGACACGGGCGGTGCGGCGCTCGTCCCCGCCTCCGGGGCTCCCGCCGAGGCGCCCGCGACGGCGCCTGCCGGGGCCGTCGTCGACAGGGGCGGGTGCCGCGCCGGGGGCCGGGCGGGGGCGGCCGCGTTCGTCTGCTACCTCGCGGTGGCCCTGTGGCTCAGCGCCCACGACCTCGTCTTCCCCGACGCGATGAGCCGGGTCGCGAACGGCTACTACGTCCTGTTCAGCCGGGATCCGCACCTGGCCGCCATCGGCTTCGTGTGGAACCCGCTGCCCTCGCTCGCCGCCATTCCGCTGCTCCTCGCCACGCCGCTGTGGCCCGCGCTGGCGTCCAGGGCGCTGGCCGGGTGCCTCGTCTCGGCGCTGTGCGGGGCCTGCTCGGTGGCGCTCATGCACCGGCTGCTGGGCCGGCTGGGCGCCGGCCCGGCGATGCGCCTCGTGCTCACCGCCGTCTTCGCCCTCCACCCGCTCGTCCTGCTCGGCTCGGCGGCGGGGGCGAGCGAGCCGATGCTCCTGGTGCTGTGCCTGTACGTCGCGGTCCACCTCGTGGACTGGCTGACCGGGGCCGATCCGTGGCAGCTCGTCCATGTGGGCGTCGGCGCCGGGGTGGCCTACCTCGTGCGCTACGAGGCGCTCGCGGCCGGACTCGCGGTCGGCGTCCTCGTGCTCGTCGTGAGCTGGCGCCGGTCGAGGGGCGGGAAGGGCGCCCCCGCCATGGCGCTCGTCGACACGGTCCTGGCGGCCGGGCCCGTCGTCGCGGCCTTCGGGCTGTGGGCGCTGGCGAGCGAGGCGGTCGTCGGCTCGTGGCTGGCGACCTTCGCGCCCCAGTACGGCAACTCGGCCCAGGTCGGGGCCGGGCGGGGGACGATCGACGTGGTGAGCGGCGCCGGGTCGTTCGCCCACCTGCGCTACATGGCCGAGCAGCTCGTGAACACGGCCCCGCTCGCCGTGCCGCTGGCGCTGGTCGGCCTCGTCGTGGCGCTGCGGCGCGGTGAGCGGGCCCTCCTGTCGCCGGTGTGCGTGCTCGGCTCGGTGCTCGCCTTCCAGAACCTCGTCTTCTCGTGCGGGATGTCCTTCGGCTGGCTGCGCTTCCAGATCGCCGCCGTCCCGCTCGGCGTCGCCGCCGCCGGCTACCTGGCCGGCGTCCTGACCGGCGGGGCCCGGCCCGGTCGTGCGCGCCGGGCGGGAGCCGCCGCCCTGACTCTGGCGATGGTCGCCTCCCTGCCGCTGGCCTGGAGGGCCGAGCGGAACCCGAGGCTGGCCCGCGAGGAGTCCCGGGCCGTCGACGTCGCGGCCGCAGGCCAGTACCCGATGGAGCGGCGCGTCGCCGCCGACATCGCGGCGATGGGCCTGGGCCGCGGCGCCGTCATCACCGACGTCGCCTACTCGTTCCCCGTCGTCCTGAGCGCCGAGGACCCGCGGGTCTACGTCATCACCGTCGACGGCGACTTCGACGCCCTCCTGGCGGATCCTCTTCTGAACGGGGTGTCCTACGCCCTCCTCGCCTCCCCCGACACGGCCCCGGCCGACGCCGTCGCCGAGCGCTACCCGGGCATGTGGGAGGACGGCGCCGGCCGGGCCGAGATGGTGCGGCAGTGGAGCGACGGCCGCGGGCTGACCTGGCGGCTGTACCGCTTCACCGGCTGAGACGGCGGCGGTTCCGCGGCGCGTGCCGGTGACCGCCCGGGTCCGGGGGCGGACTACCGTTGTGCGGGTGATGGATCGTCGGTGCTCGCGCAATGGCTGCAACGAGCGTGCAGTCGCCACCCTCACGTTCGCCTATGCCGATTCCACGGCCGTCCTCGGCCCGCTCGCCGTCTCCGCCGAGCCGGGAAGTTACGACCTGTGCGCGCGCCACGCGGAGTCGATGAGCGTGCCGAGGGGCTGGGACGTCATCCACGTCGAGGCCCCGGACGGCCGGCCGCCGACCCCCGACGAGGACGACCTGCTCGCCCTGGCCAACGCCGTCCGCGAGGTCGGGCTGGCCGAGGAGCCGGCCCCGGCGGCGCCCGACGAGAGCGGCGTCGTCGAGCTGGCCCACCGCGGGCACCTGCGCGTCATCGCGGACCGGCGGCGCTGAGCCCCGGGTCCGGCCGGCCCTCCCCGCCTGGTGGCCCCCGGCTCGTCCCCGATGATCCCCCGTCCCCGCGGGAGGAGCCGGGCCGTCCCCCTCCGCTGGTCTAGGGTGGCTGCCATGGTTCACGAGCTCAGCGAGGGCTTCCCCGCCCTCATCGCCTTCGACCTGGACGACACCCTCGCCCCCAGCAAGTCGCCCCTGCCGGCAGGGATGGGCGCCGCGCTGCGCGCGCTGCTGGCGGTGCGTCCCGTGTGCATCATCTCGGGCGGACAGTTCGGCCAGTTCAGGTCCCAGGTGCTCGACCGCCTGCCCGCCGACGCCGACCTGGGCGGGCTCCACCTCATGCCCACCTGCGGCACCCGTTACATGCGCTTCGTCGACGGCGCCTGGTGCGAGCTGTACGCCCACGACCTCGAACCCGACCAGCGGCGGGCCGCCATCGACTCGATCGAGCACCGCGCCGCCGAACTCGGCCTGTGGGAGCCCGACGGGACCGTCGACGGCGAGCGGATCGAGGATCGCGGCAGCCAGATCACCTACTCGGCGCTCGGCCAGGAGGCCCCCGTCGACGCCAAGAGGTCCTGGGACCCCGACGGCGCCAAGCGCGAGGCCCTGCGCGCGGCGATCGCCGGCGACCTGCCCGGCCTCGAGGTGCGGGCCGGCGGCTCGACCTCCATCGACATCACCCGCCGCGGCATCGACAAGGCCTACGGCATCAACCAGCTGTCCGCCCAGACCGGCATCCCGCTCACCGGGATCCTCTTCGTCGGCGACCGCCTCATGCCGGGCGGCAACGACCATCCGGTGCGCACCATCGGCGTGCCCTGCCACCAGGTCGCCGACCACCACGAGACGCTCGACTACCTGGGCGCCCTCATCCCCGTGCTCGCCGCCGGGCGCCGTCCCGGCGACGAGCTGCTCGACCTGCTCGAGCCCCTCGCCTGAGGCGCGCCGGGGGAGCCCGGTCGCGCCGAGGGGCGTCCGCGATGGGGCATCATGGACCCTGAACGCAACGAAGGAGCCAGCAGATGCCCGCTGAGGCCGATGTGATCCTGTCCCCCGATTTCCTGCAGATCGCGGCGTGCCCGAGCTGCCACGCCAAGCTCGCCGTCGACTACGACAGCAACGAGCTCCTGTGCACCGACACCGACTGCGGCCTGGCCTATCCGATCGTCGACGGCATCCCCGTGCTGCTCATCGACGAGGCCCGTCCGACCCCGTCCAGGTGAGCGGATGAGCGACTTCGACGACTCCCTGCTCGATGACCAGGAGGCCCTCACCCGCGTCGACGCGCCGCTGCGCGCCCTCGCCGGCACCGGCGCCCGCATCCGCATGGACGCGGCCGAGCTCGTCCGACCCGACCTCGGCCCCGGCTACCGCCCCCGCGGCGTCGTCATCGTCGGCCCGGAGTCGCGCCTCGTGCGCGCCCTGCTCGAGCCCTGCTGCCCGGTGCCCGTCGTGGCCTGGCCGTTCGCCGGGCTGCCCGCCTGGACCGGTCCGCTCGACCTCGTCGTCGTGCTCGCCGGCTCCGTCGGCGCCGGCCCGGACGAGGTCTCCAGCAGCGCCGAGGCCGTGCGCCGCGGCGCGGCCGTCATCGTCGCCGCACCCGCCGACTCGCAGGTCGCCCGGGCGGCCGACTCGTCCTCGACGGTGCGCATCCGCACCCGCAGCGAGGACGCCCTCGGCAGTGCCGTCGCGGCGGTGAGCATCCTGCACGAGCTCGGGCTGTGTCCGCCGGTGCGCCCGGGCGACGTCGCCGAGAGGGCCGACATGGTCGCCGAGGAGTCCAGCCCCTTCCACGACCTGTCCGACAACCCGGCCAAGGACCTGGCCCTGGCGCTGGCCGACGCCATGCCGCTCGCCTGGGGGGACTCGGTGCTCGCCGCCCGAGCGGCCCGGCGCGTCGCCGAGGCGCTGCGCCGGGCCAGCGGCCGTCCCGCGCTCGCCGCGGTGAGCGCCGAGCTGCTGCCGGTCATCGAGGGCGCGCCCGCCCACGACCCCTTCGCCGATCCCGACGACGGGCCCGCCCGGCTGCGCCCGGTCCTCGTGATCCTCGACGACGGCGAGCGCAGCCCGGCCGGCGACGAGCAGCGGGATCGTCTCGTCGCGGCGGCGGAGCTGCACGATGTGCGGGTGTGCGCCGTCCTCGCCGACGACGGGGGAGCGCTCGACCGCTACGTCACGCTCCGCCAGAAGGGCCTGTACGGCGCCGTCTACCTGGAGCTGGGCCTGTCCGGCCGCCGGCCCTGAGTCGCGCCCTCGCCCGACGCCGTGCCCGCGCCGGCCCGGCGGGCGCCGCTCCGGCGAGGGGGGACAATGGATGGCCGGTGCGCGGCGGCCCCGCGCCCATCTCCGATCCCCACGAGCGAAGGCCCTGACATCCATGAGTGAAGAAGGCGGCACGAAGGCCACCATCGCGGCGCTCGCCGCGAACCTGGCGATCGCCGCGACGAAGTTCATCGCCTGGCTCCTCACCGGGGCCAGTTCGATGCTGTCCGAGGCCATCCACTCGCTGGCCGACACCGGCAACCAGGTCCTGCTGCTCGCCGGCGGCCGGCGGGGCGCCCGCGGGGCCACCGCAGCGCACCCCTTCGGGTACGGGCGCCAGCGCTACATCAACGCCTTCCTCGTCTCGATCATCCTGTTCAGCGCCGGCGGCCTCTTCGCCCTCTACGAGGCGGTCCACAAGGCCTCCGAGGTGCTCGCCGGCCACGGGGACGAGCTCATGGGCTCCCGCTGGTGGTGGGTGCCCGTCGCGGTGCTGCTCGTGAGCGCCGTCGCCGAGTCGCTCAGCCTGCGCACCGCACTCCACGAGACCCGGGCCCAGCGCAGGGGCCGGGGCCTCCTCGGCTTCGTCCGCGCCACCAAGTCGCCCGAGCTGCCGGCCGTCCTCCTCGAGGACACCGCCGCCCTGGCCGGCCTGGTGCTGGCCCTCGTCGGCATCGTCCTCACCCTCGTCACCGGCAACGGCCTCTTCGACTGCATCGGCTCGGGTCTCATCGGCGTGCTCCTCGTCGCCGTCGCGGTCCTTCTCGGCCACGAGATGCAGTCGCTGCTGCTCGGCGAGTCCGCCGGCCCCGAGACCGAGTCCCGCATCATCGGGGCCCTCACGAGCACGCCCGGCGTCGAGGGCGTCATCCACATGAAGACGGTGCACACCGGCCCCGACCAGATCCTCCTCGCCGCGAAGATCGCCGTGACCCGCAGTGAGAGCGCCGAGTACGTCGCCGCCGTCATCGACGCCGCCGAGCGCACCGTGCGCGGCGTCGAGCCGCGCTGCGAGTACATCTACCTGGAGCCCGACATCAGGCGCTCCGGCTACCGACCGACGCGGCGCAGGTTCTGACCCTCCGGCCCGGGCTCAGCGGTCGGGGCCCTTGTCCTCGCCCGGCCTCATCTGCTCCCAGATCTCCTTGCAGGTCGGGCAGACGGGGAAGCGGTCGGGGTTGCGCGTGGGCACCCAGACCTTCCCGCACAGGGCCACGACGGGCGTGCCCATGACGAGCGCCTCGGTGAGCTTCGCCTTGGGGACGTAGTGGCTGAAGCGCTCCTCGTCGCCCTCCTCGTACGTGGGCTGGGTGCGCTGCCTGACGATGGTTTCCGAACCCGGTGCCAGCTGACTCATGGATTCATCGTCCCACACCCCGGCAAGGGTCGCGGGGCCCATCCCCCGGATCGCGGTCCGGGGGATGGGCCCCGGTGGGGCGCTGTGATGTGATGGGCTGCCATGACCACCGGAACCTCCGATCCGACGGGCCCCGGCGCGAGCCGGCTGCTCGTCATCGGTATCCTCACGGCCGTCCTCGCCACCGCGTTCGAGAGCTACGGCACGCTGACCGCCATGCCGTCCGCTGCCGCACGGTTCGGGCGCATGGACCTGTACGACTGGGCGTTCACGACCTTCATGATCTTCCAGGTGATGGCCATCGTCGTCGGTGGGCGCCTGTGCGACCGGATCGGTTCGGTCCCCCCGATGATCTGCGGGATGGCCGTTTTCGCGCTCGGCCTCGTCGGTGCGGGCTCCTCCGTGTCCGTGGGCATGCTGCTGGCCATGCGCGCCGTGCAGGGCCTCGGCGCCGGCCTCGCCAGTGTCTCCCTCATGGTGCTCATCGGCCGGGTCTTCGACGACGACCGCAGGCCGGCGATGATGTCGGCCTTCTCGTTCTGCTGGGTGCTGCCCAGCGTCATCGGCCCACCGGTCGCGGCCCTCGTCACCGAGCGCCTCGGCTGGTACTGGGTCTTCTGGGGCCTGCTGCCCGTCGTCGTCTTCGCCCTCGGCGTCAGCTGGGCGCCGCTGAAGCGGGTGCGCGGGCGGGACCTCGCCGCCATCGGCTCGGACGACGGCTCCGGCGACGCGCCGGTGCCGCTGTGGGCGGCCGGCGTCGCGGCGGCCGGGGCCGCGATGATCCAGTACGCCGGGCACCGCCTCGACCTCATGGCGCTCGTCGTCGCGCTCGCGGCCGTCGTCCTGCTGCGCCTGGCGATCCCCGCGCTCATGCCGGCCGGCTTCCTGAGCCTGGGCAGGGGGCTGCCCTCGGTCATGGTCACCCGCGGCCTCGGGAACGGCGCCTTCATCGCGTCCGAGACCTATCTGCTGCTCATCCTCACCCAGGAGCACGCCATCGCCCTGGGTCGCGCGAGCCTCATCCTGTGCACCGGCTCGATCGCCTGGGCCATCAGCGCATGGGCCCAGTCCCGACCGTGGCTGCGGGGCAGGCTGCGCCGCGACCGGATCATCGTCCTCGGCGCCCGGCTGTGCGCGGCCGGCATCGCGCTCATGCTCGTGTGCGTCCTCGTGCCGGCCCTTCCGGTCCCCGTGCTCGTCCTCGGCTACGGCACGGGCGGTTTCGGCATGGGCCTCATCGTGTCGAGCACCTCGCTGGCCGTCATGGCCCTGTCGGAGCCGGCGGCGCTCGGCCGGCACACCTCCTCGCTCCAGGTCTCCGAGGGCATGCTCACCTCTCTCATCACCGGCATCGCCGGCTCGGCCTACGCACTCGGCGCGGGCGGCGGCCACTGGCCCGTCGTCTTCGGCCGGGTGCTCGCCGTGACGACGGCCGCCGCCGTCGTCGGCCTCGTCGCGGCGCTGCGCATCGGGCCCGTGCACGACCCGGCCTGAGCGGTCCGCGCCGTTCCGGCGGCGGGGCGCCGCGGCATGGCATCCTTGAGGGCGTGAACGAAGATCTCCGCAATGACCACAGCCCGAACCCCGATCCCGGCGATCAGCGGACGGGCGATCCGCTGAGCGGCGGTGCCGGCGGACCGCAGTCCGCCCAGCAGCTGCCCCCGGCCGGCTGGTACGCGGACCCGCACCCGCAGGGCACCGGCCAGCGCTTCTGGGACGGCGCCCGGTGGACGCACCAGACGCGCCCCGACCCGGCCGCCGCCCCGGCGCCCGCCCAGCCCCCGTACGGCCAGGGCCGGCCCCCCTACGGCGGCTACGCCCCCCAGCCCGGCGGGTGTCCCCGGCCCCAGCAGGGCGACTACCAGAACCCCTGGCGCTCACAGGCCGGCTTCGGGTACCCGACCGGCCGCGTCACCGCCGACGGGGTGCGGCTCGGCGGCTGGGGCGCCCGGTTCGTCGCCCTCCTCATCGACGGCGTCCTGATGACCGTCCTCCAGGTCGTCGTGCTCCAGGTCTTCTTCGGCGACATCACCGACGCGATGCTGCGCTGGGAGCAGGACGTCATGTCCGCCGTCTCGAGCGGCTCGACGAACTACCCGAGCAGCCCGGCCGATCCCGTCTACGGGGTCACGGCCCAGTGGTACGTCTACGGGGTCCTCGCCCTGCTCCTCGGCTTCGCCTACTTCACGCTCCTCATGCGCTTCCGGGGCGCCAGCCTGGGCCAGCAGGCCATGGGCCTGCGCGTCGTGCCGGCCGAGCACGGGCGGGGCCCGGTCGCCCTGCCGTGGAGCACGAGTCTCCTGCGCAACGGCGTCTGGTACGCCGCCACTCTCGTGGGCTTCGTGCCGGTGACCCTCATCAGCCCCCTGGGGCCGCTGTTCCAGACGGTCGACATCATCTACGGCCTGGCCAACGGGAAGCGCCAGACCCTCCACGACCGGTTCGCCCGGACGCAGGTCATCTCGACCCGGCCCTGAGCCGCGCCCCGGCCCCGTGGGCGCCGTCGGCCGGTGACCCGCGCAGAGCGGGGACCCGCCCACGGCGCCGCGGCCGGTCAATGGTCCTGTCCCGCCCGCCGCAGGGACGCTCGCTAGGGTGGCCCCATGGCCCTGAGCGACCCTGCGTTGAATCGTCTTGCCGAGCTCTTCGGCATCTCCACCGAGTTCTGGGACTGGAAGGGCAACCGCGTCGACGTCACCCGCGAGACGGTCGTGAGGGTGCTCGCGGCGCTCGGCGTCGACGCCGCGACGCCGCAGGCCGCCGCCGAGGCGGTCCGGGTCCAGGCCGACAGACCGTGGCGCCGCGCGCTGCCGCCGGTCGTCGTCATGCGCGCGGGCGGCGCCTCGCGCGTCGACGTGCACGTCGAGGACGGCCGTCCCGCCCGGCTCCGCGTGCGTCTCGAGGACGGCCGGCTGCGCGAGCTGACCCAGATCGACAACTGGGAACCGGCGCGCCTCGTCGACGGGCGCATGGTGGGCGAGGCGAGCTTCGAGCTGCCGGCCGACCTGCCGCTGGGCTACCACCGCATCCAGCTGGTCTCCGACGAGCTGCGGGCGGAGACGACGCTCGTCGTCTCGCCGCCCTTCCTCGGCTTCCCCCGCTCCATGGGGGACCGGCGCGTCTGGGGTTACGCCGTGCAGCTCTACTCGGTGCGCTCGGCCGACTCGTGGGGCATCGGCGACTTCTACGACCTCGGCGCGCTGGCCGGCTGGTCGGCCTCGCAGCAGTACGCCGACTACGTCCTCACCAACCCGGTGCACGCGGCCGAGCCGGTCGAGCCGCTGGAACCCAGCCCCTATCTCCCGACGAGCAGGCTGTTCGTCAACCCGATGTACATCCGCCCCGAGGCGGTCGCCGAGTACGCCCTGCTCGACGAGACCGATCGCACCCGGGTCGAGGACGCCAAGGCGGAACTCGCCGGGCGCCTGAGGGGCGCCGAGCGCATCGAGCGCGGCATCTGTTGGTCGCTCAAGCGCCGCGTCCTGCGCATCATCTGGGCGGCCGGGCGCGACGACCACCGGCAGATGATGTTCGAGGCCTACCGCCGCCGCGAGGGCCGCATGCTGCGCGACTACGCCATCTGGGCGGCGCTCACCCAGGAGCTCGGGCGGGACTGGCGCCTGTGGCCGGCCGAGTACCAGCGACCGACGTCGCCGCAGGTGGACGCCTTCCGCGCCGAGCACGCCGACGAGGTCGACTTCCAGTGCTGGATGCAGTGGATCGCCTCGGTGCAGGCCGGCCGGGCCCAGCAGACGGCGCTCGACGCGGGCATGTCGGTGGGCATCATCACCGACATGGCGGTGGGCGTCAGCGCGGCCGGCGCGGACGCCTGGATGATGCGGGACGTCTACGCCGAGGGCGTGTCGGTGGGGGCCCCGCCGGACGCCTACAACCAGCTCGGCCAGGACTGGGGGCAGCCGCCGTGGCGCCCCGACCGCCTCGAGGACCTCGCCTACGCGCCCTTCCGCACGATGGTGCGCAACTGCCTGCGCCACGCCGGCGGCATGCGCATGGACCACATCATCGGCATGTTCCGCCTGTGGTGGGTGCCCGCCGGCTGCGGCCCCCGCGAGGGAACCTACGTGCGCTACGACCACGAGGCCCTCATCGGCATCATCGCCCTCGAGGCCTACCGCGCCCAGGCCATGGTCATCGGCGAGGACCTGGGCACCGTCGAGCCCTGGGTGCGCGAGTACCTCGCGGGCCGCGGCATCCTCGGCACCTCGGTGCTGTGGTTCGAGGAGGAGGACGGCCTGCCCCGGGCCATGGAGTCCTGGCGCGAGTACACGATGGCCTCGGTCAACACCCATGACCTGCCGCCGACGGCGGGCTACCTCGACAAGTCGCACGTGAGGCTGCGCCACGAACTGGGTCTGCTCACCGAGTCGCTCGAGGCCGAGGAGCGGGCGGCCGACGAGGAGCAGGAGCGCTGGATGTCCTATCTGCGCGACGCCGGGGCCCTCGACGGGTCCGTGGCCGACGAGACCGAGGCCAAGGTGCTCGGCCTGTACCGCATGCTCACCCGCACCCCGAGCAGGGTGCTCAACGTCACGCTCGTCGACGCGGTGGGGGAGCAGCGCATCCAGAACCAGCCCGGCACGACCGACGAGTACCCGAACTGGCGCGTGCCGCTGGGAGGGCCCGACGGGCGGCCGCTGCTGCTCGAGGAGCTCTACGCCATGGAGCGCCCGATGCGCCTGGCCGCCGTGCTCAACGGGTTCGCCCGGGCGCCGGCGCCGTGGGCCCGCGACCCGCTCGTCGAGTCGCGCCCCGTGGGGCGGCGCGGCTCCGGGTCCGGGGCCGCGGGGCGCGCCGGCGCGCGGCCGTGGACGGCGAAGAGGCGTCCGCCCTCCTCCTCGTCCGGCTCGCGGCGGGGCGGCCGGCGCCGCAGGCGCGGGCGGTGAGCCGTCGCGGGCCGACCACTAGCATGATCCCGTGAGCGGACGAATGGAACTGGGCCGGTTGCGCGTCCCACCGGTGCTGGAGCGCGCGGGCGTCGACGAGCTGCTCGTCTTCAGGGCGCCGCTGCGGCACCGCTTCCGTCGCATCGACGTGCGCGACGGCCTTCTCCTGCACGGCCCGGCCGGCTGGGGCGAGTGCTCCCCGTTCTGGGACTACGGGCCCGCCGAGTCCGCCGCCTGGCTGCGCGCCGGCATCGAGGCGGCCACGGCGGTCCTGCCCGCCCCGCGGCGCGCACGGGTGCCGGTCAACGTGACGATCCCCGTCGTCGGCCCGGCGGACGCCGCCGCCCTCGTCGCCGCCTCGGGCGGCTGCACGACCGCCAAGGTGAAGGTCGCCGATCCCCGCAGCGGGATCGCCGAGGACTGCGCCCGCGTCGAGGCGGTCCGCGCGGCGCTGGGCGCCGGCGGTCGCATCCGGGTCGACGCGAACGCCGCCTGGGGCGTCGAGGAGGCGGTGACCGCCATCGCCGAGCTCGACGCCGCGGCCGGTGGCCTCGAGTACGTCGAGCAGCCCTGCCCGGGCGTGGCCGAGCTGGCCGCCGTGCGCGCCCGGGTGGGCGTGCCGATCGCCGCCGACGAGTCGGTGCGCAGGGCCGAGGACCCGCTGGCCGTCGCCCGGGCCGGGGCGGCCGACGTCGTCGTCGTCAAGGCCCAACCGCTCGGCGGCGTGCTGCGCGCCCTCGACGTCGTCGAGCGGTCCGGGCTGGCCGCCGTGGTCTCCTCGGCCCTCGACAGCTCCGTCGGCATCTCGGTCGCCGCGCAGCTCGCCGGCGCCCTGCCGTCCCTCGACCACGCCTGCGGTCTGGCGACCGTCGAGCTGCTCGACGGCGACGTCACCGCGCACCCGCTCCTCCCCGCCGACGGCGCGATCCCGGTCGTGCGGGCCTCGGTCGACGAGCCCGTCGGCCCGGCCGAGGCGCTGCCCGGCGGCCTCGCCGCGCGGTGGGCCGAGCGTCTCGACGCGATGTGCGGGAGGCTGCGGTGAGCGCCGCGCGGGCAGCGGCCGCCCCGGGCGCGCCCGACGAGAACGAGTCCACCCTTCTCGCGCGGCGCCTCGTGGGCGCCCTCGTCGCGGCCGGGGTCCGGCACGTCGTCCACTGCCCGGGATCGCGCGACGCGCCCCTCGCCTACGCGCTCGACGCCGCGGAGCGGGCCGGCTGGCTCGACGCGCGCGTCCACCTGGACGAGCGCGACGCCGCGTTCATCGCCTTGGGCATCGCCAAGGCGGCCCGGCTGGAGGGACGCTGCGAGCCCGTCGCCGTGGTCACGACCTCCGGCACGGCGGTCGCGAACCTGCACCCGGCCGTCGCCGAGGCGGACGCCTCGGGGACGCCGCTCGTCGTCGTGAGCGCCGACCGGCCGCACGAGATGTGGGGCACCGGGGCGAACCAGGTGACCCGGCAGAGCGGCATCTTCGGGCGCACCGTGCGCGACGCCGTCGACATCCCCGCCGGCTTCCCCCCCGACGAGCGTCTCGACGCCGCGGTGAGCCGCGCGCTGACGCTGGCCCGCGGCGCGCTGAGCGGCGACCCGGGCCCGGTCCAGCTCAACGTGGGGCTGCGCGAGCCGCTCGTGCCCGGCTCGCCGTGGCGGCCCGGTGCCCGTCCGCGGCCCCGCACGGGCGAGTGCCGGG
>ERZ773022.1083-NODE-1083-length-19479-cov-4.862850_pt1 | contig 19479 bp, 16 predicted proteins | sample MGYA00580839_ERZ773022 | MGnify/ENA primary metagenome ERZ773022 (study PRJEB29015, sample SAMEA2738020) | human oral metagenome | biome: human oral; feature: human-associated habitat; material: dental | place: China | collected 2044 ... | reverse complement strand
CTCCCCATTACAAAAGCCCGACTTTTCATCGGGCTTTTGTAATCGACCGCTTATAATTTTTCCATGATATCCAGCAAACTCTGGTAGCTGTCCACCTCGTGATACACAACATCATCGTCACTGAGGTGAGCAAAGAGCTTCTTCGCGCATTTAATCTTGGCCTGCTCGATGGGTTTCAATTTCAGGCTTTCCATCGTCCCCTTCGTCTCAGCGATGAAGAAGATGTGCTTGACCATCCCCTTGTTGAAGGCGATCGCCCAGTCGGGCGAATAGTTTCCCACGGGCGTCGGGATATGAAAGCCCTTGGGCAGCTTCGCGTAAACGCATACCTCATCGGCCGTGTCCATCTTCTCCGCCATGCGCCGCTCGACGCTTTTTCCATCCTTGGCATAGCCGTCGGCGAAAAGGTAGCTCTGCACATTCTTCTTGGCATGATAAGCGCGGGAAAAATCACTGTTCTTCTCAGCGGTGAAAATGGCGCTGTCGTACACGCCCTCCGTGCGGTTGTAGGTGATCTCCTCCACGATCATCGCGGCTTTTTCCTCGTTGATGAGTCGAATCGCCTTGGCGATGAATTCCTCCGGGTTGTTCTGCAGCATGGCGAAAACGGTGGGACGGACGCCCGCCACGATCTTCGCGGCGGTGCGGCGCGTCAGCTTCGCGCCTGCAGCGATCTTGCCGATCACATCGTACTTGACGGCGGTGCCTGCGCCCCCGTTCAGCGTGTATGTCCGGCTCTTCTCCGCCACGAAGCCCGCGCCGCTCTTCAGCTTCGCCGCCGTAAAATCGCTCTCTTGCTGCCCCGTCGTCACTGTATATTGGAGGCGCGTCACAAACATCTTGTCGTCGATGTGCACAATGGCCTTTCGGGCAAGCTCCTCGCCATCAAACTCCACCGTGTAGGCATACTTGTGCTGAATCAGATTCCATAGACGTTTGAACTCTGCCTTGTAAAAATTATCGTTGAGCGGATTGTCGGAAACCTTCGTTTCGTTTCCGTCCTGAATCATGCCGTCCAAGGCATGGGGATCGAAGATGCCGGCGACAAGCGCGTGAACCGCCGCGCCGAGTTCCGCAATGCTTTCCGTCAAAGGCGCGAGCGTGTTCGCTTCCCTGTCCTCTCGGTACTTGTCGGTGATATGCCCGTCGTCGTCCACATAGTCGTTGCGGACGAGGTAATTGTAGATGCCGCGCCCCTGCTTCTCGCTGACGGTCACCTCCTTGCCGTCCAGCACGAGCGTCTTGCTGATGAAATATTCCGCCGTCGCCTCCGTCGGGCGATCATAGAGGTCTTCACGGATGCCCTGCTGCAAGTCGGCGACGAAATTCTGGTAGCCGTTAGCGGCGATGACCGTCAGGCGATTCACCTTCTGCACCTGACTGCCCAAGAGGCGCTCATCCTGTCGGTCGCCATGCCGATTGACGCAGAGCCGCAGTCCCCGGCCGACTTCCTGTCGCTTCTGCGCCGCGCTGTTGCCGCCGCGCTTCAACGTGCAGATCTGGAACACATTGGGATTGTCCCAGCCCTCGCGCAGCGCCGAATGGGAAAAGATAAAGCGCACGGGATTTTCGAAGGAAAGCAGCCGCTCCTTGTCCTTCATGATGAGGTCATAGGCGGAAATATCGTCGCTTTCATCGCTGCCGCGCTTCAAAGCACTGTCCACCTTGCGCCCCTTCTTGTCGATGGAGAAATACCCCGTGTGCGTCTTCGCCGTCTCTATGCCCCTTAAATATTCCTCGTAAGGCGTGGAAAAAAGCGTCAGATACTCGTTGAGGATCGCCGTATATTCCGCCTCGAAGATCTGCCCGTATTCGGAATTGATTTCGCTGCCATCCTCATCGTACTTGCGGTACTTCGCTACCTCGTCGATGAAAAAGAGGGAAAGGCACTTGATGCCCTTGCCGAAAAGCTCCTTCTCCTTCTCGAAATGCGAGCGGATGGTCTCCCGGATCTGCACGCGGCGGAGCGTTTCCTCCGACATATCTCCCTGCACTTCCCCCACGCGGATCTCCTCGCCGTTCGTGAAAGACAGCATCCTATTTACGGGATCGACCTCGCTGACCCGATAGCCCCGATACTGCTCCATATTTTCCGACAGCGCGAAAATATCGTCGCCCGCCTGCACCAGCCGCGTTTCCCGCTTGATGGACGCATGACCGATTTCAAATTCGAGACGCGCCGTCGGCGGCCTGTCCCCCGAGATGACGATGCCTTCCAAAAACAAGTATCGGTTCGTGCCGCCGAGATTCTTCACGTCGAAGCCTTTGACCTCGATCTGCTTGACCAGCCTCTTCTTGTAAGCATCGAGAGCGTCGAGCACATAGACGAGCGTATGACGATCCCTGTGCGTAGCCGAATAATTGAGGCAGAAAAGCGGATCGAACTCCTTGAGGCTCGCCTGTGTGGCATTGCCGCCCATCTTCTGCGGCTCGTCCAGGATCAAGATCGGTCGGCACTTCTTGATGACGTCGATGGGACGGCGGCTGCCGAACTCGTCAAGCTCGATGCGGATGCGGCGCGCATCCTTTCCGCGCGCGTTGAATGCCTGCGTGTTGATGATCATGATGTGAAGATCTGCGCTCTGCGTGAAATGGTCAATCTCGGCGAGGTTCTTGGAATCGTAGACGAAGAAACGCGCCTTCTTGCCGTAATGCTCCATGAAATGCTCCTGCATGACGGCGAAACTCTTCTTCACGCCCTCGCGAATCGCAATGCTCGGCACGACCACGATGAACTTCGTCCAGCCATACTGCTTGTTCAGCTCGAACATGGTCTTGATATACACATAGGTCTTTCCCGTGCCCGTTTCCATCTCCACATCGAGAGAGCAACGGCCAAGCCCGCCCGTCACGACACTTTGGCTCAGATGGATATTGTTTCGGCTCTGCACGCGGTTGATGTTCGTGAGCATCTGTCCCGCGTCAAGCTCCACGAGAGCATTGGCGAAGCCCATGGTGAAATCATCGCCCGCTTCACCATCAAAAAGGCTCGCCTGCGCTGCCTGCGGCACATCGCGCCGATAGGAAAGGGGCGAGGCAAACTCCTGTCCGGCAAAGACCCCCGTCACGCTCTCCACCGCCTCCGTCTGATACGGCTGTATGGTGAACTTGAATTTCATATCGGTCCTTCTTTCCCCTCGTTTCGTCTCTCCGCCTGTTGAATTGTGCGCTCATCGTGCGCACAATCTCGTTTTCATCGGCAGAATCCAATTCTGCGCACGCTGTCTGCACAATCTGCGGATAGGCTTTGTAGAAGCGAAGAGCCTCCCATAAATTGCGCTTACTGAAGCCACGTCCGTACTTTGCGTTCAGGTGCTTGGCGAGTTTGACGATGACCTCTGCCCCGTATGCAGCGCGGTCTTCGCCTTGCAATTCCTCCTCAAAGATCCGCTTGCCGAGAAGCCAGTTTCTGAGTATCAGAATGCGATCCACAGCACGAAAAGCCGTCTTTTGCGTAATTTCTATGATTTTCTCTGCATCAGAAAAGATGTTATCGGTCTGCTCGTACAAAATCATGTCATCCATCACAGCACCTTCCTCACCGTCTGTGGGCTGTGCGTCTCGAAAATCTGCTCGAAGTTCGCCATCAGAGCATCCGTCGCCATGCCGCTGTCGCGGAACACGGCATAGAAAGGCTTTTCTTTGGCAATAGCCGTGACGACCTCTTCCGTCACATCCTTGTCAAAGCAAGCGATCAAGTAACCGTCCTCCACCGTGAAAACCTTTTTCCCGGCAATATCTTTTTCCTCGATCTTGGAGGAAAGGAGAACGCCGAGGTCGAGCATGACCTGAAAGAGCAAATCCTCTGGCGTGCGATCCTCTTTGATGTTATCGGCAAGAAGGGCGATTTCCTCCTGCCTGAGTTCCTGCGGGCGATAGTAGACATCCTTCATATTGGAAGAATCGACCTTGAACACGCGGAAGCCGTAGTCAATGTCGGCATTCGTTTCCTCTTTGATTTTCTTGGCAGCGCGGCGGATGCGCTCTTCGCCAATGTCACAGATATTCGCATAGCCCGCGCGATACGCCGTTCCGCTTTCATCCGTACGCTCCGGCAACTGCACCATAATAAACTTCCGAAATCCGCCGTCCTCAGCGTTTCGTGCCATGAGTGCGTGCGCTGTCGCCGCTGAACCCGAAAAGAAATCCAATACAATAGAATCCTTCTTCAGATTTGCAAGCGTAAGGAGACGCATCAAAAGGCGCACGGGCTTCGGTCCGTCAAACACGCCTGCGTCAAAAAGCTGCGTGACTTCCTTCGCCCCCTCCTGACTATGACCGACCTCCTTGTAAAACAGAATCGAAGTGGGTGCCATCCCGTCATATTTCAATTCGGACAAGAACCTCTTGATCCTTGGTACGCCATTGCCATCCTCGCCGAACCAAATACGATGATCCTGGAGTCTCTCTAAAAATTTATTTTTAGAGAGCCTCCAGCAGCGTCCCGCTGGAGGCTCTATTACTCGCCCCGAAGGGGCAGTGATAGGATAATCATTTTCAGCTGTGTAAGTTTTTACAGAAATATCACTCGACATCCATACTCCTCGAGGGTCATCGTCAGGATTCTGGTAGCGCGCATTCGCCGACTCCGTGCGCGGCAGTCTCCCGATTTGAAAGATATTAATATCGCGCGCATACATGAGCACATAGTCATGACTGTTGGAGATGTACTTTGCATCATTTTTAGGCGAAAAAGCTCGTTCCCAGACAAGTTCCGCAATGAAATTCTTCGTACCAAAAACCTCATCACAAATCTTCTTCAAATTCTCCTGCTCATGATCATCAATCGAAATAAAAATAATCCCATCATCGGCAAGCAAGTCCCTCGACAACCGCAGACGAGGGTAGATCATATTGAGCCAATCTGTATGGAATCGCCCGTTCGATTCATTATTCTCATGCAGATTAAAAAGGCGGTTGCCACCCTCATCGACAGCCCCGCTGTCCTCCTTAAATTCCTTGCCGCTGACTGTAAAATCATCATCATACACAAAAGCGTCTCCGCCCGTGTTGTAGGGTGGATCGATATAGATCATCTTTACCTTGCCGAGATACGTTTCCTGCAGAAGCTTCAGCGCATCAAGGTTGTCTCCCTCGATATAGATATTTTCCGTGTCAATGCTCCCCGGCGTGCCGTCACGCCCTGCCGACTTCTCCCGCGAGAGGCGCAGGGTCTTGGCGATGGGAGCGTTCGCGAGCACAACGGACTTTTTCTTGTCCGGCCAGTTGAACTGATAGCGCTCCTTCGCGCCTTCCACCACTTCAGCAGAAATTTCCTGTCTGAGTACATCTGCATCAATAGCACGAACAATCTCGCCGTTTTCTCCTGCCGCCTCCGTCACGGCATTCGGAAAAAGGGCGGCGAGCTTTTGGAAGTTTTCCTCCGTCAAATCCCTCGTGTGCATTTCAAGCTTATCCACGTTGCAAATCCTCCCATTCCTTTTTATATCCCTTGAGTTTCTGAAAGAGCTCGAATTTCTTCTTGGGCTGCACTTCCTTCCAAGCCGCCCGCTCGGTCTTTTCGATGAGTTTCGTCAGCTTGCCGATTTTCTCCTGCAAATGAAGCCGTTCGTCGATAGATCTATTTTCGTCCGTTTTTCCCTCTTCTCCAACGAGCGCGATCTGCTCGATGAATCCTGTCAAGATCTCCTCCAACGAGAATCCTCGTGCCACAAGTGTAATCTCTGTCTTAGGCAACCATGAGCTGCGGTACAGCTTTCCACGATAAACGGCAAGCTGCGCCTCTTCCTCATAGAGCAGAAGAAAAATCAGCTCATGCGAATTCTGTCGTGCGATGGTCTCGATCACTTTGCCGTCGAAGTCCTTTTTCTTCAGCATGACGGCGAGAAGCAGGATCTCCTGCACGGCGGAATCCCGGGCAAGATTCAGCCTCTCCTTGGTCAGGCTGTTCTCCACGTAAATCTGTTCGACATCGGCAACGAATTTTTCTTTCAAGGCCGCCGTGAGACTCAGCCTCTTGTAAAAATCCTCCTTGGGCAGCCGTTTATGTACCCGTGTAGCCTCCGGTAAATCCAGCATCATATCACAACCATAAAGCAGATTAGCTCGAAATCATCCAGCCCAGAAAATCCTTTGTCGAGGAAGGTCGTCTGTCCGCCGCCGAAAAAGCTGTCAATGTCTCCCTCGTCCTTGGCGTCGATGATCGACATAATGGCATCTTCCAGCAGTACGGAAACCATTTCCATCTTCCTGCCGTCTGCCGTCATTTTATTAAACGTATCGCATAGCGCGCTCTCCGGCGCCTTCTTACCCTTGGCTAAGAGCCGCAAAATATCCAGCGTATCTTTGGGCTGGAGATGGTTTGCGATAATTTCTCCGTCCATGCCCACATAGACCATATAAAAAGGGTGCAGGCGGTTGTGGTTTTCGATATTGATGCTGTCATTAACATTTTTCAGCACGAAGACAATGCCGGGATCTTCCCCCTTTACCACAGCATGAATCCCAAAAGGCACACGGTCGAGATTCTCATGCTCCTTCATGTAGGCAATGAGATCCATGCGAAAATCATTCAATCCCAAGTCCATGATGGAGATACCGTCCGTCATATCCTCCAAATCCACGGTTTCCTCCTGCAGGCGTTTTAACTGCGCACTGCGGTATGCAAGGTCACCTTTTTCCTCCCGATTGATTAGATCATCATCCCCGGTGGAAGTCATGACAGAAATGCGCATCCTTGTTTCTACGCGCGACTTCAGGTTGATATATTCGTCCAGCGTCAAATCCGGCCAGAAATTTACCAGCTGAATCACTTTGTTTCGGCTGCCGATACGGTCGATGCGTCCAAATCGCTGAATGATGCGCACGGGATTCCAATGTATGTCATAGTTGACGCAGAAATCACAGTCCTGCAAGTTCTGTCCTTCGGAAATACAGTCGGTGGCAATCAAGATGTCAATATCTACTTCAAGATCGGGATAAAGCACATTCCTGTCCTTCGACTTGGGCGAAAAACAGGAAAGCACATGATTCATGTCTGCCTTGATTTTCGGCACTGTCGTCTTGCCATCTACAGAGCCGGTCACCAGTGCTGTATTCAGCCCCAGCTCTTTCTTCACCATTTGGCTAACGTTTTCATAAAGATACTCTGCCGTATCCGCAAAAGCGGTAAAGACGAGAATCTTCTTATTGCCAGGATTGATAGGCGAAGAAATCTTCTCGCGAATGACGCGATACAGCTCGTTCAGTTTGAAGTCGTATTCCGGCGTGATATCCTGCACCATGGCAATCAAGTGCGCGAGACTTTCTAGATCCTCATCCATGTCCCTTTTCCACGAAATGTAATCCATATCGTTCAGATCGATCCGGAGCTTTTTCCCCACAGCAAAGAACTCCGTATTTTGATCATCATCGTCAAAATCCCGCTCCATGCCGGACAGATCGCTCACCTCATCCAGTGATCCAGTGCCATTTCCTTTCGCAAAGGCATCCAGTGTCTCAACGGTATCGTGCAGAAAATCATGGATGCGCTTCACCGTCAAGAGGAAGGAATGAACGGAGCTTTCCATGCGCTTCAGGAGATTGATGCGCATGAGGCGTTGAACGCCGAGTTCGCGTCCCTTGCGAAACTTCTCGCTTTCCTCTTCGTTCAGATACTTCGAGAGCTTACTGGCATGGATGAATTCCGTAGGCGTGTATATGGTCAGGTGCAGCTTGGAGAGCAGCTCGAATATTTCCTTGTAGTTGATGGCATTCGGGAGCGTGGTCAGCATGGGACGGAGGGTGACGGGCTTGTTTCTTCGGGGAAAATTCCCAATATCCGTCACATCGTAGTATTTCTGTATATGCTTGCGAGAGCGAGCGATGGTCACGCTGTCCAGAATTTCAAAGAAATCGAAGTCCAGCCGTTTCAGAAGATTTGCCGTTGTTCGCTCTTCTTCCGGCAGCTTGCACCAGGTGTTGTAGACCTTCTGAGCCTCGCGGAACACCGTGTCAATATCCGCTTGTGTCTTGAGCTTTTCATTGAACTCTGCCGGATTTCCTTCATAGGCCAAGGCCAGCTGGTTGCGAAGGTCATAAAAACGATTGTTGACGGGAGTGGCCGAGAGCATCAGCACCTTGGTCCTGACCCCGGGCTTGATGATTCTGTTCATGAGCCGAGTATAGCGGTTTTCCCTGCCGTCTTCCAGCTTATGCGTTCCCTCGCCCGTGCCGTTTCGGAAGTTATGACTTTCGTCGATCACCACCAAGTCATAGTTTCCCCAGTTGATACGGTCAATAGGAAGTCCGATCACGGTGTTGCCGCTGTCCCGCGACAAATCGGTATGGTAGAGAACATCGTAGCGCAAACGGTCTTGGGTCAGCGGATTATTGACAAGATTGCCGCGATAGGTGAGCCAATTTTCTGCAAGCTTCTTGGGGCAGAGCACCAGTACATTTTTGTTGCGTTCCTCATAGTATTTGATGACCGCGAGCGCGGTGAAGGTCTTGCCGAGACCGACACTGTCCGCCAATATACAGCCACTGTACATTTCCAACTTGTTGATGATGGCAAGCGCAGCATCTTTTTGGAAATTGTACAGTTTTCCCCATATAATGCTGTTTTTAAATCCCGTGGCATCATTCGGGAGCACATCCTCAGAAATATCCTCCAGAAACTCACTGAATATGTGGTATAGAATCATAAAGTAGATGAGTTCCGGGGGATTTTCACGATAAACGGCGGAAATCATGGCGGCAACATCTTCCGTGACATCGGAAAGTCTCTCTTCGTCATTCCATACCGCATCGAAGGTACGAAGAAATTCCTGGCTGTTGGGATTTTCCAAGCGCATGACCATATTCGTGAGATTGTTTCCCTTCTCACAGCCCAGATCCACCGTAGTAAAGGAATTCATGGGCGTATATGTGTAGGCTTCATCGTTGTTTTCAATCACGAGAAAATGGTTCATGCTCTCGCGTGTAGTATTCGTACGAAACTTGACCTTTCGCTTGATCCACTGCGCACATTCTTTTGCTACGGCTTTCTGTTTCAGCTCATTGCGAAGACGAACTTCAAACTCCGTGCCGTATATGCTTTTTTCATGTTTCAGGCGAGGGATGTAGAATTCACGTCTTTCTTTGGGTGTTTTTTCCGCCACAAAAGTAGGCGATGTGAAAATAAAGCGCAGCTCCTCACAAGACTCCAGTTGCTTTTTTAACTCCCGGTAGGCATAGATGGAAAAATACGCCGCCGCAATGGATATGCGTGAGCCAGGAACGATTGTCTTTGCAAGATCATCGGCGACAACCTTTGTGGTATTATTGAAAATCTCCATACCTATGCCCCTTCTTTTCTATGATTTATTTTGCACGTCATTTTTTGGCTCAGGAAAAAAATCTACGATATCCTGCACATCACAATCCAACGCCGCACTGATTTTGGAAAGCACCTCGGTGGAAACATCCTCGTCCTTGTTTAATTTTCGCAAAGTATAATCCGAAAGCTTTGCGCTCTTGACAAGCTCGATTTTGCCAATTTTTTTATCCAACAAGAGATGCCATAATTTCCTGTAGCTAACAGCCACTCTCTCACCTCTGTTAATATTTGATAAGCAATCATAAGAATTATATCCAGAAACTAGATGAAAATCAACATGTGTTCGATCATTTTTAACATCCCTCCCTATTCGCAGAATGTCAAAATCGATATGCAAAGAATACTCGTAATTGCGCTTCAAACGATTAATACGTTTACCGACAAAACATCCTCAATCTGCAATTTTCAGCAATGCGATAAGCAAGACACACAGAGTCCTTGCCGCTTTGCATATCAGCAAACATCCGTTTTGCAGGAATTCCCATCTCTCCCATAGTGATTCGCTGCCGCTCTTCTTTTATTCCTTGATGGAAATGAGAATATAGCTGCAAATTATTATTCCTTCCATATACAGAATACGTAATCATAAGATGAAACTCCTATTCTACCTATATCGCACGGTTTCATTTCCAGCGCTATGTTCCAGAACGACGTGTTCGTCGGATTGAAGCCGCTGTGGAGTGCAGATCCTAACGTGAAGATCTACTGCGGCACCTAGATTGAGGAACTGCCGACGAAAAGAGAGAATCCCCTGCCTTTGGCACACAGCCCAAACAGGGGATTCTCTTGCTTTCGCTTTCATCAATAGTATTCTGTTGGCATCCTATGATCGATGTACATGCTGCACTCAGTTGGGTAGAGCGTTAGGCGCTGTGAAAATGAAATGGTAGACATCAACGCCAGGAACACGCATGCTGCCCAGATCGCGCACGGCGCCCATGGATTTCCAAGTGCTGTAGATGACTTTGTTCGGCGTGTACACTTCCACGCCGTTGCTCAGTTCCGCAGCGATTTCATGAGCCGCAGGCGGACCCGAGCGAGTGCACCAATATTCGGTGTAGCTGCTGCCATTCTTCACGTAGACAGAGGAGCGCGCCTGATCGGTGCATTTCGTCTTCATGACGCTCTCACTGATCGAATAGCGCTCCACGGAGGCGAAACAGAGGCTGGACGAGAGTAACAACATAGCAAACGCCACGGAAAGTACTTTCTTCAGTTTCATAATGGTTCCCTCCTTTGAAAATTTTAAAATCAACCCGTGCGCCAACTCCTCTAGAACACCGGATGCCTGTTCTCATTATATCATATATTAGGCAATGAGCGTCCTCTCATAAATGAAAAGCAACCGCGCCGAAGAGGCGAATCATCTCCTCTAGGCGCGGTGCATCCTCTACGAATCCATATCCAGACCTTCATTCTGACTGCCCATGCGATAGCCACGCAAATCCAGCGTCACATAGGTAAAGCCTGCCGACCGTACGACATCTTCCATCTCTTCCCTGTGCTGCCAGAAAACATCGAACTCCGCCGGCTCGATCTCGATGCGTGCGAGTCTGCCGTGACAGCGCACGCGAAGCTGACCATGGATGTAACGGCGCAGGGCATTTTCTGCGACTTCCACCGCACGAAGGCGCTCCCTCGTCAATTCGATACCATACTCGATGCGCGAGGCTAGACAAGCGGCGCTGGGCTTCGACCATACGGGGACGCCCCACGCTTTCGCCACTTCGCGTATATCGCGCTTCGTCCACCGCGCTTCCTTCAAGGGCGAGGCGACGAAAGGAGCAAGCTTTTCGATCGCGGCGAGTCCTGGGCGATAGTCTCCCGCATCGTCAGCGTTCGTGCCATCGAGGACACGTCGGAAGCCATGTTCCTTCGCCCATAGGGCGAGCATTTCAAAGCGGCGCTTCTTGCAGTAGTAGCATCGGCGCTCGTCGTTCCTTGCGACGTCAGGCGAGGCGAGGTCGTCCGCCGGCAGAATCGTCAGGGGAACGCCCGCAAGAGATGCGCATCGCTTCGCGTCCTCTAGCTCCCCCTCAGCCAAAAGCTCAGACGCAGCGGTGACGGCAGCGACATTTGCCGTGCCGAGCGCGCGCACCGCCGCCATGAGCAGAACGGCGCTGTCGACGCCGCCTGACAAGGCGACGGCGGCAGAGCCGTAAACCTGCAGCAGAGAGGAGAGTGTTTCCTCCTTTTCCTTTTCCATCATTCGCCAAGCCGCTCGCGCAGATCGTCGAGCGCTTCTTGGCGCACGCGCTTCAGCGGAATGCCCTCACGCGCAGCAATCTCGCGGCAGTCTTCATACTCGGGCGAGAGCGAAACGATCTTGCCGCCGTAGGCGCTGACCTTGCAGCGCACCTTGCCGTGCGGCGTATCGACGAGCGCCGTATGGCGCACAGCCTCGACGCGCTCATCGACGTGCAGCACGCGCATGCCAATGCTCGTCGTCTCGGAAAAGAGCAGAGAAAGGCACTGTGCCCTCTTGTCCTCCTCCACGAGAACGGACAGCATGTGCGCTGGGCGATTTTTCTTCATGTAGATGGGCGTCGTCCAGACGTCGAGCGCACCGAGGGCGAAGAGGCGCTCGCTCACATAGCCGAAGAGCTGCGCGTCCATGTCGTCGATGTTCGTCTCGATGAGCGAGAGATCGCGCTTGCCGCCGCCCTTGCACTCGCCGATATAGAGCCGCACGACGTTCGGCAGTTCGAGATCCCATGTGCCCGCACCGTAGGCGATGCACTCTGTCAGAAGATCTGTGGGCACATGGTCGGAGAACTCAGCGAGTGCGGCGAGAACGGCGGCGCCCGTCGGTGTCGTCAATTCCTTCGCCGCGCCTTCATGGTAGGTGGGAAAAAGCCGTAGCAGTTCCGCCGTCGCGGGCGCGGGCACCATCATAAGCCCGTGCTGCGTATGCACGGTGCCGCTTCCCGTATTCACACGGGACACGAAGATCTTCTCGATTTCAAGATAGTCGAGGCAGATCGCTGTTCCCACAATGTCGACGATAGAATCGACAGCACCGACTTCATGAAAATGCACGTCCTCCGGCATCATGCCGTGCACCTTTCCCTCCGCCTGCGCGAGAACACCGAAAATCTTGAGGCTCGTTTCCCTGACTTCCGCAGAAAGCGACGAGCGTTCAAGAATCGCACGCACATCGCGCATCGTGCGGTGATGGTGTTCATGGCTGTGCTCATGCGCAGGCACAGCTCCTTCATTTGCATGGCCATGGTCATGCTCGCAGCTATGCTCATGCGCATGTTCGTGTTCATGACCTTCGCCCAAAAGCTCGACGTCGACATACGTCGCGGCAATGCCGTTCTTCTTCACGGAACTAACCTTCAAACGAAACTCTTCCGCCATCGGCAGGCGGCGCAGCTCGGCTTCCAGCGTTTCCAGCGGCATGCCCGCCGCAAGGAACGCGCCGAGCAGCATGTTGCCGCTCAGTCCTGAAAAACAGTCCAAATATATCGCTCTCATATTTCACCTCGTCTGATTGATGCGGCTCGCCATCGCGCCCGCACCGAAGCCGTTGTCGATGTTCACGACGGCGACGCCCGTCGCACACGAATTGAGCATGGAAAGAAGCGCCGTCAACCCATGGAACGATGCGCCGTAGCCCACGCTCGTCGGCACGGCGATGACGGGCCGCGCGACGAAACCGCCGACGACGCTCGCGAGCGCCCCCTCCATGCCGGCGACGACAATGACGACGTTCGCCGACATAAGTTCCTCCTTATGGGCGAGCAGGCGATGGATGCCCGCGACGCCGACGTCGTAGATCGTTCTGACGTCGTTTCCCATGAGCCTTGCTGTCAGCGCCGCTTCCTCGGCGACGGGGATATCGCTCGTGCCCGCCGTGAGGACGAGGATGCGGTGCGCTGCATCCTCGCATCGCGCCTTGCGCTCGACGTAAACGATGCGCGAAACTTCGTCGTAGTGCGCCTCAGGCAAGGCGGCAAGCACCGCCCGCGCCTTTTGTGCGTCGACGCGCGTCGCCATGACGTTGCCCTCGCTCTCGGCGAGCAGCGTCTTCAAAATCTCGGCAATCTGCTGCGCCGTCTTGCCCGCGCCGTAGACGACCTCGGCGAATCCTTGACGCTTCTCGCGACCCGTATCGACAGCGGCGAAGCCCAATTCCTTCTGCTCCACAAATCTCACCTCATAGCATGGATTTTCCTGCACAGAAAGCCTCGCAGGAAAATCTGCGGCTTCTCTCCGTCGCATAGACAAAAGGCGCTGCCTTGCACAGCGCCTTCTTCTCCATTCGTCAGCCTCTGGGACCGTGGTTCAGATCGTCCTTTGCCTGCTGCACGACCTGCAGCGCGTTGCCGAGGTTGCCGATCAGATGGTCAAAGACCTGGTTCGCATATTGGTCGGCATCGTCTCTAAGCTGTTTTGCATTCGCCATGGTCTTTTCCATGATCTCGCGCTCCTGCTCCTTCGTCTGCTGCATGATCGCCTTGGCCTTCTCCTCCGCCTGCATGACGATCTCGTTCTTGTCGACAAGCTCCGCCGCGTACTTCTTCGCCTTCTCGATGAGTGCCGCCGCTTCGTCGTTCGCACGGTCGAGGATCTCCTGACGCTCCTGCATGACCCGCTCCGCCTTCTGCAGTTCCAACGGCAATTCGCGGCGCAGCTCATCGACGAGGTGGATGAGATCCGTCTCGTCGATGAGGCTCTTATTCATCAAAGGCATGCGCCTCGACTCGACAACAAGGTTTTCTATGGAATCTAAAATATTTTTTACAGCCATATTTCTGCCCGCCTTCTTTTCAAGAATATTGATATGAGGAAACATCTTCCTTCAATGAGCTGCATCTTCAAAACGCCTATTTATAGCTAATTCTACACACTCGGGTACAAGTCCTGTCACGCGCCCGTGAAAATTTGCAATTTCCCGCACACCCGAGGAACTGACGAAGGAATAGCGCGGATCCGTGAGCAAAAACACCGTCTCGATGTCGGGCGCGATGTACTTGAGCATCTGCTCCTGCTTCTGCTCATACTCGTAGTCCGTGACGGAGCGCAGGCCGCGCACGATGACGGTCGCTCCAACCTCGCGCATGTATTCGGGCAACAGCCCTTCGAATGCGCCGACGCGCAGGTTCGGGATATGGCGCGTCGCCTCTGCCAGAAGTTCCAAACGCTCCTCCACCGTGAAGAACGGCGTCTTTCGGATGTTGTGGAAAACACCCACGATAAGCTCATCAAACATGCGGCTCGCTCGCTCGAAAATATCGACATGACCGTTCGTCACAGGGTCGAAGCTCCCCGAGCATACAGCCTTGATCATCGAGACTCGCCTCCTCGATCTTCACCGGCCACGCCAAAAAAGCGCAGTCGCGTCGTCTTTCCATACCTCTCCTCACGCACGCAGCGAAGGTTTTCGAGCGCCGGAAGCGCTTCTTCCCCCGCATCGTGCTCCACGATCATGCAGCCGCCGGGCGCGAGCAGTCCTTCTCTATCCACAGAGGAAAGAACCTTCTCCCAAAGCCCCTGCCGGTATGGCGGATCGCAGAAAATCAAGTCGAAGGAACGCCCCGCGCCGCCGAGGCGCGTCAAGATGCGCAGGACGTCGGCGCGCACGACCTCGGCGCGCTCCAAAAGCCGCGTCTTGGCGGCATTCTCCTCGATCAGAGAAGCCGTCCTCTCATCGACAAAGAGTGCTGACGCCGCACCGCGGCTCAAGGCCTCCAGCCCGAGCGCCCCCGTCCCTGCAAAGAGATCAAGCACATGCGCCGCTTCGACGCGCCGACCGAGGATGTTGAAAAGCGATTCCTTGATGCGGTCAGCCGTCGGCCGCGTCGTCTCGCCCTTGGGCGTCTTCAGGCGACAGCCACGCGCCGTGCCCGTGATGATACGCATAATCCCACCTCGAAGTCAAGCATAACATTTTATATTTTATCATGAAGCCCCGAGAAGTCAAGCCGTAGGCGCAGACTGAGCGGCTAGGCTTCTGTAAGGGCGGCGCACAATGTCCACAAATTTTTTCGTTTCGTGAACCGTGCTATGCTATAATATTGAAAAATCGAATTGTCTTAGGAGGAACTTCCTTGAAAAAGCGACTGCTGTATCTCGCCGTCCTCGCGCTCTGCGTCCTTTCGCTCTTCCACGCTTTCCTGCGCCCTTCTTACGGCGGCACACCGCTCAGTGCCCTGCGTGAAAAGACGGGTCGCATCGTGCTCGTGCCGCTCGACGGCAGACCGCCGTGCCGCCAACTCGTGCTCGACACCGCCGATGTCGCAGGAACAGAGATTGCCGCCCTGCCCTACGAGATGCAGGACTACTACACGATGCCGGGCCAAACGAAGGAGGCACAGAAGTGGCTGCGCGAAAATCTGGCGCAAAGCGACGCCGCCATCATCTCCATCGACCAGCTTCTCTACGGCGGTCTGCTCGCGGCACGCGAGGCGGACAAATCGCCCGACGAAATCGAGGCCTTCATCGCCTATCTGCGCGAACTACACGCCGCACATCCGACAGTTCCCCTCTACGCCTTCTCCATCCTGCCGCGCATGATTCCGCCCGCGAGCATCGACGACTACTACGACAACAAGTACCTCCTCGCCTACTCGCGCCTCGCCGATCGCTATGCGCTCTGCGGCGATCCCGAGGACGCGGCGAAGATGCAGGAGCTGGAAGAAAAAATCAACCCTGCAAGCCTCGCGCAGTACCTCGCGCTCTTCGAGCAAAACGAACGCCTCTCCCGTGCCCTCATCGAACTTGTCAAGGAAGGAATACTGGAACGCCTCCTCATCGGACAGGACGACGGCGAAAAGTACAGCATCCCCAACATCGAGAAGCGCCATCTGCAGGATCTTCTCATCGAAGACCAAATTCCACAGGAAAAAGCCGCCATCGTCCACGGCGCAGACGAACTCGCACTGACGCTTCTCGCTGCCATCTCTGCCGCAAGAAACGGTCACCGTCCGCAGATATTTCTCGATTGGAATGACGAATCTGCACCCGACGAAATTCTGCCCTTCATGGCGATTTCCCTGCGCGAAACGGCGCGGGAAAAAATCGCTGTTTTCGGCGGCGAATGTACGGCGTCTGCTGCGAGCGCCGACTTCGTGCTCTTCATCAGCGCAGGCTCGGAAGAAAACCTCTCCTCGCGCCGAAAAAGCGTCGAGCGCATCGAAAGGTATCTCGCCTCGGGCACGCCCGTCGCTCTCGTAGACCTCAGCCGCCACTTCGTAGCCGAGGAAACGCTGCTGCCGCTCCTCATCGAGCGCGGCGCTCCCATCGAAGGACTTCGCTCCTATGCCGGTTGGAACACGGCGAGCAACTCCGTCGGCACAGCGCTCTCGCAGGCAACGATTTTTACCGCCGCACGTGAAAAGGCCGCGACGCGAGATGAAGTTCTCGCACTTCACGCTGCGAATCTCAAGCTGCTCAACAATCGTTTCTTGGAAGACTATTTCTACCTCAAAGACGTCATCACTCTCGTCAATACGAATCTTAAGAAAAACGGCACAAAAAACGTCTACGACCTCGACTTGGAACGCGACTACCTCGCGGCGACCGCGATGCTCCGAAAAGCGATGGGCGATCGCCTGCAGACCTTCAAGAGTACAAAAGCCTGCCGCCGCCCCTTCCGCATCCATCTGCCCGACGGCGAAAGCGCCGAACTCGCCGTCTACGACCTCCAAGCCGACATGAGCTTCCCATGGCCGCGCACCTTCGAGATTTATTTGGAAACGACGCCCTTCATCGCCGTGCAGTGATGGTTCAACGGAACGATTCTGCATGAGATGTCAAATCCTATGGACATGAAAAAACCGCCGAACAAAATCGGCGGTTATATTTTTCAATGGCGGAGTGGAGAGGATTCGAACCTCCGCTGCAGTTGCCCACACTAACGATTTAGCAAACCGTCCTCTTCAGCCTCTTGAGTACCACTCCGTATGCAATTAACGCGCAAGCTACGGAAAATCTGTCCGCAAGCTGGCGACATAAGATATAATAACAGACCCATGCCGCCTTGTCAACCGAAATTTTCCGTAAGCTACATGATCTCCTTGTGCCTGCGCTGCCAGCCCGGCAGAAGCCTACCCGTGCTCCACGGCTCCATGACCTCGCGGCTGCGGTAAGGCCGTGCGCCCCAGCGTGCGGGAATTTTCTTGCCGAGCAGCTTTTCCAGACGCGCGGCGATTTCCCGAAGCGATAGCGCCGTCCCTGCACTCACGGCGTACTCGCCGCAGATGTCCGCTCTGTCCGCTGCAAGATACTCCGCCGCGAGCCGAAAAGCTTCGGCGACGTCATCGACATGGACGAGGTCGAGCTTCTGCTCGCCGGGCGAAAGGGCAAGCTCTTCGCCCGTCTTTGCCGCCTCCTCTAAGAGCGCGAGAATCTTGCGCCGCGTATCTCCCTCGCCATAGGTATCGAAGAGCTTCAAACCGACGGCATGAAGCCCCGCCGTCTCCTCGTAGTAGCGCAGCATGACCTCGAAGGCTTCCTTCGTCGCCGCATAGAGGTTGACGGGCGAATAGAGCATCCCTTGATAGTGCTGCCAGCTCGTGCCCGCAAAGACGAAGCGGCGCACATCGTTCTTCGCCATCGCTTCCAGCAGCTCCGTGCCGAAGAGGATGTTGCTCGCGACGAGCGCCGGAATGTCCGCACTCTCATGCGCGGCAAGGTAGAGCGAAGCGAGATGGCAGACGACCGTCGGCTCCGCCTCGCGCACGATATCCGTGAGCGTGCCGCCCGCGTACACATGGAAATCGACACACCCACGCACCGCAGTGGAAAGCGCCTTCAAATCCGACGACGGGCGCACGATGGCAGCGACCTCCCAGCCCGCCTCGATCATGCGCTGCGCGAGATGCCTGCCGACAAAGCCCGTGACGCCCGTCAAGAGGATGCGCTTCTTCATCGCGCACCGCCCCCCTTTCTCTGCACGATTTCACGCGCCCAGCCGCAAAGCATCTCGTCCTCGGGGAAGATCCGCGCGAAATGGCGCACGGAACTCTTGCTCTCGCCCAAGAGGATTTCCGGCAGCTCCTTCGGCACGCTCCCCTGCGCAAAACCTTCGCGAAGCGGCGGCGGCAGGAAGTTCAAAAATACCTCATGCGGATCTTTTCCCATGCCGGTGAAATCGCACATCGTCTTCTCCATTTTCATGACCGCATCGTAGATGGCGTTCAAATGCGCCGCCGTGCGCCCTACGGAAAAATTCTCCTCGATATAGCGCCGCGCATTTCGCCCGAGCCGCGCGCGCTCCTCAGGATGCGCATAGAGACGGCGCAGAGCCTGCTCGAACTCCTCGGGCGTGCGCACCAAGAGTCCCGTTTCGCCGTGACGCACGAGATGTTTTTCCGCACATTGGTCGAGCGCGACGACGGCAAGACCCGCATTCATCGCCTCAAGCAACACATTCTCCGTCGTGCCGAAATGCTGCGGATTGAGCAGATAGGCGAAGACATCCATACGGCGCAGTTCCGCCGTCACATCCGTCACATAGCCCGCAAAGGAAAGCTGCTCGGCAAGACCGAAAGGCGCCGCATCGCGGCGAATCCGCGCCTCGTTCTCCGCGTCGCCGACCAGACGAAAAAAAACGCCGCAGATGTCCTTGACACGCGCACAGAACCGCACAAAATCGGGATGCAGCTTCGCATAGGAAAGCGTGCCGACGTAGCCGACAGAAAATCCCGTGTGCGCCTCATGACGCGGCTCCTCTGCCGAGAAGTCGCCGACGCTGTTGACCATCGCGGCGTGCTCCTTCGCCCAAGTGCGCTGCGCCGCGTCCCAGAAAGGATTCTCATACGAATATGCCGACGTGAATACGAAGCGCTGCGACACGCGCAGGAATGCGGACGGCAGCCAAGGATAGAACGCGCCCGAAACGTGCGCCCAGAGGACGAGCCGCGCGGGCACGGGCGGCAGCTCCAGCAAGAAGCGCACCATGCGCGGGTGATGCCACCACTCCAACTGCACGATGTCCGCACGCGCCATCGTCTCGGCGATCTCCGTAGACGGCGTGATCGGGTAGCCGGCGAAGAAATTGACGCCTGCCGCAAGCGCGCCCTCGGCACACGCCTCGTTTCCCTGCATCAGCCTTGCCTTCGTCATACTGCCGCCCCTTTCACCTTGTCCGCGAATATCGCGTAGTCGGGGCAGCGCAGCTCGCATTGCCCGCAGCCGATACACGCTTCTGC
>ERZ773022.1081-NODE-1081-length-19490-cov-20.810805_pt1 | contig 19490 bp, 18 predicted proteins | sample MGYA00580839_ERZ773022 | MGnify/ENA primary metagenome ERZ773022 (study PRJEB29015, sample SAMEA2738020) | human oral metagenome | biome: human oral; feature: human-associated habitat; material: dental | place: China | collected 2044 ... | reverse complement strand
CTTGAGCTGCTGCTCAGGGCATAACACGTGTTGCAACCACCCCTAGAATCTGCCGCCCGATATCAAGCGGGGGGGGGTGACGCTCCAACGCGGTGAGGGGGCGCGAGACCAACACACGGTCCCGCGCCCCCACCCGTATAACCGAAAGACGACAATCGCCCGCCAATCGAAGTGCCAGCCCCGACCCCATGAACCCGCCCCGGCCTCGTCGATGAGCGAACGACCGACAGCGCGTGTGGAACGCGCGGCGCGGGACGCAGATGAGGGTGGGAGCAACTAGGCTTGGAGGGTGACCACTGCTCTGTATCGCCGGTATCGCCCCGACACCTTTGATCAGGTGATCGGCCAGGAACACGTGACGGAGCCGCTCAAGGCGGCGCTGCGCGCGAATCGCGTGACGCACGCGTACCTGTTCTCCGGGCCGCGCGGATGCGGCAAGACCACGTCGGCGCGCATCCTGGCGCGTTGCCTGAACTGCGCGCAGGGCCCCACGGACACCCCGTGCGGCCAGTGCGAATCCTGCCGCGAGCTGGCCACCGGCGGCCCCGGCTCGCTCGACGTCGTCGAGATCGACGCGGCCTCGCACGGCGGCGTCGACGACGCGCGTGACCTGCGTGAGCGCGCCACCTTCGCGCCGGTGCGCGACCGCTACAAGATCTTCATCATCGACGAGGCCCACATGGTCACGAACCAGGGCTTCAATGCGCTGCTCAAGCTCGTCGAGGAGCCGCCCGAGCACGTCAAGTTTGTTTTCGCGACGACGGAACCCGAGCGCGTCATTGGCACGATCCGCTCGCGCACCCACCACTACCCGTTCCGCCTGGTGCCGCCGGATGTCCTCGGCCCGTACCTGACGACCCTGTGCGCCGAGGAGCACATCGGCGTGGGTGAGGGGGTTCTGACCCTCGTCATGCGCGCGGGTGGCGGCTCGGTGCGTGACACCCTGTCGGTGCTCGACCAGCTGATGGCCGGTGCGATTGACGGCCAGGTCAGCTACCAGACGGCGGTCGCGCTGCTCGGGTACACGGACTCCGCCCTGCTCGATCAGTCCGTCGATGCCCTCGCGGGCGGTGACGGTGCCGCGGCCTTCCGCGTCGTCGAGCGCATGGTCGAGTCCGGCCACGATCCGCGCCGCTTCGTCGAGGACCTCCTCCAGCGTCTGCGCGACCTCCTCATCATCGCGGTCGCCGGTGATGGCGCGCGCGACGTTCTGGCTGACACTCCGCAGGACCAGTTCGAGCGCATGCAGCGTCAGGCGCAGAACTGGGGTCCGCACGGCCTCTCGCGCGCCGCGGACCTGACCGACGAGGCCCTGCGCGCCATGACGGGCGCGACGTCGCCTCGCCTGCAGCTCGAACTCCTTGTCGGCCGCATCCTCGTGCCCGCCCCCGCACCCGCCCAGGCGCCCGTCCAGGGCACGGTCGGCATGACCGGTGGGGGAGCGCCGCGCGAGGCGTCCTCCGCTTCGTCCGAGGCCTCCTCTGGGCGTTTCGGCGCCCGCGAGGCTCGCGAGGCCCTGGCTCGTAAGAAGCAGGAGCGCGCCGAGGCCTCGTCCCCCGCTGCGCCCACGTCGTCTCCCACCCAGGCCCCGCAGAGCGTGCCCGCGTGGGGGAGTGGCCCCGACTGGTCCGCTCAGAAGCCGGCTCCGGAGCAGAGCACTGCGCCCGCGCAGGCTTCCGCTCCTGTACAGGCTTCCGCACCCGCGCAGGCCGCGCCGCCCGAGGCCCCGCACCGCGAGGCCGTCGAGCGACCTCACATCGACGCCACGCAGGGGCGCGCGCAGGCAGAACCCCACCGTGAGGCCGAGCAGAGCCGTGCCGAGGCCCCCGCCTCCGGCCGCAACGCCGATATGCTGCGCGGTCGCTGGAACGAGGTCGTCGAGCGCCTGTCCTCCATCAGCCGCGTCACGTGGTCCATGGTCGGCGGCAACGCGCAGCTGGGGGCCGTCGATGGCTCCCACGTGATCCTCCTCTTCCCGGTCGAGGCCATGGTGAACGCCTTCTCGCGCGGCCCCCGCGCGGCCGACGTCGAAAAGGCCATCAACGAGGTCACCGGACTGAGCGTCAGCGTGTCCGCGCAGGTCGGGCAGGCCTCGGGAGGCCTGGCCACGACTGGCCCGTCGGCGCAGGCCTCGCACTCCGGTGCCTCCCAGCGCCCCTCCCAGCATCCGTCCCAGCCCGGAGGCTGGGTATCGGAGCCGCCCCCTTTTGATCAGGCCGCCGCGCAGGCGGCACCCGAACCCGAGCCGTGGCCCGAGGCCGCGCCCGCCTCGCTGGCACCCGCGCGCGCTTACGAGGAACCCGCCGCGCAGGCGGCCCCCGCGCCTGCTCCCGAGCCGGTTGGCACCGGCTGGCCCGAGCCCGCGCGCGCACCCGAACCGGCTCCCGAACCCGAACCCGAAGACGCCGGCTGGCCGGAACCCGCGACGGTGACGCCGATCCGGCGCGAGCCCGTCGCTCCCGCGCTGACGTCGGCCTCTCAGGCGCCTGACCCGCAGCCCGACGCCGAGCGCCCCGCGTTGCCCGAGCGGGCGGCCCGAGCCCTCGCCGCCGCCTCCACCGATGCGCCCGAGGGTGCTCCGGCCTCGTCCCCGAACCGGGGTGATGCTCCACGTAAGCACTCATTCACGGTCTTCCGCTACCCGGGCGACCCGGAGCCGGGCGAGGAGAGCGCGCCGGAACCCGCGCAGCCCGCCCCGGCCTCGGAACCCGTCTTCGACGATGTCCCCATCCAGCCCGCCGCGCACACGCCGTCGACCCCGACGGGGTGGGGCGACCCGGTCGTCATCTCCGGGGGAGCGTCCATCAACTTTGATGACGGTGCCGACTCGTGGACCCCGCCAGAGCCGGCCGCCCCCGCTGACGTGGCACCGATCGGCGCCGCACCGAGCGCCCCCACGCAGGCCCCCGCCTGGCTGGCGGCAGCCCCCGAACCGGCGCAGGACCACGCGCCCGGATTCGGCACCCCGGAACATCACCGCGACGCCGCACAAGCATCCGACGCGCCGATGACCGGTCGCGCCGCCGCCGAGGCCGCCCTGCGCGAGAAGGCTCAGCGCGAGGCCGCCGTCGCCTCGACCCGCACCCACGCGGCTGACGACGACAGTGCCAGCATTGACGACGAAAACATTGAAAACTCGCAGATGATCGGCCTGGCAGCGGTCCTGGAGATCCTCGGCGGACGCGTCATCGAAGAGAAAATGACCGAGGGAGGATACTGACATGTACGACGGCGCCCTGGCAGACCTCATCGATCAGTTTGGGCAGCTGCCCGGCATCGGCCCGAAGTCCGCGCAGCGCATGGCCATGCACGTCCTGGACGCGGAGCCCGAGGAGGTGGCACGCCTCGTCGACGCGATCAACGCCGTGCGCGGGCGCGTGCGCCACTGCGACATCTGCGGCAACCTCACGGAAGAGGACGAGTGCTCCATCTGCCGCGACGTGCGCCGCGACCCCAGCGCGATCTGCGTCGTGCAGGAGCCCAAGGACATCCAGGCGATCGAGGGCGCGCGCGTGTTCCGCGGGCGCTACCACGTCCTCGGCGGCGTCATCGACCCGATCCACGGGGTGGGGCCGGACCAGCTGAACATCGCTTCGCTCATGAGCCGCCTCGCGGACGGCACCGTCGTCGAGGTCATCCTGGCGACCAACCCGAACGTCGAGGGCGAGGCGACGGCCGCCTACCTCGCGCGTATGCTCTCCACCATGGGCGTGGAGACCTCGCGCCTGGCGATGGGCCTGCCCATGGGCGGCGACCTGGAGTACGCGGACTCGGTGACGCTCGGGCGCGCGCTCGAGGGACGCCGCCGCCTCTAGGGGTGCAGCCTCTGAGTCGACATCGACGAGGCCGGGGCCGCCTTACGCTCTCAACGCGTGGGCGTGCGCGGCCTCGCGTTGTATTCGAGCGGGCATCCCAGGTGCCGCGGCACCCGTCCTGCCGCGACCTGCGCTGTTTGTCGCCTCGTGGGCCGCGTGTTGCCCTCTCTGTGACGCTCGTGTGACACAATCGTAGGGACCGCGCTGCGAGAAGACGAGGAGGCCACGATGGCGACCCAAGCGAGTTCAGGCGTGCCCCGCGTGCTGGTTGTTGACGACGAGGCGATGCTGGCGGACCTGCTGTCCCAGGCCCTGCGCCATGAGGGCTGGGAGACGGCTACGGCGAAGGACGGGTTGGACGCGTTGGCGAAGGCGTCGAGCTTCCACCCGGACGTCGTGATCCTCGATGTGCAGATGCCGCGCATGGATGGCCTGGAGACGCTGGAGCGCCTGCGCGCTCGCGATCCCGAGTTGCCGGTCCTGTTCCTCACCGCCCGAGACGCGGTCGCCGATCGAGTGCAGGGCCTGCGTGCGGGCGCTGACGATTACGTGACGAAGCCCTTCGACCTGGATGAGGTGGCGGCGCGCGTGGAGGGCTTGTTACGTCGAGCAGGGCGAAGCCAACAGTCGGCCTCGGCGGTGTTGCAGGTCGCGGACCTGACCCTCGATGTGGACTCCCACGATGTGCGGCGCGACGGTGAAGAGATTACGTTGACGAACACTGAGTTTGAATTGCTCCGGTATCTCATGGAAAACGCTGGAATTGTGCTGTCCAAGCAGAAGATTCTTGATGCTGTCTGGAGCTATGACTTCGGTGGTCAGGTCAACGTCGTCGAGCTGTATATCTCTTACCTGCGCAAGAAGATAGACGCCGATCGCCCCGCTCTGATCCGCACGGTGCGCGGCGCCGGCTACATCATGCGGGAGCCCCAGTGACGCGGCGGCCGTCCTTGGCCGGGCGTCTCTCGCGCGCGCTGGCCGCGTGCGTGGCGCTCGCGCTCATCGTCATGGTGGCCGCGTCCACGTTGGTCATGCGCTCCTGGATGCTCGGCAACATGGACTCCGAGCTGCATCGTCTCTCCCAGCGTGCGGGCCAGCACTTGGACGTTGAGGACGCGCCAGACGATGAGGTGGATACGGACGACGACTCCGACGATGGTGCCCGCGCGGTCCCGCAGTCGGGTGGGCGCGCGCCTCGTCCCGGTGGGCCGGTTGTCCCCGGCGGGCCCAAGGGGCCGGGGTTTGGCGGTTCCGGCATCGCCGAGGGTACCCTCCAGTACGTGAGCGTGGATGGGCAGGCGGCCGGTGCGGTTGTCTCCAACTTCTCGGTGACCTACCTGAATGAGCCCGCGTTGGAGATCCTGGCGCATGTGCCCACCGATGGTGCGCCGCACACCGTGCGCCTCAAAGAGTTGGGCACGTTCCGAGTGACTTCCCAGGTCGTCGATGACAAGACCGTTCTCGTCGGCGTGCAGATGGACAGCGTCGATGACGTGGTCATGATGCTTGTCGCGGTCGAGGTCGGCCTGTCCCTCGTCGTCGCGATTGCCGCCGGGTTCGCCGGTCGGGCGTGGGTGCGGCGCGAGCTGCGTCCCCTCGGTGTCGTGCGCGCGGCAGCCGCGGACATCGCGAGCCGCGACCTGGCTGACGATGCCGAGGATCTGACGCGCGTTGGCGAGGAAGCGACTTCAGGCCCCGTTGAGGTCGCCGACGTCGCGGGCGCGCTTAACTCGATGATCGACGCGGTCGAGGACGGCATGGAACGTCGCGCCCGCAGCGAGGCGAAGCTGCGCCAGTTCGTCGCCGACGCCTCCCACGAGCTGCGTACGCCGCTCGCCTCCGTTCAGGGCTACGCGCAGCTCGCGCGCCGTGACATTGACGAGGCATCCCGCACCCAGGCGCTCGAGCGCATCTCCTCGGAGGGGGCGCGCATGGCGTCCCTCGTGGAGGAGATGCTGACGCTGGCGCGCCTGGATGGAAACCGCGCGCTCAAACGGGACACAATCGACGTTATCCCGCTGATACTGGACGCCCTGTCAGACGCGCACGTGGTCGCCCCCGACGATGCGTGGGAGCTCGGCGAGGCCTCGGACATCCAGGTCCTCGGCGACGAGGCTGCCCTGCGCCAGATCCTCACCAACCTGCTCGCAAACGCGCGGGTACACACTCCTGCGGGAACCCGCGTGACCGTTTCTCTCAGCCGTGTTCCTGACGGCGGTGGAGCGGGGACGGGCGCCCCGGCCTCGTCGATGGTGAGGATCCGCGTCGCCGACGATGGTCCCGGCATCCCCGCCGAGATTCGCGACCGCGTCTTCGATCGTTTCGTGCGCGGCGACTCCTCGCGTACGCGCGACGGGCGCGGCTCCTCGGGCCTGGGAATGTCGATCGTCGAGTCGCTGACGCGCGCGATGGGCGGGTCCGTGCGCCTCGTGGACGCCGACAAGGGGACCGTCATCGACGTGACATTGCCCGCCGCCTGAGCGTCCCCGCGTGTGGGCGACCGGGAGGGCACTGACCAGGAGCGTTGCAATTCCGGGCCTCGTGCGCCTCTGTGTCCTGGGTCGCCCCGGCGCGTCCCATGTTACCCGCGCCCACATGCCGGTCGTTCCCAGCGCGATGCCTGGTGGGCCGTAGGATTGTTGTGGTGGCGTGCGCCACCCGAATGCGCGCGTATCGGCGCGTACCGACAGAAATGAGGCTCAAGTGGCGCTGATCGTGCAAAAGTACGGCGGTTCTTCCGTCGCCGACACCGAAGCCATGAAGCGCGTCGCCCAGCGCATCGTGGACACGCACAACGCGGGACACCGCGTCGTCGTCGTCGTATCGGCGATGGGCGACACGACGGACGACCTGCTCGACTCGGCCGCAGCCCTCACCGACAACCCGCCCGAGCGCGAAATGGACATCCTCCTATCCGCCGGTGAACGCATCTCCATGGCCCTCCTCGCGATGGCCGTCAACGAACTCGGTGTCGAAGCCCGTGCCTACACCGGCGCGCAGGCCGGCATCAAGACGGACAGCCACTTCGGCGCCGCCCAGATCGTCGGCATGGTCCCTGAGCGCGTCGCCCGCGCCGTCAAGGACGGTCAGGTCGCCATCGTCGCCGGATTCCAGGGCATCTCCAAAGACGACGACGTGACCACGCTCGGCCGCGGCGGCTCCGACACGACCGCCGTCGCCCTCGCCGCAGCCCTCCACGCCGACGTGTGCGAAATCTACACCGACGTCGACGGGCTCTTCTCCGCCGACCCGCGCATCGTCCCCAAAGCCCACCGCCTGCGCACCCTCACCCAGGAAGAAACCCTGGAAATGGCCGCGCACGGCGCCAAGATCCTCCACCTGCGCGCCGTCGAATTCGCCCGCCGCTACGGGGTCCCCCTGCACGTGCGCTCCTCGTTCTCCGAAAAGAACGGCACCTGGATCTCCGACTCCCCCGCAAACCCCGAGCTCAAGGGCCTCGTGCCCGACGCCGCCCTGAAGTCCCCAGAGGAAAACGCCATGGAAAAGCCCGTCATCTCCGGTATCGCTCACGACCGCTCGCAGGACAAGATCACCGTCACCGACGTGCCGAACAGCCCCGGCGTCGCCGCCCGCGTCTTCGCCGTCGTCGCCGAGGTCGGCGCCAACATCGACATGATCGTTCAGAACCTGCCGATCTCCGACCCCACGAAGGCCAACATCACCTTCACCCTGCCCGAAGGCGACGCGCAGAAGGCCCTCGACGCCCTCGAGGCGCACCGCGACGAAATCGGCTTCAACGAGCTGCGTTACAACCCCAACATCGGCAAGCTCAGCCTCGTCGGCGTCGGCATGCGCACCAACCCCGGGGTCTCCGCGCGCCTCTTCTCCGCCCTGTCCGACGCGGGCATCAACATCGACCTGATCTCCACCTCTGAGATCCGCATCTCCGTCGTCACCCGCCTCGACGACCTCGACCGCGCCGTGAAGGCCGTCCACACCGCCTTCGGCCTCGACGCCTCGGAAACCGAGGCCGTCGTCTACGGCGGCACCGGCCGCTGATCGTTCATCGACGAGGCCCGGGCCGGCTCCGTTATTTCCGCCCGGTGCCGGGGACCTGAGAACGAGCCCCGGCCTCGTCCCCATAGATGTCACCCAGCGTTCGCCCCGTCGTATGGGCGCGCGCACCAACAAAGGAGAACACCATGAGTGGTTTCAATGTCGCCGTCGTCGGCGCCACCGGCCAGGTCGGCCGAGTCATGCGCACCCTGCTGGAGGAGCGTCAGTTCCCGGTCGAGACGATTCGTTTCTTCTCGTCCGCGCGCTCGGCCGGCACCACCTTGCCCTGGAAGGGACAGGACATCGTCGTCGAGGACGTGGCGACGGCCGACTACTCGGGCATTGACATTGCCGTGTTCTCCGCGGGCGCCACCGCCTCGCGCGAGTACGCCCCCAAGTTCGCGGCCGCCGGCGCGGTCGTCGTCGACAACTCCTCCGCATGGCGCAAGGACCTTCAGGTGCCGCTCGTCGTTTCCGAGGTCAACCCCGACGACGTCGACAACCGCCCCAAGGGCATTATCGCGAACCCCAACTGCACGACCATGGCCGCGATGCCCGTCCTCAAGCCCCTCGTTGAGGCGGCTGGTGGTCTGACGCGTCTCTTCGTCTCCTCTTACCAGGCCGTCTCCGGGTCGGGCCGCGCGGGCGTCGCCGAGCTGACCGGCCAGATCGAGGCCGGTGTTGCTCAAGACCTGGCAGCGCTGGCCCTGGATGGCCGCGCCGTCACCCTTCCTGAGCCTGCCGTCTATGTGGCACCTATCGCCTTCGACGTCGTGCCGCTCGCCGGCTCAATCGTCGATGACGGAAGCGAGGAGACCGACGAGGAGCAGAAGCTGCGCAACGAATCGCGCCGCATCCTGCACATCCCCGACCTGGCCGTGTCCGGCACCTGCGTGCGTGTCCCCGTCTACACCGGCCACACCCTCACCATTCACGCCGAGTTCGCCGGCGACATCACGCCCGACCAGGCGCGTGCCCTGCTGGCCGAGGCTCCCGGCGTGCGCGTCGTGGACGTGCCGACCCCGCTCGAGGCCGCCGGCCGCGACGAGGTCCTCGTGGGCCGCATCCGCCAGGATCAGGCTGTTGACGGCAAGCGCGGCCTCGTTCTGGTCGTCTCCGGCGACAACCTGCGCAAGGGCGCTGCCCTCAACGCTGTCCAGGTCGCCGAGGTCGTGGCTGCTCGACTGCGCTGAGTGCTCGGCCTCTCGACTGCGTCGAGTGCCCCCTGCTTTCGACTGTGTCGAGTGTGAACTAGTTGCGTGAACGCGCGGCGGCCCTCGCGGGCTTCGCGGGCCGGGCGAGCGCGCGGGCGATCTCGTCGAAGACGGCCTCGGGCGCGTAGGCGCGGGCGCGCTCGAGGGTCGCGCGCCTCATGGCGGCGAGCTCCTCGTCCGGCAGGGCGAGCAGCTCGCGGATCGTCGCCTCGAGCAGCTCGGGGCGGTCGAAGTCGTAGCTCAGGCCGGTGACCCCGTCCTGGAGCATCTCGTGGTAGTAGCGCCAGCGGCTGGCCACCACCGGCAGGCCCGCGTGCATGGCGTCGATGATCGTGCCGGGCACGCCCTCCCCGGTCCACTCGGTCGGGAAGATCAGCGCGAAGTGGCCGCTGACGGCCGCCGCGGCCCGCTCGGGGGGCACGCGGCCCGCGTAGCGCACGTGCGGGACGGAGTCGACCAGGCGGCGGAAGCGCTCCTCGTAGGAGGGCTCGATCGGGCCGAAGACGTCGAGCGTCACCACGGGCGGCCCGTCCCCGTTGATCGCCGCCACCGCCCGCACGGCGTTGTCGATGCCCTTCTCGGGCGTCACCCGGCTGAGGGTGCACAGCCGGTAGGGGGGCCCCGACGGCGGGGCGTGCGGATCGACGTCGACGTCGTCGACGTCCTTGAAGTTGGGCAGGTGGGAGGCGTTGCGCACCCCGAGGGCGGAGAGCCGGTCCGCCAGGGCGCGGGTCTCCACCCAGTTCACCTCGAAGGAGTTGAGGTAATGCACCAGGAGGCCCGAGGGGTCGGCCTCGACGTCGTCGGCCAGGGACCCCCCGATGAGGTCGTGGTAGATCCTGACCCCCAGCGCCGTGGAGGCGAGCCACAGGATCGGGAACAGGGTCCTGCGCCCGCCGCTGGACAGGAGGACGACGACATCGTCGCACTCGTGCAGGCACCGGAGCAGCTCCCGGACCACCCGGCCCGTCTCGCGGCGGTAGTCGCGCGTGTCCACGACGCGGATGTTGGAGGCGCCGAAGCGGCGCACCAGGTAGCGGTACAGGGTGCGGGTCTTGACGGTCTGGCCGTCGACCATGGTCTCGTCGGGGTCGATCCGGCCGATGAAGCCGATCCTCCTCCTGCGCGCCCTCACAGCATGACGCCTTTGAACGGCTTCTTCTCGGGCAGGCGCAGCCTTTGACCGAATTCGAGGTCGTAGCGGGGTGGGCGGAAGTCGGACAGGCCGCTGGTGCAGGTGAAGGTGATCTCGCCGACGTAGACCCGGCCGTCGACCTCGTAGAAGTCGACCCGGGCGCAGGCGAACCCCTTCCCGAGCTCCCGGGCGAGGGCGAGCATCTGCTCCAGTCCCCGCGGTCTGGGGACGTCGGGCGCCCGGCCCTCGTCGTAGACGTACTCGAACGGCGCCCTGGTCCAGTCGGGCAGGTACGTGCCCAGGACCCTGCGGGTGGACCTGCCCTCGACGGTGATGGCGAACTGCACGTCCCCGTCGAAGGTCATGAACTTGTAGTCGCGCAGTCCGCCGGTCTCATCCTGGATGAACCGCTCGCAGACGATTCTGGGCTCGCAGAACTCGTAGTGCAGTTCGAACCCGCCCATCATCGCCTTCCGCAGGGCCAGCCAGGACGCCATCCGGCGCCGGGCCCCCCGGACGTCCAGGGCGCCCTTGTCCGTGACGAGGATGTTCCAGGCGGAGCCGTGGGTGGCCTTGAGGGCGAACCGCTCCGGCAGGGAGTCGAAGTCGATCTCGTCGGGCGAGTCCCACACGCCGACGAGCGGCACGAGGAACTCCTCGCCGACCCGGTCCGCGATCCACTGCCTGGCCAGGTACTTGTCGGCGACCCTGCCCTTGAGCGGGGTGCTGTCGTAGAGCTTGAGCCACTGGAGCTTGTCCATCATGGTCCGGGGGTGATCGAGGTCGCAGTCGCGGCCCTTGGACAGCCGGTACCACCGCTCCAGCTCCGCGCGGTACCGGTGCGGGTCCAGCCGGCAGTTCCGGCGGTAGACCGCCTGCTTGACCCATGTCTGCGCCAGATGCGGGAGAATGGCGAGCGTGACGTCCTTGACGCTCACGCTCCGCGCCCCCGCGTTCCGCGCCTCGCTCCGAGCGCCCCGTCGCACCGCTTTCATCATGCGTCCCTTCTCCTCTTCTGAACGGCGTGCACCAGCTGCCAGAACAGGCAGTAGGCGGAGTAGGGGCGGGACAGCCCCTCGACGTCGCGGTAGAGGTGCCACGTCCGGCGGATGGCCTTGGTCTTGCTGCTGGACAGCGAGCCCGCCGTCTTGCGGTACTTGGCCAGGCACTCGTCCAGGCCGTACAGGATGTGCCCCGCCTTCATCACCCCCAGCCAGGTCGCCGCGTCCTGCCCCCGCCTGAGGTCCGGCATCTTCAGAAGGCCGCGATCGACGATCCGCGTGTCGAACAGGATCGTGTGGCTGCAGCTCACCGTGTTCTTCAAGAACCCCTTGTAGTCGATCGTGGCGGGGACCCTCACGAAGTTGCGGTGGTCCCCGTTCTCCTCGATCGTCTCGTAGGAGGTGAAGCAGGCGCCCGCCCCCGTCTCCGTCATGAAGGCGATCTGGCGCTCGAGCTTGTTCGGCATCCACTGGTCGTCGGAGTCGAGGTAGGCGATGTAGCGGCCCCGGGCGTGCGCGAGCCCCCGGTTGCGCGCCAGGGCGACGCCCCCATTGGAGGCCTGGGCGAAGGTCCTGAGCCGCCGGTCCCGCTGCGCCAGCTCCTCGACCAGCGATCGCGTCCGGTCCTGCGAGGCGTCGTCGACCGAGAGCACCTCCAGGTCCGCCATGGTCTGGGACAGGGCGCTCTCCAGCGCCTCGAGGATGTGCGCCTGGCTGTTGTAGGAGGGGACGATCACGGAGACGAGGGGCGCGGCGCCGTCGGGCGGGCGCTCATCGACCCCGCTCATCGCCCGCTCACCCCCTCCGGGGGCGGCGGGACGTCCCGGGGAGATCCGTCCTCGCGGCGGCGCCCGGCCGCCCGACGCACCGGGCGGGACGCGGCGATAGGCATCCACAGACATAGATTCATACAGGCCATCGTCATTCCTTATGAGGAAGTACGACCTCGACCAAGGGAAGTCCTGCCGGACGTTGGGGAATTCATACGATCTACATGCAGGACGTCGAGCAAGGGGAACCCCAGAGTCAAGTTCTCTTCCGCGTCACCTTTCTTCAATGCATCACGCTCGCAAGGCAGACGCTACATCACAAGTCGGCAACATACCAGCAACGACATCACGAGGCTGCCCGGTTGCCTGACCCTCCGGCGCGGGGGCCGGCTCCGGGGTCCGCCCGCCCTCCCCCGGGGTCTTTGCGCAGGATCCGCACCGGAGAGCCGGCCGCGACCGGCGCCGGACGACGGGGGCGGGACCGCCCCGGAGGAGACGAGCGTCATGCCGGTCGCCGCCGTAGCGGTGAGAGGAATCACCCCCGTCGAGCCCCTCCCAAGCCACCGCCCGGCCGCCGCCGCGGTGAGTGGGACCACGTGGGATCGGTCGCGCCCGCCGAGGCTGTTCCGGCAGGGCGGCCGGGGGCGGCCGTCGAGGCGGTGGCGCACTGCGTGCTCCGAACCGGTTCCGGCCGGACGACCGGGGGCGGCCGGGTCCGGATCCAGCTGGAGCGGCATGGGGCGTCTGTGCGATGCCGCCGACGAGGACGCCGGCGGTCGCCACGAACCCGGTCCCGTGGGCGGATGCTCCGGGTCGCCCGGGGTCCGCGGGGGACCGCGCCGGGTCGTCTGCGGCACGCCTTCGCGTCTGCTGCGCCTTTTCCCGCCTGCTGCGCTCCTTCACCCTCTGCTGCGCCTCTTCTTCTCGTACAGTGGAAGGTCAAGAGGCGTAGCAGAGGGAAAGGGGCGTAGCAGATGCGGACGCGGACGGGCCCGCGGGTATCGCCGTGCATGGGGTCGCCGTCTCACCCGCCCCTTCCGCCCCATTGGATCCGCCCGTCTCACCGCGGACGCGGGCGGACCGGCGAGCGGCGTGGTCCGCGACTCGGAAAGGCGGCCGACACGCATCTTCCCGCCTCCGCCCCGCGGCCCTCATCATCGCACTCCAGCACGAATCCTGGTGAGAAAGGCTCAACGAATGGAATCCACGTCCGGGAATCTCGATCATAGGGCCCGCGGCGCGGGTCGAGGAGAGGAGTCCTCATGGCGATGCCGGTTGACGATCCCGCAGCGACCGCGGTGATCGAGTGGATCCGGCCGGAGGCGGGCGGGAACCGGATCGGCCCTCCCGATTGGCCCGTCGCCGTCGAAATTGTTTTCCCATGGGAGGCGATGCGCCACTATCACCCCGAGCATATTGATATGAACTGGGGCACTACGGTGATCATCGATCCCATCGACCTGATCACCGCTTACGTCTGGGAATCCAAACTGGACTTCATTGCGCGCCGCGCCGTCCTGCCCCTGCTCGAGGCGGATCGTCAGGTCGCCATCCACCGGGGCGGCAGGCAGATCGTGGCCGTCAGCCGGATCAAGGAGGTCCTCGGACCCGCCGACGCATCACAGCCATCACCGCTCTCACGCCCCGGCCAACCCCCCGTCTCACCACCCGATCAGACCCGGGAGGTCATCGCCGCGGCCACGATCAATTGGCTCTCCCCGGAGACCGGGGGCCTCGACCATCCGCCCACGACCGGCTCCTTCACAGTCATCGCCTCCTTCTTCGGCGGCAGCTTCTGGCCGGCGCCCCGGGACGTGGTCGAGACGGACCTGCGCCACCGGGTCATCCTCGAGATGATTGAGCCCGCGTCGGCATCCGAGCCCGTGTCGCGAGCTCGCCTCCATTTCCTCTCCGGCGCCCACCGCTTGACCAGGCTGCGCCCCGGCGACCAGTTCCACCTCGAACGCGATGGGCGCATAATCGCCGTCGCCCGATTCGACGACGCTCCCGCACAGCTCATTCGAAAGCAATAATATCCCCGGCTCGCATGAGACTGTGCTAAATTAGAAGAAGGATGTGGGTAGTGATGGATGAGATGGGTTTTGTGCGCCTGGGGGCGCGCTTCGAGCCGACCACCAGGAAGATCGGTTTCGTGGCGGCGCCTCCCGGGGACGTGGCCGGGGCGACGGCCGGCTGGATCCGCTCCCTGGGAGACGGCACGGGCGTCGACGAGATCCCGGGCGGCCTGGAGGCGGGCCTGACCCGCATGGGGGCACTGGTGAGCGGCTGCACGAAGGTCCTGGTGGCGGGCACCGCCTCCCCCACCTGGAGCGCGGTCCTGGACAACGACATTATGCCCGACCCCTCTGGCGTGGTCTCCCGGATGGTCGACCTCCTGGGCGTGCGCGGCTTCTACATCGTCGCCGAACCCAACGTCTACCCGCCCCAGGACGCCCCGAACCTGGAACGACTGGGAGCCCGCCACTTCGTCGTCGAATGGCCCGACCCCGCCGCCCAATTCGGCAAAGGGCACCGCCACGTCGCCGTCCAGCGCGATTCCGGGCGCCGCTGGTCCTTCAACCAGTACGGCGACCCCCTGCCCTTCGAGGACACCGCCGCCTACACCGCCCGGCGCCTGACCGACCGGCTCACGCCCCGCATGCTCGCCGACTACTGCGCCGCCCTGGGCGTGGACGCCTTCAACGACGACTTCTACACCGGCCCCTCCTACCTCGTCCACTGGCGCTGGAAGAACAGCTCCCGGGCGCGCACCTGGACCTACGCCCAGGCCCAGGCCGAACGCGGCTGGGGCCCCGCCGCCTGGAAAACCCTCGGACGCAACCCATGACCACCAACGACTGGAGCATCCACGACGGCACCGCCCTGCGCGCCGTCCTGCCCCTGACCATCACCGGGGCCGGCCGGGACCCCTACGGGCGCACCTTCGTCTGCGGCGACGGCTGGAGGCTCGACCTGCTGTGCGACTGGACCCTGGCCGACCCCGCGGGCGTCGTCCTGGCCCGCGACCAGGACCCCGACGAGACGGTCCGCGCCGTCCTCGCCCGCCTGGCGGGCAGAGCCCTGGCCGGGGTCGAGTGCCCCGAGGACGCCTACAACCCCGTCTTCACCCTCGACGACGGCCACCGCCTGGCCATCGAGGCCGATTACGACGGCGACCCCTGGCACCTGAGCGTGGACGGCGTCCTCGACCTGGAGGGGCCCGGGCCCGGCGACCACAATGCCTGGCTCGCCGGCGACCTCGCCGACGAGCCCTGACCGGGGTTCCGCCGAGCAGGCCGTCGACTACCCTGATGATCCGCCGTCGGCCCCGGGATGAGGAGGCCCCATGGAGTGGATGGACGCGTTCGAGCGGTGGGCGGCCGGCGTCGGGCCGCACCGCATCGAGGAGGCGCTCTACAACGTGAGCCTCCAGCTGATCCTGGCCGGCGGGGACTGGGGGTTCGCAACCCTGTGCCCCGTTCGCGCACTCGCCCCGGACGGGACCGTCTGGTTCTCCGACGTCCGCGCCGCCCTGATCGGGTCCGATGCGGCGACGGACCTGCTCAGACCGCTGGTCGGCCGGAGCGTGGTGGGGATCGTGCCGAGGTTCCGCGCCGATATCGCCGACCTCGACCTGCGCCTCGACGACGGCGGCCGCGTGCAGTGCTTCTCGGACTGCGCGTCCTACGAGCCGTGGACGCTGACCATGGACGGGGCGATCTGGTGAGCCCGCGCACCGACGGCGATGCCGGACCCGGGCCCCACGGCGCGGTCCTGAGCGGCGAGCGCCCCGTCCCCGCCGACCTGCCCCTGTCGCTGCCGATCGCCTCGGCCCGGGTGCGCCCCGGCGCCGCCGACTGCTTCGGCGGCCGCCTGCCCGCCCGCCTCGCGCCGTGGGCCGAGGACATCGAGACGAACTGGACTCACCTGGAGGTCGCCGGCCCGGGCTGGGCGCTGAGGGCGCTGTGCGCGTGGCGCGTCGTCGACGGGGCCGGACGCATGGTGACGTCGGGCTTCGAGTGCCGCGGCGACGAGGACCTCGCCCCCCTGGTGGAGCGCGCGGCCTGGCTCTCCAAGGCGGACCAGGTGACGAGCATGGTCTTTGAGTTTCCGGAGCTTCAGGGAGTCATGGGCCGGGAGTACGCCCTGCGTTCCGGGGAGGACCCCCGCGTGGCGAAGGCCATCTTCGAGCACTACCTCCCCCGCTTCGCGTCGGACGCTCTGCCGACGGACGACGTGGGGGCCATCCTTGGCGTTGCGGAGCGCCTGCACATCATCACGGCCTGCTACAAGGTGGGGCTTGAGCCCACGAGCGCCCAGGACCCCTACGCCGGACTCAACCTGGCCCTGCACGTGGGCGACGACGCGGCGCGGGTCGGCCGCGCCCGCCGCCGGCTGGAGGAGGCCCTCGGCCTGGGGCCGGGGCGCCGGGCCGGAGCCGGACCGCGACCGCCGGGCCTGGCCTGGATGAACCAGATCCACTCCGCCGTCGTCGCCCGCGCCCGCCTCCAGACGCGCCCCGACGACGCCCCCGCGGCGGACGCGCTCGTGCTCTCCTCGCGCGCCTCCCCGCCCGCCCGGCGCCCGGCCGGCGCGGCCGTCATGGTCGCCGACTGCGTGCCCCTGCTCCTGGCCGCCGACGACGGGACCATCGTGGCGGCCGTCCACGCCGGGCGGCGCGGCATGCTCGACGGCGTGGTGACGGCCGCCGTCGAGGCCATGGCCGGGCTCGGGGCCGACCCGGCCGGGCTGTGGGCCGCCATCGGGCCGGCCATCTGCGGCTCCTGCTACGAGGTCCCCGAGCGCATGCTCCAGGAGGCGGCCGCCCGCGAGCCCGCCTGCGCGGCCCTCACCCGGTGGGGCACGCCGGGCCTCGACATCGCCGCCGGCGTCGTGGCCCAGCTGCGCCGGGCCGGGGTGCGGCGGATCGACCGGCCGGGCTGGTGCACCTACGAGGACCGGCGCTTCTACTCCCACCGGCGCGACGGAACCACGGGGCGCATCGTCGGCGCGGCGCTCGCGGCGTCGGCGGACGGGGTGGGACAGTGATCGCTTTGTGCCCTTCCACCCGGGACACGCCGTCGCCAATCGTCCCGGTGACGACGCCGCCCCGCTAGCGTCGTTGGCATGCCCGGACCGAGAGGGACCGGCAGGACACAGGAGCGAGAGACCATGAGCGCGCTGCGCAAGATGACGAGCTTCCTCGGCTACGCCGAGCCCACCGGGGACGACGACGGTTACGAGGACACCTACCACCACACCGCGGATGAGACCTACGCCGAGGAATTCGCCGACGGCGAGAGCGAGCAGCTCGACGACTACGACTCCTACGAGGAGCCCGACGCCGCGGCCCCGGTCGCCGTGCCCGACCTGCGCCGCATCGTCACGGTCCATCCCTCCACCTACAACGAGGCCCGCGTCATCGGCGAGTCCTTCCGCGACGGCGTCCCCGTCATTGTGAATCTCACCAATATGAACGAGTCCGACGCCCGCCGCATGGTGGACTTCTCCGCCGGGCTGGTCTTCGGCCTCCACGGGGCCATCGAGCGGGTCACGCCCCGCGTGTTCCTCCTGACGCCCGCCAGCGTCGAGATCGACGGCGGGGACGTCGCCGCCCAGGCGCGCGGCCGCTTCGCCAACCAGGGCTGAGCGGCGGCGATTCGTGAGCGTCATCACGTACATCGTCGTCATCCTTCAGAGCGTGCTCAATCTGTACCTGCTCGTCCTGCTGTGGCGGGTGGTACTGGACTGGGTCGGGATCTTCGCCCGCCGGTGGCGCCCCAAGGGGGTCGTCCTGCTGGCGGGCAATGTCGTCTACGCGCTGACGGACCCGCCCCTGAACCGGCTGCGCCGCCTCGTCCCGGGCCTGCGGCTGGGCGGGGTGGGGATCGACTTGAGCTTCCTCGCCCTGTACGCCGCGATCATCGTGATCCAGTACCTGCTGGGCGCCCTGGTCCGCTTCGCCTGACCCATCAGGCTACTCCCGTCCGTGGCATCCCGGCGAGCGGCGTCCTCGCTCCAACGCCCCTTGCGTGGCATGACGCACGGCACTCTTGCTTCATCAATCACTCCTGAACCTCGAGTTTCAGGTACTCTGTCCGCATGAGTACCTGGCGACCTGGTGCTCGTGACAGCTTCCGTAACGACACCGAGGTGACGAGAATGACGCTTCTGACGGCAGACGACGTCCTCAACAAGAAATTCCAGGCGACCAAGTTCCGCGAGGGCTACGAGCAGGATGAGGTCGACGAGTTCCTCGACGAGGTCGTTGAGGCCATGCGTCAGCTTGAGGCTGAGAACGCTGACCTCAAGGCCAAGCTCGAGGCCGCCAACCAGCGGGTCGCCGAGCTCGGCGAGACCGGCAGGGCCTCCGCCGTCGCCGCGCAGGAGACCGTGGTCGTCGACCGCGTCGACTCCGCTCCGATCCCGGCCATCCAGCCCGGCGGGCCGCAGGAGCCCGCCGCCGCCTCCGGCATGCTCGAACTGGCCCAGCGCCTGCACAACGAGCACGTGGCCAACGGCAAGGCGGAGGGCGAGCGCATCATCGCCGAGGCCCGCTCCACCGGCGAGCAGATCGTCCGCGAGGCCGAGGACCAGCGCAACCGCACCCTGGCCCAGCTCGAGAAGGAGCGCTCCGGCCTGGAGCACAAGATCGACGAGCTGCGCCGCTTCGAGGCGGACTACCGCACCCGCCTCAAGAGCTACCTGCACAACCTCCTCAACACCGTCGAGGACGCCTCGGAGAGCCAGGCTCCGGCTCTCTGAGCGGGTCCCGGAGCGGTCCGGAGCTCGCCGCGCCCGTTCGCGGTATCCCCCGTTGAGCATCGCGAGGGCGGCGACCCCAGCAGGGGCGCCGCCCTCGTCGTCCCCCGCTGGAAGGATCCATGCCACCCTCATCCGAGACCCACCCGCCCGCGCCGGCGGCGCCCCGCGGCCGGCGCGCCGCCGGACTCGCCCGGATCCGCCCCGGGCGCCCGAGCCTGCACATGAGCGTCCTGTGGATCGTCGCCCTGGCCGTCGTCGTCGTCGACCAGGCCGCCAAGGCCTGGGCGACGGGCGCCCTGGCCGACGGGCGCAGGATCGACGTCATGGGCGGCGCCCTCGGCTTCGTCCTGGTGCGCAACCCCGGCGCCGCCTTCTCCTTCGCCACGGGTCAGACGTGGATCTTCTCCATCGTCGCCATCGTCGTGACCGCGATCGTGGTGCGCGTGTCCAAGCGCCTGGGCTCGATGTGGTGGGCCGTGACGCTCGGGCTGGTGCTGGGCGGCGCCGTCGGCAACCTCATCGACCGGCTCGCGCGCGCGCCCGGGATCTTCCGCGGCCACGTCGTCGACTTCATCGACTACGGCGGCCTCTTCGTCGGCAATATCGCCGATATCGCGATCGTGGGCGCCGCGGTGGCCATCGTGGGCCTGTCCCTCATCGGGCTCGAGGTCGACGGCAGCCGGGCGGCCGGGGACGCCGAGGGCAGGGCGGCCGCGCGGGCGGCGCTCGACGGGCCGCCGGACCGGGGAGAACTGCCCGCGGCGTCCCCGGCC
>ERZ773022.1079-NODE-1079-length-19495-cov-14.242130_pt1 | contig 19495 bp, 20 predicted proteins | sample MGYA00580839_ERZ773022 | MGnify/ENA primary metagenome ERZ773022 (study PRJEB29015, sample SAMEA2738020) | human oral metagenome | biome: human oral; feature: human-associated habitat; material: dental | place: China | collected 2044 ... | reverse complement strand
TGATTCAATTCTTCAAGAGCGACACGCAAAACATGGGCACGAATATCTTTCTCCATATAAACTCCTCGTTAAATTAAAAAGTGCAAACAAAAACCGATACCGAAAACCCAGTACCATCTATCAGTTTAATACATACATACTTTATAAGTCAAGTCGTGAAGCGGAAATCCCCATATTAAAACAGGCTTATCTGTATATGTATTCTTTGAGTCTTTCCAACGGCAGTACCTTGCAAACGAAGGTACCGACGACTGCCCCCGTTACGGTACTCGGTAAAAAGGCAACGACGAAGAAAAACCAAGCCGCACCGACAGACCCGAGTATGTAAGATCCTATCGGCCAGGAAATGAGACCTCCGATAATACCCGTACCTACTACTTCCCCTATAGCCGCCGCATACACACTATCCGTACGTTTATACATAAAGGCTGACAAAAAGGCACCGCACATACTGCCCGGATAGGCCAATACCGTTCCCATGCCCAAAATATTACGCAATGTCGAAATACAAAAAGCCGCAGCCGTTCCGTAACGACATCCCAAAATAACAGCGGCCATAACATTTAATGCATGTTGTACGGGAAATATTTTCGCCGCTCCGACAGGTACCGATAAAGGGGACAATAAGACTCCCAGCGCAACCAACAAAGCGGCTACGGCCAAGCGGGTCAAGGGCTTTCGATTATTCATAGTCTTTCACTACCCTTCCGTCCAAGACATAAATATCCTTATGTAGCTCAAAAATACAGTCACACAATCGTTGTCTTAAAGTTCCCGGTCCCGTTCGGGGATCTCTGTTTACAACCATTTCACTTGCCAGACCTAAAGAGAGAATGCCCCCTACAGCTGCTGTAAAAGAATCCGTTACAGAAGCAAATGCAGCAATGAGAGCCGTTGTCATACAGCCCGTTCCGGTAACAAAAGGTAGCAACGGACTGCCGTTATAGCAAGATACGGTCCGCTTTCCGTCGGATATGATGTCTACAGCTCCTGTAACAGCAACGACAGTCCCCAGTTTCCGGCTGAATTCTCTTACTTCTTCACCGGTAAGTTGTATCTTGCCGCTATTATCTACGCCGGCACCTTGAGTAAGTTTCCCCGTTGCCAAGCTCGTTATTTCATCACCATTACCACGAATCACGGCCATGTGTCCCGCTTCAAGCAATTTACCGGCTGCATTGGCACGGCTCATACTGTCCGGCACCAAAAAATTACTCATCAGCATAATCACGCCATAACGGACGAAAAACTCGCCGTCCTGATGAAGATTCTCGCATGCAAAATTCCACCAAGCATCTGCCCGAAACCGCGCGCGGCGCTCAACAAAAGTATCAATTTCTGCCCAGCTATCAACCAGCGGCAAATAGCAGCGTATCAAATCAATCATCGTTTCGTCATTCATTTTCGTATAATTGATAAGCAAGCCGCCCAGCAGCACCTGTTCGTAAACCGTCTCGTTAAGCTCGCGTAAAAATATTCGTATAGCAGCAGCGTTCAGCGGCGGCGTTTCATTATTGCCATCACCTCCAGCCGCACCGATCCCATAGCGTACCAGCTGCTTTGCTAGATGCCGGAGCGCCGGTGTGCGCACGCCGTACACGCGCTTATTTGTATTAACGATTCGTCGCTGAAACGCCGCATATTTTTCGTCGCCGACCGCTAACTGGCGCAAAGTTTGATCAACTGCAGCAATGTCCATATGATTATTGTAACAGAATGGATAAATACCTCCTCACAATAACCGCCGCGAAAAACACCTATTATTTTAATATAAATCGTAAGATACTATTATTTACAAGCAAGCTGTAAAAACTGCTTATTATTTACGTCTTTGCACAGCAACTTGTTTCTTGAACGCCGCATGCCAATACCTAACAATCCGCCGCTCTACCTCGTGTTTTGATCGTTCAAAATAATTAAGCGGTAGCCATGCAATTTCGTCGCCATCAATGCCTGGTGCATAGTGCCCGCCAGATTGCGACACAGCGAAAACCAATCGTACTTGCCAAAAATTATGTTCCGCCAGATATGCTGGCTGATCAATATCAATAATTTGGTACGAGAATTTGCCGCTTAGACTTACCTCTTCTGCCAATTCTCGCGCTAGCGCCTGGTAAAAATCTTCGCCATGATCCATACCGCCGCCCGGTAAATCATAGTAATGGCGCCCTGTCTCCTTCACGACCAGAATATCACCATTAGTATTCGTAATCAGCGCCTTAAGCGACAACCTATACAGATAGTCTGTCGGGCGATTCGTTTGATGCGTAATGATTCCATGGGCAGTACTCATGCTACTATATACTACGACTTTTTAGGCTTTCACACAAACACACAAGATTATTTATGATAATACTTCTATCGCTTGCTTCAACTTTTGAATAAAATCTTTGTCAAACGCACGCTTTTCATCGTCGCTCATCTCATCCCATGTCTTTTTTCGATCGCGCGACTCAAACGCCGCCGCGAGCGGATAGCCCGTTCCATTATATGGCTGCTGCAATTTTACCCAATTCAGCACGCCATTATTCACATTATGCACTACCCTGATCTCGCCGCTCGGCGATGCAATCGCGATGCACTGCTTGAAATAACAATCAAGTTTTTTCAGCCCTTTCGTTTTCTGCTGCAAATAGCCCCAGAATTCCTCGCCAGTCGTTTCTTCCGGTAGTTCTCCGCCCCAACGGCGCAGCGCCACGCCCGGTTCGCCATTCAGTTCTTTGATAAAAAATCCCGTGTCATCGCCTAGGCACATCAATCCGGTCTTTACCGCATACGCCCGCGCTTTAACGATCGCATTGTCTTCAATCGAGTCAATTCCTTCAGGAATTTCCAGTTTTATACCAATATCATCAATACCGAGCACAGTATAATCATCGCTCAAATACAGCTTAAAATCAGCCAATTTTGCACGGTTACTCGTCGCGATAAGTAATTCCGCTCTACTATTACTATTCTTTTCAGTTTCACACACAGCGCCTACTTCTCCCTCGTAATTTTTATAAAACCACTCTCTCGAATGTATCTCCGTATATTTTCTGTACTATAACAAGAATATACCATACCACATATTCACCTATCACTAGCACAAGCTCATTTACCATAACTCATGGCTGCCTATTAAATTAGCCTGAATATAGTTTCAATTGCCACAACTATACACCCAAACTCGAAAATCTTTCGCCGATTGAGATAGCGTGCAGTGCACTAATTACTCCAGGGATACCGACAGTCTCTAACTCCTTGAGTGTCATAAAACGCAGATTATCCATTTTATCCGGTTCGCAGATACACGGCTTACCCTGCCATGCGGCAATGTTAAAATAAAAATCTATATAGTCAAACTCACCTTCATGGCGCTGCATAGTGTGTACTAGCTCAGCATCCGCTTCAATTGCCCGCAAACCAACTTCTTCTGCAAGTTCGCGCACAGCCGCTGCCCGAGCTGATTCACCATCGTCAACGTGACCAGCTGGCACAGTATACTGACCATCACGATAACCGGTATTATGCCGACGTATTACTAGATATTTATCACCCTGCTTTATAAGCATATATACAGCTGCTCGAAAATTTTTACGTGTCGTCATCCTATTATCTCCTCTTATACGATGAATGCTCCTTAAACCATTATTATCGCAGTCATTAAATACGTCAATCAGTCTTGCTCATGGTATACTGTCTGAAAAATGGATAATCTATTAAAAAAATTGCCAAAACTTACACTGCTAAATCATTATTCATAAACACCCTACCAGCAGTACTACTAGCGTGCTAGCAACTACCAAGCATCTAGCTAATGTATCCACCTTCCAAAAGCTTTCGCGTCATCGGTAATAATTCCAGTTCAAGCGCTTCGTCGCGGCTAAACAATGCAAGATCGCGCACAAACACCTCGTCACTATCCGAAAACTTATCAAGCCCTGGCAATTGCGCAGTGAAACAATAAACAGTCGCTTGCACGTCACCGTATGTGATACGTAGTTCATCAACAAACTGCAGACTATCATCCGTAGACAGTGTATAATTTACCTCTTCTGCAATTTCACGCCGAATCGCTTCATGCGGCGTCTCGCCCGCCTCAATGCCGCCACCAATGAACTCCCACATTGTACCGTTCGTATCGGCGCGGCGATTCAGCAAAATCTTATCGCCATCACGAAATGCGATAAGTGCCACGCAAATGTTGTTTATCACAGCGTTCATGGTTTTTATTTATACCATAAAAGCCGCGCTAACCCAATAACTTGCCGCCTTAGCGTACTTGCTCAGTTAACCATGTGAACAATCTTCTTTCTCGCTACTAATAACGTCCTCTACAGCACTAACCAAATAGCACCCCTTAAGAGCCCCACGCAGCCGACTCCTACCAAAATCAGGGCGATAGTTTTCTGCCTTTTTGATCCGCTTTTCTTGCTAAACACGAGAACAACGAGTCCAGTCACTAACAGTACAATGCTTGCAATGATATTTATCTGTAAACCGATATTACCAAATAGTTTTTCTAACAAATTATCGACAAGATTTTCCATATTATTCAACCTCCATAGTATTTACTGTTTTCATAAGTATCGCCGATACGATCACTCCTGCGAGTGTCGTGACCAGCACAAAGATGATAGCAGCCGCATCGCTTTTATTCGCGTCACTCGTCATATTAAACATAATGTTACAGAAAAACGAAGATAACGCGACGGCAGACAAAATCGTCGTTGGAACAGATTTTTTAATAAATCCAATTCCCACCGCCATAATTCCAATCTCGGCAGCAATGATCGCCATAATTATAGCCACTTTGAGTGCTCGTGAAAGCGTGTGTAGTGACAATGGTTCATCTACCAGTGGTGCGATTGTCTCCGACACGCCGAACACTCCAAACGCCAGCAAACTGCTTAGCATCATAGCAATAACGACGAACAGAAAGACAGCAACTAGCTTCGCGAGCATAATCCTATCTCGCTTAACAGGATACGAAAACAGTAAAATCGCACGTTTCTCTTTATATTCTTCAATGATAAACCGCGCGTACATCGTGCCGGAAAGCGTCGCAAACACAGCCATATCTACCATAAAGAATAATGAAATCAGATTATTGTATCCCGCAAACATTCGCAGATCGGCGTCGTGGTCAATCCGCGGCGCATAAGCAAGCAGAAATAAAAATCCCGTCATCATTACGCCAGCAACAGCACTCGCGATTATATATGTTTTTATTTTGTTGCGCCTAAATTCTAGTTTCATTAATCTAAGCATCTTGCTTTCCTCCTGCCATAATGTTGAAAAAGTAATCTTCCAGACCATTAGGATATTGTTTCTTGACGACAGACGGCGCAACTTCCTGAGCGATCACTCCATTTACCAAAACACCAACAGTGTCTGCGGTCAGTTCAATCTCTCCGAGGATGTGGCTCGACACGAGTATCGTCATATGATGCTCTGTTTTGAGCGTCAAAAACAGCTCTCGCATCTCGCGAATACCCATTGGGTCAAGACCGTTGATCGGTTCGTCGAGAATAAGCAGCTTGGGTTTATGGATTAACGCCCGTGCGATGCCAAGTCTTTGGCGCATACCCAACGAGAACTTCGATACGGGCTGATTATTAGCTAATTCAAGACCAACCATTGCCAAGGTCGCAGGAACATCTCCGCTAGTTCCCATATATTCCAAATGGATCTCTAAGTTTTCGCGCGCCGACAAGTGATCGTAGAAAGCCGGCGCCTCTATAATGCTACCGATGCACTTTATTATCTCATCTCTACGCTCACCAACGTCCATGCCGAAAATCTGCACCGTTCCAGCAGTAGGCGTTAACAGCCCCATGAGTAATTTAAACAGCGTCGTTTTTCCCGCGCCGTTCGCTCCGATTAGTCCATAGATACAACCTGCCGGAACAGACAAATTACACCCTTTAATGACTTCGTTGCCCGAAAATGTCTTGATGAGACGCTCGGCGTTTACCGCCAATTTGCCACTCATTATTCACCCCCTTTGTTATATAACTTATGCACTAGCTCGATGCACTCCGACAAGAGCTCATCGCTAATCACGTCCACGCCCATATTCGCCATTAGCCGCTGCAAACATCTAAAGCGCATTGTAAGCCGTGAAATATCGCAGGTAAATACCGCTGGATCGCACCACATGTTGATCAGAAGCAGGAGCAGCTCAGCGCATTCATCGGGGAAATCTGTCGTAATCGTCCCGTCTGCTTGTCCCTCCCGCATAATATCCGCGATTACGGGAGCAGCTTTGTTCATGCTCTCTTGTATGCTCGACAGCACAAATTGCGAACTTTGCGCCTGCGCCGTAAGAACACTGTCTAAGGCATGTGCCTGAAAATCATGCAGGTTTCGATTCAAAATACCGATCAGCTTTTCCCGGGCCGTAAAACCTTCCATCTCTTCAATCCATATTTGCAACTGTCGTTTAATATACTCAGACTGCTTGTCTATAACAGCACGGAAAATTTCTTCCTTGGACTTGAAGTGATGAAAAATAGCCCCCTTTGACATCCCCAGAGCATCAACAATATCCTGCATGCTGGTTTTTTCATAGCCCTTCTGAGCAAACAATTCCGAAGAAACAGCAACAATTTTTTCGACCGTTCCTTTCGGATCATTTTTCCGCGGCATAATGCTCTCCTATCAATAAAAAACCGACCATAGGTATGTTTATTGTAATCCTGCCAACTTCGTATGTCAACAGAAGCTTTTTATTCTATTTACAAGTGCTAGTGCGCAATATATGAAGCCATTAAAAATGGTAAAATGGTTCAGTGACTCAATCAAAAAATATTACCGTAGCAATTCAAGGACAAACCGGCTCATTTCACGAGCAAGCGGCACGCCAATGGTACGGCGCACGAGCAACAATTGTGCCGTGCGTAACATTTCGCGACGCATTTGACGCTTATGCCGATGGCTCAGCCGATGCAATTGTAACGGCGGTAGAAAACACGATTTTTGGCAGTATCAACGAAGTGTACCAGCTGATAGAATCATGTGGCACGCCAATTATCGGCGAAATGAAACTGGCGATCGACCAAATGCTGGTAGTACGCCCAGGCACGAAGCTTACCGATATTACCGAGGTATACTCGCACCCTGTAGCGCTCGCACAATGCCGATCATTTTTGAAGCAGCACCTGCCGCACGCGACCTTGACTGAGTTTTTCGATACCGCGGGCGCAGTTGAATTTATTGCGAGCGGACATGCACTACACCGAGCGGCTATCGCAGGGCGGGCAGCAGCCGAACTATACGGCCTGCCAATTGCCGCAGAATCAATCCAAGACGACAAAGACAACATTACGCGCTTTTTAGTGTTAGAATCAACAGATCCGCCCGTTGATGCAGCACGCGCATCGCTCGTTGTTACGACAAGTCATCAGCCAGGCGCGCTCGTCGAGGTACTGCAGATTTTCGCTCGCGCCGGCGTCAATCTAAGTAAACTTCAATCTCAGCCGATCGTCGGTCAACCGTGGCAATACAAATTTTTCATCGTCGTTGACTGCGCCGGTGCAAAACTCCGCCAGCTTATTAACGAAATTAAACAAAGCAACCACACAGTGACAGTTCTAGGCGAATACCGAGCGGCGTAATTTACACACCGAAGTTATCGAGTCGCCTGGTAGCTCATGTCTAGCAGACTAACGATCTCCTCATTCGCTACCGAACCGTCCAACACAACGCTTACCCAATGCGTTTTATTCATATGATAGCCCGGCGCAAAACCTGGTCGTGTTCGCAAATCATCGATCAAGCTCGGGTCAAGCCTCAGATTCAGCACGTCAACCATCCCCTCACCCGTTAGCCCAACTGCGCTACGCGGCACATCCATCACGATCGCATACCACTTATGATTTTCGTTATGGCGGAACACTGCATAATTCGGATACTTCTGCCACAGAAACTCCGGATCAGTGCCATAAGTTTGTTTAACGTGAATATATAATTGCGAGCGATTCATCTATCTCTCCAACCATTGGGATAATTTATAAATATACCACGACTAGATGACTAGCTATCGTGTCTTTGCAATAATCTCACGTAATTGTTTGATCGCATCCGCACGGCGCTCGGTCGTCCAGTATTCACCGGGCGTCAGGCCTTTATCATCAATGGACGTTTCCGGTAAAAATCGTCCAACAATTTTGCCGTCATGCAATGCCGTGACGTCTGGCACGAAGATACGCGGATTACCGTCGCCATCTTTCGCTAAATGATCTTTTAGTTTTTCGACCAGCATTTGGTACGTTACGTCATTATTCGCACGCGCCTGACGTATGTCCATATAATAAACTTTTGTCAGCCCCTCAGCTTTTGCCGCTTCATCAATCATCGGCGCTAGTTTTTGGCACCACGGGCATTCTTTGAAGCCTAAAAAGACGAGACCGCTGCCATGTTCGAAAATTTGCTTAATCTCACTAGGCGACACATACACAAAACGGTTATCGTCCGCCACTTGCGAATAGTGTTGCTTAAATTTCGCTGCGTCAGATAGAGCAACCGTTGACTGTTCATGCTCTTTCGATGATTGACTTATTTTAAGTATGCACCACCACGCGGCAAGCAGAGCAACCGCTGCCACAATAGCCGCGACAATTATCCATTGTTTTCGTCCTCGTGCTTTCGATTTTTTTGTGCTCATAGTCCACCTCCATTTCACCTTTTTATTGTATCACGCCGCTACACGTACACTACTTGATTCCGTTGTGTATCTAATGCTATGGCTCGGTCACTAATTAGACTCTAACTATAGTAGTCGATTATCTTAATTTTTTATCTTTACTCTATGCTTATTCTTAACTTCTACTCCTACCTTTACTTTCACTCGCTAGGTTCTTGTTCTTATATCTCTACCGTCTATTCATAGTTATTATTCTTTTCTTATATATTTATATACAAGAAGGAGAGAGAAAAGAATGATGAATAATAAGGTTAGAATAGGTAAAGAATACCGGATATCGATATCCGGTATTCTTTTATAGTGAGAGGGGTAAAAAAGAGAGTGAAAACTATACTAGAAACGTTAAGTTAGCGCTATGCTCAGCAGTACTGTGTAGGTTTTAACCTTCGTACGATTCCCATGAAAAACCTGCTTGACCGAAATGACCATAGCGAGCAGTCTGTTCGTATATTGGACGACGCAAATCAAGCGCTTCAATAATGCCGTTCGGCGTCAAATCATATCCAGTGATCTTGCGCAGCACACCGTCAACGATTGCTGTGGTCTCAATCGGTTGATCATAACCAATCGCATATGCTAATCGTACAAGCACTTCGCCTGCATGGAATCGACGCAAATAGTCAATGGCGATTTTGCGTGCCATATACGCAGCGCTGCGATCCACCTTGCTTGGATCTTTACCGCTAAATGACCCGCCGCCAAGCGGTATACGCGGACCATAATTATCTACTGCCAGTTTGCGACCCGTTAGACCTGCATCAGCGTCAAACCCACCAATTTTCCAATCGCCTGCTGGATTGATATGCAATATTGGATCGATATTTTGAGTCACTGAATTATTCATCTGGTGTTCCGTTTGAGTTTCTGCAAAGTACTTTACCCCCACATATCGTACCGCTTCGTTTCTCACCCAATCTTTCACCGCCTGCTCCAACTCATCGTATGGCGCATGCTGGAAACTCGCCACAATCGCAACGATTTTGCGGCCGCGCACCGACACTTGCGTCTTGCCGTCATATGGCCAGCGTTGGTATAAACATTGGTTTAAGCGCCGCGCCAGCGCCGCTTCTAACGGCAATAGCTCCGGCGTCTCATTGCAAGCATAACCGATCATAATCCCTTGATCGCCTGCACCGCCCGCGTTGACACCGCGCGCAATTTCTGGACTTTGCTCGGCAACCCGCTCGATAACTTCAGTATTTTTGCCGGTAATTCGCCGGACAATTTTCGCAATGTCAACTTCCGCCCGACTCGACACCTCACCCGTAACAAACACTGTACCGTGCCCGCCCGCTGCATCAATCGCTACGCGTGCCTGCGGGTCTTTTGCTAAATGTGCATCTACAATTGCATCCGAAATTTGATCGCATAATTTGTCTGGATGCCCTGGCGACACGCTCTCGGCTGTGCGTATGCTATTTTGATTTTTACTCATAGATCACTCCTTTCGCACATCTTGCCATGCACCGAGTAGAAAGGAGTTTCGCAACAATATCTTCCCATTCGGGCTAGACGGAGCACCTTACCGTAGCGTGGAATCGTCCCATGCTAAAGCAGGTTGCTGGCGGCTCAACGAGCTAGTTCTCTCGCCGCACTCTTGATATGCTAGTTGTTAATTGTGGGATTATTGTAGCATGAAATGACACGTATTCACAACAGCTACCGACGCGGTAAGCGCGGATATATGAAGATTGATCAAAAGGTATATATAACTGTTCCATATATTTTTGCGCCACGCTACCTTCATATAATTAGGCTTTCTCAATGCCACACAAACCAAGGTCTTTTGTATCGTAAAATTTCAATTATCGTTAAATACCAATAAATACTTCTACAATATGCCTGATTTTTTGAAGCACAGATTCCTTTTTCTTTTCTCTCGCTCCTCCTCTTCTAGATGTGGGTGGAAGTAGTTTATTCAAATCGTTTCCCGCCGAATCAACATAACCTTTAGCTATAGATCTTTCTATAAAACGCCCCGCTCCATCCTTAAGCTTTTCGTCATTAATTATAGCCCTTATCTCTTCTTTTTTCTTTTTCTTCGCGAATGTGTAGAATGCTTCTAAAATATCATCAGTATTCTTAAGTACCGAAAGTCTTGTGCTATTAATGAAATCTATCACTAGCTTCTCTTTCGCCCTTGTGCCTAAGCTGGATCTAATTACTCTCCTGATTTCTTCTTTTAACACCTCAAGATCATCATATTCTTTTGATTTTTCTAAGATCAAGGCAAGAATATAATCCAGGTTAATCTCATCTGTTTTTAAAAGATCAATTTGAAATTCAACATCTGAAAAATCTATTTGTTGATTTTCAGTATCTTCATTTTTTCTTGAATTTAAAATACTTTCCCTTATATCGACATAGGCACTTTTCATATCTTGCATCTGTCTATCTGATATAATCTGTTCGAAATTTTCAAATTCATCAAAATTCCTAAGGATATTTTCCGATTTTAATAATTCGCCAAAAAGTTCTACAAACTCTTTTTTATCCGCTTCTAATTCTATTTCTGCAGGTTCTGGAAACTTGTTGATTAGTTCTTCACAAATTTCCTTATATCCTCTTACCAACTTTCCGGTATCATCATCCTTAAAGCCATTGATATACTCATCATAGCTTTTTTCCAAGATAATATTAACGCTATTTTTATCACCAAAGGTTTTGATCGCATCTTCTGTGGCTTTTTGCAAATCTCTAAAGCAAACAATATTGCCAAAAGTTTTCACCTTATTCAAGATACGATTTGTTCTTGAATATGCTTGAATAAGTCCATGATACCTTAGATTCTTATCTACAAACAAAGTGTTTAAAGTTGGCGCGTCAAAACCAGTTAAGAACATACCGACTACAATTAATAAATCAACTTCTTTATTCTTTACTCTTAAAGATAAATCCTTATAGTAATTCTGGAACTCATTTCCAGCTGTAGAAAAATTAGTTTTGAAATATCCATTATAATCATTTATAACTTTATCCAGAAATTCTTTGGCAGTAGAATCCATGGCGCTCGTATCAAAGTTTTCTTCAGCTATTTCGCCTATAACTTGTTGTTCTTCATTAGCTGCGAAACTGAAAATGGTCGCTACTTTTAATCTCTTATCTTCCGGTAGATTAAACTGTTGTTTTTGAAATTCTTCATAATATAACTTGGCAGCCTCAACACTTTGAGCCGCAAACATGGCATTAAAACCATTTAATCTACGATTTTTAATATCATAATATTCATTTCTATGCGTTTTCGCGTTAAACACTTTTAAAATATGCTTTGTAATCTCTGTGATGCGCTCTGGATGAAGCAGCATTTTCTTTTCTAATTTTGCGATCTCCTTTTCATTTACTTCTTCCTCCGCGCTCTTAAATTTCGCGGAAATATTATTGTAATCAACCTTGAATTTGAGGACTTTTTCGTCTCTAATAGCATCGGTTATGACATATGGATGAAGCTGGGCGCCAAAAATTCCGGAAGTCGTATCACCTCCCAATGAATTTTCCGGGAAAATAGGTGTTCCCGTAAAGCCAAATTGATAATATTTTCTAAAGGTTTTCCTAATGTTTTTCTGTGCGTCCCCAAACTGAGAACGATGACATTCATCATAAATCAGAACACAATGCTTATCATAAATTTCATGAGCAGGATTTTTCTTGACAAACTCATTAAGTTTTTGGATTGTCGTAACTACAATTCTATTGTCATCCTTTTCAATACATCTTTTAAGCTCCTTCGTATCCTTACTGCCATTAACACTATCCGGTTGAAACCTTTGATATTCTTTCATCGTCTGGTAATCGAGGTCTTTTCGATCAACAACAAAAAATACTTTATCAATAAAACTTAAGGCTGTCGCGAGTCTTGCCGTCTTAAATGAAGTCAGTGTCTTACCCGATCCAGTAGTATGCCAAACATAGCCGCCAGCTTCTGATCTTCCGGTCTTTTTATTTTCATAGCTAGATTTAATTTTCCACAGAATACGTTCTGTAGCTGCTATCTGATACGGTCTCATAATTAGAAGTGTGTTATTAACATCAAAAACGCAATATTTTGTTAAAACTTCAAGCAAAACTCTTTTTTCAAAGAATGTTTTGGTAAAATCTTCTAAGTCACGAATTGCTTTATTTTTAGCATCTGCCCACTCGCAGGTAAATTCATAATGATTTTTATTTTGTGCTGTTGTATTAGCGAAATAACGGGTATATGTTCCATTTGAAATCACAAATATCTGCACATATTTATATAAGGAGTTTTCGCTATTAAAGCTCTCTTTGCTATACCTATGGATTTGATTAAAGGCTTCATGGAGATTCACACCCCGTTTTTTTAATTCAATATGAACAAGCGGAAGTCCATTGATGAGCACTGTCACATCATATCTATTAGCATGGCTTCCCTGTTGTTTCACTTGATTGGTAACTTGTAAAAAATTATTGTGGATATTATTTTTATCTATGATTTTTATGTTTTTTAAATGTCCATCATCAAAAATAAAATCATAAATATAATCTTCCTGAATCTTATGTGTCTTTTCTATCATCCCATCATTTGGAGCATCTAAATATTCAATAAGAAACCTACTCCACTCATCAGCCGTAAATTCAACATTATTTAATTTTTCAATTTGCACCTTAAGATTTGCGTACAAATCTTCCTTAGTTTTAACAACTAATCTTTGATAACCCTGTGATACTAGATTATCTATTATATCCACTTCAAGCTCAGCTTCGCTTTGATAAGAAGTCTCCCTTACAGAATTTGCTTTTTCAAAATTCGCTAAAATAATTCCGTTTGTCATTTCAGCAATTGTAGAGGTATCATATTTTATATTTCCTTGCGACATCTAATCTACTCTTTCCATTTATATTCTATAATAAATTTTTTATATATTCTCTTCAAGAATTCCTTTTCATAATGTTCTAGCTCTTTTACTTCTAAAGCAGAATGATTGCTATGACTGTATAAATTTATTCGCTTAATATAAGAATCTTTGTCATCTTCGTTTATTAAACCTTTCCAGCTGTTATAGCCTAAAAAATGCGCTGTTTTTTCTAACAAATTGCGCATCAAATTAAAATGATATCGCTTTATCATATTATTGTCTATTGCCCTTTTTATTTCGTCCTTGAGTAATAAATGATATCCAAAAGGCGTCTCATTATTCTGTAACTCTACCATTGAATATTTACCTTCATTTTTACTAAGCCAAAGCTTATTTGCTCTAGATATCTCTGTATGCAAAACGTTGTAAAATAACGAATGATGTGTTGAAATAATAAAATGCAAATTCTCATTTTCTGAGGAACCGATTATATGTTTTAATTCCAGTGCTATATCAATTGCATGATTATCATCCAAAGATGAAATGGGGTCATCTATAAAAATATATTGAATAGAATTAAATTCATCCGTACTCCTATCACTAATTTCGCCAATATTCAATTCAGATATAATTGTTTCCATTAAGACAAAAAACACAGCCCAAATAAAAATACCTTCCTCGCCCTTTGAAATCTTTATATTTTCAATAGTCTCCTCGTCTCCGGTTGGTAGACTAAAAGTAATTTCTCCGGTATTTGTATTAATGTTAGGCTCAATTTTTGAAGAAGTAAATTCCTTAAATCGTTCTGCTATTTCATTTTCTTTGCCTTGTCTTTCTATCAATTCGATAAATTTTGAGTTCTTATTAATTTTAAGTTTTCTCTCATTATCATTTTCCAAGTCATTATCCCATGAAAATAGATCTTCCGTGAACGCATTGTAATAAATCACATGCTTAATAACTTCATCGTTTTTATTTTCATTAACAAGATTTTTAAAATCCATTGATAGTCTTGTTTTTCCAGTTGCGTTAAAAGCATATAACAAAGTAACTTTCTTGTTAGAATCTTTAATTTTTCGAGCAATCTCTCTTAAAGAACTATGCTCCTCCATACTTTTACCTCATACCTTAGTTACTTCTCTTAAAACCTAACAGTTTTTCTCTATGGTGTTCATATTGTTTTTGCCTTAATTCAATTTCTTTCGGTAAGCCTTTTGAAATATCATTTACTAATATATCAAATTTATCTAATATTGATACAATATACTCTTGAACTTGTAAAGATGGAATAGGGATTTTTATTTTTTCCATATCTGTTATAGATAATTCTATAACTTTAACGCCTCTCGCCAATTTATTTTTTTGATTGATTAGATAGTTTGCTCCATTAAAAACATAAGATAAATATTTTGGATTTTCTTTATGTCTAAATATAGCAGAATGTCCACCGACAACTACAGTTTTTTCTCCTAAATAAGCTATGCTTTTCATAACATCATCTAAATTTTCGGACGTTTTAGCAATTACTAAATCACCATTTCTAACCTTTTTTAATTTATTCGAATTAACTTTACTAACTTTAACGATAGGATCTTTAACAAACATATTATATTTTGTATAAATATGTCCATAATGTATAGCTCCAACTTCTCCTAACTCATTAAACATTGATCTGGGCATCCCTGTACCGTTTTCAAAAATTCCGATATCTCCAAGTTTTTTATGTTCAACCTCACACAACTTCACTCCAGCAATATCTGACGCCTCTTTCAGTAATTCAAAATATTCCTTATCTATTAAGTGGTTACTTGTGTGTGTGTGTGTGTGTGTGTGTGTGTGTGTGTGTGTGTTTAGCATACTCTTCGTTAAATGTCAAAAGTTTTTCACGATAATATTCATATTGTTTTTGCCTTTGTTTAACCTCTTGCGGCAACAACCCTTTGGTATCGGCAAGAAGAGATTGGAACTTATCAAGGATTTCTACAACTTTATTTTGGATAAATATAGGTGGCAAGTCTATTTTCACTTTATTTAATACTGATTGTGTAAGGCTTGGTCTTGTAGAATCTGTACTTAACTTAGCAATATCATAATTTTCGATAAAATAATAAAAATACTTAGGAATAATTTTTTTATCATCTATTTCTGTATAGAAAATAGTATCTACATTCCAAAAAAGCTCATCTACATAGAATACATTTTCTATTGAACCTTTTCTTGGTATTAAAACAGTAGGCTTATTATAAGTATATTTATCTACATAAATATTCATTTTACCACCACTACCATATACAGGAATTTCTCCTTCACCTAAAGTTTTCCAATCTCTCCCATTTCTGATTTTTACAATTTCTCCAATAGCGATAGACTCTAATTCATATTCATTTTTAGTAAAATCATTTAGTTTTTCAGAAATCTTATTCAAATATTCTTCACTCAAGAGCATATCTCTATAGTAAGAATACTGTTTATTCCTTGCCTGTAATTCAGCCTGTAATTCAGTAGCATACCCTGTGAATTTGTCAAGTACTTCTACGATTTTCTCTTGAGTTTCTTTTGATATTAATGGTACTTCTATACTTGACAGTTTTTCTTTAGAAACGCTCGGTATCCCCGCCCCCTCTTTTGCATCTTGAAGTTTAATCTGATTCATTTTTAATATGTGAAACAAGAACCTATTAAAACAATTATGCTCATAATCGTTTTGCAATAACACATCGTGATTTGGAGTAACTGAAAAAGCGTGAGCTCCCAACCAAAATTTTTCTTGAATGAAATTAACAAAACCAGCAGAGGCACCACCTTGTGATACCGTAATTGTATTCTCGCCACTATTAAATAAATCAATATATCCCGACGGCAAAATTCCTCCGTTAATTACCGGATATTTTCCATTTTCTAACATATCTCTCTTATTAAATTGTTTACCTTTTGATATTACAGATACTTCCCCTAACTTCTTCCATTCAATTTTTTCATTTTTTAACAGTTCATCTATCTTACTCATCTTCAAGCTCCTGTTCTTGATTTTCAAGTATAAATCTATCAAAATCACTTGAAAACAGTCGATCTTGTTTTACACGATATTTTTCAAATTCAGTTTCAGCATGTTTTTTTGCGATTTCAGCAGAAATACTACCGCTATGTGTTAATATTTCATATTGTGTTAATTGTAATATGCCATCAAATTGTTTCGCCCAATCTTCCATAGTCATAGGTATGTGCTGACTCGCTCTTACCTCAGCCAAATCAAGATAAGCGTTCACAATTCTCGCCATTGCGCGCAGTTCTTCTTCGCTTAAATAATTTTTTGCGACTGTTATATCAAATTTTTGAATTTTTCCATAGGGTGCATCTTTCCAAGTGTTCAGTCCCATATGTTCTTTTTCACTGTTTGAACGATTATAAATGACTTCCGCCGCTGTATGTCCATGAATTGCCCAATGCAGTTTGTTTTGTACCTTTGCAAAAAATTGTTTTGTCGTCTGTGATTTGGAATCATAGTCAATACTCGTAGCATAAATATCTGTAATTTTTTGATAAAATTTTCGCTCGGATAATCGTATTTCCCGTATGCGTTCAAGCTGTTCTTCAAAATATTTTTTTGTAAGAATCGTTCCATCATTTTTTAATCGCTCATCATCCATCGCAAAACCTTTGATGGTATATTCTTCTATAATAGAATTAGCCCACTTTCTAAACTGAACCGCTCTGTGGGAATCAACCTTGTTTCCTACAGCTATGATAGCTTTTAAATTATAATGCAGTGCTGTATAATTTTTTCCATCCGAAGCAGTTATTCGAAAATTTCGAATAACTGCTTTTTCATCAAGTTCACTATCGTCAAAAATTTTTTTAAGATGATAATTTACAGTATTAGTACCGACACCATATAGTACACCTATCATTTTTTGAGCAAGCCAGACATTTTCATCGGCATAAATAGCATTAACATCACTCTCACCGGTTGCAGTTAGAAATGTTAAGTATTCTGCGGCAGACGAGCGTATGATTGAATTTTTGTTTTTGCTATTTCTCATCTTCAAGCTCCTTTACTATTTCATTTATGGAAGCTCTTAACGCATCAATTTTCTTAACTGTTTCTTCAATTTCCTTGTTTAAAACTTTTATGTCTATTATTTCTCTTGTGTCTTCTTTCTCAACATAAATAGATACTGATAGATTGTAGTCATTTTCTTCTATTTCAGATAAGTCTACGTATCTTGAAAAATATTCTTTATCTGTTCTATTTCTAAATTCATCTATAATAGCTTGTATATTCTTCTCTTCTAAGATGTTATTATTCGTTTCTTTCTTAAACTCTTTGCTTGCGTCAATGAATAAGATTTTATGTTCTTGCTTATTCTTAGCCATCACCAAAACACAAGTAGCGATAGAAGTCCCAAAGAAAAGATTTTCCGGAAGCTGAATGACACAGTCGATAAAATTATTATCCACCAAATATTTGCGAATAGTTTTCTCTGCTCCTTTGCGATAAAAAATTCCCGGGAAACAAACGATTGCCGCTCTTCCCTTGCTCGATAGATAGCTCAAAGCGTGCATAATAAACGCGTAATCCGCGTATGACTTAGGAGCCAACTTACCAGCCGGTGCAAATCTTTCATCATTAATTAATGTAGGATCGCCATCTCCAATCCACTTAATTGAGTACGGCGGATTAGACACTATCGCGTCAAAAGGCTTCTCATCATTATGGAGAGGATTTAATAATGTATCACCTCTTTTTATAGAGAAACTATTGTAATTCACATTATGAAGAAACATATTCATTCGAGCCAAGTTAAAGTTTGTCATGTTGATTTCCTGACCAAAGAATCCTTCATCTATGATATGTTCATCAAATTGCTTTTTCATCTGCAATAACAAACTTCCGCTACCGCACGTAGGATCGTATACCTTGTTAATACTTGTTTTTCCGTCCATAACAAGCCTTGCTAGAAGTTTTGAAACTGTTTGAGGAGTGAAGAACTCTCCGCCAGACTTGCCGGCATTACTGGCATAATTTGAGATCAAATACTCATAAGCATCGCCGAAAGCGTCAATATCGTTATCCTTGAAATTACCAAAATTAATTCCCGCAATGCCAGTTAAAATATTAGTTAGCCGCATGTTCTTCTCGGCTACCGTTCCTCCTAAACGATTACTTGTCGTATCTATATCTTCAAACAACCCTTTAATATCATCTTCTGAGTCAAACCCAATTGCACTTCCTTCAATAGCCTTAAATACGTTTGCTAAATCGGTATTTAAGTTTTCGTTATCTTTAGCGGTTTTTACAACATTTTTAAACAGCTGGCTCGGTAATATAAAAAAGCCCTTACTTTCAACCGTGCTAGGTCTAAAGTCCCGTTCTGCTTCTTCGTCAGAAAGTTCTGCGTAATCAAATTCTAAATCACCAACTTCATGTTCAGCAGAATTAAAAAACTCTGTAATATTCTCAGAAATAAATCTGTAGAATAATATTCCTAAAATATATTGTTTAAAATCCCAACCATCTACCGCACCGCGAACATAATCGGCAATTGCCCAAATTTTTCTATGTAATTCTTCTCTTTGTGTTGTTTCATTTGAATTGTTTGGATGAGTCGCCATTTTATTGTCTCGCTTTTATTAATAAGACTTTGAATTAAATTTTTATCTTCTATCTTCGTAATTTCAAAACTCTTTTGTTTATATTTCATCTATAAATTTATGAAGTTTTTATATTAAGTATTGTATTAATTACGATTAATTTAATTATAACATAATGCACTATACCGCAGTATAAAAATAGATGATCAAGGTTGGTCTCTGCTACCCGAATTAACGATATGATATCCGAAGGTACGTTATTTTAACTCGTTGTGTTGAAGAGTACTAACTCAATGAACGAGACTTATGAAGTGGAGGGTAATTCCGCTTTCATTATATCAATGTTATAACTATAATATGACGCGTTCAAAAACACATAAAATCACATCGCCCGCGCCAA
>ERZ773022.1078-NODE-1078-length-19502-cov-6.792513_pt1 | contig 19502 bp, 18 predicted proteins | sample MGYA00580839_ERZ773022 | MGnify/ENA primary metagenome ERZ773022 (study PRJEB29015, sample SAMEA2738020) | human oral metagenome | biome: human oral; feature: human-associated habitat; material: dental | place: China | collected 2044 ... | reverse complement strand
CCACCGAGTCCACCACGATCAGATCCACCGCGTTTGAACGCACCAAGGTTTCGGTAATTTCTAGTGCCTGCTCGCCGTTGTCTGGTTGCGATACTAACAGATTTTCCGTATCGACACCCAAGCGCTTGGCGTAGGCTGGGTCAAGTGCGTGCTCAGCGTCGATAAAGGCTGCTGTACCGCCCTGCTTTTGAATTTCAGCAATGGCATGTAGCGTCAACGTTGTTTTACCCGAACTCTCTGGGCCATAAATCTCAATGATGCGACCCTTTGGATAACCGCCGCCCAGCGCCAAATCGAGGCTTAGCGAACCCGACGGAATCACTTCAACATCAACTTTGTGCGCTTCGCCTAGTTTCATGATTGAGCCATCACCAAACTGCTTGGTGATTTGATCCATAGCCAGACCCAGCGCTTTCAATTTTCCGTCATCAACCTTCTTCTCAGCCGCCACTGTCTTGTCCGTTTTTTTGTCGTCTGCTTTCGCCATAACGCTCCCCTCCTTAGTTGTTACTTTTATTATACCGATTTGTTGCTATATTTGCTATAATTAGTCTATGAATAAGCGAAATGGTTTTACTGTTATTGAATTATTGGTCGTCATAGCCTTCTTAATTGCAGTCGCAGTTTTAGGATTTTTCCAGCTGTCAAAGATACGAGATGAGTCTGACAACACTAAAAAACGCACCGCCATAAACGCCATGTATTACAGTCTGGAAGAAGGTTTTTATGCTAAAAACGGCTATTATCCAGAAAAATTAGAAGACAGGACGCTGCTGACTATGGACACGGCTTTATTAAACGATCCGAACAATAAAAAAATAGGCGACAGAGCAAGCGCTTACCGCTACGAGGCAGCAAATTGCAACAATGGCAAATGCAAATCTTATAAACTGCGCGCCACGCTAGCTGGCGAAGACGACTACATCAAAGAAAGCCGCCACAAATAACCTAACTAATCGTCGCAGACAGGACGACCGTTTTTAAAGTCTTCAATCGCATTGTTTATAATAGCGATTTGTCGGCGCGGATTGGCAACATACTGAAAAATGTAAGTTGTTTCCTCGCCCTCCGTACTAAGACGAATCGTCCCGTAATTAAGGATCGTTTGAATAATTCCCGACTGGCGAAAACTAGCGTCCTCAATGCTGCCCAAGCTCACTGTCTGCTCATGGCGCGATACTAAGCTTTCCTGAATTTCCTGAATGACACTTTCGTTTGTTAAATAGAACTGATTTTGCAAATAAATCCACAACGCCACCGCGCCGCCCAAAGCCACTAAACCGATAAATAACAAGGCTATGCCAAAGACGGTCGTCAGCGATGGCATGCCGGAAATTATTGAATCGGCAGCTAACGATGGATATGTCACCACAAACGCCATGATAGCAACGATAAGCAATACGGCAACAGCGACTGGAATAATCATACCAATCGGATGGCGTTTAATATCCAAAATAACATATTCACCTTCACTCAAATTCAAATCTGGATATCGCGCAACCGACTCGTCATGCTTTGCTTTAACCTCGTCGCTAATCATAAACGGCTTAGGGTCAATCTCTCTGGCAACATGCACCACCTGCGGCTCATTAGCATATTGGCTGCGAATTCGCGGATCAAAATTTTCGCCATCAATTATCTCTGGTCGCGAAGTCACGTGAGACATCGTCTGTCCCACAACAGGTGCCGGCTGTCCAGTCTGCGGCGGATGATGATACAGCGGACGCCCATCAGCGTCATAGGCCACTGGCTGCGTTAGATCTTCTGACGATGATTGCGGCTTCATGACCATATTATAGCATGATCTGCACTATGATGAGCCTGCTTTTCGACGATAAATTTCGTGTGTTTGCCCATGGCGGCTCCTAGTTAAGTTTTGCTACTTTCATTAAATCATAAAAGGCCGCAGAATACGAGCGCTATTTCTGGAGATGACGCTTCGCCTTAATCGTCACCCGGCGGCCGCGCGGCGTACGCTCGATGAAACCAATTTGCAGTAAATACGGCTCATAAAAATCCTCAATTGTCGTCGCTTCATCGCCAGTCAGCGCGGCAATGGTAGTTAGACCCACCGGATTATCACCATAATTTTCCAGAATTGATTGTAGTAAATTGCGGTCGGCTGGATCTAAGCCCAGTTCGTCTACTTCCAACATTTCCAAGGCGCTCGTTGTCGTTTTCGCATCAATTATACCATCGCCGTTGACGTCGGCATAGTCGCGTACGCGTTTGAGCAGGCGGTTGGCGATGCGCGGCGTCAGGCGGGCCCGCGTCGATAGTAAGGTTGCTGCTTCATGCCGAATCGACGACTCCAGGATGGCTGCACTCCGCGTCACAATTTTAGCAATATCCTCTGGTTCGTAAAATTCCAAGCGGTAAATATGCCCAAACCGATCGCGCAGCGGTGCTGCCAGACTGCCCGTCCGCGTCGTCGCGCCAATCACCGTAAACCGCGGCAGATCCAGCCGAATTGACCGAGCTGCCGGCCCTTTGCCGATGACGATATCCAGCTTGAAATCTTCCATCGCCGAATATAAAATCTCTTCCACCGCCCGGCCGAGCCGATGAATTTCATCGATGAACAAAATGTCGCCGTCTGCCAAATTGGTCAAAATCGACGCCAGATCACCCGCCTTTTCAATGGCCGGGCCGCTGGTAATGCGCAAATTCGTACCCATCTCATTGGCGATCACCGTCGCCATGGTCGTCTTGCCCAGTCCTGGCGGGCCGTAGAGCAGCACATGATCCAGTGGCTCACCGCGCTTCTTTGCCGCCTCAATCGCCAACCGCAGATTACGCTTCAATCGCTCCTGGCCAACATACTCACTAAAACTCTGCGGACGCAGACTGACTTCAATACGCTGTTCCTCGGCGTCATCATCGTGCGGACTGGTGTCGACTATTCTTTGAATTGCCATAAACTAATTATATCATTTGTAGTACAATAGGAATGTCTACATCTAGAACCAAGCGTTTTGAGCGCATTGTTTACGTGCATAATGGGCAGCCGTTATTGAGCGTAAACTTGCGTTCTAGGTGTAGACAGCCAAATTTAACGGCTGTCCTTTTTGTTGGATGGCACATCTCATAGGAGGAGATAAAATGAACACAAAAGAGAAAAAATCAGTTTTTAAAAAGGCTTGGTTTTGGGTAATTATTGTTATTATTGTGATTGGAGCATACAGCGCATCGCAGCAAAACAAAGCCACTGTCGTTAATTCGAACAATAATAACGCTACTTCGGAGAATAAACCATCCGAAAAGACCACTTTCAAAGTTGGCGAAACTATCGCTTTTGACGGCAAAGAAGTAACAATCAAGTCAATTGATCGCAATTGGGACTCTGGCAATCAGTTCATTAAAGCTAGCGATGGCAAAGAATATGTTAAAGCAAACGTTTCAATCGTTAACAAATCAAATAGCGAATTGTCTTTCAATACGTTTGATTGGAAAATTGAGGATGCAAACGGTGCCATTGAAGGACCAAGTAGCACAGCTTTCGCGGCAAGCGATAGTCTGGGATCTGGTGATTTAGCAGTAAACGGCAAGAAAGAGGGTTCTGTTATTTTTGAGGTTGCAAAAGATTCAAAAATCAAAATTCATTACCAGCCGTCATTCTGGTCAAATAAGAAAATTATTATTGAGCCGTAAAAAAACTAATTATCATTACGAGGACGCTATGCTTTTAGCGTCCTTTTCTATATCCGCTATTTCTTCAACGCTTCCGTCACCCGCTGCGCCGTTGGCAGATTGACGTCGATATTTTCCAGCACCTTGGTAGCGTCAGCCAAAGTGTAGCCCAGCGCCATCAGCGCTTCCAGTGCCTCATCAGCAGTGTTCAATTCAGTCTGAATCGGTGTATCCGCCCGACCATATTGCGTCGGCAGACCAACCTTATCACTCAAATCAACCACCACGCGCTCGGCAGTTTTTTTACCGACGCCAGCAGCTTTTTGCACAAAAGCACTGTCAGCATTGGCGATGGCGTTGCGAACGTGCTCCGCGTCGCCCAGGCTGAGGATGGCTAGCGCCGCCTTTGGCCCGACGCCCTGAACGGTAATTAACATCTCAAATAGCTTTTTTGCAGCCAGACTCGAAAAACCGAATAATTCCTCCGCTTGCTCACGGACATGATGATAGGTATAAAACTTGGCGTCTTGGCCTAGCGCCACTGCCTCAAAATCGCCAGCCGACACGCTGACTTCGTAACCGACTCCGTGAACGTCAATCACGATACTACCCGCGCCAAACTTTTCAGCGATCGTTCCAAAGATATGGGCGATCAAGGATTTTGTCCTCCGCCACCATTATTATCGCCACTGCCGCCTGGCGGTGGATTTGTTTGGCCGCCGCCATTATTATTACCGCCGCCTGGATTACTCGGATTATTAGAACCGCCAGAGTTTCCGGACTCGGAACCGCCGCCCGATGTATCACCATCGTCGCCGGTAGAAGACCCGGAGCTACTACAACTACTCGTATTCCTTGAGTACTTTGTACTGTCAAACTTATCCTCGTCAATAGTCACAACCCTGCGAGCTGTCCTGTCGCAAACAGTTATTTTTTTCTTAGTATCAGCACAATCGCTAGCGTTCTTAGAGTGCTTGCCCGCATCAAACTCATCCTCAAAAATCGACTCCATCTTTTTAGTACTCAAGTTACAAACTTCGATTTTTGGCTTAGTTTGATTACACTTGTGTGTCGGCACGGCACTGCTTAGGAAATATTCCTTATACGTGCCTGGGCTGGAATTATCTGCCAGACCGCCATTACTGCTGCACACGCTGCGCTGCACCACATCGCCCGGCATAGTAAAGCCAGTTTTAACGCCAGATAACAACTGAGTCATCGCGCTGCGCCAAATCGGTGCCGCCGCATCAGCGCCGCCGTGGCTCATCACTGCATTGTTATTATTACCGACCCAAACGCCAATAGCATACTGCGGTGTATAACCAATCGTCCAAGCGTCTCGGCTATCGTTGGTTGTGCCGGTTTTTACTGCTACAGTTTTACCGCTAATAGTTAGACTGGAGCCAAACATCCCAGCGCGCGCTGCATTGTCGGATAAGATATTTGAAATCAAGTAAGCGCCGCCTTTGCTGATCGACTGCTGCTTATTAGACGCCTGCCAGTTGGCGTTCTTGCCGAATTTATCCTTGACTTCAGTAATTAAATTCAGCGATGAATACCGCTCGCCCTGGTTAGCAAAAGCTGCATAGGCATTAGTCATTTCCGTCAGTCGAACTTCCGCTGAACCTAGCGCCAGCGATAAACCATAGTTTTTATTCTCATCAAGCGTGGTAATACCAAGTCTTTTAGCCGCTTGAATCGACCGGCTGATACCGTATTTTTTCATTACCAGCACGCTTGGAATGTTGAGGGAGAAGTTCAGCGCTTTGCGAGTTGTCACGTTACCAAACCATTGGCGCGTAGCATTATATGGTACATAACCGCCAAAGTCAGTCAGCTTGTCTTCAAAGATTGTCGCCGGCGTAATAACTCCGTCAGCCAAAGCCTGCGAGTAATAGATCGGTTTGAAGCTTGAACCCGGCTGGCGCGGCGTGGTCGCCATGTTAACCTTACCCCAATCAGGGTTGTTATAGTCGGCACTGCCAACCAGCGCCCGCACTTCGCCGGTTGACGGATCCACCACAACGCCGCTGGCGTTACTGCCGCCAGCCAGATTTATCCGCCTCATTTGCTTGGCAATACTTTGCTCTAATATTTGCTGCGTCTCCAGGTTCAGCGACGTCTTAACGCGGTATCCAGAGCGTATTATTTTCTCATAACCTTTCTTTTCGCCGCCGTACTTATTAATCAGTTCTTTAATAACCATCTCTGTAAAATGCGGCGCGGTTGAGTTGGTTTTTTGAGATTTATTATCAGCATACGCCAGCTGTTGCTCCTCGGCTTGCTTTTGCTGATCTTTGGTAATATAACCCTCGTTTGCCATGCGCTTTAACACTGTTTTTTGCTGCCGCTTAGCTTCAGCAGCATCACCGCTAACTGGCGAATACAAACTCGGCGCTGGCAATAAGCCAACCAGCATACTGCTCTCTGCTACATTCAAATCTTTCGGCAATTTACCGAAATAAGCCTTCGCTGCCTCTTCAATGCCAAAAGCATTCTCGCCGAAATAAACCGAGTTGAGATACATCGTTAAAATTTGGTCTTTACTATATCTTCGTTCAACAGCAATCGACATAAACAGTTCCTGATACTTGCGCAAGAGACTGTGTTCGTCATTCAGTAAATTATTCTTAACCAGCTGCTGCGTTAGCGTCGACCCGCCGCCATGCCGCGTCACTGCCGCCCGAAAAATACTTAGTAGATTAAAGCCGCCGTGCTTGTAAAAATCCTTATCCTCGCTAGCTATCAAAGCATGTTTCATATCATCGGAAATCTCGCCAAGCGGCACCATATTGCGCCTATCAACATTGCCGATGCTGTAGATTTCTTTGCCGGTATTATCAGTCAGCACGATGCCAGTTTTATTACGATTCATCAGCCGTTCTTGATCGCCGATATCGCGTGCATAATAGAGATAACTGGCAATTGGCACAATCAATAAAAATAGCAGCACCGGCGCCAAACATACTAATATCTTTTTCCGCCGGCTTAAATTCCAAAACCAGAGGCAATGCTTGTGCTGCCGCGGCTGTTTTTTCTGCTTCGATTTTACTCGGCCAATGTTAGCATACCGGCTCATACGAGTTGTCTGCGGCTTGGCGCTAGAAGATCGTCTAACCATATCTAATATTATATCACGCCAAACGGCTCATCGCCGCATGAGTAATTGCTGCCGCCAGCGCATCAGCACAGTCGTCTGGCTTAGGCGCCTCTGTTAGCCCCAAATTCAGCCGCACCATTTCTTGTATTTGTTTTTTATCAGCCTTACCGTAGCCAGTGAGTGTTTGCTTGATTTGCAGCGGCGTATATTCAGCAATTGATATGCCAGCCCGGCGTCCTGTCAGCATCGCCACGCCGCGCGCTTCCGCCACAGAAATTGCCGTCGTCACATTGCGCGCGAAAAACAACTTTTCAATCGACATAACATCAGGCTTCGTCTCGTTAATTATCTCTGTTAGCGAATTAAATATTTCTTCCAGCCGCTCGTCAGTCGGCGTATGCGCCGGCGTCGTAATCACTCCCGCCGTTACCATCTTAAATTTATTGCTGCCGCGCCTAAAATCGACAACACCAAACCCTAAAATTCCCGTTCCCGGATCAATACCGATAATTCTCATATTACTTAATTATACTATTTCCGGTTATTTCCCGCGCGATACGAACTTGCGGATTTTTCGTCCAATTTGCGAAACTTCCCAGCGCCATTGCCACGCTCCGTAGCCAGCCGCTAGCGAACTAATACCGCCGAACGCCCACCATCCCCAAGTCGCGCCGGCAACTTGCTTAATATTTTCCGGCGCAAACGCTGCTGCCGGAGCAGATTTTTTGGCAATTTTCCGGCAGCGGCGCGTTTTTGGATTACGCTCAAAGCCTTCCGGGCATTCTTTCAAGACATCGTCCGCGGACGCAATTTTCTTACAACGGCCAGTCGCCGGATTACGGAATTGACCGTCAGGACAAGGCTTCAGAGTCTTAGCTGCAGCTGAGGCGATCGACCGGCACCGACCCGTCGCCTCGCTGCGATAATAACCCTCTTTACACGGCGCCACAGGCTTAGTTTTGGTGGTTTCAATTTTCCAGCAGCGGCGCGTTTCGGGATGGCGGTATTGGCCAGCCGGACACGGTGCTAAATCATCACGCGGCAGACTCTGCGATCGCGGGGTCTGAGACATCTCAACGGTACGTACATTTGCCCATTTTCCAGGTGTCGGTATCGCCCAATTCCAGCCATCGGTAAACAACGCCCACGCCGATCCGCGACGAGATTCTCGATTTGCCCCCTTCACTGCAACGGTTTGATATCTCGCCAAACCTTGAGTATCTTCAATCCAAATCGACCGATCATCTGCTGTCAAGCTCAATGCTTTGCCATCATCACGATATTTTACGACCAACATTTCTTGCGGCTGTAATAAAATCTCATCGCTAGATTCTGGATTACGGCCCCAGTGAAATGTATTTGCTATACTAGGCGCGTCGCCATACACTCCAAATCGTAACCGATATTTCCCGAGGTCAATCGGCTCCGTCCCCTGATTCATCACCTCAATAAAATCAGCGCAGCTATCCAGCTGCTCTTCATCGACAAGACATTGACGTGGATTTGTCAACACTTCAGTAATCACTAAACCAGCAGCATTAACTGGAGGAAGATAATGGCCATCGTCATAAAACTTAACAGCTGCAACAGGCTTCAACTGAAAATCTTTTTGAAAAATCCCCGTTTGTTTTACTTTTTCTGAACGCTGCCTATGGACCGCAATAGTAGCAGATTGACCTTCTGGAATATCATTGATCGTCTGAACAATAGCTTCATTGTAAACCAGTTCGATACGGACAATATCGTGCTGAAAATCCCGAGGCAGCTGCGGAAGCCGACGAAAACCATCATTATCAGCGGCGTAACTTACATAGCGACCCGGCAGAATATATCCCTCAGCGTCAGTGTACTGGATTTGCTGAGTCTCGCCATTCCTATCAGTCAAACGAATTGCTACTTTACTGAGAGCTAAAGCACGATCCGACTGATTATATAGCTCAACCAGCTCAAGTCTCACGCCGCCCAAAAACGCCGTGATAGCAATATCTGGCGTTGTTGCAGTTGGAACGACAGGCGACGGAACTGGCGGCGATACGGCAGTTGACTGTGCTGATTCATTAGTTGCTGGCGATTGAGTGCCAGTAGATGCTGTGGGCTGAAATTTTGCCTGAGACGAGGTTGTCTCAATGCCAGGAGCAGGCGCGACACTTGTCTGTTGATCTCTAACAGATGAAGATATAGATTTAACATCACCTGCAGACGACTCACTTGACGGCGCCGACGGCGCGCTAGACACTACAGGAGACGAAGGTGCCACAGGAGAGTTTGTAGACAAAGAATTGTCCGGCAAGTCATTTGCACCCAGAGACGAATTTGCGCTTGCTATAGGCACAGGTAACACTAATGGTATAACTAGAATCATAAGTAGTCCAGTACGCAAATATTTCATGCTCGCCCCTTGCTTATGTTTGACTACCCTTAGTGTAGCGCACTTTTTACCAAAATAAAAACCGCCCCGGAAAAAGGAGCGATTTTTTCTGCCATTAATTTTTATTCTGCGGTAATATCAGCATTTGTATGGACGTTCACCACATCGTCCAAATCATCCAGTGCGTCAACCACCTTCATCAATTTCTGCGCGGTTTCCGAATCAGCAATCTCGACTGGCGTATTAGCGATGTAGCGCAGCTCGGCGTCTTTCACCTTCAATCCCTGCTCGACTAATTTATTCCTAACACTCGCCAAATCTTTCAGCTCGGTGTAAACGATAAGTTCGCCGTCTTCCTCGACCGCATCTTCAGCGCCAGCATCCAGCACTTGCAGTAGCAATTCTTCGCCCGTGCCTTCCACAGTGATTACCCCCTTGCGGGTAAACTGAAACGCCACACTGCCGGCGTCAGCGATTCGCCCGCCGTTTTTAACCAATGCGGTTTTTACTTCTGGCAAGGTGCGATTACGATTGTCGGTCGCTGTTTCAATGATAATGCCGACGCCGCCCGGGCCGTAGCCTTCGTAAGTAATTTCTTCCAGCGCTGCTGCATTTTTATCCGCCACGCGGTCAATCGCCCGCTGGATATTAGCACTCGGCATGTTAGCAGCCTTGGCTTTTTCGATGGCCATCGCCAAGCTTGAATTGAGCGCCGGGTCGGTACCGCCGCGTGCCGCGATTGCAATTTGATTACCCAACTTCGTGAAAATCGCGCCGCGCTTAGCGTCCACAACTGCCTTCTGCCGGTGCGTCGTTGCCCATTTGCTATGTCCTGACATACATTTCTCCTACCGTTTGCTATTTCAATCTGTTACTATTATACACTACTCCACGATATTCACCTGAATGAGATCTAATTTCGTCTGTTTCTTCATCCACCACATAGCGCCAATCATCGCCGCATACATCAAACCGCATTGCCACCAAGTAATATTCACTTCCATCTGCGCCCACTCCAAGCTCGCCAGCCAATTGGCCGCCTGAATCATATAGCCTAGCAGCCAGGTTGTCGGCAGGGCAATGGCCGCGCCAATCATCGGCACCACCGCCAGCACGCCCGACGCAAAGGTCAATAGCATCGCCAGCGGCACAAACGGCAAAATCAGCATATTAGCAATCAGCGCTACATTACTAACCACGCCGAAGCTCATCATCAACAGCGGCAGCGTCACAATCTGCGCTGACAGCGTCTCGATCAAGATCTGCCGAAACGTACCGGGGCCTTTGTCACCAAAGAAATATTTGTGCAGCAGCGGTGCCAGAATAATCACGCCAGTGAACGATGCAAAGCTCAATTGCCAGCCCAAATCACCCCAGCCAAATTGCGGATTGACCATCAGCGTAATCGCTGCTGAGACTGGCAGCAGCACCAGCGGGTGAATCGTCCGCCCGTAATACCAGGCTGCCAAACTGAGTCCCGCCACCAGCCCAGCCCGCGACATGCTCGGACTCAAGCCCGTTACCGCCATGAAACCAAGGATCATCGTTGCCGCGCTGAGCATCGCCAAATATTTTGACCGCTTGGCAAATAACCGCCGTGCCAAGCGCACCAAAATTGTCAAATTATAACCGCTCGCCACCACAATGTGTGTCAGACCAGCAATCTTCAAATTATCGCTCAGTTCCGTCGGCATGGCTCGCCGCAGCCCCAACAAAAATCCCAAACCCAGCGCCGACTCAGACTCTGGAATATGTTTGCGCACCCGCTCAGCAAACCAATCGCGCACCCCAACCGCCACGTCGCCAGGAACTGGACGCTTGACGCTGCCAATTTTTGCCCGATACATGCTCGCCGAAAAAGCACCAAAACCCGCCGTCAATTTTCCTTGAGTCTGAACGATGTCGCTGCGTTTAATGGGACGCTTGTCAGCCGTCACCACCCATAGTTGTCCTACCAACTTTTCGCCATTGGTCCGTAAATCACTCAACCGCAACACCGTTTGCCCTTTCTTATCAATGTCAGGATCTTCCAAAACGCGACCCTGAATAACGGCGGTTTTACCAATCAGCGAATCGTACACCTCCAAACCCGCTCGGCCCAGTTCACCGCGCCACAATCCTACCAAACCGCCAGAAATAACTGCCGCAATCATCAGCACTCGCCACCGCCAAACAAGCACTGGCGCAAACAATATTATCCCGCCAAATAACGCCAGCACGTTAAATTCGACCGACCGCGGCAAATGATGAACCGCAATTACGCCAACCGTCAGCCCCAAACACCACGCCGCCACTAGCCAAGAAATGTGCATTTTTTCAGTCAACCTGCGTATCGCCATGTATTTAGTATGGCATAGGTTATTAAATATTAAAGATTATCCGCTGGGGATGCTTGATTCTATATATAAGATCGTCCATTTTGGACAACGATATGTCTTTAGAGAGCTTGCTGATAAATTCATCAGGCGGCAACATCCCAGGATATTTCTCTGAATACAATCTATAGAAACCTTCATACAGCTTACATACCTTATCTTCAGATGAAGATTCTTCGCTGCCTGATGGTATCATCTTTAGTATATCTACGATAAACTGCGCAGGTTCAGCTACCGATTTATCATACGGATCAATGCCATTTGCGACCAAAGCTCGGCTCAGCTCGCCCCAGAAATATCCTTGCAGCGAGCTTTTTCCTCCATAGATACTCACCAATAATTCCTGAACAGACTCTTTTTTAGCCTCAGTAAAAACTTCTCTAATACCCGCAATAAAATCGCGAAACGCTTCCGCGTACTTTTGGTCAGTTTGTTTAATTTGATCAGTAACCGGTTTATCCGGATCTGTAAGATCATTAATTGCAGAAGATCGACTGCGCCCAAAATATCTTATTTTAGAGACTATTATTCCTTTATGGTCGTCATCAAGATCGCAGTTGTTGTGAACATCTTCTAATATCCTTCTAATTAGCTCCGGCATACCGACATTTTTATACCCTTGCCACTCTGTAAAGCCGTATTCTTCTAAAATCTCATCGGCTTGATCCCAGAATGAATTGAATCGCTGCTGCTGGTCAACCGGCACTTCGCCAATAAGATAGACGTTACTTGCTTGCCTATTGTCCGCTGAGCCAGTTTGCGCGTCGCTATCAATGAAAGAATCAGGCGCTAACAGGTTAACGGAAAAAACAGTCTTTTCCATGTCAAGGAGTACCTTGGAAAGCCATTCAAGGTGTCGCCTAAATCGTTTTTCATCCCGGTGGTGACAATAAGCCGAACTTAGCCCGCCGCCAATCGCCGAAGCGGCAGTGACTACAGCCACGCTCGTCGGCGTAGTAAGGTCAAACAAACCCATCAAACTACCCACCGCGCCCGAAGCAGCAGCTGCTTTTATTCCGGTCCAACCCATGTCGAGAGGGGCACTTCGGCGGCGTTCTTTTTCCAAAAGCGTCTCGCCGTGTGCCAAAAGCTCATCAAATATTATATCGCCTCCATACATGAATTCACTGTATAGCATTTGACTTACAGACTTCTGACGACCTACCTGTACGTCATTAGAATATCCAACAACCTCACCTGATGTTGGATGAATAATCTCCTGCGATCCAGAAAACACGGGATGACCGCAGTAGGATCCAACAAAATTGCCTAAATCGCCATCCCGAAACTCTTCTACGATTTCCTTATACCGAGCAGACGCATCCAGCCCGTCTATATACCGTTCCATTTCTCACAACTTTCTGCCACCCGAAAATAAAAAATCTGACCCACTACGCCAGATATTTAATTATATGGAGGGCCCACCGGGGCTTGAACCCGGGACACCCTGCTTAAAAGGCAGGTGCTCTAACCAGCTGAGCTATGGGCCCGTCATACTTTGCCAGGACAACTTGTCCGTTACTTTATGCTACCACGAACTGTTTAGCGCGTCAATGTTTCTTCAGGCTGCGGCTGCTCGCGGCAAATAATGAATAGTAATCGTACCAATAATCAGCTCTAGACACCACGCCGCTACCAACCAAAAAATGTGTAGTTTATCGGTCAATTTATGTATCATCATACGTCTTTAATTGACATATCTACCTAAAAATGTAGTAGATGTTTCAATGTCAGGATATTTTTTAGAACATATTCTCCGAAATATTCCATATAGTCGCTTTAACTCACCGGTGGAAGATAATTGATGTATATCCTTCTGTGTAACCATTTTGGGCAAGTCCAAAATAAATTGCACCGGTAGAGAGACGGATTCATCATACATATCAACGTCGTTCCTAGCCAAGATTTCGCTGAGCTCTCCCCAGAAAAGTCTTTGCAGGTTACTTCCTCCTCCATAGGTTTTCATAAGCCTAGCTTGGATAGTTCTCCTTCTTGAAAGAATGACGACTTCTCTGAGGTTTGTAACAAATCCACGAAAATCCTCTCTATACTGACGGTCAATATTTCCAATTTGCTGAGCTAATATCTTCTGAGGATTATTTCCTGGCAGTAAACCAGCAAACCCTACTTGCGCCGCATCATCTTTATGACCAAGTAATTTTAACAACACTCCCCGAGCGAATGCTGCCACATCCTTCTTTTTATCCGACGCCGGCTGCTCAGCATCATACTGCTGAAGAACTTTTTCTGACTCAACTTCTCCCTGCAACCGCTGCATATTGCTAACTGCACTCTCACGACAATGCACAAAAGATTTTATCGCATCACCCACCATGCTTTTTTCGTCATAGTTAAATGTATCATCGCCATCAACATCATCAAGTATTCGCTGGAGGAGCGCCGACATGCCCGCAGATCCATACCCCTGCAACTCTGCAAAGCCATATTCTCCTAAAATCTTATCAGCACGACGCCAAAAACGATCAGCCCGTCGTTGTTGATCGATCGGCATATCACCGATAAGATAGACATTGCTTGATTGTCTGTTATCTAGTGATCCTGTTTGCGCGTCCTCGTCAATACACGAGTCAGGTGCTAGTAAGTTGACGGAAATAGTAGCCTTATCCATACTAGATAGATAATCAGAGAATTCTTCAATATAAGACCTAAAATCTTCTTCGGTTCTACGACGAGAATTAACAAACTTCAGACCGCCAATAGCCACTGCAACAACAGCTCCAGTCAAGCTAATTTCTGGAGAGTAATTAAACCATTCTAACAAGCCACCTGTCACGCCTGCAAGCGCCGACGACTTCAACGCAGCTAAACCTACATCAAAGAGAAGGTTTTGCCGGTCTTCTTTTCTCAAAAAACGATTGCTATCTTCTAAAAAGTGCTCTGTAATTTTTTTATAGCGGATACTTGAGTCGGTTCTATCCTCACACCCTATCTGCATAGCACTACAATACCCAACAATTTTGCCTGTTGTCGGATGACTAACAGTTTCTCGGCTACTATAAAACACGGGTATACCACAGCGAATTCCAACGAAATTGCCTAAATCACCGTCCTTAAACTCTCCTGCTATAGTCGCGCGCCGGCGAGGCAAATCTAGTCCATCTATATACCTATCCACTTCCAACAACTTTCTGCCGCACCCGAAAATAAAAAATCTGACCCACTATGCCAGATAATCCTTATTTAATTATATACGAAGAATCCGCCGTATCTTAAAACCGAGATACCCTGCTTAAAAGGCAGATGCTCTATTATACTAACACTACCCGCTTAGAACGTCAATGTTTCTTCGAGCCAGAGCCGCTCTTCGCCGTATGCGCTAAAAACAAATCAAGCACCCCCAACACCAGACCAGCTGTTGCTATATACCGCCAAGCACCAGCAAACATTTTATACAATTCCAAAGCCTGACCGTCCAGCGACATAAACTTGCCAAGCGGCATGACTAGCAAAGCTGCCGCCAGAAAAGCGATACCCGCCGCAGAAACAATCTTCATATGCTTTTTCTGGTACTTCGGCCCGCTAGCCAGCAACGCGAACAACGGCGCTAACAATAATAATAAAACTGCAATCACGCCGTTCGGCAGCCAATCCAGCTCCATGTCGAAGCCGTCCAATATGCTGCCCAGCCAATTTGACCACCATTCAGCCAGTAAAAAACCAGCAGCCAGCGCCAATGCCAGCGGCCCGAACCGGCGCGACGACACGAATGCAGCTGCGAAAATCACCGCCACAATTACGCCAAATAAAATCGCGACGCTCACTTCTGATCCTCCAGCTCAAACCTGACCGACAGCCCCGGCTTAATTCCAAACTTTTTTGCTATGCCCGCCCGCGTCTCTAAAACATAGCGTGCCGGCAGCGGCGATCTATATACTTCGTGCGGCTCAAAATCGGGCTCAACGTTATTCTCGACATGAACAACCTTTTTCTTATCGTTCAGCCAAATTATATCAATTGATGTCTCCATGCCTTTCATCCATATCGGTATATCGCCGTCTTTATCAAATACAAAAATCATCGCCTCATCCCTGGCAATTTGTGCCCGTCCAGCCAAACCTTTTTCTTTTGCTGCGTCATCCTTAGCGATTTGCGCCCGCAGAATCGCCTTGCCCGCGTAAACTGTTGTGGTTTTCATATTCATAGCTGTTTTTGCAGAAAATATCGCCCAGCCAATCATCCCCAAAACGCCAAGGATTATCAACCACTTCATTACCGTTTGAGCTGCCTGCATAACCTTATTATAACAAGTTTTATGAGGGCCGATACAGATTCATGCGCCAATGCGGTCTTTTTTACTGCCGCGCTTAGCATTGCGGTCAATATAATCAATGATTCTGCCAGCCACATTACGGCCCGTAACTTTTTCAATGCCAAATCCCGGACTAGCGTTCACCTCCAGCACCAATGCGCCGCGCTCCGAGCGCATAAAATCGACGCCTGCCGCCGTCAAGCCCATCGCCTTGGCGGCTTTGACGCACATTTTTCGCTCGTCAGGAGTCAATTTCACAATTTCTCCCAATCCGCCCTTATGCAGGTTACTGCGAAAATCATCATCCAAACTCTGCCGCTTCATACTGGCCACCACTTGACTGCCAACCACGAACGCCCGAACATCTGTGCCGGCCGACTCTTTGACAAACTCTTGCAGCAGCACGTTCGTGCCGTCAGAATCGCTGAGATAAAACGCTTGCATAACCGACTTAGCGGCTTTAATTGTCTCCGCCAGTACCACGCCGTTGCCATGCGTACCGCGCGCCAACTTGATAATCGCCGGCGTGCCGCCAATCTCATCCAGCAGCACATCGATATCCGTTTCATTGCGCGAGAACACTGTCTTCGGGATTGCCACGCCAGCCCGCGCTAATAGCTGCGTCGAACGTAATTTATCCCGCGCCCGCGTAATGGCGATTGACCGATTCATAAAAAACGCTTGCGGATTCGCCATTTCCAATTGCCGCAGCACTGCCGTCCCGTAACGCGTCATATAGCTGGCAATCCGCGGAATAAACACATCAAAATTGCCGATTTCCCTGCCGCGATAAATGACTTTCGGATGCTGCTCATCGATTGACACATAACAATTTTTATACTTGATAACTTTAACCTGATGTCCGTGTTTTTCGGCTTCTTCTTTCAGGCGAAGCGTGGAGTAGTTGGCATTACCATTGCTTAATATTGCGATATTCATGATGCCTACTCCTTTGGTTTATGGTATTTTTTATAAAACTTATGCGGATTTTTAGCTAGTTCTTTGTTCAAATTAGCTGTCTGTGGTCTCTTTGGGCTTTCTATTTCGTTTACACCAACATCAACGACAAATTTTCCTTGCAACGTCCGGCGGCCAATTAACACTGGATATGTATGATTAGATCTATCTGACAAGCCAAATAATACTTTCATTTTCCGGCCGCCCAAGCGTATTGTAAAATGCGTCCGGTATTTAATAATCTCATGCCCGGAAGCGCTCTTTACCATCGCCACCGAATAGTCGGTTCGGCGAAAAGTTTTGCCGTTATAATACGGTGAACCCTCGCCGAACAGTGAAAACTTTAGCACGCCATCCTTATCAACGCGGATATTGCTTGCCCATACCGAAGAGCCATCGGCGCCAGTATCAATTTTGGCAGGCACGCCGGCAGCCCGTTTGCCAAAATCAATCCGCGTATTTCTGCCAATGACGATTCTTTCCAGCGTAGCCATAATTACCACAATTATAAAATACTAGCGCCAACACTACAATAGCCGAAATATAGCTAGCGCAACCAGAATGCAATCTAGCTGCAACTAAAACTACACGCTTCGCGACTCAAGCACCGCCCGCTGATGCTCTTTTGAAGTATTTACCTTACCGGCAAGCAGCAAACCCAATTGCAAATCATCACCGCGTATTGATTCCAAATATTTCCAGACTTCCGTGGAACCGTTATAATAACTCAAGTCCTTAAATAGCGACAAATCATTCGTCCCGCGAAAACTTCGTAAAGTTTGCGTAAAAGCCGTTTGCTTCGCTTTAATTATTTGTTTGTCGGTAATTTCACCATCATCGCCAATCGCATTAAGCACCGCTAACCGCCACTTTACCTCAAATGCTCCGCGAAAATCCTGATTATCAAAATAAGCCAACCCCGCTGTAATATAGTGATCAACACCGCGTTCAATAAATTTTCCACGCAAAGCCTGCTCCATGACCACACCTAAACCCTCTTCGGCGTCATCATAACCGCCTAAACCGTTAGCCAGCGGAAACACATCAGTTTCTCCGCCGGTAACCGCCCTCAGCATATGAACCCCAAGTTCATGAACCACCAACGATCTAACTTTTTCGCGAGAGCGCAGCATGTTTTTATCTGGAATAGCTATTGTTTTATCGAAAAGGTTAACGTTTATAACCGTGGTTTTTTCGACAGAAACTGACCAATCTGCTGCCGCCTCGCCAAATTCCTGCTCAATTATTTCCGTAAATATTGAATCTACTTCATTAGGATTAAAGTTTGCTTGATTTTCTGGAACATGCTTTAACATATTTCCATACAAGGACTCTGCGACCCCCTTCATCCACTCGACAGTCTCGTTTGACGGGCGAAATCTTTCTGGCGCGCCTTGATCAGAATCAAACTTAACCATCTGAAATAATTCCCCGCGCAACTCATCGGCGGCGCCAGTTAGCTTTTTATCAGCAATCTGACCTAACTTTTCACCCAGCAGCGAGCGGTAGGTTTTTTCATCCGGAACGCCATAAATTTCCTGATTCAGATTTTCGTACGCGCTAGCAGCAGCTTGCCTATCCTTACTGGATTCAGCGTTATGATACTCTTGAGCGCAGCGGATCAGCTTCGTTTGCTCGCTATAACTTCTAATAAATTCTTCGTAAATCGCTCGGTGTTTTGGCGGCAAATCGGGACTACGCAATATATTTTCACCGAGTTGTTGTATTACTGTTAAATCTTCATCAAAATTACCATTGTCAAGTTTTTCATAAACAAACTGAGGATTCCTAACCTCACCAGACAAAAACTTTTCTTCTTGCTCGCTACGGTTTGAAGGAGTAAAAACAGCAACTATTTTTGGCAATAAGTTCATTAGCTGGCTATAAAGTTCCTCTATAGAAGGTTCTTCAGATTCAGTCTTTAACGGCTCATTATCCATGTTTTTTCACTATAACATATTTCATAAAATATAGCAATAAATTGCAGTGCATTTCAATTGCTGGTTGTGCTAATTAGCAAACTTATTTACAATAGACACATGGCGAGAATAATGAGAGGAAGAATTTATCCGCAAGCGGGTCTCCGTGAATACGAAATAACTTGCGGATACCCAAGCCCTGAACATACAGATACCGCCCCCCCCCACGCCGTTCAAGCGGCTATCAGAATTAGGACGCGCGGCATTAAATAGACTGATAACATCAAAGCATAGCAACAGACCGCCAAAAAGCAAATACAGAGGCCGCATTATCATCCCGCCTATGTCTAGGATACCAGAATCAATGCGCGAGCTTAAGCGTGAATATTACGACGAAGAAGAGCAAAACGAATAACCTGCAATAGCGCTACGGAAACAGCCTCTGCCTTATCGTTTCCTTTACTTATTTTCAGGAGTTTTTTTGTTTTTTCTGACGCTATTTTTTGCAACTTTTTTCTGCTTATTTCTCTGTCCTCTAGCTACCACAACCACCACTGCCGTGATAATCGATAGTCCAGCCAAAATAGCCAGCGCATAAGCATAACCTGACAGCAAGTAAATTAAAGCCAACGTCACGCCGACAGCGCCCCAGATAGTAATCAGCCGCCTGCCAAGCACCAAGCCGATGATAACCATCAGCGAATGCTCGACCAGGAACAATATTTCCATGGCATTATCTCCCCTTAGAGCCAGGACAAGGGTCGATAAGCTAAACACAGTAAGCGCCAGCACCAAATGCGCGATGGTGTATACATGGGCATACCCCAGCCAGCGCCACGACATCACCGCCCCTGAAAGAATTGCTGCTGAACACAGGTATGGC
>ERZ773022.1077-NODE-1077-length-19518-cov-31.319118_pt1 | contig 19518 bp, 11 predicted proteins | sample MGYA00580839_ERZ773022 | MGnify/ENA primary metagenome ERZ773022 (study PRJEB29015, sample SAMEA2738020) | human oral metagenome | biome: human oral; feature: human-associated habitat; material: dental | place: China | collected 2044 ... | reverse complement strand
CGAGCCAGTGGACGGTGACGTTGGAGCCCTGGATCTGGAGGTGGTCGATGTCGCGAGCGTAGACCGTGACGTCCGATCCCTGGATGATGAGGGTGTCCACGTCCTCAGCGGCGATGGTGTTATCGGAGCCCTGGACCGTGAGCATATCGAGGTCGCCGACCAGGTTGAGGGTCGACCCCGAGCCCTGGACGGCATAGCTGCCGGAGACCGTCTGGCGCTCCCCCTTGTCGAGGATCTCCTTCCAGGCCGCGTTGGTGATGGGGGCGTCCTCGGCGTCGTCATCGTCGTCGCCGTCGTGGTCGCCGGAGCCGGTGGGGCTGCCGGTGGGGTTGTTGGAGCCGGTCGAGCCGGTGGCGCCGCCTGCGGTGCTGCCGGTGCTGCCGGTGCCGGTCGAGCCCTGGGCGCCGGTGGAGCCGGCGTCCGAGCCCTGGGCCTGAGAGGCCTTTGGCGAAGCGGAGCCGGCGTCGTTGACGGACAACGAGCAGGCGCCCAGCGACAGGGACAGGGCCACGGTGGCAGCGCCGGCGAGAACGATCTTGGAAAGGCGCATGGCGAGTTCCTCTCAGGAATCAGTGGATGGGTTGTACGGTGTACACATTACCGGCTTGTTATCCCGAGACTGTCGCCGAACTGTCGCAGGTTCGCGACCGCAGCGATCCCACAGGAGCCTCACCGGTGAGCGGGGAGCCGTCGGCCGCTTTCTCCACTTCACGCAGGGGCGGTCACCGCCGTCGCCGCCCGGGCCGCCGATCCCGCCGCACCCGGAGGCGACTCGGGCGGACCGTCACGGCCGGCCCCGCGCCCCACCGCCCTCAACGGCTCCGCGCATCACACCGGGACACGCACCTGGACGCCTCCGCAACAACCCTCCGGACGAGAAGGACCCGCCCGAGCAGACCGCCACCACGACCCTCACGCCCCACGCCTTCAAAACCACATCTGAACAACCTTCCGCCGCGGACCCTCCGGGGAGGGCGGCCACGGGGCGGACGACGACCACGACGGGCGTACCGACGGCCGGACGGGACCCGCAAGGACGCGCCTCGGTCTCGCCGGGTGCAAGGAGCCCTGTCAGCCGCTCGGCCGCGTGGGTCGACGTCTCGCCTCGCCCCGATCCCGACCAAACCTCGTACGTCCCGCACGTCCCATGCGTCTCGGTTGGGCTCGGTTCATCCCCTGCGGGGCTCGTCCGGGGCAGGAAATGGCGCCCTGGGAGGATCGTTCCGCCCCGCACTCGACCATGCTGCCATCAGAACCGCGCAATCACGCGGAAACTTCCGGATGCATCCGGAGTGCCGACCCGAACGATCCTCCCAGGGCGCCAGAACCGGGGACCAGCGGGGTCCGCGCGCCCGTCGACGCCGCGGACCCCGCTGATGCGAATCCCGCCGCCGGGCCCGACGCGGGGCGGGGCCGGCCGTGCGCCTACTCGTCGTCGGCCATGGCGAGCCGTTCCCGCGCGAGCCTCTCCGACGCGATGATGTCGTCGACCCACTGGACCGCCAGGCGGCGGATCTCGATCCCCATCGAGGAGGGGCTCTGGAGCGTGTCGGGAGCGCAGTGCGAGACGACGAAGTCGATCTTGGCCGTGGTCAGCCGGAGCAGCCGCAGGCGCTCGCCCTCCGGGTCGGCCGTGTAGGCGGCGGAGTCGAAGGACTCCATGATCTGGCCCTGGGCGCGGCGGAGCCGGCTGAGGAGGGTGCTCTCGTCGTCGATGAACGGGAAGCCTCCGCCCGCGGGCAGGGAGTCGATGCTCTCCTGGCCCGGTGCGACGGCCACCACGCCACCGATGACGTCGATGAGCTCCCGCGGGCGGTCGGCCCCGGTGTCGTAGTGCGCGCCGAGGAGAAAGGGCGTGGCGCGATTGCGCTCGAGGGGCTCGATAACTCGCTTCGTCCACCAGTCACCGCCGTTCGTGCGGACCCGGCTCAGGACCGTCGCGGCATTATCCAGGATGTCCCTCACTCGCTTGATGGCGGTGGTGGCGTCGCACCCGTAGGCCGTGGCGTAGAAATCGGACAGGGCGCTCAGCGGGGTGGAGGCGCACCTGGAGTCGTTGAGCTTATTGACGAGCATGGCGACGATCTCCTTCGCCTCAGGGGACAGGTCGCCGGGAACCCTATCGGCGTCGATTCTCGCGATCCCTCCGTCCCTGCTGGCGATGTGGCGGAAGAGGTCCATGGCCTTGTTGTTCACTGCGGTTCGGAAGAAACCCGCAAGGTTTCTCTTGGCCTTCTGATTCTTGCGGCCGTCCCGGTTGAGTTTGACGGTGAGGCCGATGAAATTGTCGTCGTCCGAGTTAGCGCCGAAGACGACGGTATAAGCGAAGTCCATGCACGCCTCGCAGGCCTGGGAGGTAGCCCGGGTCAGGTCGGCCGTTCGCTGCGGAGCCGACGACGTGCAGCGGAAGGGGTTGACGCCGTAACCCCCGCCATGACGCCTGAAGTCGTGGAACTGCTTGGTCGCGGAGCTCTCATAGGCGAATTCCAGAGAGGGTCGGATCTGGTTGTAGAGATCCTGGTCGCCGACGTACCGGATCAGCTCCGGAGCCCCGCGCTCCGACAGGAGTTCGGCCACGGCGCCCCGGTTGGCGTCGGATGCGATGTAGACCGTCTGCGGAATGATCTCCGGTCCGAGATCCGTGGTCCTCAGATGCGCGGGCACCGTGAACATGCGGTGGCGCTCGATCTTCTCGGCCTCGGTGAGGTGCATGGCTGCCTCCTTCGGTGGGGCCCGAGCCGGTTGCTCGGGCCTTCGAAGGGACAGCGCGGTGTTTATTCCTCAGCGGGACGACGCCGGTGCGGCGCGCTCCCCGGGCGGGCCGACGGCGATGCGCGGATCGACGGCGATCGCGCCGTCGTGCACGACCGCCCGGTAACTCCCGGCGGGCCGCCCGAGCAGCGGCGCGGCGAGGCTCTGCTCCACGGTGCGCTGAAGGCGGCGGGCGCCGTCGGGCCGGGTGAGGGCCTCGGCGAGCAGCCGCTCGCGCACCCGGGCCCCCACCTCCAGCTCGTAGCCGGCGGCGCCGACCACCTGCGACAGCTCGGCCAGGACGGAGCTGAGGACCGCGGCCATGCGGGGGCGGTCGAGACCGGCCATGAGGACGAGGGCGTCAAGGCGGTTGAACACCTCGGGCGGCAGGAGACGCCGGACCTGCGCCTCGGCGTTGTGACGGCGGTCGTGCCCGTCGCCGAATCCGGCCGCCGTGCGCGTGAGGGCCTCGGCCCCGGTGTTGGCCGTGAGGACCACATGCAGCCCGGAGGCGTCCACGGTCCGGCCCGAGTAGTCGGTGAGCGTGCCGTTGCCGAGGAGCTCGAGCAGGAGGGCGTCGCGCAGGACGGGCGAGGCCTTGTCCACCTCGTCGAGCAGGAGGACGGCGCGCGGGCTCGCCTCGATGCGGGTGGTGAGCCAGCCGCCGCGGCTGGTCGAGCCGACGTAGCCGGGGGGCGAGCCGAGCAGGGCCGAGCCGAGATGGTCGGAGGTGAGAGAGCCCATGTCCACCCGGATGAGCGGCTCGGGACCCCGGCCGACCTGCTCGGCGAGCGTGCGCGCCAGCAGCGTCTTGCCGGTCCCGGTGCCCCCGGCCAGCAGCAGGGCGGAGCGGGGCCGGTTGCGCACCAGGCGCAGCCCCGAGGCGCCCAGCGCCACCTGGGTGGCGACGGCGCGGCACGCCTCCTCCTGCCCCAGGACCGTGGAGGACAGGGCGGTGAAGAGCTGCTCGACGTCGGGCCCGGCGGTCTCGGGCCGGGCGTCGTCTTCCTGCGGGGGCAGGATGCGCGGGCGCCCCAGGATCGCCCCCCGGCACGCCCACAGGTCCAGCAGTCCCTCTCCGAAGCGCGGCTGGTCCTGCTCGCCCTTCGACGGGACGGCCGCCGCCGCGGCGGCGATCGTCGGCTCGGGGATGGTGACCTCGTGGTACTGCTCCAGCCGCCTGGCGGCCGCGCGCAGGTATTCCAGGATCTCCGCGGAGCCGGGGGAGGGGCGGGCGTCCACGGCGACGGTCCCCGGCAGCAGGAGGGAGGCGCCGCCCAGGTCCTCCAGCTCCTCCCAGCCCCGTCCGGTGAGGACGATGAGCGCCGGGACGCCGAGATCGCGGGCCGCCGCCCGCGCCGCGCGGGGCAGACCCGATTCGACGGGGTCGTCGTCCATGACGACCAGGACGTGGCGCGGGGCGGCGGCGCGTTGAGCAGCGGCGCGCCCGTTGCCGACGGTGCGTTGATCGGCGGCGGCGTCCGGGGCGCCGACGGCGGTGCGCCCGCTGCCGTCGGCGCGCGGGCCGATGTCGGCGCGGGTGCGCAGGTCGGCCAGGCTCCGGCACCGGTGCAGGACGCAGGCCGGTCCGGGGTGCGCGGCGGTGCTCTCCAGGGCGTCGTCGAGCCGGTCAACGAGGTCGGTGGGCGCGAGGTGATCGGGGGCGATGAGAATGATGTCCTGCGGGTCGCGGGCGATGAGGCGGGAGAGCACGTCCAGTGGCCAGCCGTCGAGGCCGGGATGTCGCGACTCGTTCTCGACGGGCGGCAGCGGCCCGCCCGCGGGGGGCGCGACCGGCGCGGGGGGCTCCCGCACGGGCCGCCGGGCGCGGGGCTCCAGCGCGAGGTACGACGGCGGAGCGAGGGGGGACGCCTCCTGCACGGAGGACGCCTCCTGCGCGAGGCGCGGCCTCCCCCGCCTCTGCGCGGGGCGGGGCTGCTGGGCGCGGCGCGGCGACACGGCGAGCGGGGCGCGGGCACGGGTATGGGTGCGGACATTGAAGTGCGGTCGATTGCTCACGTCGCGTATGACGGACACGACGTCCCCGTGTCCGTCATGCACGACGAGGGCCCGCGCCGCGGGCCCGCCCCGCCGGGTGAGCGGCGGCCGCCGAGTTCGGGGCCCGCACCGCGGACCCGCCCGGACGGGGCCGGTTCGAGTCGTCAAGGGGGTGCACCCGGCCCATGCGATGCCATACCATGGAGCGCGGATCGGAGAGCGAGCGCCCGGGAAGGTTGAGTATGAGTCAAGAATCGACTCCTGAGCGAGAGCACTCGCATCAGGGCGGTGTGTCTGCGAGGAAGAACAGGCTCGATGAGGTGCTGCGTGCCGCGTGGAGTCCGTTGCTCGAACGCGCCGAGGACGATGTACGGATGTGGACCAAAGGTGAGGCTAAACGAGGACGTCCTGTCGTCTATGCCAGAGCTGGACTGCCCGTGCAGGAGGTCTGGACGGCCTTTCTTAGCGGCATCCTCGATTTTGGCGGGCTGGCGCGCAAGGCGCGACAGGCTGAGCTACATACGGTCACCGACGAACAGGTGACACGTATTCGAGAAGCCATTGACTCGCAGCAGGACTCCATACTTAGTTGTCTGGGCTGGACGACGGCACTTATTTCCCTCTATCAAAATCAGAAAAATGTCGACCTGCGAGAGAAATACGTTTTCCGAGACAACAATGGAAAAATCTCTGCCCAAGAATTGCGCAGGAGGCTTCTGCCTCAGACGTGGAGTGCCCTGAGAGACGGGCGCCTTGAGCCGTGGGCCGGTGCTCCCGGTGACCCCGAACTGTATGATTGCCTCATCGACATTCTTGAGTGCGCGGTGGACAAGACAACCACTGGAGACGTCGTTGAACTGGTGAGGAACCCAGAGGTGCATCGCACTCTCGATGCCGTCTTGGATGAGTGGCAGGCTCCTCCCAACCGCGCAAACAGCACAGATGTGAGCGCGGACCCTGCCGATTCGCCGGTGATGAGGGCCTTCTGGGATGTGGCGGTGCGAGAGCGTCTCGTAGGAGACGAGATATTGGAGGATGCCTGGGATACGGCTCGGCGACTGGTCGAGGACGAGCCTGATCGAATCTCGCACGTTTACGAGGCGCAGATGGAGACCAGCCTCGCGCATCTAGCACAGCATATGCTCGTCGACGACGTCGATACTTCATCTCTGAGACGCCGCGTCCCCTTCGGGAGTCTTGAAAACCCTGGACGACGGCGCAGTGCCCCAGATGCCTGGGACAGGACGGGGCTGGCCATCCTCGAACTCGATTTCATGGAGCGAGTCCGGCGCTGCATGCGGGGAACAGTGCTCGCTGCGAAGTTGCCCGGAGCGCTGATGGACGAGGCGCGCCGGTGCTGCCACTGGTCGGGCTTGGGTGAACGTACCGATCGGGCCGTGCTCCTGGAGGGAATGGTGGTATCGGCTCTTCTTCCCGGTGCGATCGAGAACCGCAACGATATCGCGGCGCGCCGCACGGGTGAGAGGGCTCCCACTCTACGTGGTGGGCTAGTCAGTATCCTGTCCTTCCACTGCTGGAAGCATCTGCGTACCATGAGGCAGGCCTTGGAGCCCTCCAGCGCCATTATTGCCGACGATGATGAGGACTTTGAAGAACCGTGGCCCTCCAGTACCGTGACCGTAGGTGCGACCCGGGCTCAGGATCTATCGCAGCGAATCCCACAGCGTTTCTCACGCGTCGTGTGGAGCAGACTCCACTACTGGGAATTCATCGGGTGCTCACGATCTTGGACATGGCGCGGGCTCGTCAGAAATTTCCGCTGGATACTCAAGGATGTTAATACGTGGATCGAGAACGAACGCAGGAAGGCCTGTGACGTCGCTGAGCGTGGGGGGCGAGAACAATGAACGGTTCATCGCCGATGCCGGTCGAGACCGGTGCCGAACTGGATGAGGTGGTCGTACGGGTCGACGAGTACGGCGTGCTCATCTGTCCGGATGGGCGCGAACCGGTCGAGAGCCTGACCTGTCCGACGCTGCCGGTGGACGGAGGTACCGTCTTCTGCGATCTGGGCATGGGTTCGGATACGGGCACTGCTCGCGGACATCGCATCTATATCGGGGCGACGATCATGGACGACGTCCCGCCTGCCTGGGTGAAGGCGCTCTACGGCCCCGCCGTGGCCTCGGCCGTGGGGCGGATACTGTCCCCCCGGACCTCGGCTGCCGCGACGTCCCAGACAGTTGCGACCACTTGGCGCCGACGTCCCACCGCAACCGCGCGGGCTCTTCACCGCCTGATGCTGGGAACCTGGATGCGCCGATACTGGCCTTCCCCGGACGACGGCCGTCCGTGGACGATCCCCGATCGCGTACTCATCGACCTTGAGACGGCGGCACTTGCGGCGTCATACGAACTCAAACCCTGCTTGACCGACAATGCCCTGGCCAGGCACCTCCTGCGGCGCTCTCGGAAATCCCTGTGCGATATCTGTCGGGTCGTGAGCACCACTCGAGGGGTTGACCACCGTTTGGCCGCACGACTCGAGGGTGTGCTTCGTACAGATCTTGCCCTGGTCTGCGAAGAGGCCGAGGACCATGGGGAGGAGGAACGAGTCACGGAGTTGAAGGCTCTGGCCGACGATCTCGATGGCGGCATCGCTGCCACGTCTGGGGGGTCCGGGATGCCCACGCGGAGTAGGGCGTCCGACCACGGGGAAGATCGGCCTAAATCGTTCGATGAGAGAACGGTCGACGCGGGGGTGACATTGTGGCGGGATACCATTGACTGGGGCAACAATGCCAGGGGATTCTTCGACACTCGCAGTGGCGCTGTGCACTATGATGTGCGCGAGCACGACGGGATGCGCGTGCTCCGGATCGAGGCGCCCCTGGCCCCCGGCTGGTCCTCGCGGCGCCGCGGACCCCGATGCACCGCCAGAGTCTGCCTTGCGGGGGAGGAAGAACCGCAACGGGTCCTGCTCGAGTATAACGACGGGTGCATGACTGGTGAGATCGCCTTCGACGAGGAGGGTTCGCAGATCGAATGCGTTGACGTCGTGAGCGTGCGCCGGCCGCGGTCGCCGCGCACAGGAGCGCGGCGCGAGCAGATGCGCGCTGAGCAGGAGCGGGCAACGCGGTGGGCCTGGCAGCGCGTGCTCAATAGCGATGTCTCGGATGCGTTCCCCGCCTCCCTGGTGCCAGAAGTTTTCGATGCCGACTCGCCATGGCTCGGCGAGGTGACCGGGGCGGGCGGTCTCATGGAGCTAGGCGGTTCGGGTCCGCCCAACAAGGATGTCATGGTCTCTGGGGCTGCTGATGTCAAGACCGCTGCGCTATCCGGCCTCCCCATTCTACGGATCCAGTTAGACCGTTTCGTCCTCGCCGCTGCCGACCAAACCATGTCCCAAGTCGAGGAGCGCTCCCGTGTTGAAGGTCTCGAACTGCGCGTCGCCAGCATCACCGCTTCACGTGTCGTCGTTACTGTGACGGCCGAAGCCACGATTGCCAAACCACTGGACGTCGTCGTGTTCAATAGTGAGACGGACGCCGGTCCGGTGGCGACGCTCGTACTCGTTCTCGCACCCGACACCGAGCGGACCCTGTCCGGCAGTGCAGTTATTTCGACCCGCGTCCGGCAGGTCAGCGGTTTCCTTGAGATGCCCAAACCTCTGAAGGATCTCGACGAGTCCCTGGCCTCTGTCGTCTCCGCCAGCGTGCGAGCGGTGTCAGCTCAGAAGAGCCAGCAAGCATGGATTGATGCCGCTCGTAGCCTGCCTCAGGGACACCGACTGCGCGATGCCATCAAAGAAGGGTTCTCCTCCTGATGAGAACGCGACTTATGGCTGCGTTGGAGGCGCTCCTGACGTGCTTCCTGCTCATCTCCTGCACGGGCGCGCCGGGTGGAAACGGTGCGAGTCCGATCCCCACCGCAGTGGCGGTTGACCTCAGTAGGCTGCCGGACGCTCCGGTTCCCTCGCTGTGCGAGCATCCCGCTGGCAATCTGGTGAACGGCAGCCTTCCAGGACTGGGTGATAATGAGGGACAAGTGTTTCTGCGGCTAGATGTTCTGGAAACGGTAAAGAATGGGACGGCCTCGGACGCTCTGGCCATCGGTACGGATCCCTCCGCCGCCGTCGCCGCCGTGGTGTCCTGCGATCAGGGCGGTGTGAACTGGCCCGACACAGTCGTGGTATGGAACGACGCTCTCGACCTCGTGGCCTGGGTCGATCTGCGCAGGACTGAGGGGAGTCGCGGTTACATCCATGCGATCGAACTGAGTGGCACCGAGTTGCGGATCAAGTGGACCTACGCGGGCGCCGAAGACCCCGCGTGCTGCGGCACCTACTCCGCCCAGGGTCGGGCTGAGGTTTCCAGAGGTGGCGAACTGGATGTGGAGTCTATCATTGTGTCACGCGGCGAGGACCTCGTACGCTCCGCGCTCGCAGTTTCCAGTAACCGGGGCAGCTCCAAAATGAGCGCCTCCGCGCCGCCCGACAAGGTTTCCGAGCAGGCGCAGCGGGCCGTGAATAGGGTTGTCGATCTGGGAGTCTCCTTTGACTCCGACGCCTTGGAGTGCCGCGGGGGTGCGCTTAACGGCGGCACCTATAAGGAGCGTGAACTTCCCATACAGAGATCCCCGGTTGCCTGCTGGGTGCCGCTGGACAACGGCGAACTCATGCTCTTCGGCCTTTACTACGAGGCCTGGAATGAATATCGGATCGTATCAGCCTATGTCATCTGAGGTGGAATGATGTCTGAGGACCAGGAAAGCAAACTCATTACATTGATCCGCACAAAGGATCAACCATGGCTTAATGATATTGCTAAATGTGTCATCGACCAGAATATTGAACGTCTCGACAAACTCGTCTCGCCCAAAAATGCTGATTTCACAGCACTGACTGCGGGGCTCGACGACGATGACGGGGTCGAGGATGAATTCACTAAGTTGTGTGCCAGGCCTTGTCCGGGGCGCGCCGCGCGCGGTGTCGTGGCGCTCGCCCGATCGGTGCTCGAGCCCCGCGAACGCAAACATCTGCTTATTAAGGCACTGAATATTTTCGAGGACAATGGAATCGCCTGCGCGCCGGATCCGGTCCCCGGGTCGCTACCAGGGAAGGGTCACTCCTCGCACAAAAGGGATCTTGCTGATCTGGTTCTGAATGTCCTGCACGGCATTGATTCCCCCGCTACTGGTTTCGCGGATCTGCTCGTCAAATTTCTCATGGGAGACTTCCCCGAACGAAGCGGCAGACCCGTGCAGCTGCCGGTTCTGCTGGAGGTTAGGAACGCCTCGGATCAGAATGATTTGAACCGAACTGGTTTGGAAACTGGACTCGGGGCTCTGCTCCGGCTGGAGCGTCTGCGCGAGGGCCCGCCGGGTCTTTACGCAGATCCTCGCACTATGACCTTCACCCAATGCGATCAGAATTTTAAGAGCGCTCTGGAGGAGGCCTGGAGAATCAGCGGCCTGGCCGGAACGGGCGCCTGCGTGGTGTGGGCGCTGTTCGACGGCGACGATATCCTCGACAGGGTGGGAGGCAGTTCGATGGGGGCCGCCTTCGCCGTCGGGCTTGACGACTTGGCGCCGCGCACCCGGATAAGGCGGATGCTTCGACTCAAGAAACTCGATCCGACGTGCGCAGTGACTGGCCAGTTGAGTGGTCGGAAAATCCTGCCGGTGAAAGGATATGAGGGTAAGTTTCGGGCCGCGGCGAGGAATCGTTGGCGGGTTGTCGTTCCCAAAGAATCGAAAACCGAGATAAATAATGATCTGAATTTCATTAAGATTCTCCCTGCATCAAGTGTGGACTACGCCGAAAATGTTTCGCAAGCCATCAAATATTCTCGTAGAATAGTAGATAAAAAACTGATTTCCGGTGTTTTGGTAATCGTTCTCGTGCTCGCTGGCTTCGTGGGCGTCGGGGCGATGGTGAACGCGGTCCGGCAGCGCCAGATATACGAACAGGAGTTGCGCACCAAGTCTGCCGAGCTGGCGAATTTCGCCCGGGACGAGCGCCAGTCCAGCCCGAGGCTCGCCGCACTCGCAGCCCTGGCAGGTTACCGGATGGACCCGTCCGTGAACTCAGCCCGCGCCCTGCGCATGGTATCGGAGGAGTACCCCGCCGTCGTCGGAACCATGGACGCCCATGACTCCCGGGTGACGGAGGTGACGCATGTAGGCAATTTCATTATAAGTGGCGATTCCGGTGGGACTGTGTCTCTATGGACAGATAAGATGAAATTGAGTAGTTCCCTCGAGCTCGGTGCAGAGGTTCTCAGTCTTGACGGTTCGGTGGATGGAACACTGGCGGTCGCAACCGTAAATAATTATATCGTCTTCCTCGGTGTTTCCGACGAGGGGGAGTTGACCGAACGCGTGCGCGAACGTAGGGAGAATTTTACGGCACTCTCCAGACTCTCGGGAATTGTGTCGATCACTATTGCTCCCAATGGCAGCGAGGTTCGCTTCCTCGACGAGAATGGACTCGTGGCCCGCTGCGACCCCTATGGGAATCTGCTGGACTACGCGGACATCAAGTCTATTCTTGGCAAGAATGAGAGTGGGAAGTCGATTCGGATTACGGCAAGTTCGCTATTCATGGGCGGATATCTTCCCGACGATACGTGCGGAGGAGATTGTATTCTTTTGGGAACTGACGAGGGTGGGGTGTATTTATATGATTTCGACTCTGGTTCAACGAGATTCCTTTTCGATATGATTACGAGGCCGCAGGGGGAAGAGATTCGAGCACTGGCGTGCGACGACTCGGTCATCGCTATTGGAACAGTGCATGGTGTGCGGGTATGGGATCAGACTACCGGCGAGATGACCGACTTGCCGCTGCCCAGTGAGAACTCCGTAGTTCACGACGTGATCATGAGTTGGAGCGGACAGATCGTCGTATTGGTAGGAGGTGTGAGTTCCGCGACGACTGCGCTCTACTTCGCGACTGACCAAAGGGTCGCGGCGACACAGACGATTTCAAGTACTGCGGTCGGTGCCGCGAGTAACTTCGAGGGTATCGTAGTTGGCACGAGCGATGGCAGGCTCGTGATCCTCAGTGGTGAAGAAGAGGACCGGAATGTCATGGTACAGACTGTTGCTACGACCGCAATGGCCGTTACTGCCGAGGGTGAAATTGTGCAAACCTTCGGCTCCCCTATGGATATTCAGGGAGTTAGAATTATTGGACTGGATGATACCAAAAAAGAAGGATATACTGTAGTGCAGGAACTCAAGGGTCCGGATGCTTGGGTTACGGCGTCGGAGGGTTGGTATGTTAACAGTATGGATGTGCGTGGCGATCTTATCGCTGTCAGCGGTCTGACGCCGAGGCAAGACTCTGGCTCTATAGTTGTGTGGGACAGGCGAGTTGGCGAGGTGGTTGCAACCTTCACCCTCGGGACCAAGGCAGGATCGGAAAATCCCCCGATCGTGACGCAAGTTAAGTTCCTCGGAGAGGGCGGATTAATTGCGGGTTATGATTTCTCTAGCGGAGATCTTTTCATATTCGCTCTGAAAGGCCAGAATCCGGATGATCAGAACGGTCTCATCGCGCGACGTCACCTGGGAGGAGGACTGGGTGGAATGGCGTACTGCGAGGCGAACGGCATGTTGTACGCCTTGACCTGGCCGGAGGGCGAAGACTTAGGAGTGAATCACGAAGTTCTGGCGATCGATGCGGCCTCGGGATTGACCCGGTGGACATTGCCGGTAGGTGGTGCTGCGCGGATAGCAGTTAACCCGCTCACAGGCGATATCGCCGTGCCCGATGGTGCCACTCTGACCATTTACTCGGGGGAAGATCACACCATTCTCCGTCAGGGCGAGTTGCCAGCCCCCGCACAGAGAGTCGCGTGGAGTCCGGATGGAAGTATGCTCGCGGCGGCCGAGGCGGGTGGTGGTCTCGACATCGTCGATGCCGGGACTCTGGCCCAAACTGTGCCGACGATATGGGTCGGCGAGGGTTTAGATTTTTCCGACTTCATGTGGAGACCAGATTCGCGAACCCTGATCGTCGGCACAATTTCGGAAGATTACAAGGGAACTCGCCAGGGAGGCGACACGTATGTCGTCCGCGCCGATGCTACAAACTGGACTAACCGAATGTGCGCGATTGCAGGGTCAAGTCTGAGCGAGGCAGAATGGGAGGAGTATGTGGGGGATGTGCTCCCTTACGAGGAACTGTGCCCCGCATGATTCGATCTCTGTCCCTCAGTTGTAGAGTCCGCTGAATCCGACGACTGTCCATGAGCCGTCCACTTTCGAGAGGAAAAATCGGGCGTTCGGGGTTTTCCCGTCCGAGGTGAAAATACAAGTGTAGTCGACTCGCGGGATGTCCTCCAGTTCGTATGGCGGTTTGCCGCGAATGCACTCCCCGGGGGCTGGTGTTTTAGGGAGATCATGGGAGTCCTCGTAGAAACCGGTTCTACGGCCAGCGATGATGTCCCAGTGCGAGGCGATTACAACGGCCTGAGTACCGTTGATGTCCCGGGGGCGGACCACAAGGCTGTATACCTCCGGAGTCGAGTGGGCGCGGAAGGTGAGCGTGTCATTGTCGACAATCGCGGTTCCGATGATCGACCATGCTTCGTCTATAGTCGCTCTCGGTGGAATAGCAATAGGTGTTCGCATTACGCTGGATGGAGCTGCAGCGGAGGTGGACGCAGCGGTTGCAGCTGTGCTTCCATCTGAGGGCGCGCACGCTTTCAGAGAGATTGCCAGGGCCAGGGCGAGCGAAAGTGTTATAGCAAGTGGTGGGATGGCTGCTGGTATAAGTGTTGGAGAGAGGAACGAAAGGAAGGAATGAGACGCCCGCAGGAAGGAACAAAAAAACTGCCTTGGACGGGGATCGGCGTGCTTGGGTGTATTCACATCTCCTAGTATGAACCAGAGACGGGTGAGGATGGAACACTCAACTACTCGTGCTGCGCATGGCCGATGTGAGAAAAATCGCGTCCGTTGCATCCGCGTCAATGCTAGGCCGTGTGCGCCAATGATGACACGAATCGATTGTCTCAATTGTTATATTTGTGATATATCTCACATCGAGGTGTGATGGGCACCCAGGTGGCTGATGTAGTGGTATTAAGCCTTCTGGTAGTGGCGCACGGATGTCTGAGCCGATGAGCGTGCTCAACGACATCCTTCGCGTTCCTCGCATCGCTCGCTCAGCACCCCGCGTCCGTCAGACACGGTGGACCCCTCCGCCGACTCGAGGAGACGAGCATGACCGTCGACGCGCGCACCCACGCCTCATCCCGCTGCTACCGGCTCGACCGTCTCGTGCGCGCCGACGAGCCCGCCACCGTGTGCGCCGCGGTCTCCGGCCGCCTCCTCGGCGTCGTCGCCACGCTCGAGCCCGACGCCCGCCTCACCCTCACCATGAGCGCTCGGCGCCTGGGCGCCGTCACCATCCTGCTGCACGCCTCCGGCGTCGGCCCCGGGTTCGGCGACGACCTGGCCTGGTGCGGCCGGGGGGTCCACGTGTGGGCCGAGGAGCCCGACCCCCCGCAGATCCCGCGCCCCGCCGGCCTCCACGAGATCGTCGCGGCGACCGAGGAGCGCGAGCGCTGGCCCGTGCGCGCCGACGCCGCGCCCGGCCCGGCCCCCGACCCGTGCGCCTCCGGCGGCCTGGCCACGCTGGACCCGCCCCCGACGGCGCCGCGCGGCATGTGGCCCGTCTACCTGCCCGGGTCGGGCATGATGCTGCTGGAGGCCCTGCGCGACACCGGCGGGGTCGTGCGCCTCCACCTCGCGCCCGCCGGCCCGGTGGAGGCCCGGATGCTGGAGGACGTCGTCTCTCGCGCCGAGGGCTGGTCGGACGTCGCGGCGCTCGAGCGCATCGGCACCCCCGTGCGGATGCGGGCCCTGGTCGGCGGCGCGCCCGGGGACCGGCACCTGCCCGGGCGGCTGGCCGTCGCCCTCCACGCCGCCGCCAACGGCCTGCTCATCCGCCCCGCCGCCCAGGACCCCGAGCGCCTGTGGGAGGGCGACGTCGACCTGCTGCGCGGCCGGGCCGTGCCCGAGACCATGGCCGCGGCCCTGACCCGCCTGCCGATCGCGGGCCCGAAGACCGTGGTCATGGGGGTGCGCTGCGTCCAGCCCGTGCTCTCCGACGTGCCGCTCGCCGACGAGACCCCCGAGGCCGACGACGAGGCCCCCGCGAGGGGCCTGCGCCTGGGCACCGCGATCACGGCGGAGGGTGGGCGCTCCCCGGTCCGCGTCGCCCCGGGGCTGCTGACCCGCCACGTGCACGTCGTGGGCGCCACGGGCACCGGCAAGTCGACGCTCCTGCGCGCGGTGGGCCACGGCGTCCTGAGCGCGGCGGCCGCGGGCGCAGGCGGCGGCATGATGGTGCTCGACCCGCACGGCAGCACCGTCGACGCCATGATCGCCGAGGCCCCCGAGGAGGTCCTGGGGCGCATCACCCTGGTCCGCCTGGACGACACCGACCACCCCGTCCGCCTCAACCCCTTCCGCAGGCGGGACGCGGAGAAGGTCCTCGAGGACGTCATGAGCATGCTCTACGAGATCTTCGACCCCCGCCACGAGGGGATCATCGGCCCGCGCTTCGAACGGATCTTCAGGCAGATCATGGCCGCCCAGCGGGCCCTGCTGGGCGATGACGCGACTCTGACCCTGGTGCCCGCCATGCTCGCGGACCGTGACTCCCTGCAGGGCCTGACCCGCGCCTTGGCCAAGACGGACCCGGTCCTCGCGCGCGAGATCCGCACCGAGCTCGCCGACAACAGGAGCAACGACTTCTCCGACATCCTGGCCTGGGTCTCATGCAAATTCGACCGCCTCGTGCGCTCGAGGGTCATGCGCGAGGTGTTCGGCAGCGGGCGGGAGACGCTCGACGTGGCCGGGATCATCGACACCGGCGGGATCCTGCTGGTCGACCTGGCCACCCCGGCCGTGGGGGAGGACACCTCCCGCTTCGTGGCGATGACCCTGCTCATGGAGGCGGAGATGGCGCTGACCTCCCGACGGCGCACCGGGCGGGGCGACCGCGGCCGGCACCCCGGGCGGGGCCCCGCCGGGCGCCCGGAGTCCGAGTGCGACCCCTTCCTCGTCGTCGTCGACGAGGTCCAGCGGGTCCAGTGCGACGCGCTGTCGCGCCTGCTCGCCGAGGGGCGCAAGTTCGGCGCCGGCGTCGTCCTGGCGCACCAGCACCTGGGCCAGCTCTCCCCCTCGATGCTCGGCGCCCTGGAGGCCAACGCCGCCACGCTGCTCGCCTTCCGCTCATCGGGCGTGGACGCGGCGCGCGCGCACGACCGCCTGGGCACGTGGACGGGCGGCCCGCTCACGCGCCTGCCCTCCCTGCGCGCCGCCACGACGCTGGCCTCGCCGCACGGGCAGACGCAGGCCTTCACCCTGCAGGTGGATCACAACGAGCGGGTCGCCGCCCGCATCGACGACGACGAGGCCTGCGACCGGATCGACGCCGTCGAGGCGGCCCGGGTGCGCTGGAACGGTTTCGGCCGGGCCCGCCCGTTGAACGCCGAGGACCTGGAGAAGGCCCGGAAGCGGCTCCTCCAGCGAGCCTCCGACGGCCCGGAGGAGGACGAGGAGGGCTCGGGGTCCTCGTCCTCGGGAACCTCCTTCCTGGACGAGTGGCTCGCCAATCGTCGGACGTCCGGCGCGGACGGGAGCGCGAGCACGGCCTCGTAGGACGACGGGCGGACCGGCCGGTCCGGGCTGGCGGCGCCGGCCGATCCGGACCGCGGCCGTACGCGGCGCCCCGTACGGCCGCGGCCCCGGCGGCCGTGTACGAAGATGGGCGCAGTGAGCCCGGCCGGGCGCCGGGAGTAGACCGGCGGGACCAGCAGAACCGAGCAGTGAAAGGACTTGTCATGGACAGCGAAGACCTCGGCCACAGGATTGAGGCGCTGGCCCAGCAGGCCGTCGCCCTCGTCAATACCGGCCAGAACGTGCAGGCGCTCGATTTCCTCCGTCAGGCCCTGGGGCTCGCCGAGACCATCGGCTCCTGGTCGGTGCGCAAGCAGGTGGAGGGCGCTCTGCGCTGGCGCCTGGCCAGTGCGCTCCAGGCCCTGGGCCGTGACGACGAGGCCGAGTCCGAACTGCGCCGGGCGCTGGATATCTTCTCCCACGTGTGGGACACCAACCACGAGAGAATCCATGTGCTCACCAGCCTCGCCAATCTGCTCACCCAGCAGGCGCGCCTGGACGAGGCGGAGGAGGTTCTGCGCGAATGCCATGAGACCATGCCGGTTCCCGAGGATCACATCCTGTACATGACCTATCTCGATGAGCTCGCCCTGTGGCTCAACGCCACCGGCCGCCATGCCGAGGCGGTCAACTTCCTGCGCCGCACGACGGCGTACTATCGGCGGGTTAAAGGACTCGAGGTGGACTTGTGCTCCTCTCTGGAACTGATGGCACTGGCGGAATCCGCCAGCGGCGATATCAACGACGCCGTGAGTCATGCCCGTGAGGTCGTGAAGATCCGTGAGAGGACTGGGGCTTCGGCCGTCTACGTGGGCACGGCGAGGGCGACCCTGGCCAACGTCCTCCTGTCCGCGGGCAGGGTGCAGGAGTTCGGCGAGGAGGTCGAAAAAGCTGAGGAACTGCTGGTGAATAACCCAGAGCAGGGGGTCGGTCAGGCCAAACTCCTTCTCCTCGACTCCTACCGGCAGGCGATGGTGGGCCACAATGCCCAAGTGCTCCGCTCCGGCAAGAAGGCCCTCGAAGCGGCCCGCGGCGCCATTCGGCGCGAACCCGTATTGGAAGCGCAGTGCCTTATCAGTATTGGAAACAGTCTCGCGTTCCAGGATGATCTCTGGAGCGCCATTCCCTTCTTCACGGAGGCCAAGACCATTCTCATAGACTCCGGTGCGCCGCCCATGAGCATTGTCATCTGCCTGGTGAGTGTGGCCAGAGCCTACTCGAGAGCAGGGCTCTTCCCCCGGGCGATGACAGCTCTCGACGAGGCCCGTGGCTTCTTGAGCCCGAATGCCCGTCAGCGCGAGAGGGTGCACTTCGACTCCGCCCAGGCGCAGACCTTCCTGCGCTGGGCGCTCGACGTCGGCGACCCGGAGCAGACCGCATCCCTGTGCCGGCTCGCCCTGGCGGTCGCCGTGCCCGCGATCATCCGGGCCGACGAGCAGCGCTTCCAGTTCGAGTCCGAGAGCGAGCGCTCCGCCTGGATCGGGGACTGGGAGCGCGGCGCCCTCATCGACACCGCCTTCCGCGCCGCCCGCGAGATCGGCGACGCCGCCGTCATCTCCGATCTCATCGCCACCCTGAGGACGGTGGGAACGCTGGACTCGGCGGCGGGCGGGGGAACGGACGGGGATGCGGGCCGCGCGTCGGAGGTATTCAGCATGATCGCCCAGGCTTCCGCCATCGGTGCGCCCGGCGCGGACGGCGTCGCCCAGGACCCGGAGGAGTCCGGGACCCGGGAGCCCGAGGAGCCCGAGGAGCCCGAAACTCGGGACCCGGGCCTGACGGCGGCCCCGATGCTCGGGTCCCAGAGCGCCACGGGGACCGTCGGGGTCCCGCGCCGCCCGGGCCCCCGCCTGGTCCTCCCCTTCCGCCGGGTGGGGCTGGACGGATACCGGGAATCGTCGGGGTCCCGCGCCGCCGCGCGGGTGATGTACCGGTGACCGGGAGGAGCACGCGGGGCGATCGACGCCGCGCGTGAGCAGGTCCGAGAGAGGTCCGCCAAGGAGATCATGCGCCGTCTTCACGGCGGGGACCGGGCGGTGGACGTCTCCTGTTCAGCGGCCGGACGGCCGCCGCAGCCCGCCTCGCCCCGGAGCTGTGGAGGACCGTCGACGCCGCCGTGTGCGGGCCCTACGGCCGGACCTGCCCGGCTCCCGCCCACTGAGGGCCAGCGCCAACCAGGTCCTGGAGGTCCTCACCCTCTGGACGGGGCCCGCTTCGCCCGCGCGCAGCGGCCCGGCGACAGGGCGATGCAGATCCACGTCGAGAATGGCACTATGACGCTCATAGGCCTGCCCTCCCCGGGCGACCTGCCGCGTTTGGAAGCGGCCCTGCGCCGACGCGGAATCACGATGGAAGGACGATCATGGCAGACCAGGTGACCTGTCCGCTGTGCGGTCTGCACCCCGTCTCGGACGACTACTGCCCCACGCTGCTCACCGAGATCCCGCCGAGCCTCTTCTCCGCCGATTCCGAGGAATCCTCCCCCGAGGAGCCCCCGCACGACGACTCCGCGCGCCGGGCCGACGACACCCGGATCCAGGGGATCCCCGCCCGGGGCCCGGCGGCGCCGGCCGGGCCCGCCCCCGCGCGGGAGCCCGTCGAACAAACGCCCGCCGAACGGGCCGTCTGCTTCGTCTGCGGCTGCCCGGGGAGCCCGGGGGAGGAGTGCATGCAGTGCGGGCAGACCCTTCCCTCGCCCGCCGCCGGCGCGAGCACCGCCCTGGTGCTCCCCTCCGGGGATCGGGTGAGCATCCCCCGCGGGCGCGAGCTCGTCGTCGGGCGCCTCAGCGATACGCCCGGGATCCGGCGGGCGCTGCACGACTACGACGCCGTGTCCCGCCGCCACTGCCTCATCACCGTCACGCCCGACGGCGCCCGGGTCCGCGTCCGGGACCCGGGCTCGGCCAACGGCACCTGGCTCGGGGACGACCCCGCGCAGATCCGCCCCGGGGAGACGCGAACGGCGGCACTGCCGGTGCGCCTGCGCCTGGGGCTGCACCTCTCGATCACCATCGGCGCATAAGGAGCAGGATGATGACCCAAGCTGATTCACCCCCCGGAACAACGACGGCGCGCGCCGTCACGGCCACGATCTGCGGCCAGACCGAG
>ERZ773022.1075-NODE-1075-length-19525-cov-6.242578_pt1 | contig 19525 bp, 18 predicted proteins | sample MGYA00580839_ERZ773022 | MGnify/ENA primary metagenome ERZ773022 (study PRJEB29015, sample SAMEA2738020) | human oral metagenome | biome: human oral; feature: human-associated habitat; material: dental | place: China | collected 2044 ... | reverse complement strand
TCATCGACGACGCCGGTGGGGCGATCTTCTCGACCCTGGAGTACCCCGCCGTCACCGAGCCCCAGGTCTTCGACAGGTACTTCACCACCCCCCAGAGCGCCGACGTCGCGGGGCTCGCCCGGGCCCTGGGCGCGCGGGTCCACCGGCCGCGCACCATGAGTGAATTGCGCCATGTGCTGGCCGGGCCGGTGCGGGGGCTCAGCGTCGTGCACGTGTGTGCAGATGGTTGCGGCTGAGCGGCACCAACCGTTGAGATGGCTCCTGTAACCGTTGTGCTCGCCCGGGGTGCGCTGCCCCGGCTGGAGCGGATGGGGAGTGCAACCACTGGTGTAGGCGCCGGGCTTCGCGCACTATAGACTCGTATTTCACAGGAAAGTCTCAGATGAAGGTCGGTTGTGGCCCAGACCGGCCGTGTTGGGTGAGAGCCGTTTGAAGAAGGGGCCACGGCCCAGGGAGGACCTATATGAGCACATACGACGAGCAGTCCGGCGCCACGCCCCCGCGGGCGGGCGGCGGTCCGCAGGCTCAGCCCGGTGCGGAGGCGGCGCAGACCGCGCGCTTCTCCAGGCCCGGTGCTGCGGGCGCCGCAGGGGCGACGCAGTGGGGCGCGGGTGACTCGTCCTCTGCCGACTGGGCCGGCTCATCCGACTCCCGGTTCGCCCCGCCGTCGACCGGCTCATCCGACTCCCGGTTCGCCCCGCCGTCAACCGGCTCATCCGACTCGCGGTACGCCCCGCCGTCAACCGGCTCATCCGACTCGCGGTACGCCCCGCCGACGACCGGCTCGTCGTACGGCGCGGGTGGGACCGGCTCCCCCTACACCTCCGCCCCTGAGGTTCCGGCGGGCTACAGCTTCGCGCGGTCCTCCTCGGCCCCGGGCTCTGGCTCTGCGCTGCCCGGGGACACCCCGGGCGGGCTCGGCGCCGAGGGCCGGCTCTCGTACGGGTCCGTGCCGTCGACGACGGCGCCTGCGGACGAAGGCGGCGGCAGGCGCCGCGGTCCGGGCTGGGGCGGTGTGGTCGCCACCTCCGTGGTGGTGGCGCTGCTCGCCTGCGGCGGCACGGCCGCGAGTCTTCACTACCTCGACAAGGGCGCCTCCACGGCCTCCCCGTCCGCGGCCTCGACGGCCATCGCCACCGGTTCCACCACGCAGACCGTCTCCTCCACGGGCACCGCCCCCGACTGGGAGGCCGTCACGACCGCGGTCTCCAACGCCGTGGTGTCCATCACCGTGCAGCAGGGGCAGAACACGGCGGCCGGCTCGGGAGTCATCTACGACTCCTCCGGCCACATCGTGACCAACAATCACGTCGTCGCCGGGGCCAGCCGGATTCAGGTCACCCTGGCCGACGGGCGCATCTACGACGCGAAGCTGACCGGTACCGACCCAGCCACCGACCTGGCGGTCGTCGCGCTGGAGAACTCGCCCGCGGACCTGACGGTGGCGCAGATCGGGGACTCCAACAACCTCGTCACGGGGCAGGACGTCATGGCCATCGGAAACCCGCTGGGCCTGTCCTCCACCGCCACCACGGGCATCGTCTCGGCCCTCAACCGCCCCGTCGTCACCACGCAGCAGGAGAGCGGCTCGTCCGATGACGACTCGTCCGGCAACAGGCGCGGCGGCCAGGGCGGGCGGCTGTCCCAGGACGACAAGAGCTCCTCCCAGGTGGTGACCAACGCCGTCCAGATCGACGCCGCGATCAATCCCGGCAACTCGGGCGGCCCGCTCTTCGACGAGACGGGCATGGTCATCGGCATCACCAGCTCGATCGCCTCGACGGGCACGACCTCCTCCGACCAGCCCTCCGGCTCGATTGGCATCGGCTTCGCGATCCCGTCGAACCTGGTGCAGAAGGTGGCCGACCAGCTCATCTCGACCGGCACGGCGACCCACGCCTACCTGGGCGTGACCATCGGCAACGGCGGCGGCACCGCCAACGGGACGACCCGTGCCGGGGCCGAGGTCGGCACGGTCGAGTCCGGCTCGCCCGCGGAGGCGGCGGGGCTGAAGGAGGGCGACGTCATCACGGCCATCGACGGCAAGGCGACGCCCGAGGGGCCCGCGCTCACCGGCTACGTGCGGCAGTACTCCGCCGGCGACCAGGTGACCCTGACGGTGATCCGCAACGGCAGCGAGACCGAGGCGACGGCGACGCTCTCCGAGCGCAAGGACACCTGAGGAGCGCCTGCGGCGGCTACGGCGCGGCGGGGCGGGTGAGCGGCGGGGAGAGCACCATCGCCGTGGGATCGACGCCGGGCGCGGCCCGGTACAGGGCCGCGGGCCGGCCCGCCCCCGCCTGCGACATGCCTCCGGTCGGCTCGAGGAACCCCTCGGTGCGGGTGGCCTTGCGGTGGAAGTTGCGCGGGTCGAGCCGCACTCCCCAGATCGCCTCGTAGACCGCGCGCAGCTGTGAGATCGTGAACTCGGGCGGGCAGAAGGCCGTGGCCAGAGGCGTGTACTCGATCTTGGAGCGGGCCCGCTCCACGCCGTCGGCGAGGATCCGCTCGTGGTCGAAGGCCAGACGCGCGGCGACCTCGCCGACCTCGCACCAGCGGGCGCCGCTGGCGTCCCCGCCCGCCCGGGGAGCGGCGAAGCGGGGCGCCATGAGCAGGTGGGCCACCGACAGCACCGGCCCGCGCGGGTCGCGTCCCTGGGGGCCGTAGGTGGCGATCTGCTCAAGATGGCCCGGCGGGGCGATCCCCGTCTCCTCGGCCAGCTCGCGCCGGGCGGCGTCCATCGTCTGCTCGCCGGCCAGCAGGAATCCTCCCGGCAGGGCCGCCTCGCCCTCGAAGGGCGCCAGGGCCCGGTCCACCAGAAGGACGTTGAGCCGGGCATCGATGATCGTCAGGGCGACGACGTCCACCGCGACCGGCACCAGCAGGGCGGTGTGCGGCAGGGCCGGAGCCGTGTCCGAGGACTCTGGGGACTCTGCGGAGTGTGATGAGGGGCGCATGCCCGAAGTCTATCGTGTCAGGTTGACGAGAAGTGATCTGTCCAGTTATCGTCAAATAGACGAAAACAGTTGAGCAAGGAGCCGACATGGGCATCATCCGCACCATCCCGTTCATCCGCCACTACCAGGGCTCGCCGACCGAGCACGTCGTTCGGCTGCGGCGCGGGCGCGTCGTGCGCAGCGGCGTCGGCCAGGCCTTCTGGTTCCGCCCCGCCTCCACGGCGCTGTCCGAGCTGCGCGTGGTCGACCGCGAGCGCACCGTCCTGTTCCACGTCGTCACCGCCGACCAGCAGGACGTCACCGTCCAGGCGGCCCTCACCTACCGCGTCGGCGACCCCGAGCTGGCCGCCTCCCGCTTCGACTTCGACATCTACCCCCGCTCTGTGTCCGGGCCGCCCCGTGGCGAGGAGGAGATCGGCGAGCTGGTCGCCGGCATCGCCCAGTCCCTGACCGTCGACGTCGTCGGCGGGCTCACGATGGCCGACGCGCTGCAAGGCGGCCTGGAGCGCGTCGGGGAGGCGCTGTCCGCGGGCCTGCCCGGCCAGGAGCGCCTGACCGGGGCGGGCGTCGAGGTCTGCGACGTGCGGGTCCTGTCGCTGCGGCCCGAGAGCGACATCGAGAAGGCCCTGCAGACCCCGTTGCGCGAGCAGCTCCAGGCGGAGGCGGACCGGGCCCTGTACGAGCGGCGCGCCCTGGCCGTCGAGCGCGAGCAGCAGATCTCCGTCAACGAGCTCGCCAGCAGGCTCGACCTCGCCCGCCGCCGCGAGGAGCTCGTCGCCCAGGAGGGCGCCAACACCAGACGCGAGGCCGAGGAGAAGGCGGCCGCCGCCCTCGTGGACACCAACGCCGCCGCCGAGCGCCGTCGTATCCGCTCCGAGGCCGAGGCGGCCGAGACCGAGCGTGTCGGCCGGGCCGCCAACGAGGTCGAGGCCGCCCGCCTGAGCGCGCTGGCGGGGATCGGCGCCGAGGTCCTGCGTGCCATGGCGCTCCAGGAGGCCGCCAAGCACCTGCCGCAGGTCGGCCAGGTCAACCTCGCCCCCGACATCCTCCAGGGCCTGCTCGCCGGACTGCTGCCAGGAGCCGGAGCGGGGGAGGGGCGCGCATGACGGCGGCAGCACCGGCGGTACCGGCGGCCCAGCGGCGCCGGGCGGTCCTGGTCCACCGCCGCACCGAGCTCGAGGAGCTGCTCGATCGGCACTCCACGCGCGGGCAGGCCGAGTTCTTCCTGCGCACGCGGGGGCGCTCCCTGGCCGAGGTCCAGCAGGCCCATGACTGCGTGCACGAGGCCCTCGCCGCCGTCGCGGCCCGGCTGCCCGAGGAGTGGGCGTGCACAAGCGTCGAGCGCCAGGACCTGGCCGCCTTCCTCTTCGCGCCCGAGGATGTCGTCATCGTCGTCGGCCCCGACGGGCTGGTCGCCAATGCCGCCAAGTACCTGCGCGACCAGGTCGTCATCGGCATCGATCCCCGCCCCGGGGCCGATCATGGTCCGCTGGTGCCCTGCGACGTGGAGGCGGGCGGGGTCCTGGTGGACAGCATCGCCCGCGGCCGGGCCCCGGCCGTCTCCCGGCGGACCATGGTGCGCGCCCGGCTCGACGACGGCCAGGAGCTCACCGCCCTCAACGAGGTCTACCTCGGGCACGCCTCCCACCAGTCGGCCCGCTACCGCCTGGAGTGGCGGGGCCGCCAGGAGGCCCAGTCCTCCTCCGGCCTGATCGTCTCGACCGGGACCGGCGCCACCGGCTGGGTCGCCTCCCTGGCGCACGACCGGGGCGGGCGTGACCTGCCCGCCCCCGCCGCGCGCGCCCTCGCCTGGTTCGTCCGCGAGGCCTGGCCCTCGCCCGCCACGGGCGCCTCCATGACCGAGGGGCTGCTGGCCGAGGGCGAGGAGCTGGGGCTCGTGGTGTCCTGCGAGCGGCTCGTCGTCTTCGGCGACGGGGTCGAGGCCGACCGCTGCGAGGCAACCTGGGGCCAGCGGGTGCGGGTCTCGGTGGCCGAGCGCACCCTGGCCCTGGCCGAGCCGCCGCGGGCCTGAGGGCGGCGGCGCACCACCGGCCCGGCACTCGGACCCGCTCACACGGGAGCGCCCAGCGCGCCCAGCATGGGGCGCATCTTCGCCTCGGTCTCCGCCAGCTCGTCGGCGGGCACGGAGTCCGGCATGATGCCGCCTCCGCCGAACACCCGCGCCGGCGCGCCCGGCCCGGCGCCGCCGTCGGGCAGTGCGGCACTGCGCAGCGCGATGCACCACTCGCCCTCCCCGTGCCAGTCGACCCACCCGACCGGACCGGCGTAGCGGCCGCGGTCCATGCCCTCGACCTCCTCGATGATCCGGGCCGCCGCCGGCGTCGGCGTCCCGCACACGGCGGCCGTGGGGTGCAGCGCCCCCACCAGCGACAGCGCGCCGGTGTCCCCGGCGACAACGCCGGTGATGTCGCTGGCCAGGTGCAGCACGTTGGGCAGGGTCACCACGAAGCGCTCCGGCGCCTCGACCACCGAGCACAGGGGCTCCAGCGCCGCCAGCGCGGAGGCGCGCGCCAGTTCGTGCTCGCGGTTGTTCTTGCCCGAGGCCTCCAGCCACTCTGCCAGCTCTGCCAGCTCTGCCGCCTCCCGGACGCGGGCGGCGTCGCCGGCGCGACGGCGGGCCGTTCCGGCGAGCACGCGGCCGGTCAGGCGCCGACCCTCCAGACGCACCAGCAGCTCGGGGGACGCGCCGATCATCCCGTCGACGGCGAAGGTCCAGCACGAGGCGTAGTCGCGGCCGAGGCGCGCCAGGATCTCCGGGACGGGCAGCGGGGCCGACGGCGTGACCATGACGTCCCGGGCGAGCACGACCTTGCGGGCCTCGCCCGCCGCCATGCGCCGCTGCGTGGCGGCGACCGCGGCCAGGTAGGCGTCGTCGGCGAGGGCCCCGCGGCAGACCGAGGCGCGCGGCCGGAGCGATCTCGCTGCGGGGTGCGACCGATCGTGGCGGGGCGAGCGCGGAGGCGGATTGATCTCGGCGCCGGCAGGGGGCGGGGGCGACTGGGACGGCCGGTTGGTCAGGGACGCCGTGGTGACCCAGGCGCCGGAGGCGTCGGCGCCCACGATCACCTCGGGCACCACCAGCACCGAGCGCTCCCGGGAGGACGCCGAGAAGGCGATGGTTCCCAGGGCCACCGGCCCGGTCCCCGGCCGCACCAGCGGGTCCGTCCACCAGGAGGCGTAGACGACGGCGCGCCAGGCGGCCCGCAGCTCCTCGATCCGCCCGGCGCCCTCCGCCTCCAGCGTCAGGACCCGGCCCCAGCCGACCAGGCCGCGACCGTGACGGACCCACGCCGCCACGTCCCGGCGGCCGTGCAGCAGGGCGAGCAGGTCCGTCGCCCGGTCCGCCGGCAGCGCCTCGGTGGACGCGCAGAGCCGGGGCGGGGCTGCGATGAGGTCGCGGGCCCTCGCCCGCAGGGCGCTGGTCATCTCAGGGCCTGGTGGCGCGGTGGACGGCGACGATCCCGCCCGACAGGTTCTTGTAGCCCACGCCCCGCCATCCGGATGCGTGCATGAGCGCGGCCAGCCCCTCCTGGTCGGGCCAGGCCAGGATCGACTCGGCCAGGTAGTCGTAGGCCTCGGTGCTGGACGACACGAGCCGCGCGGCCGCAGGCAGCGCCGCGCCCAGGTAGAAGCGGTACGCGCTGCGGAGGGCGCGGCAGGCGGGCGTGGAGAACTCGGCGACGACGAGGCGCCCTCCCGGACGCGTCACGCGCGCCATCTCCTTGAGGGCGCCGACGGTGTCCTGCACGTTGCGCAGCCCGTAGGAGATGGTGACCGCGTCGAAGGTGCCGTCGGCGAAGGGCAGGGCGGTGGCGTCCCCGGCGACGAAGGCGATGCCCGGGTGGCGGCGCCGGCCCTCGGCGATCATGCCGGTGGAGAAGTCGCAGGCGACGACGTCGGCGCCGTCGGCGGCGTACTCGGCGGCGGAGGTCCCGGTGCCGGCCGCCAGGTCGAGCACCCGGGCGCCGGGCCGGGCGGCGACGGCGGAGCGGGCGACGGCGCGCCACACGCGCACCTGCCACAGGCTCATGACGTCGTTCGTCAGGTCGTAGCGGCGCGCAACGGCGTCGAACATGCCCGCGACCTCGCGGGGCTCCTTGGCTAGGGTGGCTCGGCTCATGCGGCCCATGATCTCAGGCGGGGGTGCCGCGTGTACCACCCGGCGGACCGGAGCGGCCCGAGGCGTCCGTCTCGGAGAACGACGTCGGAGCGGATGTTGGCCCGCCTCGGGAACCACCGCCACAACCGACAAGCCCACCTCCTCCAAAAAGCTGAGTTCTTATAGCCGCTAACTCAAACAATTTTCATAGCAGGACCTAGCGAGCACGTATCCACTGTGCATCCACAAAAGTCAGTAGCGAATGCGCTGACTTGCCGAGCCTCCGGTCCGCTCCCCGGCGACGAGCCTTCCCGCACGGGATTCAGGTGAGTCTCGCATCTCTTGACGGGGGCTATCGGCCGGAGTATGCTCTGCTGCAAGTGATGATGTTGCTGAAGGAATGTCATGTCCCTGCTCTCTGCTCATACGGTCGGCGCCCAGTCCGTGTGCGGGCGGCTTCGGTTTTGTTTGACTCGCGACGTGGACGGGAGGCGACCTCCGCCGCGATGCGTCTCGCTGAGTCCTGGAGGATTGTTGTCGGCCCTGTCCAGACTTGTGGGTGGCTGCCGATTTTTTGCAGGTCCGCACGGATCCCGTGGTGCTGGGCGAGGCCATCCGGTTTGTGTGAGGAACCCTGGAGTTGAAGAATGATCAGTGTTGAAGGACTTACAAAGAAGTACGGGCAGAACGTCGCCGTCGATGATCTGAGCTTCTCGGTCGAGAACGGCATCCTGTTCGCTTTCCTCGGCACCAACGGAGCGGGAAAGTCCACCACGATCTCCTGCATGACGACCTTGTTGGCGTTCAATTCAGGAAGAATTACAATCAACGACAAGGAGGTGGGGCGCCGGGACGGCGAGATCCGCTCCGATATAGGTATCGTGTTCCAACAGTCGTTGCTCGATCCGCGCCTGACGGTGAGGGAGAACCTGGAGTCCCGGGCGCTGTTCTACGGCGTGAGCCGCCGTCGCGTGAACGAGCTGATCGACCTCATTGACATGCAAGGGTTCCAGGGCAGGCGCTACGGCGTGCTCTCGGGCGGCGAGAAGAGACGCGCGGACATTGCGCGGGCACTGCTCAACAAGCCCTCGATGCTCTTCCTCGACGAACCGACGACGGGGCTGGACCCTCAGAGTCGCGAGCAGGTCTGGTCGGTCATCTCCCAGCTGCGCACGGACCTGGGGCTCACGGTCCTTCTGACAACGCACTACATGGCCGAGACGGAGAACGCGGACCGTGTTCTCGTTATCGACCACGGACGCTCTATCGCCGAGGGGACGCCGTTCGAGCTGCGGGCGCAGTACAGCACCCCCCACCTGTCGGTCAGTCTGGAGGACGAGGACAGCCCGGGCGCGGCCGATCGGGTGCGCGCCCTCGTGCCGGGCGTCCAGGCCGAGTCGGAGGAGGTCGGGGGCGCTGTGCACCTCACGGTACCCGATTCGGCGGCGGCCCTGAGGGCCCTGGACGCGCTGCGCCCCCACCTGGTCGACTTCGAGTTTCGGCAGGGCTCGATGGACGATGTATTTCTGGCGCTCACGACGCAGGAGAGGAAGTCATGAGGACGACTCTGGGACTGGTGCGACGCAATATTCGAGTTTATTACCGTGATCGAGGGCAGGTTGTCCTCTCGCTCATCGCGCCGCTGATCCTTCTGCTGCTCTACGTGCTGTTTCTCGGGAACCTTCAGGTGGATACGCTCGAGGACTCGCTTCCTGAGGCCAGTGCGGAGCAAGTTGATGCATTCGTCTACACCTGGGTATTCTCCGGGATGGTGATGATCACGACGGTGACCACGGGGCTGTCGGCATTGAACACATTCGTGGAGGACAGGGTCTTCGGACGGTTCAAGGACTTCCGGGTGTCTCCGATCAACTCGGTGCAGCTCATCACCGGTTACCTTGTCGCCTCCTGTCTCATCGCTTTCGTGATGAGCATGATCGTCCTCGCTGCCGGCCTGGTGGTGGTATCGATGACTTACGACAGCTTTCCGGGCTGGAGCAATGTTTTCCTGAGCGTCGGTTACGCCGCGCTGATGTGCCTTGGGTTCTCGTCCTTGTCGGCTCTTATGGTGACCTTCGTGCGCACTTCCGGGGCATTCACCTCGCTGAGTGTGATCGTGGGGACGATCATCGGCTTCCTGGCCGGGGCCTATATCCCGGAGGGAACGATGACGAAAGGTGTCGTGCACGCGCTCAACGTCTTGCCGTTCTCGCAGTCGGCGATGCTGCTCCGTGAGCCATTGGCCGGTGGTGCGCTGACTGATCTCACGGAGGGGCTGCCGGGCGCGCATGAGACGATCGCCGAGTACTTCGGTTTCAAGTTGATGATCGGCAGCATGAGCGTCACGAATGGGATTGCCGTTCTTGTTCTTATCGCTATGACGATCGTGTGCGGAGGCCTGGGGGCACTTCGGATGCGCAGGAGCATCAATTGATCCGGGAAAGAACGACGGCGCTGCGCTCCTCGAGCATATTGGCGCTTTTCCCCGGTCAGGGAACCCAGACCGTCGGCATGGGACGCAGGGCGGCCGAGGCTTCAGCCGCGGCGGCGCAGGTGTTCGACCTGGCCTCCGACATTCTGAGGATCGATGCGCGTGAGCTGTGCTGGCGCACACCCGATGCTGAGCTGAAGCGGACCAAGAACGCTCAGCCGGCTATCACGATCGCGGCGCTGGCCAGCTGGGCCGTGGCATCGGAGGAGCTGATGGGTTCCTCTGCGGTGGTGGCAGCGGGGCACAGCGTTGGGGCCATCTCCGCCGCCGCGGCCGCTGGCTACCTCAGTATGCCCACCGCAGTCAGGCTCGCGGCTTCGCGAGGCGAGTTGATGGGCTCGGTGGCGGGCCACGGCTCGATGCTCGCGGTGGCGATCAACGGCCTTCCCACTGCCGACGAGCAGGAGGAACGGGCACATGAGCTTGCTGCGCGTTTCCACGTGGACGTAGGTGCTGTCAACGGCCCCAGACAGGTCGTGCTCTCCGGTCCGCGCGATCTCATCGAGCGGGCCTGTGCGCAGCTGGAGGGTAGGGCGAAGATGCTCGCGGTCAGCCACGCGTTCCACTCCAGGATGATGGCGCCGGTGGAGTCGCAGTGGTGCGCCATGGTTGACGCCGTCGAGATGGAGCCTGCGCCGACCTGGTCCTACCAAGGGTCGATCTTCGCCATGAGGGCGCGGACTGCCGAAGACGTGCGTCAAGATCTGCGGGCGAGTTTGACCATGCCCGTGCTCTGGTCGAGAGTCATGGAGTCGACGATGACGCTCTCCGAGGTCCGGGTCTTCGGCCCTGGTGGGGTACTGGCGCGCCTGGTCCGCCCTTATCGGGGCGGGCGGACGGTGACGCAGGTGGACGTGTCATGAGGAACAAGTTCCTGGCACTGGTGACCGGCGCATCACGCGGAATCGGTCGTGCCGCCGCGATCGCTCTGGCGGAGGCTGGGTATGACATCGCCGGGTGGTTCAAGTCGAATTCTGACGCTGCGGGGGAGACTGCGCGCGCCGTTGAGGCGACCGGCGCGCGCTTCTACGCCCAGGCGGTCGACGTCGCGGACGAGGCAGCGGTCAGGGCCGGCTTCAGGCAGATGCGCAAGACAGCCGATGCGCCCTTGCGCGCACTGGTCTGCGCAGCGGGGATCACCCGGGACGGGCTGGCGGGCATAATGACTGCCGAAGCCTTCGACTCGGTCGTCAGGGTCAACCTGCGCGGTTCTTTTCTCGTATGCCGGGAGGCCACCAAGGCGATGCGTCGCAGCGGTGGGGCAATTGTCCTCGTCTCCTCAGTAGCCGGCCTGTCCGGTCAGCCCGGACAGGCGAACTACTCCGCCAGCAAGGGCGGTATTAACGCGATGGCCCAGTCGCTGGCGAAGGAGAGCGCACGGTTCGGGATCCGTGTCAACGCCGTGGCTCCCGGGTACACCCAGACCGATATGTACCGGGCCATGGATCCGTCCGCGCGCAGGAGGGCGATGGAGACGGTTCCGCTGGGGCGGCCCGGGACGAGTGCCGAGGTCGCCTCAGCCATAGCGTTCCTCATCGGGGAATCCAGCAGCTACATCACGGGCCAGATCCTGGCCGTTGACGGAGGGATAACGGCCTGATGCCGTTTAGCACAATGAAGGAAGCCGAAGTGTCAGAACTGCGAGCACATGCACAGAAGCGTTTCGACCTGGTGGGCCGGGTCACCGAGATGCTCATCGACGGACTTGACCTGCCGGACGATCCTGCGCGGGTCGACCCTGATCAGCCCCTCTTCGGACGCGGACTCGAGCTTGACTCACTGGACACACTTGAGATTGTCAGCCTCATTGACGAGGAGTACAGCGTCACGCTGGAGGACACCCCGGCGGCGTTCGGGTCCATCAATAAGATCGTTGACCAGCTGTGTGACAGGCGGTCATGACGATGGCGGGCGACACCTACTCGGCCGTGCAGATACTGCACCGGCTGCCCCACCGGCACCCGTTCGTGCTGCTCGACCGGGTGACGGTCGATGAGCCGGGGCGCTGCGGCGTCGGGTTCTCGCTCATCAGCATCTCCAACCCGGTCTTCGCGGGACACTTCCCAAGCCACCCGGTTTATCCGGGCGTGCTCCTGGTGGAGACCGCCGCGCAGACCGCGGGGGTTGTTGCGACAGCGGGCAGGTCCTCAGCCGGTGGGATCCCGCTGCTGGCCGCCATCCGCAAATTCGCTTTCCGCAAGCCGGTCGTTCCCGGCGACCTGGTGGAGGCGCACTGCGTGCTGAAGACTGCTGCGGGGGCCCTGCGAGAGTTCAGCTGCAGGATCGAGGTCAACGGCGAGCTGCGGGCAGAGGGAGGCGTTGCCGTCTCCATCCGCGAGGGCGCGGCAGGGGCGTGAGGACGGCATGCATATCCGTGACTACATTCGTTCGGATGCGGAACGGGTGCGCGATCTTATTGTGCGCACAGGCTTTGGCGCGGACGCCTCGGATGCGCTTAAGACCCCGGCGACCATCCACGAAACCCTGATGGAGCGCTGTGCCAAGTGCGTCCTGGTGGCCGAGGAGGAAGACGGCCGTATTGTCGGCATGCTGGCAATGCTCCGTGACAGCGGGCGGAGGTCGTCGCCTCCCGACGAGCTCTACTCCGACCTGTACCTGATTGACCCTCACCACCGGAACGGACTGGTCGGCGGCAAGCTGTTCGATATCGCGTTCCGCCGGGTTCTGGCGATGGGGGTGCGGGTGCTGAGGACGGAGGCCAGTCCCGTGAACCCGGCCTTCGCGCTCTACGCCCGCGCCGGATTCCGTTGCAAACCGGGATCTCTGCCCGATCAGCGGGGCTACGTCGATCTGGTCTCATGGCTCCCCGGTGTCGTGCTCGACATGATGTCCGTGGACGTGCGGTACCGGGACGCCCCGCCGGGCATGCACGCATTGCGCGGCACTCGCGGCGCTGGAGCGTCATCCGGCGTGGAATGGGTCGACGGCCGGTGGAGCGCGCGATATGAGGTGCAGCTGGGGGACAGCCCCTCATACATCGTCGTGGACCTCGATACCGGTGATGTCCTTGAGGCCGGGGCGACGCTGCCCGTGCGGCTGCCGAGACCCGGCAACGGGGCAGTGGTGCCGCCCCGGACCGCGGAGCTGTGGCGGGCGGAGTTCGAAGACGGCGCCTGGACCGTCACCGTTGACGACGAAGGGACTCTGCGGATCGAGGACGGGGGGTCGCCGGTACTCCTCGAACGATGGCCGGTGGTCCGTCATGTGGATCCTCCTGGCTGGCGCAACACGACGCCGGCCAGGCAGGCTGACGCCGTACCGTTGCAACCCGGTTCCCCGCGTGTCATCGCGCACCAGCGCCTCGACGGCGTGCGTCTCGCCGGCACGGCAGACGGTATTGAGCGCACCTGCACGGTGCGCGGCAATGAGTTGGAGGTGCGCACGTCGTCCGATAGAGCAGTGATCTGCAGCCCGTGGACTCGACTGCGAGGGTCCGTATGGCACCTTCACTCAGGCGGCCGCTGGTACAGCGGCCCGACGCGTCAGGGAGTGTGGCCCCCCTCAGCGGCAGACTTCCAGCCAGCGGTTCGCAGGCCCTTTGACGACGCGCGGAACGAGCATATTGATGCCGTGGCCGTCAGTGCCGGTGGACGGACACTGGTCGCGCGGTGGGACGGGGCCGACGCCAGGTTCGAGGCGCTTCATCTCCCGCAGCTGCTCGTTCCCGCAGGCCGGGCGGCGACATGGACGGTGAGTGCGTCCGAGCATGACCTGGCGACCGAGCCGTGTGCCGAGTCGGCCCCGGGCGTGAATGAGATCCGCCTGAAGGACAGTGTGCAGCCGCCCGACCAGGACGTTGTGCGGCCCGTCGACTGGTCGGCTCCGGATAATCAAGGCGCTCGCGTGTGCGAGACCGGGCCGCACCGCCTCACGCTGGCTTCCGGCTCTGCGCTGGCTACGTGGCTCTGCGGTGGTCGTTCCATCCTCACATCGCCCTGGCCGCGCTCTCGTTCCCTCGGTCCGCTGGTCGACTGGCACGCGGGACTGTGGGTCGTCGAAGTTCCCGACCGGAACGACCCAGACCATGGCGTCGTCTGGGCGGGGCCGGATCGGTCACTGCCTTACCAGCAGGACGGACCCGGCTGGTCAGTCGGCCTCGGGCAGGAGGGGATGCTGCGCGTGCGGGCGACTGCCGACAGCGGCGGTGACGGGGACGTCGCCGTTTGCCTGACTCCGTCCGTGGCGAAAGGATCTCGGTTCATGGTCCTTGCGAACGGGAGGTTGTGGGAGCTGTCTGAAGCAGCCCGCAGCTGGGAGGGCGGTGTCAGCGCTGTGGCGCTCATGATCGCACCTGATCAGTATCTGGTGGTCGCTCCGTGGCCGCAAGGGAGGCCCTCCGATACCGAGGTGTTTATCCGATTCGGTCATGGACCGGTGCTCTTGACGTGCCTGGGGCGGGCCCGCCGGCCTTTCACCGTCGATCTGCAAGTTCACCCGGCTGCCTCGGTCCTGAGCGTGCTTGGATGCCGGCCCGGGTCGTGCGAGCGGATCAGGTGACCCCGTCACCGGCTGCGTCCCTTGTAATTGTGGGGTTCATTTATCAATAAGGAGAAAGAGATGCTTGATCTGAACGACAGCTATGCCGCGCTCAGAGGCAGTGTGGGAGTGTATCCGATGACGGGCTCGTTGCTTCGGCTCTCCGGCGCCCAGCGTCAAGGAATGCTGTCGTGGCTGTTGGCCCGCACCACCGAGTACTCGCACCCGGACACGAGTGAGTGGTCGCTGGTCCTCGACAAGACCGGCCGTCCGGCGGGAACCGCGTTGGTCCTGCTCGGAGAGGCGGAGGACCTGCTCCTGCTTGATGCCGCTGCGGGATGGCTGGACGCCGCGTGCGGGGCCGCTCCGGAGCAGGTGCATGAGCGGGTGGAAGTCACCCCGGCCGAGGGTTTCGCGATCGCGATAGAAGGCCCTCGGTCGTGGGAGGTCGTCGAGCCGCTCATCGACCAGCCGATCTCCGATCTGCTGCTGAACGAGGTGATCGGAACCACGGTCGGCGGCCGGCCCGTCAGGCTCGCAAGGACTGGTACGACGTCCGAGTTCGGTTACGTCGTTATTGGTTCGGGTTCCATCGAGGCCGCCATGGGCGTGCTTGCCGCCCGGGCCGCGGAACTCGGGGGAGGGGTGATCGACCCGCAGGCCTTGGTCCGCGTCCACGTGGAGACCAACCATCCCATCATCCCCGAGCAAACTCGCGGACTGAGCATCACTGAGTCCGGCGTCTCCTGGCTCATGTCGCTGACCAGAGATGATGCATTCTACGGCGATGCCGCCCTTGGTGTTCCGGCCGGCACCCGGCGACTGGTCGCCGCATACGCCCGCGGTCAGGATTTCCCCGCCAGCGGCACGAGCGTGTTCGATGAGGATAATGCGGTGGGGACCGTGCAGGTCGCAGCGCCTGCAGCGGGGTGCGGCGACGGCATCGGGCTCCTGCTGCTGGATAATCCGTATTGCGTGCCCGGCCTGAGCCTGATGACGGGCGACGGACAGGTCCTCGAGACTGTCTCAAGGCCTGCAGTGACCCCTTTGTCCTGGGTGCAAACGATCGGGGTGCGTCCATGAAGGTCGTCATTACCGGCATGTCCATGCTGACAGCCGCTGGACGAACTCTGGCGGAGGGGTGGTCCGGCATCGCTCAGGGCCAGTCTGGGCTGGGTGACTTCGACTCGATCCCGACGGTCGGTGTGTCGACGAGGTGGGGCGGCCAGGTCCGGTCGGTCGAGGAACCCGGCCTCGAAGATGATGACCGTGCGATTCAGCTCGCTGCGCTGGCGCTGGGTGACGCCCTGCGCGATGCCGGCCTCGAGAAGGCCAATCCTTATCCGCAGGACCGTCGGGGCCTGAGCGTCGGAACCTGCATCGGCGGTGCCCGAAGGGGTGAGGCATTCCAGAGGCAGTGGATCAGCGATGGCCTGGACGCAGCCGACAACAGGCTGCTGTGGCAGTATCCGCTGCATGCGCTCGGCGACGCGTTGGCCAGCGAGTTCGCCCTCCTGGGGGCCCGCACTGTCAACTCGAATGCGTGCGCGGCGGGCGCGGTCGCGATCGCCAACGGCATGGAGGTCCTGCGTTCCGGCCACGCCGACGTAATGGTGGTCGGCGGATCTGATCCGTTGGCCTATCTTCCCTTCGCCGGGTTCTCCAGTTTGTCCGCGCTCTCGGCGGAGCACTGCGCGCCCTATACCCGCAGTGACGGGCTGACTCTGGGCGAGGGAGCCGCGTTTCTGATCTTGGAGGAGGACAACGCGGCCCGTAACCGCGGGGCGCGGATCCTGGCCGAACTGCGCGGCTACGGACTCTCAGCCGACGCCTATCATCCCACCGCGCCTGACCCGCGAGGGCGCGGAGCGCGCAGCGCCATGGTGGCAGCCACCCGGATGGCCGGCATTGAGATGACTGAGATCGACTACATCAACGGACACGGAACGGGGACTCCCGCCAACGACACCGGCGAGCTGCGGCTGATCTCCTCTCTTGGCAGTCCGCACCCCCCGGTCAGCTCCACGAAGTCCATGATCGGGCACACCCTCGGGGCCGCTGGCGCCGTCGAGTCAGTGGTTTCGATCAAGGCACTGGTGGAGCAGGTACTCCCACCGACCCACGTGCCGGAGGACAGTCTCGCCCAGCAGCGCAAAACCGTGAGACTCGAGGGCGAAGGGATCGATATCGTGCCGGACCGGGCGCGGCAGGGGACGATCGGCGTCGTGGCCTCGAACTCGTTCGCCTTTGGCGGGAATAACGCCAGCCTGCTGTTCTCACCACCCGACTCGGACGACTCCGGGCCGGAGTATCTCGACTTCACTTTGGAAGTGACCGGTGTGGGCGCTATTGCCGGTCATGCGGTCGACACCTTGCAGGTCGCAGACAAGTTGTTCGACGGCACTCGGCTGTACGATGAGGTCGCCACTGTGCGCGAAGGCGCCTCGTACCCTGTGGGCATGGTTCCCGACAAGAGGCTGAAAGCGGGGATCAACCCGCGGTCGTTGCGCCGCCTGGATCGGCTCAGCCGCTTGGCGGCGCAGGCGGTCTCCGAGTTGCTTGTGCGGACGAGGCTCTCTTCTGAGGCGCTCGAATCCTCTGGGCTGGTGTTCGCCACGGGCTACGGGCCGTTGACGGCGATTGAAGAGTTCCAGCGCGGTCTGCTCGTTTCCGGGGAGGGAGACTCCCGCATCTTTCCGAACACCGTGATGAACGCCGCCGCGGGACATGTTGCTCTTCTGAAGCAGATGCGCGGTCCTACGGCGACTTTCTGCGCAGGAGGCACCTCGGCGGTCTCGGCTCTGCACTTCGCCGGACAGCTCATGCGCTCGGGAGCGTGTGAAAGGGTCATCCTGGTCGCGGCCGACGAGGTCACAAGAGTACTGCTCAGCGGATTCCACGGCCGGCCCGGGTTCCTGTCCACGGGAACTCTGAATCCGCGCAGTAACACAGGACGGCTGTTTTGTGAGGCCGCAGTGGGAGTGCTTCTCGAACGGCCGGATTCTCACCCCGACCGGGCGACGTTGGCTGAGATTGTCGGATTCGGCATGGCCGGGGACGGGTCGGCGCCGGGTACTCTTCGGCGTGATTGTGATGGGATCCTGCGGGCGATGACCGGTGCCCTTGATGACGCAGGCATTGGACCCGGTTCCGTGGACGTGGTGGTGAGCGCCGCGTGCGGGCGCGATCTGCCCGATCGGCTGGAGCAGGATGCTCTGGAGAGGTTGGGGCTGGCCTCCGGGGCCAGTGTGAGCTTCCCCAAAGGCGTCCAGGGGGACACGCTGAGTGCGGCGCCAATGCTCGGCGTCCTGCAGGCTGTGTGGATGCGTCAGCGTGGACGCGTTCCGGCGCTGCTCAGTGGCGCGGCTGGTGGTCTGGACATATCGGGCTCGATTCTGACGCTTATCAACTCCTTCGAGATCGGGGGCAGTTATCAGTCGATCATGGTCCGCACGTGAGCACTAGCTTATGGGCGGTCCCGGCGGTGCCTCATGGCGTCCGGGCTTGGCGTGTCCGTTCAGACCGCCCCGCCCCCGCGGGGTCGGGGCGGCGGGCGGTTCGGCACCTGGCCAGGCTGCGCCCTTGTTGCAAGAATCCCCAACCGCAGCCCCTGGATGACGGCCGTAGCCGCTGCGTCGGTTGCGGCAGCTTCTGGTCAGCGAGCCATTCGGGCTCGTTGATCGCCGTCGTGCGAGCGCCCGGTCCGATCGGCGTGGACGTGCAACAGCCTCGTTCTCGACCGGCGGCTCTGCGCCGATGGGGCGACAGATGCGGGGTGCCCGGGGCGCGGTTGTCCCACTGGGTGCTCGGCGAGGCCTGTCTCAAGGCCGTGGGACTCGCCCAGAGTCTGCCTCGCCGTGGCGAGCTGAACCTTCCCACCGCCCCGAAGGACTCGGGCCGGACGATGCTCGCGGACGGTAGAGCGATCGCGTGGCGGTGGGGGGACGCAGCGGGGGATCCGGACGGCTGTTTCTGGGCGCTCGCCTGGCTGCTGGGCTCCTTCTCCGCCCCGGCCTGAGTCATGACCTGACCAGCGGTTGATGCGGGAGCCGTTTCGCCCGCGCTTGTCATGGCTTGGCCCCCACAGGGCGGTCGAGGCCTGGACGTACTGAGGATAGGCGGCCCGGGTGATGGGGGCCGCCTGGGCCCACTGCGGGGGCAGCGCCCGCGAAGACAGTGGGAGGCTCACGCCGTTGACTCCGCCTTCGTTGACGATGCCGATGTGTCCGTCTTCCTGGCCGTTGGTGGAGAGCCTGGTGGTTGAAGAAGCGGCCGTCGTCGGGAGCGGGTGTCCAGCCGAGGCGGTCGCGGACGGCGAAGGCCTCCTGGAGGGTCATAGGCCAGGAGTGGTCCGTCCAGGCCCGGATCTAGGCCACATCCTCCCGGACCTGCAGGACGAAGAAGTCGGTCATGGGATGATCCTTTCTCTTGGGTGTTTGATGTGTGGTTGAGTGCTTAGAGACCGGCGATCTTCTGCTCGAGCTTGGCAGTGAAGCCGGGTGAGGGCGAGAAGCCCGTGGTGCGGACCCTGGTGGTCCGCCCTGGGCCGGGGGTCTCGAAGACGTCCGTGCGCAGGCTGGTACGGCCGTCCTTGATGAACTCCCGCAGGCCGGGGTTGTCGTGGAAGTACCGGGGACGCGCTCGTCCTCCAGCATGCGGTCCATGACATAGTCGGACGTGCCCTGGGCCGCGGGCGGGGCTCCGAGCTCATCGAGCTCATCAAGAGCGTAGGTCTTGCTCGGGTCGTAGGCGGCGGTGCCGCCCTTGTACTCGGGGATGACGACCTCGTCCCCGCGAGGTGAGACGGCCAGGCCGTCCACGTGGCCCGGACCCGGGCCGTGTGCGGGGGACGGGGCACAATCTCCGACGGGCGGATCGTGATTACACCGGACCCGGGCCGTGTGCGGGGGACGGACCGAGTGAAAGGCGTCCGGGATGCGGTAGCCCTCCCGGTCCAGCACCTGCTCCTCGCCCCGCTCGCCGGCGTACTCCGCCAGACGCGTCACGCCACTGCGACCGCTAGATGCCGTTTCCGCGGCCTGCTCCAGTGCGTCGAGTTCCCGGTCGCTCACACCCGACATGCGCAACCTACGTAGTGTTCCTTTCACCCTCTTCTGCGTGAAGCCCGACGCCGTGTACCCGTAACCTATTGGCCAACTGCTCCGGCCTGGTCTCGGCGGCCCGCGTGGCGGCCTGGGCCTGGGCAGCGAAGTGGATCTGCTGCTCGGTGAAGTCGGCGGAGGCGCTCATGGCGCGTGCCTAGGCGAGCGCGGAGGCGGGAGCCCCCGCAGCCCAGCGGCCCGCTCGCCCGAACGTGCTGCCGGGTATGAAGGTCAGCAGGAAGTCCAGCTCGTCAAGACAGAGCTGGCCCGGGGTGACAGTGGTGACGTAACCCATGAAAGCACTCCTCGGGTCGCGCACCAGGGCGGCCAGCCCCCGCCCGTGCGACAGCCCCCAGGC
>ERZ773022.1074-NODE-1074-length-19529-cov-17.497176_pt1 | contig 19529 bp, 21 predicted proteins | sample MGYA00580839_ERZ773022 | MGnify/ENA primary metagenome ERZ773022 (study PRJEB29015, sample SAMEA2738020) | human oral metagenome | biome: human oral; feature: human-associated habitat; material: dental | place: China | collected 2044 ... | reverse complement strand
AGCCGTAACTGAGAGCCCCCAGCCGGAGCCTGATGTGGTTGGTGGAGCGGTTCACTCGGGCGTCGTAGCCGGTGGAGACCACCGCTCCGACATAGCGTTGGGGAAAGGTGCTGTTGGCGATGTGTGCCAGGTCGACTGTGCGGGTCCGGCCCGCGACGATCACCTCGACGGCCTCGTCAATGGTGCGGGGCACACCGATGCCGCGCGCAAAGTCATTTCCGGTTCCCGCCGGGATCAACCCAAGGGTCGCATCGGTACCCGCCGCTGCGTTGAGCCCGAGATGGGCCATGCCGTCTCCCCCCATCACCAGCAGAGCATCCCCGGGGCGGGCCTCCAGAGCCGCGGTGCGGGTCAGTTTCTCGGCCTCAGTCCACGAGCTGGAGGAGACGATGTGCAGTTCTGCGGTGGGGACCTGCTCACGAAGCCTGCGTGCCACTTTCGGAAGAATGCGGCCCGCGCGCCCCCCGCCTGAGCGTTCATTGACCACCAGGGTCAGCAGGGACGGTTTCGCCAGCTGGTTCACTTGCCGTCATCCACGTCTATGTTGAATTCTTTCTCCTCCGCGGCGACGACCCCCTTGCGCTTGTCGAGGCCACGGCAGATCAGTTCGGAGAGGTAGAACAACAAGGTCATGGGGATCGCCATGCAGAGCATGGTGAACGGATCGGTGGATGGTGTGGCGACCGCGGCCAGGACGAAGGACCCGAAGAACACGCCCTTGCGCCATTTCTTGAGTTGGTGTCCACGCACCACGTTGAACAGATTGAGGGCGACCACGATCACGGGCAGCAGGAAGGACACCCCAAAGATGAGGATCACTTTCAGCTCAAGACTCAGGAAATCCGCCATGTCTTGGAGGTTCTTGATCTCGAGGTTCTGCGCAGTGAAACTTGTCATCACCACGATGCCTTTGGGCCAGACCCAGTAGCCCATGGCGCAGCCCGCCAGGAACAGCGGGATTCCAGCGCCCATGAAGTACAGCACGTACTTCTTCTCCTTGGCGAGCAGGCCGGGGGCCACGAAGGCCCAGATCTGGTAGAGCCACACCGGTATGGTGATGATCAGACCACAGACGATCAAGACCGCCACGACCAAGGTGAAAGGCCCGCTCACTCCTTGGTTGATGAGCTCAAGCTCTGCCTGAGGATTGGCCTGCCGCACCTCATCCCTAGCAACGGTGTAGGGATACATGATGAATTCCACCAACGGCTGGTAGAAGAAGGCACAGGCGACAGCAGCCAGGACCAGCGCCAGTACCGAGACCGTGACGCGGTATCGGATCTCACGGAGATGGTCACCCAGCGACATGCTGCCGTCTGGGGACTCTTTCTTGGGCGGGCGGAACCAGCTGGACCGACGCGGTTTCGCCTCAGCGCTGCTGGCGTCGGAACTCAACGTGGATCAGTTCCCGGTCTCGGCTTCGCGGGCGTTGAGCGCCGCCTCCCGTGCTTTCAACTCGGCTTCCTTGAGGGCCTGCTCGCGGGCCTCCAACTCACGCTGGCGGCGTTCGAGTTCTGCGGCCTTGTCATCGACGATCTCCGCCTCGACCACTTCGGGCTCGGAGCTCTTGTCCTGGTCCTTGGAGTCGGCGGACCTGACCTCCTCCTTAAACTCCCGAATGGAGCGCCCAACTCCCTTGCCGAGCCCTGCCAGGCGTGAACCGCCGAACAGCAGCAGGGCAATGCCCAGGATGATCAACAGTTCCATGGGCCCGATGCTTGGCATAGTGCAGTTACCTCATTCCGGATTCGTTCGTTTCTGTGAAGCTTACTCGTGATGTCTGTGGGGCAGCCGAATGCCTGCTGTGAGCTCCTTCAGCTCATCGCGACGTTCCTCCAGCATGCGCATCTCCACCAGAACGTCGTCGATTTTGTTTCGTGTCCCGATGGCCATCACCACCAGGACCACCACTCCGACCGCCGCCAAGCAGCCAAGAACGATTGCCCAGATCACACCACGAGATCGTACCCGACACCACGTCCAGGTTCAGTCAGGTTGTCGAAGATTCGTAGGCACACAAGGCTTCCCGGGCTCGCGCCGCGGCCTCTGTCACGGCCTCACCGTCGCTGACGATCACGACGTCCTCCCCGAGCCGCAGCAGCAATGAGACCAGCCAATCACGGCTGCCGACGGGAAGTACCACCTTCAGGCCGGTCACGTCTGCCTCAACCGAATGGGTCGGGTAGTACTCAGCAACCCAGGCGGCGCCGGGACGGAGGGAGAGCTCCACCCTGCGTTCGGAGTCCGCGAACCAGGAACCCGTGGCCTCCTCCAGACCTTCGCGCGGCGGGGCTGTCTCATCACACATCACGACAGCCCGGATCCGGTCCATACGAAAACTGCGCCAGGCGTCCCGAAGCCGGGACCACGCGTCGAGATAGGTGGTGCCGTCCACCACCCTCAGGCGGACGGGTTCCACCTCCACGACAGCCCGCCCCCCGGTTCCCTCGTGCTCGATCCGCACCACGCGGCGATCCTCACAAGCCCGGGTCAGGAGGCGGCGGGTCTCCTCATCCCCAGCGGTCAGGGTGACTTCAATCCCGGTTTCTGCCTGTCCGCAGGCCTCGCTGAGTTTTGCCCTGGCGCTGGCAGCCGCATCGGATCCGAGCTCAACGAGGGCACCCAAGGCAACCATGAGGCTTGCCGCCTGGCCGGCAGTCAGGGTCATGGGACGGGCAAGTACATCGGAGTTGTACAGGTAGATCTCCCCATCGGCCCGGACCCCCTCGATGTCGACGTCGAAGAGATCATCAGTCAATCCTCCGGGCATCCCACAGAACTGGATCACCTCCAGATCCCGCAGAATCACCGCCGGAGTTGTCTGGAAGTCATGGGCGACCTCGGTCACCGTCACTCCCGGATGCTGGGTGAGGTACGGCACCAACTGGATGAGACGCCGCACCTGATCTGTCGATCTCATCAGGCAGACCTCCCTGCAACTGCCCTGAGCCGGGCCACCACGTCATCCACCAGCTCGTCTGGCGCCAGAGCGATGGCATCCGCACCCAGAGCACAGATCTCACCAACGAGCACCGGGGTCAGCGGCAGTTCGTAGACCTCGAATCCTTCCGGGTCACCAGCCAACGGCGTGGCCGGCCGACCGTTGCGAGCCAGGTCATGCCCGTGTCCGGGACGCAGAGCCACCCGCGCAATCGGGTCCGGCTCCGACGGCGTGAACTCGGCGATCACATCCTCCGGCGGTTCGTAGGACGCACTTTCCCCCACCGCCCGCGGCGGTGCCGTGAGTCGTGACAGTTTGAAGTGGCGTCTCTCCGCACGGTCGAGATCGAACCCGATCACGTACCAGTGTCCACGGCGCTGCACGAGCCGCCACGGCTGGAGTCTTCGAGGATCGCCGCGGTACCCAAAACGCACCTCGCGGCGATTCCGCAGCGCTTCCCACCACACGTCGAGCCCGTCGACCGAGGTGAGCTGTGGCTGCAGGGTCAGCAACCGGGCGGCGTCCGGATCGGCACCTGCCGCCCGCAATGTTGCGAGCGCCACGCGGGTGTCGTCGGCTGCAACGCTGTCCTGCCACACGCGAGCGGCAGCCCCCAGGGCTGCCAATTCGTCCGTGGTGAAGGAAACCGGCGGCAGCTCGAATGCGGAACGATCCACCCGGTAGCCGGGATCGCCCCCATCGGGACCGTGGTTTCCCGTTTCCACCGGGACCCCAATGTTTCGCAACTCGGCCTTGTCCCGTTCGAAGGTGCGGTCGAAGTTCCGGTCGTCCAATCCGCGATACCCCTCGATGACCTGCCGGATTCGCTCCCGACCCACCCAGTCTCGCGTGCTGAGCAGCATGATCAGCAGGTTCAGCAACCGCTCCGATTTGCTTGCCGACATCTCATCTCCCTGGTGACCTGGTGGGTTAGAGGGTACCGGGGAGTTCGCCCCGCAACAATGGAGATATGCCAATCGTTGACCGTTACGCACCCTCCCCGACGTCCGATCTGCATCTGGGGAATCTGCGCACAGCACTTGCCGGTTGGCTTCTCACTCGGCGAGCAGAAGGGCGGTGGCTGCTGCGCGTTGAGGACCTCGATGCAGCCCGGGTGAGGGCGGCTGGTGGAGCCGCCTCCCGACAGCTGGCCGACCTCCGGAGGCTGGGGATGATCTGGGACGGCGAGGTAGTGACCCAGTCCGAGCGATTGGACGCCTACCGCGACGCCCTTGCCCGTTTGCGGGACCGCACCTACGAGTGTTTCTGTACGCGCAAGGAGATCGTGCAGGCCGCATCCGCCCCGCACGGTGACGGTCATCGCCCGTATCCGGGAACCTGCGCACGACTTTCCATGGCCGAAAGGAACCGGCGCAGGGAGCAGCGCCCGGCTGCGATTCGAATCCGCGCCGAGGGTGCCCGGTTCACCGTGACCGATCTCTTCGCGGGCACCGTGACCGGCGTGGTCGACGATTTCGTGCTGGTCCGAGGCGACGGGGTGCCCGCATACAACTTCGCGACCGTGATCGACGACCTGTACCAAGGGGTGACCCGAATCACCCGGGGCGCCGATCTTCTCGGTTCGGCACCCCGCCAGGCCTGGCTCGCAACCCTGCTGGGTGGCCAGCCACCGAGCTACGCACACATCGGACTGGTCACCAATTCCAACGGGAAACGCCTTGCCAAACGCGACGGTGCGGTCACCCTGAATGATCTGCTCGCCCGGGGGTGGCGGCTCCCCGAGGTCGTGGCCGAGCTGACGGCCTCGCTCGGAATCGGACGGCACGAAACACCGGAAGGGGCCCTGGCTGTGATGCCGAGGCCCCTTTCCGATGCCTTCCACGCCCCCGTCACGTGGACAGGGCGCGGATTCCGTCAACTTTCTTTCTGAGGGGCTTGAACATCCAGAATGTCGATCACGTAGACGACACCCTCACCGGCCTCCAGTCCTTTGCTGGGCTCACCGTTGGGATACGAGTCCGCGGCGGGCACGACGAGCATCACCCGCGATCCCGCGGTCTGTCCCAGCAGGCCCGTCTTCCAGCCGTTGATGAGGGCCGAGAGCTTGCTGCTCTGGGCCTCCGACCAACCGTCCAGGATCAATTTCCCGGATTTCGCTCCCCAAACCCGGAACTTGACACTGATGGTGGAGTCGGCCGCGATTTCCGCGCCGGAACCCTTGATGAGTGGCTGCACCACCAGCTGATCGGCATTAACCCCAGCCTCTGGAAACGTCAGCTCAGGTTTGCCGTCGGTCATGGTCATCGTAGGCAACCCCTCAGCCGGGGTCACAGCCTCACCCAGCGCCTCGTCGTAGGAGGAGGCGATGATGTCGACGACAAACAGCAGGGAATCACCCGCCTGGATACCTGCCTGAGGATTGCCCTGGGCGTAGCCGTCGGCCCCGGTCATGCCGATCAACACCCTGGAGCCGACCTTCTGTCCGGTGATGCCGTTCTTGAACCCTGTGATGACTTTCTCTAACGAGAAGGTGGCCTCCCGCCCTCTCTGGAAGGAGCTGTCGAACACGGCCCCAGTACGCCCATTGACACCGACGTAATTGACGGTGACTCTGGCTTTCTCGCCCACGACCTGAGGGTTACTGCTGTCACGCAACACCTTCGTCTGGGTGCTGCTGATGGCCCACGGCGCTGGAACCGTGATCTCGGGCACATCAGCATCCGAGACAGTGATGGCATCGAGGTTCTCAGAAGGAGTGATGCTTTCTGCGGGAGGTGAGGTCGGAGACGAAGCGGAAGCGCGCGGAGACGAAGCGGAAGCGTGCGGGGACGTGGCGGTTGCCTCCGCTGTATCCGTATTCCCTGCAGAGGGCACGGTGATCAATAGGTCACTGAAACAAGCCGTCAGGGCCAGCGCAGGTAGCACGGCGACCGCGAGGGCCATCCGCACTCGGGTCTTCACTTCACTCCAACGCACTCAGGGGATATTACCCCAGAAGGTTCGCTGCCCCCCATCACATACCGACCAGGTCAAGCAGCCTACCAAGCTCCTCACGGGTCAGCTCTCGGGTAGTCCCGATCGCAAGCTGACCAAGCCTGACAGGCCCAATACCGGTGCGCGCCAACCGGTCCACCGGATGCCCCACAGAATCCATCATGCGTCTGACGACACGGTTGCGACCCTCGTGAAGAGTAATCGCCAACAAAGAACGCGACTCACCACGCGAGAGCAGTTTGATCCGGTCAGGCTTGACGGGACCGTCATCGAGTCGCAGGCCCTTCTCCAGGCGTTGGATGGTCCTCTGGTCCACGACACCAGCGACCTCCGCCACGTAGGTCTTCGGAACCTCGAAGCTGGGGTGGGAGAGGCGATGGGCGAACTCGCCGTCGTTGGTCAAGAGGATCAGGCCCTCGGTGTCGGTGTCGAGACGCCCGATGTGGAAGAGCCTTTCCGATTTGCGAGGTAGGTAGTCCACCAAGGTGCGTCTGCCCTCCGGGTCATCCATGGTGGAAACCACCCCACGAGGCTTGTTCAGCACCAAATAGCGGTGTCTGCGTGGCGGGGGGATGCGAGCCCCATCGACCCGGATGGTGTCACGATCCGGGTCCACTCGGCGCCCTTGCTCGGAGACCACCTTGCCGTTGACCTCCACGCGCCCCTCGGAGATCAGGATCTCGCTGGCCCGGCGCGACGCCACCCCGGCCGCCGCCAGCACCTTCTGCAAGCGGATGCCTTCCGGCTCAGTCATGTTGCTCCTCGATTCCCGATGCTGCGCGAAGTTCGGCTTCCAAGGCTACGGCGTCGGGCAGCAGCGGCGCCAAGTCCGGTAGCTCGTCCAGCGAGTCGAGCCCCAGTTTCTGCAGGAACAACGGAGTGGTGGTGAAGGTCATGGCCCCATTCGGTTCCTCCCCTGCCTCGGTGATCAGGCCGTGGGCCAGCAGGGTTCGGACGACGCCGTCGACGCTCACACCCCGTACTCCGGAAACCCGACCGCGGGTCACAGGCTGGAGGTAGGCGATGACCGCCAGGGTTTCCAGAGCCGCCTGGCTGAGTCGGGCCCGGGTTTCCGCAACCACCGCGGCTTCCAGCACCTCAGCGAGATCCGGGGAGGTGGCCAGACGCCATCCTCCTGCGACACGGCACAGCTCGAAACCTCGTTCGGTGTCCCGATAGAACTGTGCCAACTGTTCTAGCTCTTCGAGTACCTCGCGTTCCGGTACTCCCAGCTGGGTTGCAAGGTCAGTTGCCCGAACGGGTTCAGTGGCCATGAGCAGCAGTGCCTCGACGGCGCGGGCGATGCTCACATCTCCTCCTCGGTCTCATACTCGTCCACGACGATTCCCGTGGTCTCTCCCCCCGACCAGCGGATACTGAGCTCCGTGAGCGGACCGGCCTGCTCGAAACTGACCCGTCCGGCGCGGAACAGCTCGAGGATCGCGAGAAATCGCACCACCGTGGTCAACCGGTCACACCCCGCGACCAGGGAGCGGAAAGTGAGCTGTCCCTTACCAGCCAGCAGTTCTGCAACGATCCCGGTCTGCTCCACGACACTGACGCGGCTGCCGTGCAGGTGGGCGAGCTGCACGACCGGTGCCGGTTTCGGCGCCAATGCCCGGGCAGCCAGCTGCACCAGTTCCTCGGGGCCGATCGGCAACTCGACCTGGACCAGAACACCGCGGAATCGCTCCTCCAATCCGCCAGGACGCCACTGTTGTTGGCCAGCCGTGGTCATGGTTTCCTCCACCCAGGCAGCCAGCTGTTTGAACGCCCGGTACTGGAGCAGCCGGGCGAACAGCAGGTCCCGGGCCTCCAGGGCTGCCAGGTCCTCAGGGTCGGTAACCTCACCGCCTGGCAGCAGTCGAGCGGCTTTCAGGTCCAGGAGGGTGGCGGCCACCACCAAGAAGGAGCTGGTCTGCTCCAGACCCAACACGTCACCGGCGGCGCGGACATGGGCGATGAACTCGTCGGTGACCTGGCTCAGCGCCACTTGAGTGACGTCCAGTTCGCGGCGGGAAATGAGCTGGAGCAGCAGGTCAAACGGTCCCTCGAAGTTCTCCAGGTGCACTTCAAACCCCGGGGTGCTCTGTGGTTTCTCCTCGGCTCGGGTGCGAGCTCGTCGGCTCACGTCCGGTTGAGCTCCGTGACCACCGCTGAGGCGGCTCCATTCTCGGCCAGATCAAGCAGCGCCAAGGCGACAGCGGTGCGAACGAGACGCCCCCGATCAAGGTTGATGCCGTGCCGGCGTTTCAATTCCAGCGTCGCGTCTTCCAGTGCGAACAGTTCCTCGGAGGAGAAGTAGACCGTGATCTTCTGATCGTGTTTGACCCGGCCCGTGGCTACGGGACGAGATGACTTCTGCTGCCCTTGCTGTGCAGGTTTCTCAGGCCGTTCTGGTTCTTGGCGTGGCGCCGGGGTCGCCGGAGTCACCGGTCCTGGGGCCTTGGTGGGACGGAACAGTTCGCTCGCCCCGGGCAGGCTCGCTCTCTTGTTCACCGGCACTTCCGCAACACCTCTCGGGCGAGCATCCGGTAGGCGTCGGCCCCCTTGGACGCTGATGCATAGGTGGTGATGGGTTCACCTGCAACGGTGGTCTCAGGGAACTTAACGGTGCGTCGAATGACGGTGTGGAAGACATCGTCACCGAAGGCCTGGACGACTCGTTCCAGCACTTCACGGGAGTGGAGGGTCCGCCCGTCGTACATGGTTCCAAGAATGCCGAGGATTTTCAGGTTTGGGTTGAGCCTGTCGGAGACCTTGGAAATGGTGTCGGTCAGCAAGGCTATGCCTCGCAGGGCAAAGAACTCGCACTCCAGCGGCATGATGACGTAGTCGCTGGCGGTCAGGGCATTGATGGTCAGCAGCCCCAGGCTGGGGGCGCAGTCAACAAGGATGAAGTCATACTTGCTGCGCAGCGGTTCCAGTAGCCGACTGAGGGTCTGCTCACGCGCCACCTCACTGACGAGCTGCACCTCGGCGGCGGACAAGTCGATGTTGCTGGGTAGGATGTCCATCCCCTCGACGGAGGTGGGCTGGATCACCTCATCCGGCGTGTACTCGCGGGAGAGCAGAAGGTTGTAGACGCTGCGTTCCAAAGTGTGAGGATTGACGCCGAGCCCCACGGACAGCGACCCCTGCGGGTCGAAGTCAACCAACAGCACCTCGTGGCCGAGTTCCACCAGTGCGGCCCCCAGGTTGATGGTGGTGGTGGTTTTCCCGACCCCACCCTTCTGATTGCACATCGAGATGATGGTGGCGTGCATGTCCCTACCAGGTGCGGGGGGCATGGGCACGGGAAGATCAGGCATGGGCCGCCCCGTTGGTCCGAGCTCCTCGGGAAGGGTTGATTCAGCGGGCGCGTCGGGGACCTTGAACAGTTTGTCGGCCACTTCGCCTCCTATAAATGTCGACAAGTCCATCCTAACGAGGTCGTTCCTGTCGCGCTCGTGTTCAGAGGTCGCGTCGGCACACGAAACTAACGAACCAACCATCCGCGCCGGTCTCACACGACAGCAGGCTCCGGCCTTCCTCTCATCTCGCCCGCGGGTGCGCCTCCAGATAGACCTCACGGAGACGATCCACGGTGACGAGGGTGTAGATCTGAGTGGTGGCCACCGACGCATGCCCGAGCAGTTCCTGCACCACCCTCACGTCGGCGCCGCCTTCAAGAAGATGGGTGGCATAGCTGTGCCGCAGCGAGTGGGGTGAGACTTCCACCTCAATTCCGGCGAGCTTGGCACACCTGGAGACGATGGCGAATGCCGAGTTGCGCGACAGCCGCCTTCCAAGGGTGTTTAACAGCAGCGCTCCGCCACCGTCGCCCTTAACTGCGAGCCCGGGGCGAGATCGCACCATGTAGGCCTCGAGGACGTCCCGGGCGAAACTGCCGAGGGGAACCACCCGTTCCTTTCCACCCTTTCCTCTGAGCCTCAGCCCAGCTCCCTCGTCATCCATGACCGTGGTGACGTCGTCGACGTCAAGACTCGTGATCTCCGAAATCCGAGCACCCGTACCGTAGAGCAGCTCCACCAGGGCGGCATCCCTCAACCCGATGGGATCCTCCCTGTCAGGGGTAGCGAGCAGCCTCTCGACCTCGGCTACGCTGAGCGCCTTGGGGAGTCGCTTGCCCAGCTTGGGTACCTGGATCTCGGAGGCTGGATTCTCAGAGGTCATTTTCTCCTCGTGAGCGAAGGCGTGGAGGTTACGCACGCTGACGAGGGCCCGCGCCACCGAAGCCCCCTTGAGCTCTCCGGCCAGTTCACGAACGTATTCGCTGATCTCAACAGGGCTCACCTCCCCCAGGTCGGTCACACCCCGGGCCGCCAAGAAAGCAAGGTAGCGTTCCAGGTCGCGGCGATAAGCGGCGACAGTGTTCGCTCGCAGTCCCCGTTCCACACGTACATGTGCCAGATATTGCTCCAGCACGTCCTCGGTGGCGCTCACTCAGCGACCGGCCCTGATCGGCCAAGGAGCATCAGCGGGCCGCAGCTGATCGATGCGACCGGACAGCCTGGCGGTTTCGAGGGCCAAGGTTCCCGCCACCAGCGTCGGAGATTGGCACTGTCCCGCCAGCACTGCCGCCACCAGGTCCTCGCGCGGCACCCATTCGGACCGCATGTGTGCCTCCTCGCCCTCCAGGACGAAACCGTCCGGGCGGGAGGCGTTGCGTGGGTCGCGGGCCAGGTAGATCCGCAGCGATTCCTCACAGACACCCGGCGCAGTAGTGATGTCCACCAACACGTTCCAGCGCCCAGCGGCCAGTTCGGACTCCTCCGCAAGTTCCCGCTGCGCCGCCGTCACGTGGTCCTCGCCGTCCATGTCAAGAAGTCCGGCCGGAATCTCCACCAGTTCGTACCTCACGGGGTGTCGGTACTGGCGCACCACCGCTATGGCGTCGCGTTTCTCGTCCCAGCAGACCACCGCCACCGCACCGGGATGAGTCAAGTATTGGCGTGCGATGATCTCCCCGGAAGGAGTGGCTATCGTCTCATCGACGAAGGTGGAGACGTGTCCCTTCCCCAGCTCGGTTCGTTTCCTGACCTCCCAGGCGACGGGTCGATCCCAGCACATCCGCTTTCCTCCTAGTTGCCACCCTTGTGCGGCGTCATCCATCCTGCGCCACTCAGACGCTACATCCCCCGGCCAGTCCGGTCCCGGCCAGGGCGGCTCGGGTCTGGTCATTGGCCGTGGCCACCCAGTCATCAGCGTCCCTGCCACCCTCAACAGGAATTCCGGTGAAATCACCCTGAAGGTCCCGGAATCCGGCCAGGTCCAGCAGGGAGGTGCCGTCGCTGAGGGAGGTTTCCGGCAGCGTCCTCCAAGCCAGCGAGTAGAGGGTCACAGGGTTGCGCGGAAGCTTCCCCAGGAGGGCTCGAAATACCTCGCCGCCACGCCGCTGCCGCCCCGCTGCACCCTCGGGATCTGCGACCCAAGCACCGTCGACGAGAATCTTCCCCTGTCGACTGCGCACGAAACCGAGCGCTGCGCGTCCGTCGAGCAGCTGGGTTCCTGCTGGGAGGTCTATGTGTGCGTGGTCGTCCCGCAGCGGATGTTCCAGGGTGACCTCCACTCCCCCGACTGCATCGACGAGGGTAACGAATCCGCGGAGGTTCACCACGGCCAAGTGATCCACAGGCATGGCGAGGCTTCGGCACAGACCGTCGACAAAAGCCTGCGGGCCACGCAGCCAGCTGGTGGCAAGACGGTCGTACTCATTGGGAGCGACCTCGACCACGAGATCTCGGGGAATGCTTGCGGCGTGGATCTCTCCTCCGCTTCGTCTGAGGGCCAGGATCAGGTCGGCCCGGGAACCGTGTTCATCGTCAAGCTCGCCGAAGTCAGTGGTGCCCTCTGGCGCCAAGGAGCGGTCATCGATCCCGACCACAAGGAGAGTGCGTCCGTCGTCTAGCGAGGTATGCAGCCTTACGTCCAAGCGGTTCGCGCGGGAGTTCAACAACACCCCAGCGGTCACCAAACCGACCACGACCGCAAGAATCAGCACCCCGGATTTCCAAAGCCACCCGGGAACGGCAAACCGCCCCGGGCCTTCAGGCACGGGGCGGTCCTTGGTCGAATCAGGCTGCGGCACCGGTACGAGGCAGACCGGGCTTGCCCTTCTGCTTACCACCGTTGTCTCCGGGCTGGCCCTTCTTCAGATCGTCCTTGTTCACGATCGCGACGTTGGCCAGACCAATCTCGTCCTTGTCGCTCTTGACAACGACGTAGTGGCTGCTTCCGGGGATCACATCGCTGCTGACGACAGCGCTCAACTGAGCGGAGCCGCCCGCAGAAACGGTGGCCTTGCCGAGCGGGTAGGGCTTGGAGTAGAGCGTGAAGTCGAGTTCCTGACCAGCTGCGAAACCGGTGGCGCCGACCGTGATGTTTCCTCCAGGAGCGGCCTTGCGCGCCACGCCATCGCCGGTGACCGTGACCTGCGGGCCGACAGCCTTGGTCAGGTCAATGGTGACGGTGGTGTTGGTGGACTTCTCCTGGTAGTCAAAGCAGGTCAGCGACGTCGGGGCCTGTCCCTGGTTGCTGCTTATCATGTACCCGAACTCAGACGGCGCGTTCTTCAAGTTGATGGTCTCGGTCTTCCGGTCACCGACCTTGATAATCGCCTTTGCAGTGTGCTCGGGGCACTTTGCCATGAGATACGCCGAGGCGTCACCCTGCGCAGTGTTGACGGCACGAACGGTCAGCGAAGGCGCAGCACCTTCATCCGCGGAGGCCTGGTTGACACCGATGACACCAGTCAGCCCTAGGGCAAGGGCAGCTGTCCCGGCAAGGACACGCTTCTTCATTTATCTTCCCCTCTGTTTCGCGCAGCCCGATGCCACGCACGAAACTTACGGTATACCATCACGAGCCCACCTGAACAGTCCCGAGACTTCACCGTATGGGGCTCTTTCGAATCCACCAGAACCAGTTCGCGCATGTCGCGGAAGCAGACACGCGTAGCCGCGGAAAAGCACATGCCCGAGGAGCAGTCGTCAGGATCACCGCGGGATCAGCACGTCCTGTTCCCCACGCGCCCTCTGTCCTCCATGGTTGGTTCGTACGACCTCTTCCTCAGAGAAACCCTCACTTTCAACCTGTTCAACCTGGCTCCGTTTCTCACGTCATCCATGAAGCTTCATGGACGTCGTCACTCCATGGCCGCGCGCATCAACACACCTGCGTCCGCCCAGTCGGCCTTCAGCTTCGTCAAGGAATCAGGGTGGACAGCGACCGTCAGATCGGTCAGAACGGTCGTTCCGAAACCAGAGGCGGCAGCGTCACGCGCCGTGGCATCGACGCAGTAGTCGGCAGCTATCCCGCAGACATCCACCTCGGTGACGCCGTGTTTCCTCAGGTAATCCCCCAACAGTTCACCGGTCCTCTCATCGGTTCCCTCGAAACCCGAGTAGGCAGCCGCATCGCGGCCTTTCAGGAAAACGGCGTCCCACTCCGTGAAGGTCAATCCGGGATGCTGTTGCGCACCTGAGGTACCCGCAACGCAGTGCGGGGGCCAGGAATCCTTGAAATCCGGGGAGTCGCTGAAGTGCTCGCCCGGATCAACGTGATGATCCCGGGTCGCCACCACCATGTCGTAGCCATGGTCGCCCGACAACATCCGGTTGATCTCCCCCGCAACCGCAGCTCCTCCAGACACAGCGAGCGCCCCTCCCTCGCAGAAATCGCGCTGGACATCGACCACAATCAGGACACGGCTCATGTCTGACGATTCTAGGGGTTCACGAACAGGCGTGTTCCTGTGGCCAGCTTTGATGCAACGGCGGTGCCCGGTCCTGGTCTTAGCCGGTCCGCGCGATTCTGAGCAGTTCCTTCGCGTGTCTCAAACCTGCGTCAGATTCTCCGCTGCCGCTCATCATACGGGCCAGCTCGGCAGCGCGTTCCTCCTCGCCGAGAGGGGTGACGTCTGAGGTCGTGACCTGCCCATCACTGGATTTGGCGATCAAGAAATGTTGATCTGCGAACGCCGCCACCTGCGCCAGGTGGGTGACCACGATCACTTGACCGTCCGCTGCGAGCCGTTTCAGCCTTCTTCCGATCTCCAGGCCAACGGCACCACCGACCCCGGCGTCCACTTCGTCGAAAACGAAGGTGTGCCCTGGGGACTGTCCAGCGAGCACCACCTCGAGTGCCAACCGGACGCGGGAAAGTTCCCCGCCAGATGCGATCTTTCCCAGCGGCCCAGGGACGGAACCGGGATTGGCGGTGAAGACCAGCTCGATCCGATCCGCACCGTGAGGGCCACGCGGGGCCTTTGTGACTGCGAACTCCAGCCTGGCATGCGGCATCGCCAAGGCCGTCAGCTCGGCGGATGCAAGCTTCGCCAACCTTCCCGCGGCCTCCTTGCGAGCCCGAGAAATCCTAGCTGCCGCCGAGTCGAGGGCCTCATCAAGGACAGCGGCCCGCTTTCGCAGTTCCTCGATCTGGTCATCGGCTCCGTCGAGCTCGGCCAGCCGCCCGGTTGCCCGCTCCGCCCACTCAAGTACCTCCGCAACGTCATTGCCGTACTTACGGGTCAGGGTCGCGAGCTGGCCTCGGCGATCGGCAACAGCCTCCTGCCTGAGTGGGTCGGCGACAAGGTCGGCGGCATAGCCCGCGACGTCCTGGGCGAGGTCAGTCAGCAGGTAATTCGTCTCGGTGATCCGTCGCGCCAGATCAGTGGGGCCCGGGTCACGTTCGGAGAGCGTTTCGAGAGCCTTGCGCGCCACTCCGACCAGCCCGAGCACGCTGGGGGCGTCGAGGTCCTCCTCCGACCCACTCAACGCGTTCCGTGCTGTCATCGCCAAGGCCTTGAGGTCATCCGCATCAGCCAGACGCACCGCTTCTGCCGCCAAGGCCTCGTCCTCCCCCTCCTGGGGGTTAACGGCCGCGATCTCTTCCAATCCGAACCTCAGCACATCGATTTCCCGAGCCCGGTTCATCGCTTCGGCTTCGAGCCTCGCAAGCTCTTCGGTAATCCGGCGATACTCCGCGAAGTCGCGGCGGTAGTCCTCCAGCGCTGCCGGTGCTGCGAAGGCGTCGAGCAGTTCCCGTTGCCTTTCCGGGCTGGAGAGCCGCACCTGTTCGGACTGACCGTGGATCGTCGCCAGTTCAGCCAGCAAACCAGCCAGGGTGGAGACGGGGACCTGAGCCCCACCAACCGTGGCGCGAGAGCGTCCTTGGGAGGAGACCTGCCGGAGGGTGGAGAGCTCAACCCCATCGTCGAGGTCCCCTCCGAGGGCCTCAACCGCATCGGCCATGATCTCGTCGACCTCCCAACGTCCCTGCACGAGCGCCCTGTCCTGCCCATTCCTGACCAGCGACGCATCGGCCCTGGCCCCCAGCAGCAGGCCGAGTCCCGCGACGATCATCGTCTTTCCTGCACCCGTCTCTCCCGTCAACGCGGTGAGCCCGGGACCCAACGGCAGGACGGCCTCCGCCACCACTCCGAGCGAATTCAAACGAAGCTCTGTCAACATGTTCACCTCCGGGGTGGACGTCGCCAGCCGTCGATCGGCAGCTTGAACTTCCGCACCAGTCTCGTGGTGAAGGGCTGCTCGGAGAGTCGAGCCAAGCGCAGCGGATGTCCGCTGGCCTTGATCGCCACCCGATGTCCGGATCCCACCTCGAAGCTGCGCCTGCCATCACACCAGATGATGCCCTGCGGCACAGGCCCCCCCAACTCGAGGGAGACATGTGAGTCGGGAGCAAGCACCATGGGCCTGTTGAACAGGGCGTGAGCAGACAAGGGAACCAGCAGCATCGCCTGCACCTCGGGCCACACGACGGGTCCACCACCGGAGAACGCGTAGGCGGTGGATCCGGTGGGTGTGGCCACCAGCACCCCATCACATCCCCACCGGGAGAGCGGGTGGGCGTCGACATGCACGAGGACATTCAGCATCTTCTCCCGCATCAACTTCTCCAGCGATACCTCATTGACCGCGAAAGAGGACCACAGAATCGTCCCGGACGCGTTGGTCACCTCGACTCGTAGCACCAGACGCTGCTCTGTTTCGTAGCGTCCCTCGATCACCGCCCGGGGCAACGATGTAAGATCCGGGGTTTCCAGCTCCGCCAGGAAACCGACGTGCCCGAGGTTGACCCCCAGCAACGGGACGTCCAGAGGCTGGGCCCATTCTGCAGCTCGCAGAAGGGTGCCGTCCCCCCCGAAGACGACCGCCAGTTCCGCCGGTTTCTTGTCAATGGACTCAAGATCCGCTCCGGGTACAAGGTTTTTCAGGCGTTCCACGTCATCGGAGAAGCTCAGGAACCTGAAGCCGGGCATCTGGCTCATGAAAGCCGTTGCCGCATCCAGAGCTTCAGGACGTTCCGGGTGCAGCAGCACAGCGACGGTTCGGGTTCCCACGGTCATCAAGGGTAATAAGCGCCGCGAGCCGAACACAATCGAATGAAGAACTCCTGATTGCCGCCAGCACCGGGCAACCGACTGGGGCCACGCCAGTCGCAAACCCACCCGAGATCTTCGGCAGCCTCCACAACGGCATCCACGGTTTCCTCGCGCAATCTGGAGTCACGGACCACCCCGCCTGCTCCGAGACGCTCTCTTCCCACCTCGAACTGTGGCTTCACCAGCAGAAGCGCAACCCCCGTGGGATGAAGAACCCCGAGGAGCGATGGCAGTAGGAGCGTGAGTGAGATGAAAGAGACGTCCCCGACCACGACGTCGACACACTCATCATCCAGATCGCCCAGGGTGAGGTCACGCAGGTTCAGGCCCTCCCGGACCCGGACTCGCGGATCCGAGCGGATCGGATCGGCGAGCTGATGGTGTCCGACGTCGACTGCGTAGACCAGCTTCGCTCCCTGCGCCAATGCCACCTGCGTGAATCCCCCGGTCGATGCCCCCGCATCAAGTACACGCCCGTCCATGGAGGTTCCGGACTCCTCGATCGCCCCCAGAAGTTTGTGGGCGGCACGAGAAACCCACTTCTCGGTATCAGCCGATATATCGGTCTCAGTGTCCACACTCATCGCAGGTTTCCGCGCGATAGCGCCGGAGACCTTGACACGACCTTCCGCCACGAGCCGGGCCGCCTGGGTGCGGGAACGCGCCAGCCCTCGGATGACGAGTTCCTGGTCCAACCTCACTGATCTGCCCCACCTCCGGGCTGCGGCTCCGTTTCAGGTTTCAGTGCCTCGGCAAGCGCTCGGTGAGCCGCTTCCAGCCGGGATATTGCCTCGTCAACCGGTAGTTTCTCCACACCTTCTACCCCGGCCATGGTGTCGGCTATCGTCTGGAGACGTCGTACGTCACCGGGAACAACGTCGCGAGGGGTGATACCCGTCACCGCAGTAGATCCAATCGCGCCAACACATCGTTGCCTTCGGCATTGAATCTCCAGACAGCGTTCAACACACACCACAACAGATCGAGCTGCCCTTCAATCTTCTCCGGAACGATATCCGTGACGACCCTTCCGTCGATGATCCACGCTTCTGCGTCCCTGCAACGAAATCCATTCCCGATGGTCTCCACCTCACGGGCCGGCGCCAGCAGAGCGGAGATGTCGTAGCCAATATGCGTTGGGCGACCGATGGGATCGGCAGCTGCGAGATCATACTTACCGTGCGCTCCCGTGAACACGAACAGCGAATCCATGCCGACATTTCCTGCGCCAATGATGTCCGTGTCGATACGGTCACCGACGAAGACGGGACGCTTCGCTGCAAGACGCAACACGGTTTCATCGAGAAGAGGCCGGAACGGCTTGCCCGCCATGGAGGGACGAAACCCGACGCATTCCGCTATCAGATCAACCTGTGCGCCACAGCCCGGCAAGATTCCACGCTCGGTGGGGCGAGTCTGGTCCGGGTTGGTGGCATACCACGCTGCTCCCTTTTGGATGGCGATAGCGCCAAGTTCCAGGAGGTCCCAGGGAAGCTGTGGGTGGTAGCCCTGCACAACGGCCACCGGGTTCTCTTTCAGGGTTGAGACCGGCACAAAGCCGCCGTCAGCCAGCTGGGAGGCAAGCGCATCAGTGCCAACTACCAGCACTGTTGCCCCCGTGGGAAGTTCCTTGCGGAGCATACGCACCATGGCCTGAGTCGAATTGACCACGTCCGAATCGTCGGCACGGATCCCGAGCTCCCGCAGGTGCTCGGCGACAGCGGTCGGAGTACGTGCCGCGTTGTTGGTGACGAAACCGAGCCGGATTCCCCTTTCACGCAGCTGGGCCAACGACCCGGCCACCCCATCGATGGCATTCGGGCCGAGATAAATCACCCCGTCGAGATCGAATAGGGCGGCATCATAGCTCGAGACGAGTGGCGTCACTCCCGGCTCCCGTCGATCTCCTCGAGAATCTCCGCAATTTCTTCCTCAGGGGAGACCAGGTCGATCACCTGGGTTTCGATTGCATCTTCCATGTCAACCACCTCGGTCTTCTCGTCGCCCGTCTCGAGGTCTTCCCCCGTTGCAGAAACCAGTTCGAAGTCCTCGGGCAGAGTGACGCCGTCGAGAGTCGCAATTCGCTCTGCAACGTCGAGCCGTCCCTCAGGATCCAGTCGAGCTGCCGACTCGAACCATTCCCGTGCAGCATCACCCCGTCCTGCGCGCTCCAGCAGATCAGCGTAGGCATATCGCAGACGAGCCTGTCCGAATTTCGGGCCGACTTGGCGGGATATCGCTGCTTTCAGCACTCTCAACGCCTCTCCACGCTGTCCGAGGTCGTTACGAATTCCTGCTTCTACGAGAATGCACTCGATACGAAGCCCCAGTTTCTTCGTTCCCGGGTCCAAGGTGGCGAGCAGATCAAGTGCGTCACGATGCCTTCCCAGGGCACGTTCACAGTCCGCGAGAACCGGCAAAAGTTCGTCTCCCCCATTCATCCGTCTGATGGCTCTGAACTCTCTCAGCGCGATGTCGTAGTGCCCAGCCATGTAAGCCGTCTCAGCTGCTGCTTCCCGGACCACCGACAGTCTTCCCGCCCGCCTTCTCGCAGCTTCCGCATGCCGATGGGCCAGTTCAGGATCGATGTCCAGCAACTCGCCAGCTGCAAGGATGTGAGCCCCTACCGTCTGCGCCAAGTCCTTCGGCAGACCTTTCAACTCAGCACGCACGCTGACAGGCAACAGGGCCTCGTCAAAGTTCTCGGGTGTGGGCGGCTCGTTCTGCGCTGGAGCCGTCCCCGGTTTTGGTACGCGGCGCTCCTCATCTTCACGAGCGCCTCTGCTTCCCGGTTCGCGGCGATTCGACTGCCCATTTCGGGCGTCATGGAGAACTCGCGTTTTGCGCTCTCCGCCTTGCTCGAAGCGCCCACGTTTTCGAGGGCCTCGAGAGTCGCTCTCTCCCTGCCGCTCCTCACGACGAAAAGCACGGTCACCACTGTGGCCGCCCTGGTACCACGGTGCTCGTTCCCGGCTTCCCTGTCGTTTGTTCTTGTTCCCCCCTCCGCCTCGCCTGGTCTCCCCAGCGCGGCTCCCGAATTTGGCAGTGCCTTGCCGATCACGAGAACCGCGACGTTCACCACGCTTCTCTCCCCTGGCACCATCCTTTGGGGATTTTCCTTCAAAACCCATGGTCCGATTCTCCCAAAGCGACCCGGGGAACCCAACTTCCACCACGTGGGTGGGTGTGGTTGTGCCCCCACACGTGTTTGGTGTGTGGGGGCACTGT
>ERZ773022.1065-NODE-1065-length-19679-cov-8.611853_pt1 | contig 19679 bp, 20 predicted proteins | sample MGYA00580839_ERZ773022 | MGnify/ENA primary metagenome ERZ773022 (study PRJEB29015, sample SAMEA2738020) | human oral metagenome | biome: human oral; feature: human-associated habitat; material: dental | place: China | collected 2044 ... | reverse complement strand
GCCAAACGCTAGACGGAATACTCCGCCGCCTTGCCATATAACTGAACGGAGGTGAGGAAATGCGGATGTGTTTTCTGTGGTTTCCGTAGCAAGGAGCCGCTAGGCGTACCATTTCAATATTAGATCAATGGAAGAAGGCGCCAAGAAATCTCCCGAAACCGTTGTATTAAAATCTATAGGCAACAAGAAAGGTGATAAAAATGTTTGAAGATGTACAGACTAAACTGAGCCCAGAAAGTGTAGATTTTATGGAGAATGGTGGCATCCAAACGATCCAGGAAGCAAATATCTTGGATCTCGGAGAAAGCCTCGTTACCCCTGCACAGAATATCCTCGATTCAGTATCGAAGAATGCAAAAGAATCTCTTGGAGAAGATGTACTCTTCGATGAAGGTCTAAACGCAGATGAACTGCGTCTTTGTGCGGCAAAAGCTAAAGGAAATATTATGCGACGTATGTCTGTAATGTCCACATATGCAAATACTACCGCTAGCACACCAATTGATGTTAGTTCCGCTATTCCTATTAATGTCGATACCGTTTATACGATTAATAATTTTGCGGCAGGAAAGCAACTTCTTGTAAAAGTCGAGACAGCCGGAATAGCCAAGCTTTCATCCGCTATTCGGTTCACGGCTCCCACAACTGTTGGAACAGTTATTTTCACGGTGGATGGGAACAGCGTGCCAACCATTGTAGCAGACAGTGTCAATGTGATTGAGGACTTTGACATTCTTTCCTGTCTCCCACAAGGCGGCGGTAGTTATTATGTGCTTTATACTGTGTATAACGGCGGAGGAAATGTCGCACTCACCTTACAAACATCAACGACATACAGTGTAAATGAGCCCAACGATTCTCCCAGTCAGGCTGTTTTACGCCATGAGGAAGTATATGTACACGACACTTATGACAATCTCCTTGATACAGATTATGTCCGTGTGCAAATCACAAAGCCGGAAACAATGGTTCTATCGATGGCGTTTGTGAACAAACATCTTACGGGAACTATTGTTGATTTCGGAATTTACCATAAAAGTGATGAGAATGGAAATCCCGTCAACCGATGGATCAAGAATCTAAGGTTTTCTCTCCCACTTTTTGGTTATCTGTGGGAAAATACGGATGCAAAAGGTGAATTCTACATTTATACTCAGTATCTTAGTGGAGACAATCTTAATCAGCCTTATGTGCTTTGCTTAACACCGGCTTCAAAACTTCCTTGCCCAACGTATATCAAGACTGGCCGAAAAGGTATCACGGGGTTACAGTCAGGATATGTAGAGGGATATCATTGGGTTATGGGGGCATTTACCGTTATTGCAGACTTTAGAGATGGTCTTTCAAAGAATGTCGATGGTCTTTATCCCTGCTTTATTACACAAATTAAGTTGGTTGGAAAGGATGAAAATCGCCTCTACGATTTCAAAACTAACTCGAGTGTATCCGGTCCTGTAATTACAACACCGGACGGAATTGCAACTATTAGTTCTCTTCTGCCGCAGTCCTATGGACGGGATAAAGCCTTTTCTGGAACGAAATTCATACACTCATATGACGTAAACAAAGTGTATTTCTTTTTCCTCACATATAATCCAGACGCAACCAAACCGGAGGATAAACTCGTATTGCAAGTAAATCCGAGTACATTCTGCGAATTTGAGGAATTCCTGAATCTAAAAGATTAAGGCACAACCACTAGGTGTTCTCATCATAGGGTCGTTACATTATTTGTGTGACGATCCTGTTTTTATTCAAAAATCCCCCCTAGATAAAGAAAAATCAACTCAATCTGGAGGGATATGAATTCAACTAAATTTGCTCGTATGAATTTTTCTTGTTCGCGCCCTTTTGTGACGCAACCATTTGTATGAGTATGGTATTGATGCGCTTCTTAATGGAGGTGATCAGCTCCTCTTTTTGGTCGGGCGGCATATAGGATTTTTTGACCGTTTCAAGCTGATTACGCAGATTGCGGAGCTCTGCATCGAGAGGATTGTTTTTCTTCCGAGACTCGGTTTCCTCGTCTCCCTGCACATTTTTCCCTGCGAGTTCTTGCTTCGTCTTCGCTCTCGCCCAGCGACCGTTCGGGAGCTGATATAAGTATGCCGGTTCGCGCTGACTGGCAAGCGTCTTGATGAAATTAACTTCATCCACACCTTCTGCAAGTGCCGCATTGATCTCTCTTGACGTGTACTGGATCGACGTTCCATCATCACCACGCATCGAGCGCTGCAGTGGCGTATAAGTATCGTCTTTTCCTCTTTCGTTTAATGCATACCACCAGAGAGCTCCGGTGCCATGCGAGAAGGGAAGTTCCATGACACGCGCTAAGGAATCGGTTCCTACTTGATCGCGCATGAATTCGCGATAAGCATTTGCTGTATCATCGAATCCCGCATCTTTTAGCGCAGATAGGATCTCTCCGCGATTTTGATAAGTACCCTGCGCTACTTTTACCCAAATATCGTCCGCTTCGCGGTGGCGCGCCATGAAATCGAGTTGTTTAACGCCGATGTTGGCGAGCGAGCCATTATATTCGTAGCGTATCCCATTTGCATGTGCTACCCCTGGGGAATCAAGATCTGCTGTGACAAATACGCCAGCGCGGTTTTGCAGTTCGCTCGCGTAAGATGTTGCCCGTATATACTCTTCGCGGGTCGTGTGTCCGCGAGAAATACGTTTATTCAGTTCGGCATCTGCATACTCCTTATTGGAGATTGCGGCCATAGCGGCAAACATAAGATTATACTTCCGAAATTCTGTCTCGCCTCCACGTTGTATCTTAGTAGCGACATTACGGTACTTTTCGAATTTTGTATCTGCCTCTGTGTAGAGTGGGGTAAAGAAATCAAGCCTTTTTTGGACTCGACGTTCAGTATAGAGATCCATTCCTAGAATTTCATCGCCAGTTAAGTATTCTTCGAGGGAATGTGGAGCAGGCGCCACAAACACAGCCGTGTTTTCTTTTTGCATCTTTTCTCTGGTTATATCTTGTGCAGCGTGCCATTGTTTCAGAAATTCGTCTCGCGATTCAACGGTGATTTCCCCGTCAAATTGCTTGAAATTACTTAGCAGCCATTGGAGCCTTTCCCTGCCGTCCATCTTCTCCAACTGTGCGCGAGTGCTCAAATCGATGGCATAGGCAGGAGATGCTTGCTGCTGAGTAGTTTGCTGTGAGGCTGTCGTCTTTTTATTATTGGGAGATGCTTGCTGTTGAGCTTCCACGCCAGCGACAGCAGCTCTCATATGTCCAACCTTCATCGACATTGTGTCACACTCCTTTGCTGACAGATATCACAAGACTTCTTAAATAAAATATCGAATTTACATTAAAAAAAATAAGTCGCTAATTTTGATGTTTTAGATAATTATTCCCTTTTTGATTTAGCTTACTCCATTTAAGAATCCATACCTCCCCATTTCTAGACCTTTCGTAAAGGTAATGACATTTGCGCCTCCACCGGAGTAATTGAGTGCGGGTATATGCATTATATTCTCCAGTATGATGATCTGTCCTTCGTTTTGATGGTTGATGAAATATTTAAAAAGTCCAGCACGCATACTTTCAGGAGCCGCATCTTCAACGCCTTGGTCTAAGCCGAGAAGTGGGGTATCGATGATCAAAAACCCAGGATCGTACTTTGCATGGTATGCGAGATAACGGCGGAATACCAGGGCAGTAACGCTATTGATAAAAGAGCAGTATCCTTGTCCTTGATAACCGGATTTTTTGTGCCCGTCAATTTCGATATCAAAATCGGGTAGATTAAAGCGCGTCGTAGTAGCGTTATAGCCGCATTCTTCGAGGATTTCCTTGTAATAGATATCTATTTGTTTTTGGAATTCTGCACCGAAGTGTTCTTTCGGTCGATATTTTACACTTGCCTCGGATGTATCGGGAAGATTACGAAGATCAGATTCCCATGTATCAGCATAGGCGGAAATGACATGCATTTCGTTGTTTAACTGAATATATTCCCGATAGCGTATCAGTGTGTTCTTTAAGGATTCTATTTTGGGACGGAGTTCTTCTGCGATCAGATTATCGATTGCAGATTTTTCTTTTTCAAGCTCTGTAAGAGCGGCAGCGATCTGTGCCAGTTCTGCCGTTACGTCTCGTTCTGTTTCTTCAAGACCATGCAACTGTGCAAGAATCCGGGAATGTTCTGCTTGTGCAGATTTTATATAGGAATTTTTGTGCCGCTCTGGCATTTTGCTGTCGCAAAAAGGACATAGCGTATTATGGGGCATTCCGGCATGCGTCATCTCTCCATCCGCAATAAAAGACAGCCGATGAATGTCTGAGACGTATTGCGTTTTCAGTGCATGATAACGCCCGCGCAACACCTCTGATTCGGCTGCACGTTCCTGTAAAATGCCAATCTGTATTAGAAGATCCTTACGCTTTTGGGTAGCGTCGCGCATCTCCTGCTCGGTATTTGAAATATCGTCGAGGAGCGTCTCTATTTTCTGTTGGACATCCACACCTTCAAATGTTTTAAGCTGTTTCTGCAACAAATCTCTTTTCTGTACGGTTCGGATGATTTGTTGATTCACATATTCTTCGACTGCTTTTCGGCGGGCGACACGGATCTCCCTTTTCGTTTGTATCTCATGATCGGATAGGTTCTCGCCGGTGATCAGATAGAGGAGCGCGGAAAGAAAAGACGTCTTTTGACTGAACTCTTTCGGTTCGATGACAGACTGTGTTTCTCCGATTGCGGGACTAATAAACATCAGCATGTGCAGAAAGGTACGAAAGGAGAGCTTTTGTTTTGCGAAATCGCCATTTTTAATGATTTCACATGGTGCGCCAATTCCGATAGAAGTGAGCAGTAAATCGCTTAGGATAGGAGACGGTATCTTTTTCCGATCATTGCGTTTGATGTCATAGGAACCCGTTTGCCAATCTTTTATATTTGTAATAACCTGCACTTTGTTTTCGTGAAATCTGCGATCTATTGTAATCATGCCTTTTGGCGTTTGTATTCTAACGGAAATCTCGTCGTATCCAAAACTTTCATCGAGTGGGAGGTCTTTTCCGCCGAGTGCAAAATCAATACATTTTATAATCGCCGTTTTGCCGGTGTTAGATCGTCCTTGTATGATATTGAGTCCGGGAGTGAAGGTGATGGTCGACTCTTGCTTCCCTGTACCTCGTGCCGTGACGCTTTCAAAGTAAAAGTTACGCATCTATCTGCCTCCTTAACGAATGAAGTGCTTTCTCATTGATGTATTCCGTCAAAGACGTATCGGATTGATTCTTATACCTCCGATGCGTCTTTTTTGCTGTGTGCAGATATTCCGACGCATATACGGAAGATAGCTCGTTTGCATATTTCACACCAAGGTCAGTGATGCGATACAAAAAACCACTGTGCGTTCTGCTGACGGATACAAAGCCGTCCAATACGAGATCTTTGATTGCCGCCGTACACTGCATACGCTTTTCTGCAAGTTCACTGAAATTGTACCTGTTGCTGCCATGCAGACTCTCTGACGAAACACCAAATTCTGAACCATAAGTCGTTATGAAATCATATGCAGCGATACGGTCAATCGTAGCACCCTTTGTCCGTACGGCATCGAGCAATAAGAGAACGCGCAAAGATATTTCAAAGGTAGAGTTGAACAGTCTAGGCATCAGGTGTCACCCATGATGCGATACGCTTATCGTTTACAAGCATATGGCATAATCCTTTCTTTTCGAGATTGCCGATCAATCCTTGAATATTCATTAACGTAGACCTTGAAAGTGTTGTACTGGTGATCTTTTCTAGTACGGCCTGCAGTCGTTCGTATCCGCCGACATACCGGTCACTATGATAGACCATTTCAATTCCTTCGTAGGCATCGTCTTTTAACGCATCAATTTGATCTTCCGCGTCACCGAACGCATCGCGAATCTGCCGTCGTACGCCTTCGATACCGTAATATGCTTTCCTCTGATTTGTTAAATGGTGTTTCATTTTATCAGGAAGACCTTCAAGATTGTCTTTGGATATCGCGGTTTGTAGTTTTTCGGTATATACCTCGCAGAGTGCATCTATATAGGGGAGATCATTGGAACTTCTTTCTTCGTCCGAGACGGGCATGAGAGTGAGTAAAATCGGTTTTCCATCCACATAGACCGCGCCGTTGGCATAGGGGACAGGAGTTAGAGGTACGTTCGGGATGCGTTCGCCCACTTCGTTTCTGTGCTCTAAAGGAGGAATACGGCGATCTTTTTCAAGACCAAGGCGCTCTTTGAGTAAATCGGACAAAACTTCAGCGCAGACCTCATCCACATTATCCGGGGTGCAGTCGATACCATTTGATTGGAGTTCACCACAAAGATTCTTTCGCGTATCAAATGAGAGCCCTGTGATTTCCTCTAGAAGACTGGTTTTGTCTAAATTTCCATAAACTTTTGTTGCAACGGAAATGGGGATGTTTTGTGCGCCGCTGAACATCTTATAGGCGGAACTTTTCTCTCGATGCAGATAAAACGGGTAATAACGATCTTCCTCGTCAATGAGAAGTTCGTCATTTTTGCCAGGGTCTTTCATAGCTAGCGCAAAAAAGTAGGCACAGAAATCCGGTATGGATCTTCTATCCGTCCCTATGTATTTTCTCATGATGCTTAAAAAAATAGAGATGGTCAACTGTATACGCCCCCGTGAGAGCAGTGGATGATTTTGATCCACCAGCATCCACTACCGTCCACTTTGAATTTGGTATGTTGTATTCAGCAAAGGATGAGTCCGTCATCCAAACATATTATAACAAAGGAAGGAGAAGAAGTCTGCACTTCCTATTATATTTATGTAATTTAGTCGCTATTTTCTCTTTAGTAAGGAGCATAGGTTTTTTCTTTATAAGTAGAACGTATTCCGCTTTGTGAAGTACGCGCGTTAGCAGAGCGGTGGATACATATGGCAGTTGAGTCGAATGGAAACACTCGACCTCGCGTCCCAATGTCCACCGTCTTCTTGTCGTATCCTCACAAGACATATTAGGCCGGTGTGTCATCAGACGCACCGGCTTTTCTGTGTGTCCGCCGCTTTGCTACGAGCGAAGAAGGGAGCACAGAAATGGTACACAATGAATCCAAGCCCCACAGTATGTGGAATCCAAAACGTACCTGTTATCTGACGGTGGACGGCAAGTATTACTGCTACAAACGCTGGGATGACAATGCAAAGTGCGAGGTCACGCAGAGACTCGAAGTAGGCAAAGATCTGTCGCTTGAACTGACCATCATGCTCGATGAGTCCGACCACGGTATGGATCTGCAGGATCGCTACGTGGGTGAACTGCGTGATCCCGTGTTTGATGCCAAGGAGAGCAGCTACAAGGCCGATCCCGACAATGAGGATACGGTCGATCCATGGGACACGCTTGCCGACAAGGGTGGAAGCCCGGAAAATGTCCTGTTTTCCGAGCCGGAGACGGAAAATCCCGAAGCCGCTCTAGTACGCAAGGTGATCGAGGAAAACTGCACGGATGCCCAGCGGGATCTTTACTACGAGCATTTCGGAATGAGGAAGCAGCTGGAGGAAATCCGTCAAGAGGAAGCGGAACGGACGGAAAAACTGGTGTCTCAGGCGGCTATGACGAAGCGCAAGAACAAGATTATCGACAAAGTCGCAAAAGTCCTCGGCGTGAGTCGGATAAAACGCAGTCAGCACAACAAAAAGTAAGCCGTGATGCGCGTCAATATCGCCGGGGAGTCCTTCCCCGGCTGCACGCATTCTTGGGGGGGGTTAAGTTTTTCGGTAGATAGTAGGAGGATTTTGATCTTCCACCCATGTGAAAATTTTAGAACGGGAGGAGAATCCAATGATTCTGAACCACAAGGTTTGCGTGAACGTCTCGGCTCCGCACGGTTGCAAACAGGAAGTCCTGCAGAGCCGCCACATGAGTCTGCCAAAGAAGCTGCTTTCTTTTTTCTTCGGTGATTTTTGCGACATCATCGTACTGACGCCGGGGGAAACTGTGCGGGGGATCGAGATTAAGGAAGTTGATCATGGAGGTGGATGCTGTGCCAAAAACTGCTGACGCTTTGCCGCCGATGCCTGTCTCCGTACAACCCTTTCTGCATCAGCAGCGTGCGTATCGGTTTACCTTGGGCTTGTTTGATGTCGCGGCATCTGAGGTACACAGTCGGGGGGCGGCGCTCCTGATGGAGATGGGGACAGGGAAGAGTCTCACGGCCATCGCTGTGTCAGGAACAATGTACCGACTCAATCAGGTGCGCCGACTCCTTATCGTATCGCCCTTATCCATCACAGGAGTCTGGGCGGAGGAGTTCGAGAAATTTGCTGCATTCCCCTATACGCTCTCTGTCCTTGAGGGGAGCAGCGACAAAAAAAGGAAAACACTCCGCAGCTTCTGCGGAGAAGGACTGAAAGTTCTGGTTATCAATTATGAGTCGGCGTGGCGTCTCGAAAAGGATCTGGCCGCATGGAAGCCGGATATGGTGATCTGTGATGAAGGCCACAAGATCAAGACACACAACACATCGGTATCCAAGGCCATGCACAAGATGGGAGCAGTGGCAAAGTATCGGATGCTGCTCACAGGCACGCCCGTAACAAACAGGGCGATCGACATTTTCTCGCAGTACAAGTTCCTCAACCCCGGTGTTTTCGGGTCAAGTTTTTACGCATTTCGCTCCAAATATTTCTTCATGACGGGCTACGGGCAACATACCCCCGTTATGAAAGAATCCATGGAGGAAGCATTTACCCGTCGGATGCACAGCATCGCGTTTCGAGCGACGAAAGCTGAGTGTCTCGACCTGCCCGAAACTACGGACATCGTCCGTAAGGTGACATTGGAGCCTACCGCTATGAAGATTTACCAAAATCTCGTGGAGCAAAGTTACGCCGAACTCGTGAGCGGGGAGGAAGTGACCGCACCGAACGTGTTGACCCGGCTTTTACGCTTATCGCAGCTTACGGGCGGTTTTCTCGGAAACGATGCCACGGAAGCGGTGGAAGCGGTCAGTACGGCAAAACTGGCGATGTTGGAAGACATCGTCGACGCTTCGGTGCAGGAGAATCAAAAAATCGTAGTCATTGCACGGTTTGTTCCGGAAATAGATGCCATCCGAAAAATGCTCGACCGAAAGGGCATTCACTTCTCGCTCATTATGGGCGGTGTGAAGGATCGAGACGGACAGGTGCGGCAGTTTCAAAATGACCCGGCGGTGCAAGTGTTCATCGGGCAAATTGCCACGGCGGGGATGGGACTTACCTTGACGGCGGCAAGCACGATGGTTTTTTACTCGCTCGACTATTCCATGAGCAACTATGAACAATGCCGCGCCCGCATACACCGGGCAGGACAGAAATTTCCCTGCACATACATCCACCTCATCGCCAAGGGGACGGTGGACGGAAAGGTCATGCAGGCGCTCAAAAACAAAGCGAACCTTGCGAAATCTCTGATTGACCACTGGCGCAAGGGGAACAACCCTTTTGAAGAATAGGAGGAAGTCAAGATGGAAGAACAGATTTCCAATGAGATGTTTGCCTTGGCGGAGCGGCTTAAGGAACTTCGTGATGCCAAGAGTGCATCTGAAGAGAAAACGAAGGAGATCAACGCCGCACTCTGCGAGGTGGAACAACAGCTTGTCCAAATGATGGCGGATACCGAAACCCAGAATTTTACCCGCGGCGGCACGATGTTTTTCCTCACCAACAAAACCCGTGCATCGGCGGTGGCAGAATCCAAGACCAAGCTGTATCAGGCATTAAAGCGCAAAGGTTACGGCGATCTGGTTTACGAGACGGTTAACGCCAACAGTCTGTCCGCCTTTGTAAACGAGCAGATTTCGGAGAACAATGAGGAACTCCCCCGGTGGTTAAACGGTCTTGTCAATGTATATGAGCAGACCAAGGTGAGCGTCCGCAAAGCGGCACGCAAGTGAGAAAGGACGGATCTATATGGCTAAGAACAATGCACTCGCAGCAGTAAACAGTACCGATGGCTTCCTCGCATTGCAGGATTTCAACCTCTCCGATGTGATGGCGGAGGAATTGAGCGGGCTGTCCGTCTCATTTGAGCGTATCAAGATTCCCATTGGCGGCGGCACGGTTTTCGAGATCCCGGGGGACGATCCGGATGATATGGACACGCTGAAGGAAGTCAACGCCGTCATCCTTTATCAACATACGTTGAACGCCTACTACGCCACGAAGTACACAGGCGGCTCTCATCCGCCGGACTGCGGCAGCTTTGACGGGGTAACGGGACGTGGCAATCCAGGTGGGCTTTGCAGAAACTGCCCCTATAACGAATTCGGCTCCGGAGAGAACGGGGCGAAGGCTTGCAAGAACCGCCGCCGACTGTACCTCCTGCGCGAAGGCGATGTGTTCCCTGTGATTCTGTCCCTGCCAACCGGCTCACTGAAAGGGTTTACGCGCTATCTCATGCGCATCCTGCCAAAGTATAAATCCAGCAATGCGGTAGTGACGCGCTTTACGTTGAAGAAGGCCACTTCCGGCACGGGCGTTATCTACTCGCAGGCACAGTTCTCCGTAGTAAGGGCGCTGACGCTTGAAGAACGGACATTGATTGCCGCTATGACCGAGCAGGTAAAGGCCGTGAGCATGAATGTGGGCTACGATGCCGAGGATACAATTCCTCCCCATGTTGATCCCGATACCGGGGAAATCATCGAACCGCTGAGATAAGAAGATACACTGAGGATTCCGCGCACCGAGGGAGACTTTCTCTCTTGGTGCAGTGGAAAATCCACCGTGTGACATTGGAGGAATGTCAAAGTGAAAAAGCAGATATTTGAATATCAATGGGGCATACCACAGGACGGTTGTCATTATATCAGCGAGGGTGATTTGTATCATGCGATATGCAATTCCGACCGGTTTCCTTTTTCCCTGATGAAAAAACCGGAAACACTGGAGGAAAAGGTTATGCAGGAAACGCTGGACGCCGTCGTCGCCGCCATCAATGCTGTGCCAAAGCACAAACTCCGCTGTCAAATGTTGGTGAATCCGGAGCAAGCCAACAAGCGACTGGGAGAAGTTTACAAAGGAAAGACGACGGATATTTGTCTTCACCCGTTGGGGATGATGAACTTCATTGACGATATGGCAAGGCGTGTTTCCGTTATTGAGCCGGTCAATACGGCATCATCGCACCCTTGCAAATTGGTGGGGGTTACGTTATGAAAGCAAACTACCAATGCGTGACTACGGTTCAGGGCATTCGTGATTACTTGGGGGATGCGGAGATTATCGCTTTTGACTTTGAAACTGCACCGGACGAACCCCATCGGGCTGAGGAGAAAGCCGCGCTTGATCCTGCAAGGGCGCATATTGTCGGCTGCGCTTTCTCCGCTTCGGAGAGAACGGGCATTTATGTTCCTGTCGCGCACAAAATCGGTGCAAATATTGACCGAACCGCGTTTTTCTTGTTTCTTGCCGATTTCCTTGCCAATCCACACATCACCAAGGTCGCCCACAACATCGCCTTTGAATCCTCGATGGCATACGCGAAGGGCATCGTGATACAGCCGCCCGTCTATGACACAATAGCGGCGGCACAGATGACCTTGAGATCTGCATATGAGTTCCGCAAACTGAATGAAAGCGGGCTGAAACATTTAGCGGGAGAGCTCTTGGGCGAGTCTTTGCCAACCTTCGCCGAGACGACGGGCGGCAGGCACTTTGACGAACTTCCCGCACAGGACAAAGAAACTGTCCGCTATGGTGCAGCCGACGCGGATTTTTCTCTGCGTCTCTATCATACGTTCAACGGCTGGTTTGACCGTTATCTTCCCCGTCATCGGTGGATTGTGGAACACATGGAATCTCCCACGGCTATTTACTTGGGAGTGATGAAGAACAACGGCGTACCCATTGACCAATCTCTGATGCAGAAGCGAAAAGCCGAGTCGGAAATGGAGATGGAGCGGATTCGGCAGGAAATCACGTTTCTCATTGGGGATGTGAACATCGGAGCCAACTGCTCAACCGCCGATTTCAAGAAATATCTCTTCGAGAGTCAAGGACTGCCCGTCCTCAAGGTTACCAACAAATCCCAAGCCGCTCTGGACGATATGGCGATGGTTCTCCTCGGTGAATGGTGCGAGGAACATAAGCCGGAACTCGTGCCGCTCTTCAAGCTGGTGCAGGAATATCGGAGGTGGGGAAAGATACAGTCCACCTACATCGACGGTTACTTGAAATTCCTCAACCCCGTGACCAAAAGGCTGCATCCCGACATTTTCGCTCTTTCCACGGATACGGGCAGAATGAACTGCCGAAAGCCGAACTGCCAGAATATGCCGAGAAAGTCCAATGATCCCATCGGCGTTCGGAACTTTATCAAAGCACCGAGCGGTCACCTGATTTTATCCTTGGATTTTTCACAGATCGAACTGCGTGTCGGCGCGTTCTACTGCCGGGATGAGCGCATGATGGAGACCTACCGCACGGGCGGCGATATTCACGCCGCCACGACCTGCGTCATTTTCGGCGTGACCGATGAGGAAGCCCAAGACAAGCATCGAGCCGACTACAAGGAGCGGCGCACCATCGCCAAAAATGTCAACTTCGGCACGTTTTACGGACTGTTCCCCCGCGGGCTGCAGAATACCCTCAAGTTCAAAGCGGGGGTGGAAAAGACGCTCCCGGAATGCGAGTCCGTCATTGCCAACCTCAAAGCCGGGTATCGCGGACTTTCCACGTGGCAGGAAGAGACGAAAGCACAGGCCGCGCGCAGGCTGTATTCGGAGACATGGCTCGGACGCAGGCGTTACCTTCCCGATATCCGCAGCAAGGAATGGGCAAGGAAGTCCTTTGCAGAGCGCTGCGCCCTGAACACTCCCATCCAAGGGACGGCGGCCGACATTTTGAAGCTGGCGATTGTCCGCATCTTAAAGGGATTGCCGGACAGAACCTGGCTGAAGCCGATCCTGCAGATTCATGACGAATTGACCTTCATTATCCCTGCCGGACGGCTCGATGAGGCGGTAGCGTTTATCCGTGCGTGCATGGAAGAACAGCCTTTCCCGGAATTTGACTTGCCTCTTATCGCCGAAGCCTCCGCCGGAGAAAACTTTGGCGCTATGGAGGAACTGGAGGAGTGATTATGTTCAAAAACATTGAGGGCTATCCAGACCCTACGGCAGGGACGGCGATGAGCCGAGTGCTGAAGGAGTATAAACAGAGACAGCGGCGGCGCTTTGCCGCCAAGAATCGCAGGAAGATTTACGTGGTGTCAAAGTACGCCGGAGACGTCGCGACCAACAAAGAGAATGCCGTCCGGTTCTGCCGCTATGTCATAGGTCGGGGGAATATGCCCGTGGCGAGCCATCTTCTCTATCCGCAGATTTTGAATGACAGCTCTCCGCATGAGCGGGAAATGGGCTTGATGTTCGGGCTTGCCCTTCTTGCGCTATGTGACGAGGTATGGATCTTTACGGAAAACGGCGAAATTTCCTCCGGCATGAAGAGGGAAATCGAGGAAGCCACGCAACTGGGGATTCCTGTACGGCAGTTGGACTTGGAGGAAATCTGATATGAACGTCACGGCGATGGATGTCCTCGGCTGCCTGTTCAATCCCACTGAAACCGTTTGCTTCCGTGTCTTTGAGGACAGGAAGGACGGCGTGTTCCACGGAGCAAAACTGGAATGTGAGTGCGGGAAATACATGGGCATCGAGGAAACGCTCAAAAAGCACAACGCGCAGAATCGCGGCGTTTTCTTCGTGGTGAACTACGGCGGTCACGACGATGGGGCAATCACCCGCATCAACGCCCAGTTTTTCGAGATGGACGACGGCACTTTCGAGGAGCAGCAAGCAAAGATTGACGCATTCCCTTTGCCGCCGTCGATGGTGATAAAGACCAGAAAATCCCTGCACGTCTACTACTTTATGGACGGTTCGGCACGGGTGGAGCGTTTTCGCACGATCCAGCAACAGCTGGTGAAGCAGTTTGACGGCGATCCGGTCTGTGTCAACGAATCCCGCGTTATGCGCCTTCCGGGTTTCCATCACTGCAAGAAAGAGCCGGTCAGCGTGGAATGTATCAGCTTTCACCCGGAACGGAAATACACACAGGATCAGTTGTCCGATGCATTGCCGGAGATGGATGAGCAGACGGTAGAGAAGAAGTCCGGCAATGACCGGGGACTGGACATTGTCATGCGCTCCTGCGATTTTTTGAAGCACTGCCGGGATGATGCGGCGAACCTTTCCGAGCATGACTGGTATGCCATGATTACGAACCTTGCGCCCTTTGACGGCGGAACGACACGGATTCATGCCCTTTCCGCGCCGTACCCGGGGTACAGCGAGAACGGTACGCAGAAGAAAATCAATCACTTCTTGGAGAGCGGTACAAAGCCGATCACCTGCAAGGTTATCTCCGAGAAGGGATTCAAGTGTCCCAAATTTCTCGCAGGAGTGTGTTCGGTGAAGTCTCCGGCAGCACTATGTTTTCAGCCCCTGAATACGGACGCTTTGATGGCCGTTTTGGCAGAAATTCCCGTAACTGGGGAAACGCTGAAGGATTTGCAGGCGGCAAAGGACTTTGTGACGGACTATCTCTACAATCAGGACGTCGTCGTCGCCGATGTGATGATCAACGCCGAAATTCGCGAGCACTTCAAACTCCGTGCGAACTTCTTGAAATCGCTGAATGTGGCGTACAAAGAAGTCAGCCGTCAATATCAATCCGGCAAGGAAGCAAAACGCGCCCAAGCGGGAAGCACCGTGCCGGACTGGTACGAGCCGACCAAGAGCGGGCTGCGTTTCCTGCCGGGCGTCCTGGCAAAGGAAATGGCGGGAGCGCAGCAAGTGTTCTATGCAGCGGAGCAACATTTCTGCTATCGGGCGGGCGTCTATCATGAAATGCCCGAGATGGAAGCCCAGCGGATGGTGCAGGAAAAGCTCCTGCTCCGTGAGTCGCGGATGCGTCATATCGTTGACGCCGAAAAACAGTGGCGGCTGCTTGTGCAGCGGGATGTGCGGGAACTCAATGCAAATCCCTTTATCATCAACGTGAAAAACGGTCTCTATAACGTGTTGGAGGATACCCTCTCTGTGCATACCCCGGATTATTGCTCCACGGTGCAGCTGAATGTCGCCTATGACAAGGGTGCGGACTGTCCCCGTTTCAAGCAGTTTCTTGCCGAATCCATGGGCGGCGATATGGCGCAGGTGGCGCTGCTGCAGGAGATGTTGGGCTACTTTCTCATTCCGGTGAATTCTGCTCAGAAATGTTTTGTCATCGTGGGTGTTGCGAGTGCCGGAAAGTCCGTCCTCCTGCGTGTCCTGAATGACGTCCTCCTCGGCAAGCAGAATGTGTCCAATGTGTCATGGCAGGCGCTGAACGAGCGGTTCAAAACGGCGGAGCTGTTTGGGAAATTGGCAAACATTTTCGCCGACCTCCCCACGAAGAACATCGACGACAACGGCATTTTCAAGGCACTGGTGGGCGAGGACTATCTGACCGTGGAAAAGAAAAACAAGAATCCGTTTTCCTTCCAATCTACGGCGCGGCTGCTGTTTTCCTGCAACAGCATACCCAAGAACTATGGGGACAAGTCCGAGGGATTTTATCGCCGGCTTATCATCGTGCGGTTCAATCATTCTGTGCCAAAGGAAAAGCGCGACCCGGAGCTTTTGGAGAAGTTTCGCGCCGAGGCGGACGGGATTTTTCGCTTTGCCCTCCAAGGTCTGCGGCGGCTTATGGGAAATCACTATGTGTTCTCCGAGACGGAAAAGAACCGGGCGGAGCTTCAGCAATACCGGGAAGAATCCGACTCGGTGCTGTCCTTCGTCAAGGAGCACTGCATCGTCCTGTCGGAAGGAGACGGCTGCGTTGGATCTACGGAGCTGTGGAGTGCTTACAAAGGCTACTGCGAGGAGTGCGGTCTTAAACCTTACTCGCAGAAAACCTTTGTGCAGCAGATCATGACCGCCTTTCCCCATTTGGAGCGGAAGATTGACCGTATTGCCAAGCGACGTGTTCTCGTCGGCATCAAACTCGGGGAAATCCTTGCGTGACAAGGTTTCGGAAGGATTTTTATGAACGGAAAAGGAACGGTTCGGAACACGTGGAACACGAAAAGCCCTATTTCTATATATATTATAAAAAATACCACCCATTTATTTTTTATAGAAAATGTATATAGTAATCGCTTTTCTCGTGTTCTATGCGTTCCAACCCTTGAAAATAAAGGAAAGTGGTGGAACACATGAAAGAATCGTCAATCGTGAAATCCATTCTGACGTACTTGAAATCCCGCCCGGACTGCTTCTGCTGGAAGGCTCATGGAGGGCTGTACGGAACGGCGGGAATCCCGGACATTATCGCCTGTATTGGCGGTAAATTTTACGGATTTGAGGTCAAGACCGAGCGCGGCAAGCCTACGGCACTGCAAGAAGTGACCATACGAAAGATCAATGCGGTCGGCGGTATAGCCGCAGTGGTTCGTTCTGTGGCTGATGTCAAGGCTGTGTTGGAAGAGGGGAGATGATCCTGTGGATGCATACGAAGTTCTGGCAAACGCTATCATAACGCAGGCCGCCGACGACTATCGGAAAGCCGCAAAGTTCCTCAAAAAGAACCCTCGCACAAAGGAACTGGAGGATCGTGTTGCGGCGCGGCTTGCTAAAAAGAAAAAACTGCGCGAGGAGCATAAGAAAGGGCGTCTCCCCGTCGGGAAAGAGAAAAAGAGTAGGGAAGAGCGTCTGTTGGATTCCATTCGGGAGAGCGAGCAGATGGTTGCAGAGACGGAGCGGTTCTTCCACTCCAAGTGGTTTACGCAACTGACATCGATTGACGGACATCGGCTTTTTGAGCAGATCAAGAAAGATTTGGAGGATGATTGAGATGGCTGTAAAAGAATATTTGGGGCGGGCGTTACAACTGGATCAGCTGATTCACTCCAAGATGGAGGAAGTGAATCAATTCCGCAGACTTGCCGAGAGCATCAGCGCCGGCTGCTTGGAGGAGCACGTCAGCCGCAGCGCACCGGAGGAGGCCACCTATACCAAGTGGGTAGAGCGCATCGTGGAGAAGGAAACGGAACTGGATGCAGACATCGACCGATTGGTAAGCGTGAAGATGGAAATCAGCGGTTTTATCGGCAGAGTCCGCAATCCACAATGGCAGTGCCTTCTGCGTAGTCGTTACGTAATGGGAAAATCATGGGCGCAAATCGCCGAGGAGATGGATTGCAGTCTGCGCTCCGTCCATCGTCTTCACAAAAAAATCATAAAAAATCTCGAAAATTGACACACCGTGTCACTCGAATGGTATCTGTTGGCACTACTTGTCACATTGCGTGTCACACGCTTGACATGGTAATCTATATCATAGAAAAGTGTAAGCGACAGCCTCCAATGGGAGCAATCCCTGCGGAGGTTTTTTCATGCCGAGATGGAGGTGAAGCGATGCCGAGAAAGCCGAAGCGCCCCTGCCGTATGACAGGCTGTCCGAACCTCACAGACAGAAAAAGCTGCTACTGCGAGATGCACGAGAAAGTCACGCAGCGGCATTACGAGCATTTTTCCCGTGGCTACGATCAGCACGAGAGGTATGGCAGCGTATGGCGCAGGATTCGTGACAGATACTTGGCGGGGCATCCGCTGTGTGAGTGTTGCAAGGAGCGGGGCAGATACGTCCTTGCGACGCTTGTGCATCATATTCGACCTCTCGCCGACGGCGGTACGCATGATACGGAGAATCTGATGTCGCTCTGCGTATCTTGTCATGAGCGGATTCATCAGCGCGGCAGAGGCGACCAATAGACCCCCAGGGGGCGGTCAAGTCTCTAAAACCGCGCCGCTACTGGACCGGGGAGGGGGCGTACGCACAAAAACATCGGTTCAAACGGGGTATTAAGGGAAGGGGGCGGGAAGATGGCGCGTGACGGAACAAATCGCGGAGGACGGCGCATCCGGGCGGGAGACAAACCCGAGCCACTGGCAGATAAAATCGCGGGTGGGCGCACGGCGCACATCATGGAGTTCCCCATGACGGAACTGGACGGCACAGACCTTGTGGACGCCGCCGAGCTCTATGGTGAGGAGATGCCAACGCCGAGCGAGTTCCTGTCTGCGCGACAGCGGAATGGAAAGCCGCTCGGTGCAGACGAGATTTTCCGCGAGACGTGGCTTTGGCTCAAGGAGCGTGGCTGTGAGCGTCTCGTGAATCCACGGCTCATTGAAAGCTACGCGCAGGCATTTGCCCGCTTCATCCAGTGCGAGGAGGCAATGAGTCAATACGGGCTCATCGGCAAGCATCCGACCACCGGAGGGGCAATAGCAAGCCCCTTTGTCCAGATGGGGCAGGCATTCCAGAAACAGTCCAATTTGCTCTGGTATGAGATATTCGACATCGTAAAGCAGAACTGCACCACCACGTTCAGTGGATCGCCGCAGGAGGATCGGATGGAACGGCTGCTGCGTTCGAGGAAGTAGGGAGGAATTTGGGTGAACAAAACAACATCGGAGATGAAACTCGTTCCGATCAGTAAACTCGTGCCATATGCCAACAACGCACGGACGCATTCGCCCGAGCAGATCAACAAGCTGCGCGGCAGTCTGCGGGAGTTCGGATTCGTCAGTCCTGTCATTATCGACAAGGACTACGGCATTCTCGCAGGACACGGGCGCGTTATGGCTGCACGGGCGGAGGGCATGGAGAATGTGCCGTGCGTATTCGTCGACCATCTGACCGAGGCGCAGAAGAAGGCATACATCCTCGCGGATAACCGTTTCGCACTCGATGCGGGCTGGGACGAGGAAATGCTGCGCGTTGAGATGGAAGCCTTGCAGGGGATGGACTTTGACATCTCGCTCACGGGCTTTGACGAATCCGAGATTGCCGATCTGCTCTCACTGGATGATGGTGAAGCGCAGGAAGATGACTTTGATGTGGAAGCAGAGCTTCAGAGACCTTGCGTCTCTCGTTCTGGTGATGTCTGGCATCTCGGCAAGCACCGTATCATCTGCGGAGATTCCACACTGCCGGAGACATACGAGCGGCTGCTCGGCAGTGAGAAGGTCAACCTCGTATGCACGGATCCCCCATACATGATCCAGCTTGAAAGCACATCGGGGAAAATAAAGAACGACGATCTGAATGACAAGGACGCCTACGACTTCCTCAAATCTGCCTTTACCGCCTTCTACTCGGCAATGGCGACGGACGCTTCCATCTATGTATTTTACGCAACAGCAAAAGCCCGCATCTTTCATGACGCTTATGAGGATGCGGGTTTTAAAGTTGGCGCGGGCTTGGTTTGGAAGAAAGACCGCCTCGTGCTCACACGGACGGATTGGAAGTACATTCACGAGCCGATCATCTGGGGATGGAGGAAGGATGGACGGCACAGATGGTACGGCGACCAGAAGCAGACCACCGTCTTTGCATTTGACCGTATCAAGGACTCGAAGAAGGACGGCTGCGGACATCCGTCCTCGAAGCCCGTGCCGCTTCTGGCGTATCTCATCAAGCAGTGTACGCAGACGAACGGTATCGTTCTTGACGGATTCCTTGGATCGGCTTCGACACTCATCGCCTGTGACCAGTTGGGGCGTATCTGCTACGGTGTAGAACTTGAGCCGAAGTTCGTGGATGTCGCTGTCGAACGGTACATTCAGAGCAAAGACGGGAATGCCGAAGATGTGTTTTTGGAACGTGACG
>ERZ773022.1056-NODE-1056-length-19773-cov-8.735217_pt1 | contig 19773 bp, 15 predicted proteins | sample MGYA00580839_ERZ773022 | MGnify/ENA primary metagenome ERZ773022 (study PRJEB29015, sample SAMEA2738020) | human oral metagenome | biome: human oral; feature: human-associated habitat; material: dental | place: China | collected 2044 ... | reverse complement strand
AAGGATAGCGGTTGGATAAGGAATCATACATGAAGAAATTTCACTATCATCCGATCCTCTTGGCGGCGATCCTCATAGGATTCATTGCGAGCCTCGTCATCGGCATGGAGCGCCACGCGGTTGAGGAACAATCGCGCACGGTGGAGCTTGCCATCGACTATGAGGGGCTCCTTGAGCTTGCCGCGCGCGAGGGACTGCCCGCAGAGGATGTCCTCGCGCAGGCGAAGGCAGCGGGGATTACCTCGCTCGCCGTCTACGAGACGACCTTTGAGAAATTCAACAAAAACGGCAAGGCAAACGCTGTCCAGGGGGCGGATATTCTCGCCGCCTATCACATGGGGACGCTGACCGATTCGCGCTGGCGTGCGCTTGTTGAGGATGGCAAGATCGTCGGCACGGAGATCTACGTTGTCTCGCATGATCCCGTGACCTATGCCGAGCTCAAGGAGGATCTCTTCCGTCGCTTTGGGCCCGCACGCGTTACGGTGTACACGATCGGCACGGATGAGGTGCTCGCGGTCAAGGATCACTACGAGGCGTTCGAGAAGCGCAACATCGGGCTGCCGTCCGATGAGATGCGCGCCGTCAATGCCGCGGGCTTCGACGTGCTTGCACGTCCTTCGAACTACCACGACTGCACGCCCGAGGATGTGCACGCCGTGTTCTCACGCATGGACGGCATCGCGGTGTCAGACATTGTATTCTCGGGACAGGAGATGCTCGGTGCACCGAGGGCACTCCAGACGACGATCGACGAGATGCGTGCACGCCGCCTTCCCCTCGGTCTGATCGAGGGCGTGACCCAGCTGCAGTTTTACAAACAACAGGGCATGGATGAGATTGCGGAGGGGGTTGGCTACGGCAGCGTCGCACGCCTCTACTCCATCCCGAAGGACGAGCTGAAAAAGCTCAAGATCGCAGATGCTGTCGAGCGCTGGGTGACGACAGACGAGGAGCGGAACATCCGCATCAACCTCCTGCGCATCTACGAGGAACCCGCGCCGAACATGACGCTCCTCGAGACGAACATGAAATACTTTGCGGATACACGCGCGGCGCTTGAGGCGCATGGGTTCAAGATCGGGCGGGCGGGGATGTTCGCCTCCTACGAGCCCGCGCGCGTTCTGCGTGCGCTTGTCATCATGGGTGTCGCGGCGGCGGGCGTGCTCTACCTCTCGCTTGTCATCCCCGCACTCAATCGGCGGCGGAAGGCGGTCCTGCTCTTCTTCGCAGCAGCTGCACTCATCTCGGTCATGCCAATCCTCATTGGCGCAGGGAGCAAGGTGCGCGTCGTCGCGGCACTCGCGAGCGCCAATCTCTTCCCGTCCCTTGCCATCGTTGCACTGCTCGACCTCCTGCGCGGACGGCGCTTCCAGAAGGATGCCCCCACATGGCGTATCCTCGTCGCCGGGGTAGTGCTCCTCGGCATCACGAGCGCACTGTCGCTGGTCGGTGCCTCCTATCTCTCGGGGGCACTCACCGATACGCGCTATCTCCTTGAGTTCGACATCTTCCGTGGGATCAAGCTGACCTTTGTCCTGCCGATGGTGCTTGTCGCCATCGCCTTTATGCAGCGGTTCGACATCTTCGACGGACAGTTCGATGCCTCGGCGGGTGTTCTCGGGCAGCTGCGCGAGATCATGGCGACCCCCGTGCGCGTCGGGTCGCTTCTTGGCGGGCTCGTGCTCATCGGTGCGCTCATCGTGCTTGTGCTGCGCAGCGGACACACCTCGGGGATGCCTGTGCCGGGCATTGAGCTGAAAATGCGCGCGGCGCTTGAGCAGCTCTTCTATGCGCGGCCGCGTACGAAGGAGTTCATGATCGGACACCCTGCATTTCTGCTCGCCCTTTACGGTGCGGCGCGGCGGTGGCCGACATGGATCGTCTTCGGGCTCGTGCTCGCCGCGACCATCGGACAGGGCTCGATGGTCGAGACCTTTGCGCACATGCGGACACCGATTGAGATGTCACTTGTGCGCGGCATCGGCGGGGTCTTCCTCGGCGGAGCAATCGGTGCCGTGCTTGTGGCGCTGGTGGCGGCGTGGAATCACCTGCTGGAACGCGTGAAAAGGGAAGGATAGCGTTTAAATGCGTGCTCTTCGCGAACGCTTAGTTGAGCAAGTGATCCGTGTATACACGCCATGCATACTCCTCGCAGAACCCTCGTTATGCAAGCGGTCGGGCACTTATCTGCCGAAATACCTGCGGATTCCAAACACGCTTCGCTTGAACGGTTAAAATCCGCAGGGGGCAGAACGTGCCCTCTGTTCCGCTCGCTCCACTAGGGTTTGCTACGGAGTACTGCATGGCTGCGATTACGGTGAAACAAAAGCCTCCCCCGTCAGTACGGGGAAACGCTTTGAGAGGCGTGGGAAAATCGTCATAGGAATGGGAAACGGAGGGCATTCTACCCGATGAAGCGGATCGTTGTATCGGGGTACTACGGAGCGAAGAACGCGGGCGATGAAGCCATGCTCGCGGCAATGCTTGAGGTACTCGCGGATTTGGACCCGGAACTTCATATCACCGTAATCAGTGCGGACCCTGCCGACACCGAACGGCGCCACGGCGTGCATGCCGTCGGCTCGTTTGATGTGGGCGGGATCCTCGGCGCACTGCGCCGCGCAGACCTGCTCGTCAGCGGCGGCGGCAGCCTCCTCCAGAACGTCACGAGCCGCCGCAGCCTCTACTACTACATGGGCATCATCCTGCTCGCCCTCCTGCTCCGCAAAAAGGTCATGCTGTATGCACAGGGCATCGGTCCCGTTACAGGACGTTTTGCCTGCCGCTGCATGCGCTGGCTCGGCAACCGCGTCTCCCTCATCACGGTACGCGACGAGGGCTCCATGGCGGAGCTGCGCCGCCTCGGCATCACGCACCCGCCGATGGAGTGTACGGCGGATCCCGTGCTCGGCATCCATCCCGTCGGTCGCGGGGCAGGGCGCGCCATCCTCAGCCGCTATGGGGCGGACGGCGCAAAGCCTGTCGTCGGCATCTCCGTGCGCGACTGGCAGGGCTGGCAGCACTACAAGGAGATCCTCGCAGAGATCAGCGACGCCATTGTCCGCGAGCTGGACGCGCGCGTCGTCTTTCTCCCCATGCAGTACCCCGAGGACGTGCGGACGGCAAAGACCGTCGCCGCATGGACGCGCGAGGACTGCACCGTCCTCGCCGATGAGTACACGACGGGCGAGCTGCTCTCCCTCGTTGCCAACATGGATCTGATGATCGGCGTGCGCCTCCACGCGCTCATCTTCGCCGGCGTCATGGGCGTCCCCATGATCGGGATCTCCTACGATCCGAAGGTCGACCGCTTCCTGCGCTCCATCGGCGAAAAGCCCGTCAACGACCTGCAGGACATCACCACCGCGAGCGTCCTCAAGGAGGTGCGCCGCAAATGGGCAGCACGCCACGCGTTTACGGAGGGAAATGCCGAGCTCCTCGCCAAGATGCGCAGCCTCGCCGCGCGCAACGCCGAGCTTGCGATGGGGCTGGTGCGGGGGAAAGGGTAGTATTTGCGTATATTTTCTACTTGTCAATCGCTAAGGGAATTGCTATAATAAAAGCAGAAAGAAACGTCCTATGACGGCATCTTTCCGAAATCTACAAGTTACTTTTTTATATAACCGTACATTTGGTAGAATGGGCGGTTATTTCTTTTTGGTTATCGCGAGAATGTAGACTGTTGCCACGACAAGAAATAAAATCGTGTCAAATTCGCTCATATCCGCTCACCCCCTTTCGGGGGAAAGACACCGCCGCGGGATTTCTCCCGCCCAGGACGTTTCGTCTGCATTATACACGGGATTATGAAAAAATACAAACGAATTTTCTGCAATATAGGCAGAATGAAGCCGCATCCAATCATTTCCATGAGAGGGTGCGGCTTTTGTTGTATGTCTTGTTACTCCTCAATCGTCACCTGCGTGCCGACGGAGATCTGCTTCTTGAGTGCGAGGAGGTCGCTGTTGTGCATGCGGATGCAGCCCTCGGAGGCGCGTGTCCCGATGCTCGCAGGATCGTGCGTGCCGTGGATGCCGATGCCGTCCCACGCGCCGCCTGAGAGATTCGATGTGTCAAGGCTGATGAAGTAGGGACCGTAGGCACCTTCGATCTCGCCCTTGCCGTCGCCGAAGTCGTGCGTCCAGTAGGAGGCGTCAAGCATCTCATCAATCGGGAAGGTGCCGTCCGGTGTCTTCATATCGCCGCTCACGCGCTTCTGTCCCGCGTTTTTCCCGAGGGCGACCGGCCATGAGTTCACGACATTTCCGTCCTCGAGGAGATACAGGCGGAACTCCGACTTCCTGATAAGGATGCTGGTGCCGCTCGGTGCGTTCGCAATGAGCGGCGCCGCTTGCTCTGCTTTTGCTTCCTGTGTGGCGTTTTGCTGCGGCGCGGTCGTTTCACTGGTATTACAGTCGTTGATCCGCCTGTCGATGTGGGACGTGCAGCCCGCATCGCACAGAACCAGCACTGTTATTCCGATGAGAAGAAGGGGACGCATGGGAGATCTCCTTTTATGAGTCTATGGGAAGCACTGATAAATTCAGCGCCGCCATCTTAGCGCATCTTTTTTGCCCGCTCAATGCCTGCAAATCCTCCACATAGCTTTGGCTATGCGTCCGGTTTGCCTCCTTGTTCGGACAAAAAATCTACGCCAATCTGGCAGACTTCATTTTATCAGTGATTCCTATGATCTCAGCGTGTTCATCAACGCCTCTTTATTCTCGGTTGGCGTTGTGGTCGGCCGCCCAAGATCGGCGCGGGAGCCGATGGCGGTGCGTACCTCAAGGAAGGTCAGTCCATCGCCCTGTGCGAATCCTGTGAGGGCGCGGGTCAGCTCCTCTGCCGTCGTCGCCGATGGCAGGACGCGATAGCCGAGACTCTCCGCAAGGGCGGAAAAATGGACACTGTGCGCCGCCGTCGGAGCGCCGCCGACGCTCTCATGCGCCTCGTTATTGAAGAGGATGTGCGTGAGATTCGGCGGAGCGGCGGCGCCGATGGTCGCCATCGCGCCCGTGTGCATGAGCGCCGCACCGTCGCCGTCGAGGACGATCACGCGCCGCTGCGGACGGTGCAGGGCAATGCCGAGCGCAATGGCAGAGGCATGCCCCATCGAGCCGACGGTGAGGAAGTCATGCGCGTGCCCCGCGCCGCGTTTCTCCCGCAGCTCGAACAGCTCGCGCCCCGTCTTGCCCGTTGTTGCGACGATGACGGCATTCCCTGCCGCATCGAGGATCTGGGCAATCGCGTCCTCACGGCGCAGGGTGTAGGCATTCGCGTATTTCCGTTTCGGATAGTCCAGTGCCCCGTCACGTACGAGGAGGGCGCACTGACCGCCTTCTTTTAGATGCGGGTGCATCGTCGCCATCCATGCCGCGACCTCTGCGGGCGTGCTGTCACGCGTCAGCACCATCGTCCGCACCCCCATCGTTTCAAGGAGCGGCAGAGAGAGGCGTCCCTGCACAAGATGCTGCGGCTCATCGTGCAGATCCGGCTCGCCGCGCCAGCCGATGACGAAGATGCACGGGATGCCGTAGACCTCCCGATGCAGCAGCGAGAGCAGGGGATTGACGAGGTTGCCGAGGCCGCTGTTCTGCAGGTAGACGAGCGGCACTTTGCCCGTTGCGAGGTGGCAGCCCGCCGCAAGCGCCGCCGCATTCCCCTCATTGGCAGCGATGAGATGCGCAGGGCCGTTTGCCCCGTACGTATCCATCAGATAATCCACGAGCGGGCGCAGCTTCGAGTCGGGGACACCCGTGAAGCACTCCGCACCGAGCACGGAAATCAGTTCGTTTACGTTCATGGTTACTCCTTTTCACACCGACCCGAACCACTGCGGGCGCGCCGCACGCATCGCAGGCCAGAACTCTCCGTTGTTTGCGATCGCGCGCACAATTTCTCGGGCGTGCGGGTAGAAGAAGCGGCGCAGCTCCGCGCTGTCCAGCGCATAGTCCTCCTCAAGCTCATGTGCGCGCGGATAGATCGCTGCCACCGCGTCCGCAATGTCGACGGTTCCGTCCTCGTCGACCACCTCTTTCGTCTCAAGCCGCAGCGTATGCTCGTGCGTGCGCACGGCGAGCTTGTACGTCTGCCCCGGGAACATCGACATACTGACCACAGAATCGCGCTCCCGACCGCCAAAGACGGCGGGGAGGTTCCCGTCGATATCGGCGGCGACGGGAAAGCCTGCGAGGTGTCCGAGCGTGGGGTAGAGATCCGCCGTGCTCGTCAGCTCGTCCGTGACCACACCCGCAGGGACGCCCGCACCGCGCATCATCCACACGGCGCGCGTCGAATTTTCGCCGATCACATCCACCACGCCGCCCGTCGGTGTCGTGAACACCGAGTTCCCGTGATCGGAGTAGAGGCTGACGATGTACTCGTCCTCCGCGAAATGTTCCTCGATGTAGGCGAGCAGGTATCCGACGTTGCGGTCGACATGGCGGAGGCTCTGCCAAAACTGCTCCTGATAGATTGCGAGCTTCGGCAGACGCACGCTCGCGACGTGTTCGTCGATCTCAAAGAGGCGCTCAGAGAGCGGCAATAGAGTCTCTACTGCCGGATGGAATTTGAGTCCTTTCGCATTCCATGGGTGCACATCGGAGAGGTGCAGATAGAGGAATTGATCCGTCTCACGGAAGGCCTCAAGCTGCATGATGGTGCAGTCGACACATGCGGCGGAGGGTTGTTTCCATGCGGTTACGTTCAGCATATCGTAGCCGCGCAGTGCGCCGCAGTAGACACTGTCGCTTGCACCCATCGGCGCAGCACAGTAGTAGCCGAGATTCGCCATGCACTCCGAGAGCGTCTGAAAATCAGGCGGAATCTCATGGCTGTCGCGCTCGTTGAACACCTGCGTATGATGCGGCCAGCGTCCCGTCTCGATCACGGGCAGCGAGGGATAGGTGCACTCGGATGTGGAGAAGTGCTGATCGAAAATTGTACCGCGTGCAAAGAAGCGCGCAATGTTCGGCATATCGTCCGGAAAGCGCGTCCGCGCCACATTCCACGACAGTCCGTCGATGAGGAGGTTCAGCACGAGCTTTTTGCGTGCGGGGCTGTGCCCGAGGCGGATCGGCGTGCCCACGGCGTAGGGCGTATCCACCTCCGCCGTGAGACGTGTCGTTTCTCCGAGCCGAAAATGGCTGAACGCCCATTTGCCGAGATAGGCCGCTGCAGGCGGCGTGGATGCCGTCTCCACCGTCAGCTCCTGCAGATACTCTGTCCCCGCAACGGGGACAATGACCTCCGTCCCCTCCGGCACCTCGATGGTCACCGTGCCGCGCACCTCCTCCGCACGCTGCAGCTGAAAGGGGAAGTCGCGCTGCATCTTGTCAACGAAGACCGCCGTGTGGCGTACCTCCTCAATGAGCGCGCTCTTGTCCGAGAGGAAGGCGTTCTCCACGTAGGCAGCGACCCAGTGACGCAGCTTTCCTGCGGGCGGCGTCAGCGGCAGATGCTCACCGACAAAGGCATCGAGGTCGAACCGCAGCCCAATTTCATCGAGAACGGCGCGGCTCTGCGTCATGGGGGCACCCGTGCCAAGCCCTGCGGCGACGGAGAGGCGATTCAGCCCCTCCGCTCCGCCGCGTGCGACCAGCTCTATGGGGATCTCTGCGCTGAGGTACAGCCCGTGGGCATAGCCGTACATCGTCAGCGCGTCCGCCGTGTGCCCGCGCCGCGCATAGATCGCCGCGAGCAGCTTCCACACCTCATAGTTTACGGGGCGGCGGCGATTGGCACGCTCCGCGCAGATCGCCGCGTTTTCGACATCGTCATGGTGCAGGAGGTACATGGCGGCAAAGAGATCCGCGCGCTCACTCTCCGGAGCCGCTCCCCGATAGGCGGCGAGCAGCGCAAGGAAATCATCATCATACGCCCCGCGCTCCGTGCACGCCAAAAGATCGTAAAAAAGCGCTTGGGCACGTTCGTCATTTTGCCAAAATACACTGCAATCGTTCGTCATCTAAATCTCCTCCGGCAGCGGGAACATCTCCCCGTTGTTGCCGATCCCCTGTAAGAAGTCCCGCACGCGTGGGTAGAAGAAGGCGCGCAGAGCGGGACTGTCGACCTCACAGCCCGCCTCCTTTTCGTGATCGCGCGGATAGATGGCGTAGGATGCCTTTGCGATGTCGACCGTTCCATCCATCGCGACGGGTTCTTCCGTCTCCAGACAGAAGGTGTGCGTGGCGGAGCGTGCCGCGAGAAAGTATGGCTTCGTGGGAAAGAGCGAGTTGCTGAATGTGATATCGCGCCCCGTTCCGCCAAGTGCACGGGGCAGCACGCCGTCAATATAGTTGTCAACGGGGAAGCCGCACAGAGCCCCAAGCGCTGGATAGAGATCGACCGCGCTCGTCAGTTCGTCTGTCACAACCCCCGCAGGAATGCCTGCGCCGCGCATCATCCATGTCGCACCGGTGAGGAGTGAGTCGACAATGTAGGGATGCTCGCTGAAGATGGAGACCCCATGATCGGAGTAAAGGTTCACGATATACTCGTCGGGTGCATAATTTTGCTCGAGGTAATCAAAGAGCATCCCGAGGGTTCGATCCACTTCGCGTACGCCCATCCAAAACGCTTCCTGATTGAGCGCGCAGGGACGCAGATAGGGACTGGGCGGCGTCTCGATCGTTTCGGTCATACGCTTATGGAGCGGCAGATACGCTTGTGCCGTTGTCGGATACTGGAACATTGGTGATGGCCAGGGATGTACATCAGAGGAATGAAGGAGGATAAAGTGATCCGCATCCCCGAGGCCCTCGAGTTGGCGAATGGCACGCGTCACAGCCTCGTAGTTCTGCTGACGGTAGCTCGACACGAGGATGCGATCGTAGCCGCGGGAAGCCCCTGTGTAGATCCCCTCACCGCTGCCGATCAGATTGGCGGTCGCATAGCCAAGCCCACGCATTCGCTCAGAGAGCGTAATATAGTCCTCTCGCAGGGGCGTAGAAACTTTGTTGTTGAAGAGCTGACTATGATGTGGGTACATCCCGGTCTCAATCGTGGCAAATGAGGGGGTCGTATACTCCGCCACGGAGAAGTGCTGATCAAAGATCAGCCCCTGGGCGAAGAAGCGTGCAGTCTGCGGCATCCACTCCGCAAACGAATTGCGCAAAATCTGCCAGGGCATAGCATCGGCAAGAATGTTCAGGACGAGGCGGTGGCGTGACGGATTATGACGCACAGAGATCGGATTTCCGACGATGAAATCGTGCTCTGAGGTGAAACTTGTCGGCTCGTCCAGCCGGAAGAAATTCGGTGTCGCTACATTCAGCCAACCCATCTCGTTGAGTGTCGATGTCTGCGCACGGATCCGCTGTGGATTGCGCAGCCCGTCGGCAGGGAGCACCGTACCGATCATGGGGAGAACGACCTCCTGTCCTGCATCGATATTGATCTGTGTAGCGCCTGGCGCACGCTGGCTGCGCAGCAGGTCAAAGGTGAAGTCGCCCGCGCCGAAGTAGGCAACGCCAAATGTGTTTCGTATCGTGTTCAGCTGCCATGCCTTGTCTCCCTGGAGGCCCTGCTCAGCGTAGACCCCCACATAGTAGGGGGGCGTGATATGCGGCGACGCGGGAAGGAATTCCCCCGCAAAGACGCCACCGTCCATCGTCAAGCCCCGTTCGGGGTCGTAGGATACGCGCGTAGCAATCGGTGCGAACGGCGGACGCGACACGGCAACAGACAGGCGATCGAGTGCCTCCTGCGTGATCGCCTCTGTTGGATAGGTATCGATTGCGATAGGAACCTCGAACAGCTTGAACAGATAGCCCTCCAAGACGAGTGCATCTGTATAGCGGCCGACTGCCTTGTACGCGCGGGAGAGGAGAGACCAGACTGCGTGATGAATCGGGCGCTTCGCATATGCTCGCTCCCCGCACAGGATAGCCGTCTCCGTGTCACCGTGGTGCATCAGATACTGTGCGGCAAAGATATCCGACTTCTCGCTTGTGGGTACAGCCTTTCGATAGGCCGCCAGCTGTGTGAGGAAATCATCGTCGTAGGCCTCTTTTTCTGCACGCGCTATAAGATCGTAAAAGAGTGCAGAGGCGTGTTCGTCATTACGCCAAAATACTGTGAAATCGTCCGTCATGTGATCTCCTTTTTCCTTCGCTCAAATAGGGCCTTTCACGATTTTTCCCCGAACCACTGCGGTCGTGCAGCGCGCATCTCCGGCCAGAACTCACCGTTGTTTGCAATATCGCGCACGAAGTCCCGCGCGCGGGACACGAAGAACGCGCGCAGCTCTGCGCTGTCCACGGCGTAGGCGGGATCGAACTCGTGCCCGCGCGGATAGATCTTTGCCATTGCCCCTGCAAAGTTCGCCGTCCCATCTGTTTCCGTAAATCCCTGCGTCTCCATGCGCAGGGCATAGTCGTGTGTGCGCACGGCGAACTTGAACGTCTGCCCCGGGTACTGCGAGCATGAGTAGACTGCGTCGCGTGCCGTACCCCCGAAAGCTGCAGGCAGTCTTCCATCAATATCATCAGCGATGGAGAAGCCGCATAAATGGGCAAGTGTTGGATAGATATCGACGCTGCTTGTCAGATCCTGCACGCACACGCCCTTGGGCACGCCGGCGCCGCGCAACATCCACGCTGCGCCGGTGGAGTTCTCACTGACGACATCGACTCTGCCGTCCGGCGGAGGCGGCGCGAAGATCGAGGAGCCGTGATCGGAGTAGAGATTGATGATATACTCGTCCTCCGCATAGTGTTCTTCGATATAGGCAAACAGCTGTCCAAGACTTCGGTCCACATGGCGCAGATTTGCGAAGAACTGCCGCCGATAGATGGGATAGTGGGGGAGTCGGACACTCAGCCCGTTTTTTCAAGCGGGAAGAGCCGTTCTGCGGGCGGGAGATGCATCTCGACCTCGGCTGCAAATTTATAGCCGACCCCGTTCCACGGGTGTATATCTGCGCAGTGGAGAAAGAGGAACTGATCCACCTCGTCGAACGCCTCCAGATGACGGATCGTGCGCTCGACCCCCTCGTGACAGGGAAGATTCCCCGTATGTGTGAGAATACGGTCATGCCCCCGCAGTGCGCCCGAGTAGATGCCGTCTCCACTCGCCATTACGGTGGTACAATAATAGCCAAGATCCTTCATGCACTCGGACAGCGTCCTATGGGCAGGGAGGAGGGGGTGACTGTTCTGTTCGTTGAACACCTGCGTATGATATGGGCAGCGTCCCGTCTCGATAGCGGGCAGAGCGGAGTAGGTGTACTCGTAGGTGGAGAAATGCTGATCGAAGACGGTGCCGCGCGCAAAGAACTGCGCCGTCTCGGGCATCCGTGCGGCGAAGGATTCACGTACCGCTGGCCATGAAAGGCCGTCCACGAGAATGTTCAGCACGAGCTTCCTGCGGTGCGGTACATGTCCAATGCGAATGGACGTGCCCACGATGTAGGGGCTATCGTCCTCCGCGCGCAGCGTCACACTCTCATCGAACCGAAAGTAGCTGAACGCCCATTTGCCGAGATAGGCCGCTGCGGGCGGCGTGGATGCCGTCTCCACTGTCAGCTCCTGCATATACTCCGTCCCTGCAACGGGGACAATGACCTCCGTCCCCTCCGGAACCTCGATGGTCACCGTGCCGCGCACCTCCTCCGCACGCTGCAGCTGAAAGGGGAAATCGCGCTGCATCTTGTCAACGAAGACCGCCGTGAGGCGTACCTCCTCAATGAGCGCGCTCTTGTCCGAGAGAAAGGCGTTCTCCACGTAGGCGGCAACCCAGTGGCGCGGCTCTGTGTCATGGGGGCACCCGTGCCAAGCCCTGCGGCGACGGAGAGACGATTCAGCCCCTCCGCACCGCCGCGTGCGACCAGATCGATGGGGATCTCAGCGTCGAGGTACAGTCCGTGGGCATAGCCGAACATCGTAAGTGCATCAGACACGCGCTCGAGCGCCATATAGATCGCTGCGAGCAGCTTCCAGATTTCATAGTTCACGGGGCGGCGGCGATAGGCACGCTCCGCACAGATGCACGCCGACGCTGCATCCCCATGGTGCAGGAGATAGCGTGCAGCAAAGATGTCCGCGCGTTCGGAATCGGGCGCAGCCTCCCGCTAGGCGGGGAGCAGCGCAAGGAAATCATCATCATACGCCTCGCGCTCCGTGCATGCCAAAAGATCGTAAAAAAGCGCTTGGGCACGTTCGTCATTTTGCCAAAATACGCTGAGATCGTCCGTCATCTAAATTTCCTCCGGCAGCGGGAACATCTCGCCGTTGTTGCTGATTCCCTTTAGGAACTCCCGCACACGTGGATAGAAGAAGGCACGCAGGGCGGGGGAATCCACCTCATGCCCTGCAATCCCCTCGTATGCACGCGGATAGATCGCTGTCTTTGCCCGCGCGAGATTGGCAGTCCCGCTGAGTGATACGGGATCGAGCGTTTCAAGGCAGAGTGTATGATCCTGCGCGCGCGCCGCGAGATAGTAGTGCTTGCGTGGGAAGAGCGAGTTGCTGTACGCGATCTCCCGCCCCGTTCCGCCAAAGATCTGCGGCAGCACACCATCCATCGTTTCATCCACGGGAAAATCGAGGAGATGTGCAAGGGAGGGGTAGATGTCGACGGCGCTTGTCAGCTCGTCCGCGACAAGCCCCTCGGGCACGCCCGCACCGCGCATCATCCATGCCGCGCCCGTCAGCTGCGCATCCACGATGTAGTGTGCCTCACTGAAGATCGGTACGCCGTGGTCGGAGTAGAGACAGACGAGATAGTCCCCCTCCGCATAGTGCTGCTCGAGATAGGAGAACAGTGCGCCAAGTGCGCGATCCGTATCGTGCACTGCCTGCAGGAATGCCGTTTGGTAGAACGCACTCGGGCGCAGATAGGGACTCGTCACCTTTTCCTTTGATCCCGAGAGGCGCCCCGCGAGCGGCAGGTGCATCTGTGCGGCAGAGGAGATCTGGAACGTCTCGCCGCCCCACGGGTGTACGTCATTGAAATGCAGGAAGATAAAATGATCTGCCTCATGACACCCATTCAGATAGCGGATCGTGCGCTCGATCCCATCGTATGCAAAGGTGCGATAGGGTGAAACGACGAGGCGATCATAGCCGCGCGTCACCCCGTTGTAGATGCCAATGCCGTCGCCCATGAGACTCGCTGTGGCATAGCCCGCATCACGCGCCCGCTCGGAGATCGTGATATATTCTTCATTCAGCTCAATCGCAGCCCATTCGCTGAACACGCCGCTATGCTGCGGGTACATCCCCGTCTCGATTGTCGCGAGCGAGGGATAGGTGTACTCAAGCACGGAGAAATGCTGGTCAAAGATTGTGCCGCGTGCGAAAAAGCGTGCGGTCTCGGGCATGTGCTCGGCGAACGATGTGCGCAGCACCTGCCATGGCAGCGCGTCCACGAGGATATTCAGCACGAGTTTTCGTCGTGCAGGACTATGTGTCAGGCGGATTGGCGTGCCGACGATAAAGTCCTCCGACGAGGAGAGCTTCGTATCTTCATCGAGCCGAAAATAATTCGGTGTTGCAGGATTCAGCCAAATACAATCATCCACCGTCTCTGTCGTTGCCGTGAGCAGCTGTCCATCTGCCGTGCCAAAGATGGACACGATCACCTCTGAACCATCCTCGATGGAAATCGTCGCCTCCTTCGGCGTATGTGAGCCGCGCATGATGTCAAAGGTGAAATCCCCGCCGACATTGGCGGAGAGCCCCGCTGCATGCGCGATCGTATTCATCAGCCAGCGCTTATTTCCGTGCACCTCCTGCTCCGTATAGGCACCGACATAGTAGTGCGGCGCAATGTGCTGCGAGACGGGCAGGAACTCCTCGAAGAACACCGTCGACTCTGCCGTAAGCCCCGCCTCGGGGGTGTACCGCATACGGCTCAGTGCGTATGGCGCGTAGTTCGCCTTGCCCGTCGCCCGCGAGAGGCGGGCAAGCGTCTCCTCCGTCAGTACGGAGGCGGGAACATCGAGAGTAATGGGGACGTGGAAGAAGTTCAGCGCATAGCCTTGCATGACGAGCGCATCTGCATAGCGCCCGCATGTCGCATAAGCATGCGACAGGAGCGCCCAGACACGCGGCTCGACGGGGCGGCGGCGGAAGGCGCGCTCTGCGCATAGAACGGCATTCTCCGCATCGCCGTTTGCGAGCAGATACTCTGCGGCAAAAATGTCCGCGTGCTCTGTGATCCCTCCAGCCTCTCGATAGGCGGCAAGCTGCGTGAGAAAATCGTCGTCGTATGCCTCTCGTTCTGCACGTGCCAGAAGATCGTAAAAGAGTTCATAAGCGTGCTCGTTGTTCTGCCAGAATACCGTGAAATCGTCCTGCATATCATATCCTTTCCCGCGCCCAAAGTGCTCCTCAGGCAAAGACCTCTCCATTGCTCGCAATCCCCTGCACAAATGCCCGCACGCGCGGATAGAAGAAGCGGCGCAATTCCTCACTGTCCACCTCATAGCCCTGTTCACCCTCATGTGCACGCGGATAGACCGCATACGCTGCGCGTGAGAGATCGACCGTGCCGTTTGGAGCGACACCGTCCTCTGTTTCAAGGTGGAACGTATGTGACAGCGTGCGTGCACGCAGACAGTAGGTACGTCCCGGATAGAGCGAGTTGCTGAATGCGATCTCGCGTCCGGTTCCGCCGAAGAGGCGCGGTAGCACGCCGTCTACATTGTCGCCTATGGGGAAATTGAGGAGATGCGCGAGGGTCGGGTAGAGATCAACGATGCTTGTCAGCTCATCTGTAACGACACCCTCCGGCACCCCTGCACCTCTCATCATCCATGCCGCGTGCGTCATGGCGGGGCTGACAATGTAGTGATTTTTGCTGAACACGGGCACGCCGTGGTCGGAGTAGAGATTGACGAGGTACTCCTCGGGCGCATAGTTCTGCTCCAGATACGAAAAGAGCGTGCCGAGAGCACGGTCAAGGTCGCGGATGCCCTGCCGGCACGTCTCTGCGGCGAGCGGCGTCGCACGCAGATAGGGACTCGGATCGCTGCCCTCCGCGCCTGAGAGACGATCGGCAAGGGGGAGACGTGCCTGTACGCTCGCTGTGATCTGAAAGAGCGGATAGGGCCACGGATGTGCATCCATCGCATGGAGAAAGATGAAGTGATCGGCATCCCGCAGTCCTTCGAGATGGCGGATCATGCGCTCCACACCATCATAGGCAAGCGTGCGGTAGCCTGAGGTGAGCAGGCGGTCATAGCCACGTGTGACACCGTTATAAACTCCGATACCATCCCCCAGGAGGCTTGCCGTCTGATAGCCGAGGTCACGCATGCGCTCGGAGAGGGTGACATATTCAGAATTTAGAGGGACGGTAATCTTGTCATTGAAGATCTGGCTGTGATGCGGGTACATCCCCGTCTCGATGGTCGGGAGCGATGGATAGGTGTACTCAGACACGGAGAAATTCTGATCAAAGACGGTGCCACGCGCGAAGAAGTGAGCCGTGTTCGGCATCCATTCGCCAAAGTTGTCACGAACGATCGCCCATGGGAGTGCATCGGCGAGAAAATTCAGCACGAGCGGGCGGCGGCGTGGGCTGTGACCGATACGGATCGGTGTGCCGACGATGAAGGCGTGATCCGAGGAGAACTCTGCAGATTCTGCGAGACGGAAAAAATTTGGCGTTGCGGGGCTGAGCGGCGTATCCTTTTCGATGTGCTCCGTCTTTACGTGAAGCCGTTGGAATGTCTGCACGCCGAGGACGGGCAGGACGACCTCCTCTCCCGACGGAAGTGCGACATTGGCGCGTCCCGGCGCGCGTTCTCCACGGATGAGGTCGTAGACAAACTCTCCGCCGACGTTGTAGGCGAAGCCCTCTGCATTCTCGATTTCGCCGAGCAGCCATGCCTTGTTCCCCTGCTGTTCCTGCTCCGTATAGGTTGCAACATAGTACGGTGGGAGGTTGGATTCCTCGGGGAGAAACTCGCCTGCAAAGACCCCCTCACGCGCGGTGAGTCCCGTCTTTTCATCGTAGGACATACGGCTGAGTGTCATGGGGGCGTAACTTGGATTGCCCATTGCGAGGGAGAGGCGGTTGAGTGTTTCATCGGTGATCACATCCGGCGGACAATCGGGCGTAATGGACTGATTCAGCAGCTTTGCCAGGCGCCCCCGCATGACGAGCGCATCCGCATAGCGGCCGAGAGCCTGATAGGAAGCCGTGAGCACCTGCCATATACGTGGCTCGACCATGCGGTTGTGAAAGGCGCGCTCGGCACAGGTGAGCGCTGTCTCGGCATCTCCATGATGCAGGAGATACTCTGCCGCAAAGATGTCGGCATGAACCGCTGACCCGTCCGCCTCACGGTAGGTGGCAAGCTGGGCGAGGAAGCCGTCATCGTAGGCGTTTTTCTCCGCACGCGCCAAAAGATCCTGAAAGAGTTCATAGGCGCGGTTATTGTTGCGCCAGAACACCGTGAAATCGTCCTGCATTTCGCACTGTCCCTTTCCGTAAATTATGATTTCAGCGCTCCCTCAAATACGCGGAAAAAGCCCGTGATGTCGGGCGCGTCAATCGCACCGAGGGCGCAGAGTCGGAACGTTGAGGCGCTCTGCATCTTGCCGGGATAGATGGTGTAGCCGCGCTCATAACAATAATCATGTACGCGGGGAAAGTCAAAGTCCGGCGACGGATATTCCACGGCGACGACGAGACCCGATTGAATTTCGCGGGGGATTGCCTCCGTGAGACCAAGCCGCGCGAGTCCGTCATGAATGGCATTGATGGTTCGTGTATGGCGTGCCCACTTCTTCGCCGCACCCTCGGCAAAGTACTCCGCGAGTGCGCGCCTTGCCGCATAGACGGTCTGCACGGGCGGGGTGAAGCGCATCTCGCCCGTCTCCTCGAATCCCGTATGCTGCATGACGAGGTTCGTGTAGTACGAGCGCACGGGATATGTCTTTGCCGCGTCGAGGACGGATTTTCGCGCGATCACAAAGGACAGCCCCGTCATTCCTTGGATTCCCTTCTGTGCCGAGGACATACAGACATCGATGTTCATCTCGTCCACCGTGAACGGGATCATGGCGTAGGTCGAGATCGTATCCGCGATCATGACCGCGCCGTGTGCGTGGGCGAGGGCGCCGATCTCCCGTACGGGGTTCAGGATGCCCGTACCCGTCTCCTGATGCGTCGTATAGACGGCGGCGATGTCGGGATTCTCATCGAGTATCCGTTCAACCTCCGCGAGATCGGGCAGACCGTCTGCGGGGAAGCGCAGGTCGATGTGCGGGACGGAATACGCACGCGCCATCGCAGCTGCACGCGCGGAGTACGCGCCGTTGTTGACAATCAGCAGCTTTTTATCTGCGGGCACGAGGGAGCTGACGCAGGCGTCCATGCAGATTGTCCCCGAGCCGCAGAAAAGGACGGTCGCCCAGTCCGTTTCATTTGCGTGGACGACCTTTAACAGATCTGTGCCCAGCTCCCGCATGAGCGCACCGAATTCACGCTCGCGCGGACAGATGTCGGGAACGAGCTGTGCGCGCTTGACCGTGTCGGTGGTCGTTGCGGGGCCGGGGTTGAGGAGAATGTTGCGTTTGATATCCATAAGTCACTTCCGATACATAAAGCAGGTGAAGATAAACGGATTGTTCCAATAGTGCGCCAGTTCGAGATTGGGGAAGAGGATGGAGAGATCATGCGCAGCAGCAAAGTCCTCGAAGAAGGAGCGGCGGTAGAACAGGCGGCTCAGCCCCTCATAGCGTTCGTCATAGTTTGGGATGTTCGCGCGGCGGAAGGCAAGATACTCCTGTCGTTTCGCGCGGTCGTGCAGCTCCGTGATGCCAATGGCGTGCGTGCTCTTTTCGAGCATCCGCTCGAGCACGCGGGTCGTGTAGTCATGATCGGGGAAATAGGAGAAGACACCGCAGGAATAGACGGCATCGTACTTCTCCTCCGTCGGGATGTCCGCCGCCTCCATTGCGCCCATCTCGCGTGCGTCGGGCACGACCATACGTGCCGTCTCGACCAGCCCCTCGGCATAGTCGCTGCCGCCGACAATCAGCCCCTCGTGCTGCATGAGGTACATATTCGCCCCGGCACCGCAGCCAACCTCATAGACGGACTTGCCCGGCGTGAGGTCGAGCAGCTCCACGAGTCCCGCGTGAAAGTTCAAAAATGCCTCAAGCGGGATGCCCTCGCCCATAACATCGTAGCCGTTGAGGCGTTTCAGCTCGAGATAAACGTGTTCCCAGTCACCCGCAAGCCCCTCTGTGACGGGCTTCCGACGATTCCAGATCTCTTTCCAGTTGTTTCCCAAATCACATTACCTCAATCAGTCGAATGATGTCTTTGATCGGCAGCAGCTGCTCGTCGATCTCGTGGGCGCGATGGTGGACGAGAATGGAGCGCGCCGCGCTCTCCATGGCGGGAAATGCCGCACGCGTGAGCTGGTTCGCGTAGATGACGATGCGCACGCCATGCGCCGCGAGCTCCGCCTCCGTGATCGTGTTGTAGGAGGAGGGGACGGCGACGATGGGGACATTCGGATGCTTTGCGCGGAATGCGTCGCAGAATGCGATGACCTCGTCGGGGGACTTTGCGCGCGAGTGAATCATGATGCCGTCCGCGCCCGCTGCAACGTAGGCGTATGCACGCGAAAGCGCATCCTCGAGTCCTTTTTCCAAAATCAGGCTTTCGATGCGCGCGATCACCATAAACTCCTCCGTGCGCTGCGCCGCCTTGCCCGCTGCAATCTTTTCGGAGAAATTCTCGATCGTGTCCTGTGTCTGTGCGACCTCCGTGCCAAAGAGCGAGTTGCGCTTCGCGCCCGTTTTGTCCTCGACAATGACAGCGGAGACGCCGATGCGCTCGAGTGTGCGGACGTTGTAGGCGAAATGCTCTGCTGTGCCGCCCGTGTCCATGTCGAGGATGATCGGCTTCGTCGTCACGTCCATGACCTCGTTGATGGTCTGGATGCGGTCGGAGAGGTCGACCAGCTCGATGTCCGGCTTGCCGCGCGAGGTCGAGTCGCAGAGGCTTGAGATCCACATCGCGTCGAACTGGTCAAGCCCGCCGTCGCTCTCGACGACGGTTTTCTCCGCGATGAGTCCCGTTAGCCCGTTGTGTACCTCGATGGTCTTTACGATGGGGACAATGTCCAATAGGCGGCGGAGTCTGCCGCGTCGCGCCTCGGGCATGGCGAGCTGCTCGCGCATCCGCCAGTCCATATTGCGGACTTCGACATTCTCCGTGTACGGCGGCTCTACGAGTTCGCCGCCGCAGCGTGCGAGCGCGGCGAGCACGTTCTTGCGGATGGAGGACTCGGGTCCCTGTGCCCAGTTGCTCCCATGCACCACATAGTCGGGACGCAGCTGTTCGATGATCTCGTCGTACATGATGTGCTCCTGTACGACCACCTCTGCGACCTCGGGCAGCACGCGGATCATCTCCATGCGCTCTTCGAGCGTCTTGGTCGGGAAACGGTTGTAGCGCACCATCTCCGGATCGGACAGCACACCGACCGTGACCTCGCCCAGCTCTGCCGCCGCACGCAGGAGGTTGCGATGCCCCGCGTGGATGATGTCGGTGCAGAAACAGGTGTAAACTTTCTTCATGTGGCAGTTCTCCCTCTATCCCAGTGTAACTTTAAGCCTCCCCTGCCACGGCGGGGGAGGGGGACCGCGTGAGCGGTGGAAGGGGCGCTTTGGACGATTTGCATATCCCTATCGTAAGAAAGCCGCAGTTCCCACCGGCGCCCCTATCGGCTCACTACGTTCGCCACTTACTGACCTGTCCAAGAAGCAAGTCCGTAGGACGAAGCTGATTGGGAAACAGGTC
>ERZ773022.1052-NODE-1052-length-19798-cov-31.249152_pt1 | contig 19798 bp, 22 predicted proteins | sample MGYA00580839_ERZ773022 | MGnify/ENA primary metagenome ERZ773022 (study PRJEB29015, sample SAMEA2738020) | human oral metagenome | biome: human oral; feature: human-associated habitat; material: dental | place: China | collected 2044 ... | reverse complement strand
CAGGGCGGATCGACCAGGATGGTGGCAAAGCCACCAGGCGGCAGGCCAGGGATGGCGGGCGATGAGCCAACGCCTCCAGTCGATACGCTGACTTTTCTGCCGCAACCGGCGACTTTGCCTGCACTGTCTTGGCTGAGCACCGCAGCGCTGGCGTCAGCTCCACGGCTCACCGCGCCACCCGGTCGCGGCATGCCAGAGCCGGGTCTCACTGCTGCGCCCGCCTGCCTGGCCACCGCACCGTGCCGAGATTCCGCTCCCTCAGCGCCCGCTCGTCTTGTCTGTTTCGTCTGCTGCATGATGTCCCTCCTTTTTGCTTCATATTTGCTATTTGCTCCGGGCAAGCCCGCCGCCAGCTTTTCGCGCATCGGCAGCCATCTGCCCTTATCCCATACATTCCACGAACACTCGCGTGTTGCAAGGCCTCCGGATTCACTATTACCAAGCGACGCGACACGCCCCGCTTGTGAGCCGTTTCTGTGGTGCCACCCCAGCACACAAAATGGACACACGCGCCATTTAGTGGCTGCGAAAGTCGGTGCTGTAGTTTTTGCAACACGCGGGCGAAATGACGTGGCATGTGGGTGAGGAATGGAGCCGAATGCTCACGGCTGCCGCTCATCCGACCGAGCCGGTCGCTGCTGCGTGCACCGCCTGGGACGCGGGCGCGGCGGACGACGTGAGGGCGCGTGAGCTGGCCAGGTGGGACGGGCCGTACCCTCTGCCGTGCGGTTGCTGTCCGATGCATCCGGCACCGCCTCAGGAGACACGCCGCCACCATTGGCGCTATTGCCACTGCTCTCGTCAGTGACACTGCCACCGCTGCTGGCACCACTCCCGCCATTGCTGGCGTTATGCCCTCCACCGGCCGCCGCTCTTACCGCCTGTTCGTTGTCCTGCAGCACCTGGGCCATGGCTGCCTGCATGGCCCGGCCGGCTTCTTGGCGCTGTTGGCTCAGCTCGCTGCCCAAGGCCAGGGCGGCTGCCCAGGAGGAACTGGCCGGTGCGCCTGCTCCAGCCGCTCTGGCCGCCTGGTGTGCGGAGCGCCAGCTGGCTGCCACCTCACCAGCGAGCTGACCGGCCTGGTAGCTGCTCGGCAGCGCGGCAAACAGCGAGAGCGGCGGCTCACCGACGGGCACCGGCTGACTCGTTCCGCCCGACGGTGCCTCCCGCCACGCTGCCAGGCCATCGCGCACCCCCTGGGCAAACGCCCAGCCAATTGCGCCCACCACAGCCAGACCAATAAGGGCCAGGATCCCGATTACGACCGTCATGATGAAACCTCCGAAGATGAAGAAAGAGAGAAGAAAAGAAGGAAGCGAAGAGAAGGAACGTGAGGAGAAGGAGAGCAGGCACGAGACGGGGCGCTCACCACCGGGTTGGCGGCGTTGCGGTACCGGCCCCGCTGTACTGAGACCCGCCGAGGGGCGGCAGTCCCGCCTACTAGACCAGCCAGTGCTGTTGCCGTCTGGCAGTTCAGGAGTGCTGCCACGCCACCAGTCGCGCGTGGGCTCGCGCTCTGGGTCAGCGACGCACCACAGCGCCCGGCCGCCTACAACTGCCCGATCCGCTGCCCAGCACCCAGCGCGTATCCCGTGATGATCGCTTCGTAGAACTGAGCGCCGCCGGGGGCGATGCGGGTCTGGGCCTCAGCCTGGGTCACCAGCGTGGCGATGTTGGTCAGGACCTGGGAGGTCAGGAAGGCCCGGGCCTGCTCGGCCTGGGCCGCTACTTCTGCCTGGGCGGCGACCTGCTCGATCTCCCGCCTGGTCACCCGGGCCTGGCCATTGCCCAGCACCACCCCCATCCGGGTGCGCTGGGGCGAGAAGAGACTGAGATTGGTAGAAGCCATGAGGAGTCCTTTCGAGGAGAGAAGAGAAGAGAGGAAGACGGCCAGCCGGGCTGGTCATCTCGTGCCGACGGCCCGTGCTGCCACCCTGGGTAGAGCGGGCCGTACCACCTGCCACGAGCCGCGCCAGGCCAGCGTTTTCTGCCGGTCTGGCCCTGGGCTCGTGGCGTTGGGTAGAACGGTAGGTAGGCCGCGCCGCAGCACCGTCAAAGTTGGAAGAAAGTTGGAAAAACGGGCTCACTCAAGCGTCCACCACTGACGCACCCGAGCAGCACTGCTCAGCCCCCACTGCGGCAGGCAATGCGATGGCCTCGGTAAGGGGGTCAGTCCGCCAAGCCGGGGACAGACGCCTCGCTTCTGTTCTTCGGTTCCCCCGCTCTATCTCCTGGTTTGTCCCGGCCGCTCGGTCTAGGCTGGCTTGCGGCCCGTCCACTGCGAGCACCGCGCGGCCATCGCGCCTGGCGGACGCTTCACCACTCACCCAGCTGCCGCTCACGCCCTGCCCCTACTCCCCCAGGAGGCTTGCTCATGTCCCGCGCTCATCTCGATGCCGATGATGCTGCTTCCTTGCTGCGTGAGCTGGCGTGGCTGCGCAAGCGGGGTGGGTTTACGGCGGCGCGGCTGGTGCAGGCCCCGATCGTCGATGAGGTGCTGCGGGGTAGCTTGGAGGACTCCTTTGAGCGGTTACGCCATCGCTTTGTCTCGGCCATTCACAGCCTGAGTGATAGCGGGAGTGAGCAGGATGAGCCGCTGGTGGGTGTGTTGCTGGCGGCCTTTGCGCTCAGCTCTGAGACGGTGGGTAGTGGCAGCCTGCTGGAGCGGCGGCGGGCGATGGCGAGCCGCTTGGGGTGCAGCATGGAGACGATCGCTTCTCGGGAGGAAGCCGGCTTGCGTCTGCTGCACAGCCGTCTGGTGGCCGGGCGCTACGCTCAGGCACCCTTGGTGCTGGATGTGCCGGAGATGCACGGCGGGATCGTCTATGAGGAGACCACCACGCTCATCGTGGTGGAGCACCGTCAGTGGCGGGGCACGGTGGAACACTACCGCTTGGCCAACATGGCCGGGGAGCTGGACTTCGTCACCATCTCCCGCTCCTACCCAGCGCATGTCACGGCGCAGCCGGGTGGGGAGTTCAGCGTCAACAGCCGCCCCGTCGAAGGCGCTGGGTGGAACGACCACTTCTGGCACATCGACCCGGACACCGGTAGGCGCACGCCGATGCAGGACGCCACGCGCTACGACCTTGCCTTCCGACTCGAGCCGCTGCCGGGCGAGGAGCCCACCACGCCGATCTCGCTGGCTAGCCGGGCCTTCCATGCCCGCTCTCTGCTGGCCACCATCCAGGTGCGCTTCATTGGGGAGGTGCCAGCCAGCATCTGGCAGTTCACTGGGGCTAGCCCCTTCGCCCGTCCCCAAGCCGCCAACCAGTACAACCGCACCCACCTGGACGCCCAGCAGCGCGCCACCCTCACCCAGCGCGACGTGCATGGTGGGCTGTTCGGCGGGTTTGGGTGGGAGTGGTGAGGAGGGTAAGGCGTCCAAGAGCAGCACCTCGCTGTTGGAGGGTTGTGCTAACTGCCGGTCGGTCAACTCTGGTAATCGTCAATGGCGACACCCAGCACAACACCACTACAATAGACGCGTCTAGCCGATCCCTATCCTTGAAAGCCATTGAGGATGCAGAGATGACACAGTTACCCACCAGCACTGGGAAAATAGCTCTAGAAGTTGCACCGCCCAGCCCCCCTTAGCAAACCAACTGTGCACGAGTTATTGTAGGTTGATATCACCACCTCATCCCTTTAGTTCCTGAAAACCACAGCGGTCGCCACCGATATACCATCAATTTCTATCAGATCATTCTTTTGACGCGACTGTCAAATGCCTACCCTCTCCTCGACGCTGGCTACATGTTCCTACCAGAATCACAAAGGTCGATGAAGACCCTCCTGAGACTCCGTTGAAAAACTGTGTAAGCGCCTTAGCGATAACATAGATTCCAATAGCCGCCAGTAAACCAACGAGAACAAAGATGAGTTCCATCTTGATCACCCCTTCTCCGTACGTGCTCTGTCCACACCAGTAGACAGCAATCTTGCTGGCCTTAAAGCTACTGGGAAAAACATCTAGTCTCATATCCCAGACGAACAAGCCTCTGGGACGAAATGTTCCCAGAACGTCCGACCTGACACATAAATAGCTAGCCTACCCACCCCATAGCCTAGAGCACAGACTCATCAAGCAAAGTTAACAACTCAGGAGAATAGAAAGCATCAAAACCCTACGAAAGGAGCCAAAGTTGCCCACATTGGAACACGCTGACTTAATCACTTCCGCAACGTATGCAATATTTCCCCCAGGAAGGACGTTAAAGGAGCTCGATGACGTACTTCAGGAATCGGAGGCCAACATTTTCAGATCGTTCGTTCGAGATCGCTTTAGTATAAGCGAAAGTTCTGAAAAGTTAGTTGCACAACGAATCGTCGACACATTTGACGACCTAACAAGTGGCAAAAACGGTAAACAATGCAACGAATGCCGAGCACTGCGAGAACTGTTGCTCTTAGAACACAACTATGACGTTACAAAATACAAGGAAGTATACAAAAAAAGTATCGACGAGTTCGAAGCAGACGGCGTTCGTAGAGAGAATTTAAAAACTAACGGTTGGCGGCTAGCAAAAGCTTCGGCTGTCGTTGGTAATGGATGGCGCAATTACTGGACAAAGAAGCGCCGGCTAGAGATTACACTTCATTTACTTGACTTAATAGGTACAACTGGCTCGCCTTCTCAGCGACATCCACGCAACAGAGTAGACGGCAACCGAAGCGCAGAACTCGTATTAGAACGGGTTGCACCTTTAGATGCCGCCAACTCCGATCCATTCTCACCCCCGCTATCCAAAGAAAATTCCCTGCAAGAAAACTGGCTTCCCACTCTAGGTAGCGAAGGTGCATACTTTCTTCAGGAGACCCAGAAAAAGCTAGTGCAAGCAATATCTAGCGGAGACTTTCTAAGTTTAGAAAATATAGGCGAAGAAATGCTAAGAGCTGATTTTGGCATACAATATTTAACTTCTGGAGCGCATTACGCCATAGCGGAATCTCTAAGGCTTAGAGGTGACATGACTGTACATCCCACAAGAAAGGAAGAACTTTACGATGCCGCCATCAAGGAGTATGGGAACGCTATCGATCTAGATCCTAGATCAATCAAAGCACACAGAGGGCTAGGCCGAACATTAGAGGTCATTGGTGAGCATAACGATGCAGACCGAGAGCTAAATCGTGCTTATGCCGAGGCTAGACTCCGTATGTACGATGATGGGACTGTCACTAATGAACTCACTCATGAGTACATGCGCTCAAGTAGACATCTCCTCATCCATCATGTTGGTCAGTACCATGAAGCTAGTAGACGCGCTGTGAGGATAGATCTGAAAGACAAAATCAAAGGAGAACTAGTAGAGTGTCGCAAATCTCATGTTGACATTTCAAAAAAATTTGCCGTAAGCGGTAGTTGGGATCGTCTGGAAGAATTTATGGCCTGGAGCCAGATTGGAGCTGTTTACTCCTCAATTGGCGACGAGGTAACGGGAGTTCGTTATATGGCTTGGGCTTTGCGCGCTCGCCTAAAGATGTCGAATATTGCGATCGACGTTAAACTAATTTCTAATCTAAAATGGTGGTCCTCACTCGCACGACATAACGTCAAACATGCTACACTATTCTTAGACACGGTCGAAGAATTAGGAGAAGCAATAGAAGAAGGTAATTTGCGACATATTATTGAAATGTGTAAAATTGTATTGAAAACCATTGATCAGCCAATGGCTGCATGACGAAAGGAGTCAAGGATGAAGATTTTTGTAACGAGACACGGTGAGTCGGTTGATGATTTGAATGGAAGTTACGGAGGAGCTTCGAACTGGCCTCTAACTGAACACGGTAGAACACAAGCTCTTGCAGCGGGAAAGAGGCTAGCTAATCAAAAAGTTAAGGCGATCTATACAAGTCCGATGCGTCGTGCTCATGAAAGCGCAAGTCTGATCCGAAAGGTCGTCGGAGACGTACCATTTCAAACCGTATTTGATTTACGTGAACGTAACACTTATGGCGTAATGAGCGGCCTCACCAAGGAAGTTGCTGACGAGCTTTTCGGATATCTTGTTGATGCAACTGGCAAAATTCCTGGGGTTGACAATAAGTGCGCTCCAGGCGGTGAGGAATACCTAGATTTTGTCGTACGTGTCCGGACTGCTTTCGACTACGTCATTCTTGACGCCGAAGAAAAAGGCTACGACCGAATTGTCATCGTGACGCATGGTAAGTTCACGCTGGCTCTATTTAGAGATGTGCTTCACGTTGGCACAGATTATGATAAGAATCTTGCGTCCATCAATTGCATAGAATTCGTTCCCCCGAAGCTTCTCTCTATTGGAGACTAAAGATGAATAATGCTGGTCTTCGTATTGCTTTTGCTGGCTTTCCAAATGCAGGAAAAACGACATGTGCGCTGTTGGCATCTCGTATACTAGTACCATCATGTATCGTGTCAGTTTCTCAACCTATACGAGATGCCGTTGATGAGTTGTACAAGATCGGAGGAAGACAACCCCCAAGCCGCTTAGGCATTCAAGACGGAAGAATGTCGGAACAGGTTCGTAAACTGCTCTTTAGCATCAATGATAGTGTGCTTATCGATAGGTTTAGTTCTGTCGTTGAGTTGCTTGGTGATACTCCAATTATCAATGACGATTGTCGAGCTGCCTTGCATCCTAGTTTAAAAGAAATAGGATTTCATTTTGTCTGGATAGAAAGAACGAGATTCTCTGAGAGGCCGGACATTTCAATAGGAAACAGAGACACTGCACATGACCTACCTCCAGACAGAAATTTGTGTTGTCACGAGATCTTTAATGATGGAACATTATCACAACTAGCAGACAAAGTGGAGTTCATTGTCCAGAAACTACGTGACTGTACAGAGGCATAGTTAAAATTCTTAGAACATCGACGAAGATGTTAATCTCGGTGATCATGGCTGCACTTCTGAGGGAACATTCGCTGTGAAGTTAAGCATATCAGCATTATCTGAGTACGTCTCGATAGTAGGGAATAAAGTATATTTACTTCCAGTTCGTAATGCATGCAATGCAAAATGTGTTTTCTGTGCAACGACAGTATATTCTCCGTCTGTATCTGTTCCAGCACTTAGTGGAGACGTCTATAGCGAACTAATTGAAAAGATTCGACGGTGCGAAGTAAAGACTTTCGAAATTTCTGGAGGAGGCGAGCCGACACTTTGTCGTGATTTGGAGTTAATTGTCAAGACGACAAGAAAGCACTTTCCTAACAGTTTCATAAAATTGTATAGTAATGGCATTCGTTTGCCATCGAATCCAGGTATTGACGAGTTAAATATATCTCGAGGTGCATATGATCCGAAAAGTAATATGCTGCTTATGGGGACTGGCTCCTTAGAAGTGGAACTTAGCAGTGTCGTGTCGCATGCGCGAGATTTGGGCTATAAAAGGATTCGAGTCTCCTTTCCGTTGTGTAAAGGTGGGGTTGAATCGACTAAAGACATTCAAGACATTGGCAATAAACTGCTTGATAGGGTCGATGCAATCGTATTTCGACCTCTTTATGATGCGACACCCAATCGTGATCAATTACTGCCCAGTATCACGGAGAGAGACCTTACCTTTGCAATTCATTGGATATCACAATGGAATAAAGAGTATGCTCATCGTACATATTTAGAAATTGATCGTTACGGTATCTTCAGAAAGAATTGGCTGATTATTGGTTCCGACGGTTGCATGTATCGCGATTTTGGATTGACCGAACGAATCGAGATATTGGATTCGAGTGAACTCGACTGATGTATAGTGGTTGGCTGACCGGCAATGAAATAGCACGGCAACGAGACTTGGGGCGCATTTGCATTTCGCCATTTAGTGCAAGTTTAGTTAATCCAAATTCATACAACTATCGGCTAGGACGGCTTGTGCGTCGTTTAGTTAGTCCGGTAATAGACATGAAGTCTGACGACATGTATGAATTAACCACGCTAAACGACGAAGGGTTCACGCTCTTTCCGGGGGAGTGCTATCTGTGCCACACTGAAGAAGTATTTGGCTCAGATTTTTATGCGGCGCTCGTTACCGGAAGAAGTTCTATAGGAAGAAAGTTCATCACAAACCATATTACTGCTGGATTGATTGATATCGGTTTCTTCGGTCAGATCACTTTAGAAGTGACAGTCCAGCGCCCCACTATAGTGTACCCAGGAATACCTTTCGGTCAGATATTCTGGTTTACAGTATCAGGCGAACTTGGTCCGAGATACGATGGAAAATATCAGCATCAGATGGGGCCAACAAGTTCAAGACTCAGTACTGAGCCTCATCAGTTAGTGCGGTCTCGGCCCAAGGAGTTATCGAAATGACAGGCGCTTTCCTACTGGGGCTCTTCGGCACTATCTTGTCGGTCATTTCGCTGACTTGGCAAGTGTTTTCGTGGCGTGCTTCTGGAGCGCGACTAAAGGTGTCATGTGTCTCCAGTTATCCATTAGGAGGCGGAATACCCGAGATAGAGCTACTCGGTATTCAAGTTGCCAATTCTGGTCGTTCTAGTACCGTCATCAACAATGTCGCATTCAAGCTTCCCGATGGTACATTTCTTCAGATTCTAGAAGATGCAGCTAACATAGTAATATTGCCGTATGAGATTCGTCCAGGTGAAGTAATCACAGTGCATTGCGTTCCACTTCAATTGAAGGAGTCGATGCAAAAGCAAGGATATCCGCCCGATACAAGCATCACTCCGAAGGTATCGTCGGGTCATGGCGATTCTACAGGAAAAGCGATTCAACTTGATTAACTAAATTGCCGCGCACTATCCATTTTCCTCATAAAATAGTTGTGCTGGTGGGTCACTAATTTGTGAATCTTCGCGTTTGAGAATGTACTAAGTGAAGGCTGTTGACATTTTCGGGGTGGGAGTGGGTGCGTCGTTGTGGTAAGTGGGGTCGAGGTCCCTCGATGATGGGAGCTGCTACAGACCTCAGCTGAGAGGCCTCACCGTGCTTGAGACTACCTTCACCGGTCCTGATCTGACGTTTCCTGGGTCTGGACACCCTGAGGTTGACCGCGATAGGCTAGTTTCTGCCCCCAAGGAACGCGGTGATCAAGTGCCGTGCCGCATGCCCGCAGGCTTCAAGGATCCCTTTTGCAAAACGTACGGTGCCCAGGGGCAGGCTCGTGGGACGGTGGCCCTGCGCTTGGCCTACGAGCCTCCCCTAAGCATCGCCTACGAATAGACTACTTGTAGCACCTGAAGTATGCTACATACTTCACGTTCACATATATAGACTGTTCGGGCGTTTTTTCTTCGTGAGCTTCAAGGAATGAATTGCTCGCTGCGGCACTTTGCATAAAAGCCTCTGCCGCTCCAATGCTGCCAAACTTTTGTTTGAGACATAGAGTTCCAATTCCTTTAAATTCCCAATGAAGTCTGATAACGACACTAATCATGGTGATCTCCTTTCAAGATCTACCAGAGACCAAGGACTTGCTTTTTAGTCCCTGAGACGAGCCTCTGACGTGACGCATGAAACTCTACCTTAAATATTCATGGAGCTGCGTCATTGCTGATGTTATCAGGGAGTCACCAAAGTCGGAGGGTGGTTGCCTGATTTTTAGACGAGTAGGTCGAAGGGGTGAGTCGGCGTAGGTACTAGGATGGGCAGTTCGCTCATGAACACCGGCCTGGAGGCCCTCGCCGCTGCAAAGCACATCACTGTCAATGACCTGCTGATGGACTACCCCGAGGTCCTGCCACCACACCCACGGGGCGTATCACTGCGGTGACCAGCGACGCCGAAATCATCACGCTGGCGGTCGTGCAGGCCCTGCTGGGCTACACCAGTGAGACCCGCTGGATACGCCGCCTCAGGACCGATACTGACCTGCGCGCCATGTTCCCCCGAGTGCCGGGCCAGTCCGACTACAACAAGCGCGTCCACTCACTGACCGCCACCATGACCTGGGTATGCGCCGCCCTGCGTCGGGGCTCGCGCGTTCACGACGACACCGTCTGGCTGGTCGACTCCACTCCCATCGAGTGCGCCCGCTCACGACCCACCGTGATGCGCTCAGCCCTGGCGGGATGGGCCGAGTACGGGTACTGCGCCTCCCACTCACGCTTCTTCTGGGGCCTGCGCCTGCACCTGGTGTGCACCGTTCACGGTCTTCCTGTGGGCTGGGCCCTGACCGGGGCAGCTTGGCAGGCCGCCGGAGGCAAATGACAGAGATGATAGCTTCTGCATCCGTCCTCCTCTATGTGGCTCGCTTCCATCTGCCACATTGTTTCGGATACCTACGGTACAACGGCAGTGGTACGCAACCGCATACGTCCAGCGCTATGCTTGCGAAGGCGTCCGCCTCAGCACGTGCTTCCGGAGTTCCCGACGCCTTTTGCTGTATGTGTGACCCGGTTAGGAGAAGATTGTGCCCAACAAGGATCGAGTGTATCGCGCCATTATTCCAGAAGGAACCCACCTCGCACACTCGAATAACACCGAAGGCGCTTTCCGCGGTGCGGTTCTCGACGACGAGACCAACCAGGTATGCGGACAGGCCGAGTTGGTCGAAGTCGATCGTGACGAGGATGAGGAAATCGAAGCGTCCGCCGGTTCGCCAGGTTCAGTTGCTATCCCAAAATTGTTTGCGACAGCAGCTTTCTCCGTGGCAGCAACCCTTGCCACGGTTATAGTAAAGCCCGTACTCGAAAAGCGATGGCACGAAAAGTGGTCCCCCTCACTAAAAGCGCGGTTGCACTCTTTACGTCGCAGCAAGGACACCAAACGGCTTGAACTGATTCTGCACTCATCTGAATTTCAGCAGATGACTCCTGCGGAGATGTCGATTGAGATCTTTCGTGCAGTCGATGAGCCGCAGTCGGTCATGACAAGCAAAGAAGCCCAGGCACGGTATATCGCAATGATACTTGGCCTTGGAATTGCGGCCGAACAGTATCGAAAGCTGAAGTACGCCCAGATTAGTGATGCACATAAGCAGCAAGAACTCCAGGATGCGTTCAACTACATTGCGAATGAGTCGGTGGTTAACCTCGCCAATCGGGTCTTTGAAGCAAATAACGGGCTGGCCCAAGAAGCGGCTACGTGGCTACATGCATTCCTTGAAGACAATGGCTCTGATGGCGACTCACTCATCCCACTCGAAATTACGCGAGTTCGAACGATGATGCAGTTGTCGTCATAAGCAGAGATTGACACCCCCCTCATAACGAGACGGCCATTCAATCCATAAAACATGAGCCAGTTTCGTCGAGATGTCGTTTCTTGGCGCGCAGGAGGTCGTCGAAGGGCACCCGCTGACTAAGAACGTTATAGAGATCGCTCCCGTTCATCGTGATGAAGCACGACCCTTCACGGTAGGCGTTCTTGAAATCGGCCGAAAATCCATTTACTGCGATGAAAAGCCCGAGAGTATTGCGGCCCTTTCGTCGCACTTTGGTGGCGAAGACGTCACCTTCGCTGCGCCCTACTGGCTTATTGAGCCATTTCGCTTCAACGATGTATCCATCGTGATCAAAGGTAAATGCGCCGTCTATCTGTTCATTTTCTAGCGAATAGTCCAGGGTTGGATTCAGGTCGTACAGATCGGCTAGATCGGCGATGAGACGCTCCAGCTCCTTGCCTGCTTTCTGGCGATCCGGATCTTTTTCGAGCGCAGTGAATGTCGCGAGAAGGCGTTGATGCTCAGCATCAAACAAGTTTCGACGCTGCTTGGCTTCGGCGTGTGCACGCAGCTCTTGCTCAAGATACTGTCGTTGTGCCGCTTCTTTGCGGAAAGGGGCTATAATCTGCTTAAGGTGCGCGATGGCGTTGAGCGCTGCTTGCTTCTGTTCCGCTTGGTCATCTCGGCGATAGTCGGTTAAAGAATCGCGGTGCGTGTCGGCCAGCTCGACCATTATCTGGATGAGCGTGTCGTGACACCGTTCCTCTGCACTCTGGGCGCGGCTAATAATGCTGTCGACAGCCTCGCGCTTGGTTAGGGCCTGGAACGCGATATTGGCGACCAACTCTGGATGATCCTGAAATAGGCGTCGAACGCCTTTCTCAAATGACTTCTTGTACCACCACCGCGTGGCAAGAACTTCACCTAGTGCTTCCCAGGCTTCGAGGCTTAGCTTTTTCACGAGCATAGTGTAGCGCTCGGCACCGACCATCCCACACGTGGTGGGTACCAGCCAAGTTTCCCGGAGCTGCAGCTACCCCTCGATCCCTCCCACCAGCTCCTCCACCCGTACATCCAGCGCCGTTGCCAAGGCGATGAGGGTGCGTAGGCGCGGGTTCATTGGGGTGCCGGGGCGGGACTCGCCTTTTTCGAACTTTTGGTAGGTGTAGGTGGAGATGCCGGCGGCGTGAGCTAGGGCTTCTTGGCTGAGGCCCTTGGCGATGCGGGCGCGCTGGAGCCGCAGGCCGAGCTGGCGGGCGATGGGCCACCACTGCTCGTCTTGGCTGGTGGAGGAGGAGGCGCGCACGATCACCAGCGTCGAGCGGGTGCCCACTTGGCACCACCATACCTGTATGGCAATCTAGAGATGACAGCCGAGATGGAGGGAGGTGAGCAGCATGGGTGGCGAGTGAGACACCAAGGCGGACACAGGTGTGTCCGTTGTTGGAAGCGTCCGTCAGGCGGCTGCTGCGTGGCGGGCGTCTTCTCCTGTCTGGTCGGCGGTGGATGTATGAGCGGCTGAGCGTGGAGCCAGTTTCTCTCCGCCTGGTGTGCTCGTTGGCTGTTTGTTGGTCGCTTGTATCTCTCCGTCGAGCGTCCACACCAGCGTGACGCCAGCTCGTGGTAGCACCCAGCCGTCGTAGCCCACGTGGTAGGTGGTGTCTCCTGTGATGTCGGGGAGCTCGGCCACCCGTGTGCTGTGAGTACTGGAGAGATAGTCGACCAGCTTGACGCGGGAAATGCCAGCATCCTGGTAGCTGATGTCCAGGCTGAAGCCCTTGACGGGGCGATCAACGTCGAAGTGCACCATGTGGCCGTCGCGGCGGAGGCGGGAGCGGTACGTGAAGGACATGACGACTGGCTCGTCCGCATGGATGACCTCATCGCCCAGGTCAACGATGAAGGTCTGGCCGCTGGCGTCCGTCATGTGCTCAATCGGCAACTCGTCACCATCGACGCTCACCGACAGCAGTGCGAAGGCGTTCTCGCTTGTGACCGGCAGCTGCGGATCAGGCGGCTTGTACCACACACTCGTCTCCCCACGCTCGGCCACTAGCTGGTCGTAGCGCTGGCGGTCGGAGACGACGGCGAACTTGCGGAAGCGGTGCCGCGGCGTGACGGTGTACTCCCAGCGGACACGTAAGTCGAAGAACGGGGTAGGAGCACTGCTCCTACCCCTTGGTATACCAAGGGTCGCGTCGACGCGGGCGTCATACCAGCGCTCCTCGGCAGCCATGGCTTGGTGGCGGATGTCGGCGTAGACCTCACGGCCGAACGCCGGGTCACCGAAGCGCAGGCCCAGGCTGGTGCGAGCCAGATCGTCCAGCAGCTCGGGCGTCGCAATGCGCGCGACGTCCTGACGGTCGAAGCGGAAGGCCTCGATGACCGCATCGCGCAGGGCCGGTGCTTCCTCACGGATCGTTTGGCGGAAGCGCTCCGTCACCGCCCGCTCCTGGTCTCGCCGGAAGGTGTACTCAAAGAACGTTGACAGCAGCCCCGCACCAAACAGCGTCCCACCCAGCTCGCCCAGCGGCAGGGCATGCAGCCACTGCCAGTCTCCCAGCCGCAGCGGAGTCAGCCAGGCGTTGAGCATCATGAGGAGGATGCCCGCCAGGGTGAAGGAGACGGCCAGGAGGGCGGCTTTGAGCCGGCGGAGGCGATGGTGGAGGGGTGGATCTATATTGGGCATTACTTTAATAATTCTATCATTAAGTAACTATGCTTGAAAAATTGACGCCAGAACAGAGCCATCCTCCATATCACCCAGTATGATTTTACTGTATACTCTAGGTGGGCCATTAGATTGCGCATCCACCCCATCTGTATTACCGTAAATTGGAGAAACATGGAAGATATCGAACTCGATCAGTATTCAAAGAGCGATATCGCACGGATTGCCGATGTCATTAATATCGTGGCCGCCGAAGCGAACCAGCCGTGGGTGATTCTCCAGAGACTCCGTGAGCGAATGCTTGATGAACCAGACCTTAAAAACAATCCTGTGCTTCCACACGCCGAGCGAGCACTTGCCTACAGCTTTGTCGATGATAAGAATCCTGGTTCTGTAACGCTTGACGTACGCCTATCGGATGCGAGCAATAAGTGGCCACGGAAGTTTAAAGACGTTCCCCCCGCCGAGAAGCAAGTTTGGTGCGAAATTGCAAATCAATGCACACACCACCTAGCGAAAGCGCACATGCTTGATGTAGCACTATCGTCTGGCATAATCCGTGGGCACGACGCCGCTAAGGAGATCGCTGAGCTCTATCTCACCATTGCTCAAGATGTCAACATAGAAATATACTATCGAGGCGGCTGCCTACGTCGTTGTTGGAGTATTGCTCGTTCATGTGGCTTGCATACATTAGAGGCGCAGGCAAAGAGTGCGTCCTATCAGATGGCGCACCAGATGACGCAACTTATGCTCAAACCACCTGAAATCCCTACAGGAATCCTGCTGCAGCCATTTGAAATCATTACCGTTGATCCACGCTATGGCGATTTTAGTGCCCCTAGTCAACAAGACGTGCAGACTCTGCTGAAGCAGATTCGTTCCCGGTCGACAACTAACGTGTCGACCCTTGAAGGCGTATCCGAATTGCTTGTCAGAGTGGCGAGTACAGATTCTGAGCGAAACGAAGCACGCCGCTCATTGATAGAGAGCTACCTCGCTTTAGGCGAAGACACGAAAGGAATGATTGCTTCCTCATATTTTGAGGAAGCGGCCAGAAAAGCCAATAAATATGGGTTCACTGATTTAAGAGATCGGGCAGTACAGTTGTTGCAGGCCGTGCCGTATGAAGACCTTGGCATGCAAACACTTCCAATTGAGTTACGACTCCCCTGTTATGCCATTGATGCAACGCTGGATCACTATCGACATTCGCGCGATGCGCTTTCTGCGCTTGACATTTGGCTAGCTGGCGCGTCCCCCACCGGCTCTTATGAAAGTAACGTCGCCTTTGCCAAGGAAAGAATGGATGGCTCTATTCTTGCTGCAGTAACCAGAACCACTTTCGACGGAAACATGCCGACACGTACGAGCACAGGCGTTGAAAGTGCAGTCGTCGAGGCGACTGAGCGGCAGGAACTGATCAACGCCGGAATTTATGGGCAGACGCTTGCACATGAGCTTACAGCGATCAAGCATCAGCACCATGTCGTCTCACCCGAAGAAATTGCAGCTCATCTGGTACAGACCTATCGATGCGACTCACAACTTGCTCTTGCGCTAGGACGAGCCATCATTAGTTTCTGGGACGAGCGCTACACCGATGTTGGACGTGCAGCTTTTCCTCTCGTCGAGGCAGGGGCTCGAGGCGTTCTGCTATTGCTTGGTGACCCACTGTATCGGATTCAAACAGGCAACGCTGGCGGGCACTTCCCGTCACTCGAAAAGTACGCTGAAAAACTTGAGCAGCATGACTTCGACATCGATTGGCTTCGATGCATCCGCAATCCTGTCGCCAAGTGGCGCAATGCTCTCGCTCATGGTCATCGGCTTGAACTAGCAGACTATGAGGCGGCCGTGCTGCTGCGTACCGCCGCGCTGCTCGTTGTCTTGACGTCGAGTAACTCTTCCGAAAAAGACAAAGAGGAAATTGAGACGAACCTCCGCGACCCAATACGCTGGGCGGCCAACCAAGCCGAACTTATACAAAAGTGGGAACAAGTATGGGCGCCAGTATGGGAGCCCAAAATTGACACAACTGATCTAAAGGAGTCATGATGACAAAGCACAGTGAACTGGACAACGATGAACGCATGCAGATCAGGGGTCGACTCAAGCAAGAGCGGATGATCGAATCTGCCTTCACGAACGGCGATGGCCCATGGACGATTGTGTGTGACGACTGGCGTTTCGACAATGATGACAACGGCGGTCAATACATGGCGTTTGCTCAGCCACAGATGCGCAACAAGATCCTCTCGCACGGCGGTTGGGATTTTTCGAAAGGAGACGGATTTCCTGGATTTGTGACGAACGGAGAAAAAACAAGGTATGCGAAGGGGGATAAACTACCCGAGTTTGAGCCTCTCGTAATTTGCCAGCACTATTATGGCGTTGTTCCTGACGAGTTGCATATTTCAGAAGAGTTCAGGCTCCTGATGAACCTGTGGCAAGATCCGAAGTCTGGTGACTACTATGAAATCAAAGATGATGGTTCAAAAGATCTTGCCATTAGATATAAAGACAAGCGAATCGAAGTGCGGACGCCGCTATTGAAGCGTTATATGGCGGCACGGCAACTTGATGCTGTGCTATTCATCGACACGAGGGTGTCTGTTGAGTATGCTGGCGATGTCGCGGATTTTTCGGATCTCAAGTTTGAGGGACGAATTGGCAATGATCTCATGTATCTTTCGCGAAGTGTTGGCAGGTCACCGCTTAGTGATGCACGTGTTGGCTCATTGGTGTTCGCCAAGCGCATCCTTCCGGCCCCTCCCCAGGAAACCTGTGGAATCTGGCCCTGGGGCGAGGATGATGCTGCGGACTACTCAGAGTTCATCATTGGCGAAGACGAGTACGGCAAGCCAGTCAAGTACACATGCGATCCAGATCGTCTTGCCAACTACTTCGGCAAAAATCCAGACGCACCTCATTACCTCACACCAGTGTTCTTCAAACCGGAGGTGCTCCAGAGATACTATGACGATTCCGAGATGTACACAGTGAGTGATGGGCATTTGTCCTGCGCTTCCATGTGGGGCGTTAAGATCGACAATGGCGACCCAAACTGTGTTGTCGTTTTTCTTGGTGACATTGGTCGCGACATTCCTGAAAGCCACCGAGCTCACTGGCTCTCACACAACGTACCGCCAACGCAACGCATGAGCGACGTAGGCGTGCGACGAGCCTTCTTCGGGCAGTTCGCAGAAAGTCAGAACCCAGAACACCGCTTCAAGCTGGCGTACGACCAATTGCAGAGCTCGTGGGAAGATCACTGGGGGTGGCGGCTCCATCGCAAAGCAGAGGGGCCGGACGCTGGCGTGCTTCAGCGCCTGCGCATCCCCGTCAACGACACCAATGCAGAACTGCGCACGCAGTCGATAAACCTCGCACTTGTCTTGGTGGATTATCTCAATGAGAAAGAGTTGGCCTCGTACCTCTCAGACGCCAAGGGCGACAAAGGCATTGCCAAACTCAAGAAATTCCTCGAGGCTCAATCGTACCAACATACCGAACGAGACATCCGCCTTCTGCAAAGAATCCAGAGGATGCGCTCCCGTATTGGGGCGCATTCGTCAGGTAGTAGTGGTCAGGCATATCTAGAGGAAGAACTCGGAAAGGACACTCCTCAGGAGTACATCGCACGCCTCATGACCAAAGCAACGCAAATGCTGGATGACCTCAGGGAGTTTACAGAGGAGCGGCCATCGCAAGATTCGGACTCATAACCATCGAAGTTGTCTTCTTTGAAAAATGGCGGCGTTGGTGGCCTTCTCATGGGCATGTAATCATTGTATACTGATTGGAGTAATGCAAGTCTATACATCAAAATATCCGCGTTTACCTGGATCATCCTATGACGAATCACTGAACCACGCTCGCCGGGAATATAACGTAATCGCGCACTCAACCAAGCGACAGCCGTACGTCAAGTCAAAGTACTTCAATGGCGGCAAAGTATTTTTGAAGGTGTTTTGGGATCACGTAATGCAGAAGCGATTGAAGGAACGCACAAGAAGGCTCCGATTCTACCGCGCTGCACTCGACGTCTTGCGCCACTCGCAGATCACACCGGAAACAACTTTCAATGCCGACGACCGCAACATCTTGCTCCACCGCTTTTACGGAGTTACCAAAGATGGCATCTATTTCTGCGTGCAAGTCAAGGAAGACAAGCGCACCGGACGTAAAGACTTCATGTCAGTCTTTGATAGGAAACCGCGCTAAATCAGCCTAAAATAAAAATCTCCCGCGGGGTAGCCTGAAAACTACATGCCGGAGATTTCGGGTGACACGGCGATCAACTGTGTTTGGTTATGATTATATGCTTTTCGTCGGTAATGTCAATAGTGATTTTCAGGATTCACATCGACTGACGATCATCACAGATAGACGCTATGGCACATTCCTTCCGATTCCCAATTCTGCCTCTGGAGATTACTGCCACTGACAGCGCAATAGCGGCTGCCCAGCATAACCGGCGGCGGCAACGCGAGAAGACAAGTAGTGGCATACTAAATCTGTCTGTCTCCACTCCCCCAGCCATCAGTCAGGCCTGTGCCGCCGTCAGATGCTTGCTCACCGTATCTCGGCCGAAGCCAAGCTCCAGGCCGATCTCGATGTATGTACGGCCCTGGGCGTGGAGCTGCTGAGCACGCTGGAGGTCATCGCTGGTGAAGCGCCGCTTGCGGCGGGGTGGTTGCTTGGCTTGGCGGCACGTGGCGCGGACGGTGGACTCAGTGACACCGACCTCGACAGCGATCTCGCGGGTCGACATACCTGTGGGCTCAAGGCTCAGGATCTGGTGCTTCTTCGCCGCGCTGATCGGACGGCAGGTCGCGTTCCGGATGCCGCGAGCCGTCGTGGTCTCGCTGGCCGCCGCAGTAGGCGCTATGCTAGCCGTGCTCGGTTCCGGAGCCACCTCGCCCGCGATGAGACGCTTGCGGAAGACGAGCAGGGGTAGCCAGTTGTTCGAATTGATGCTGCCCAGGTGTACCACGAGGGGCGTGCGCTCCGGCCGGAATGACTCCGCTGGCACAGCAGCACGTGGACATCGGCGGTCAGATGGCAACCGCCTCCCGCATGACTGAGAAGTCCTCAGAATGCCACCGTCTCATCGGCTTTCGCACCCTCGTGACCCACGGTCTGCAGCGGGCCAACCATCCGCGGCACCGGAAGTCTTTATCCGCAGCATGCCGGCGATGCAGGTACTTACCTGCTCTCACGCACGCTGCTGCTCGGCCCCACCGGGCCGACGACGTCGAAGGAAGTTGAGGGAATACGCATGACACACGACATCCACACCATGAACACCCTGGTCACCGAGCCGGCGACCACTGGCACCTCGGCCGAAGAGGCGGCCAACCGTGAGCTCTTCGCCGCACGTGCCGAGCTCGCCTCTTTAGGAGCAGCGGCCTCGCCCTCCCGGCTTGAGCGGGCTCTCGAGCGTCTTGAGGCTGCCCAGAGGGCATCACAGCAGTCCCTCTCCCAGGCCGCCTGAGCAGGGTCGCAGCATCAGATCAGGACCACGAAGCCGATGTGGTCAACGTCTGCCAGATCACGAAAGTAAGTCGCCAAATCCACTGCCGCAGGTGCCGTCGGCGATGCGAGGATGAGCATATCCGCCAGGAACCCGAGGAGGACCTATGCCCCAGCTCGCAGCCGGTGATCGCGCCCCTGAGTTCGTCCTGCCCGACCAGGACGGCCGTACCGTGTCCCTCGAAGACCTTCGTGCCAGCACGGACAAGGGCGTCATAGTCTACTTCTACCCCAAGGCCTGCACTCCCGGCTGCACCAAGGAGGCGTGCGACTTCAGGGACTCCTTGGAGGGGCTGAAGGCGGCCGGCTACACCGTCGTCGGGATCTCCCCCGATCCCGTGACCGCTCAGGCCAAGTTCGCCAGCCGCCACGACCTGCCCTTCCCCCTGTTGTCGGACGCCGACCACACCGTCATGGAGGCCTGGGGCGTGTGGGGCGAGAAGAAGAACTACGGAAAGGTCTACACCGGCGTCAT
>ERZ773022.1050-NODE-1050-length-19822-cov-3.130925_pt1 | contig 19822 bp, 23 predicted proteins | sample MGYA00580839_ERZ773022 | MGnify/ENA primary metagenome ERZ773022 (study PRJEB29015, sample SAMEA2738020) | human oral metagenome | biome: human oral; feature: human-associated habitat; material: dental | place: China | collected 2044 ... | reverse complement strand
CTACTGGCGCTTCTACTTCTAACTCATCTAAGTCAGAAATAGTCTCAGAAGGTTCAGTTTGCTCTGTATCGAGTTTTTCTTCTGAGTCGATATTTTCCCCACCAACTTCTTCCAAATCGAATGTGGGCGATTCTGAGACATCTGGTGACCACTCTACAACTTCTTCTCCGACTTCAGAATAAACTGCAACTTCTTCACCTATTGGAGCTTGTTCAGAATGTGAGGATACACCTACCTCTAAATCATCCAAGTCTCCCCATAAATTATCTTTTTCCACACTAACCTACTTCCTTAATAACTGATCTACTGTTCTACCTAAAGAATCACAAACTGTCACAATGTTCAACTCAGGTGACGACCAAAAATAAACTGGACTTTCAGGTTTTAAACCTAACACTAAAATATCTAATGGACTTTCTAAGGGCAACTCTACTAACTTATGACCTGCAACTTCCACACCTAAATCCTCAGTATTTTCAACATAAGAACCTAAATCCAAAGCTCTATCCACTAACTGTGACTGATTAGTTGCAAAGTCATAGAAACCAAAACTAGATTGACCATCTACCTTAAACTGCGAAGTTACATCTAAGTAAGACACAACTGCAAATGGTTTTAAACCCTCTAATGTCTGTTTCCAATGAATATACTGTAATTTCGCTTTCTGAGGATTTACAGACCACAAAATTGGATTAATTACAACACTATCAAATCCGAACTCTTTAAAGCGGTGACTATGATGACTTGCAATACTTACTCTCAAATTAGTTGATAAGGCACTCACATCAGCTAAATCTTCTAGTAAGGATACCCAATCTTCAATAATAGAGCTAATTGTTTGACCTGACTCCAAATTGTAGCGAATGTACGGTAAGGTGTCAAAACCTAAATCTTGTACAAATTTACACTCATCATCACGTTTTGCAAAGTTCATGCCAAATTCAATGTAGTCAGAAGCGTAGAAGCGAATGGTTGAGATTAACTGTGGAGTCAAGTCCAACTTAGTATAACTCATACTTGGAGTTATCTCATCTTCCACAATAGAAGTGTACAAATATCCGCAAACTGCACTTTTTGGAATTTGAGCTAAACTAACTAAAGTTGTCAAACCTCTACGCTCTAAATAAGGCAAAACTAACCGTGTACAATCAACACCTTCTCTACCTTCTTCTAACGAAATAGCACGTTGAAAGAGACCATGCTCATAAACCAAAGAAACCTTATTACTACTTAGAAAGACTTCAACATACAATTCTACATTATCGTTAGCTGCTAATTCTAGCAACTTTACATAATCATCATAGAAAGGCTCTGCTTTTGTTAGATACGGAAGTTGAGCCATCTTTTGACTCTCCTCAACCAAATAGGTGTCACCTTTAGGTAAGCGAGCCTTTAATACATCTTGGTACTGTAAATAGTCTCGACCTAAAGGTGTATCTTCTGCTCTCAACAATAACTGCTCTCTCAAAGATTGTAATTCTCTTTCGAGCAGATAATAGGATACCACACTGTGTTGACTGTATGTTCCTGTAGCTAATTCTTTATCTAACTTGTTTACAAGTTCTTCTCTCTTACTTAGTAACTCTTTTAATCGTGTACCAATTTCAACTGCGCTTGGTACAACCCCTAAAAATGGGGAAACTTCTATTTTTGTCTGCAAAGAATAAACATCCTCGCTTTCATTTACTTTTTGTTAGTTTATCATTTTTCCTACCAATTTGCAACAAGTAAAACAAACTTGAAAAAAGAAAAATAGTAACTTTGCCAGTTACTATTTAATCACTAAATAACAAAATACCATAGAAGCAATACCGAGTGCTATAACAACCATGATACCGAGAAGTCGAATTAACTTCAAGAGACTAAGGTTTAATTTGCTCAATTTACTTGTTTGATAAACTTCTCGACCGTTCTTACGAATCGAGCTTGCAGTGGATAAGAAAATTAAGGCTACACAAACCATTAACACCATTTCAATAACAGTGACAGTTAATGCGTAAAAATTTGTAATACGAGCAACCGTTGTAATTAAGGTAATCTCACCACTAATATAGTTACTTGAAATATTATAACCTAACGTGTAACCTGCAGTTACTAAAATCATTGCACCTAAGAAGTACAAGAATGGTGCGTTTGAGATTGTTTTTAATTTAAACTCTTTACTTTGGTTAAACAAGCTTTGTTTAAATAAAGCCAACCGTCCACTTAGTGAACCATCAACCAAAGACTCATATACAAGAAAGGCAAGCCAATACATAGCTATCACAAGGATGACTCGAACGAACCACCCACCGGAAACCCCTACTAACTGCCGTAATACTTCTGCACGTATACTTGAAACATGTTGTTCCATGAAGGAAAACCTCTACTTTCTAATTTCCTAATGCAGTCAAATCTAAACCGTTAATCAAGGCTTGACCTGACTGCGTTGGTTGATATTCAAGCACATAGTGAATATCTTCAACTTTCCCATAAAATGAGCCACACAAGTTACACATAGCACAAGAAACTGTTACTTGCGCTTCACTTTGACCATTTGAAACTTGCACGGTATGTACCTCTGAAGGTAAATAATGAAGACCGTGTTGGTCGAAGTGTTTTATTGTCTGAGGAAATACCTCATCCTCTGGAAACTTTGTTAATTTAGTCTCATAACCTTCTCCAAACAAATAGAGAAAGGCTTGTCTTATCAATTCTGTTTTAGAACCAAGTGCCATATAGACCTACTTTCTAGCGAAACGCTAATATAATCTATCGACCTAAACTGCGATTTTAAACGGTTACTAAAGTCACATTTACTACAATGTAATAATTATCAGACTCTTCAAAGACCTCAGCTTTCACACCGAAGCGACCAAGTGAGTCCGTTTCTAACAAATAAGACTTAGATTCAACCTCATCTTTACCACAAGTATCAACCCACGTGTGAATTTGATTTTTGGGAATACCACTAACTCTTTCAAGTGAGTATTTTACAAACTTCTCAGCTCTTTCTCGGTCTGTGTAAACCTTAACTGAAGTCTTCCGACTTAACACTTGGGGTTTTTCATCTAAACCATAAGTCTTCACACAATGGATTGCTAAACCAACTGCATCTAGTTGGTCTTGGTAGCCGCTTTTTAGATAAACTTCAAAAGAGTCTCTCCACTTGTTCGCCCAAGGATGTGCTAACTCTTGCAAGCATAGTAGAATCTCTTCTTTTTCAGCATTATCTTTCGACCAAACTGCTTTCTTTAAAGGTGCTATACCCGTTTCAGAACGCAAGGTAGCTTTCCAAGTCTTATTGGATACCCTAAAGAACCGTTTAGCTTTCAACATACCCTCGGCTAACAAGTAATCGAGCGTGAAATTTAAAGCATAAGCTACAGAAGAAGTTTTTGCATTGTTTCCTAACAAAGCTTCTTCCACACACAACATGTCAAGCTCTGTTTGACCCTTTAAAACCTTTACTAAGATAAAGTCTTTCAACTCTTGCATCCGAAGACCTACAGAATAAGGACTATCTAAGTCTTTTATGCTACTTTTTAGATTAAAAGTCTCTAAAGTTTGACCGTTCCAATAGGCGATACCGGTGGAGGTTTTAGACAAGTCTAAAGCCAAAACACTATTTAAACCAAAACGCTCAGAACCCTCTTTGAAGTAATCTAAGTAAGTAAAACAAGGAGAACCACTAAACTCTTCCATATCAAATGTGAACATTAAGTCGTACCCCCTTCACTTCTTTTAGCAGATTTCACTTCTAAGACTTTATTTGTTAACAAAGTTAACTGCTCTTTCAACCCAGTTAAAGATAAAGAACCTTGGTTGAACTTCTCTTTCAACGTTTCTATATTCTCTCTGTGGATAGAGACTGTATAAGGAGGAGCTTTTGAAAAGTCAAATTGAGACTTTTCTTCTTGAACCTCTACAATCGTATCAGTTAGTTCAATACCGTAAAGTTTAGCCAAACTCTGTAGATAACCAAACCCATTAGGATAACGTTCTCCCAAGTATTGTTCTGCAAACAACTTGTGAAAACCAATAATCGTACCCTTCACACCACAACCAAAGCAGTTAAACACTTCAATTCCGGTTGCACCGTCTTTGACGATACCGAGAGAAGGTTTTAAATCCTCATGGAATGGACAAACTACGCGACTGTTCCCACCACTGAATCTATACTCAGAGTAACGAGGTTGGTGTTTGCAAACAACCACGTCCCAGTAGTTTGAAATAGTTACATCAAAGTGTCCAAGAAAGTTTTTATGATAGAGCAACTGTTCTTCTAACTGACGATAAGAAGCTTTAACTGTTCTTCTCTTTACCCTTGAAGTACCAATCATTCAACATCACCCACAATCGTACAATGTAAAGTTAAAGCTGACTGCAGTTTATCCGTAATCAAATCAATGTTCCGTTTAGATAAATGGCTAGGCGCACCACTTACATACTGTATAGACCCTTCTGCAACTAAAAATAACATAGAGTCATCGACATATAGCATAGTAGATTCAGAACCTTCTAAATAAGTAATCTCACGTGAACCAACATACGAACCTAAAATATCCAACAAATAAGGTTGGTTCAATTTTGAAAAATCATACTGCATCAGTCATGCACCGACTTTCTTTTTGGGTAAACACCTCGAATAAAAATTGCCGAGACAAGCTCGTCAACTCGGATACCCTTGAGTGGCGTGTCGAAGTAACCTTTAGGTTCTTTGAAGTTGTGGTGTTCTTGTCCGTCCCAAAAACCATAAGGACGAAGTTGAACACTCTCCAGCAACTTAAACAACTCCGTTAAAGACAAGTGGAAAGTTGGAACTAACCGTTTATCTAAGCGCAAATGTTGTTCATCTACAAGACTAGCTACTGCAAAGGGTTTTAAGTCGTTTTGTTCCCCAATTAAACTAGGTAAGTAGTTCAAGAAACGAACAACTTCTGCTAAATATAAGTCTTTCAACTCTTTAATTGCGACAACTGCTTGTGCGTCCTGATATCCCAGTTGCTTTGTATAATGTTGTAATAAGTGTTCTTGCACCACTAAATCTACAACCTCAATGTAAACCAAAGGAGTACCTTCAATATCAGCGACCCAAAGCCAATCGTAAGCTAAACCTAAATCAACAACTGATCGAGCTTCACTACTATCTAGTTCCTCTTTATACAGAATAGTGTACTTGTTAGTAAACTCCAAAACACCTTCCATAAAGAGGTCGTAGAAATCTTCTACAAATTGGTCTAATATCTCTTTTGTAAACTGTTTACTAGCCATTTAATATCTTTTCAACTCCTTCCCTTACTTTTTCAAACTCTAACAATTCCCATGTATTATAAGCACTCAATAATTCCTCAGAAACCCCATCACTTGGAGCCAATAAGATGTTTGAGGATACCGAAATCAGTGAGTTCCAACTCTTCTTGTTCATAGCTACACTCGGAGAGCCATCATTTTTATTGATAAATACAGGTAGTTCATAAGTGTTATTTGCAACCTTTAAGAACTCAACTAAACGGTAAACATTCAAATAACCTCTGTAAGTTTGATCCAAAGGTAAACCTCTTAAAGTATCTTTTAGCACCTCTACGAATAACTCTTTTGAGTAAAACGGTAATTGCAAATGTTGAAAGACTTCTGTTTTTGAACCTTCAGCTACATACTTATAACTTGCTTTGTTTAAAGGGAACAACTTCAGTGCAACTACTCGATTATATAAACTGCGAAATTCAGAAACAGAAAGCACAGTCTCTAAATCTGACTTCTCTAATAACCCTAAGCAAATCAAAGCACCTAAACGAGCATCAGATACCGAGCCGAGTTTCATAACTTTGTCTAAATGCCTTACAAAGTCATAAGGTACAAAGTCTTCACTACCTGTTTCTTTCCCTACAATAGCTGATTTAAACGCATTTGAAACATCAGTAGGTTGTAAACCAAACTTAGTCAAAAATGAATTGTAAGAAATATAGTAAGAACCATTTAACTCAATACTTTCATTTGAAGTCGTATCTCTCAAATACGTTAAAACAGAAGTTTCTACAAAAGTACCAACCCCTTTGACCTGCAAAGGTGAGATACCCATTGAAAAGAGTCGGCTACGCTCCGATAAAGTTAAATTTACCAAAGTGTGTTGAGTTAAAAAGGCACAAACAGTAGAGTAAGTCACACTAGGTAGAATATATACCTTTTTCTTAGACTTAGCTCCTACAATGTTACTTAAACGCAAATCCAAGTACCGAACCAAAGAGTAAAGCTGACTTGGACTCAACTCTAACTTACTAGCTACTCTTTCCAAGGAGTAGTCTAACTGACCTTGTAAGTCTTGCACAAATTGAAAGTATTCATCCGTTAGACTATCTGACCAATAATAAGGAGTGTTTGTAAACAAGTCTTTTACAATCGACTTAGGTTCAGACTCTAAGAACTTATCAATAAACTCTTTTTTGTCATAAACCTCTTTTAACTGCTCTACTACCTTCTCTAAAGTATAAACACACAAAGAAGGTGCTTGTGAAAACAACACCTTACTTAAACGAGGGTAAGTTTCCTTAGAGATAACCTCTAAACCACCTTTTACTTTTAACACTTCAAACTGAGCCTGAGACTGAACATATTCCTCAGATACCCTAAAGAACTTTGCCAAGTCACCTACACTCACACATATTTCAAATTTAGACATTGACATCCTCAATATCCAAGACGACAGCTTCCCCGTTGCGGATTTCTATCACTTGGTCTTTCATCTCAATCACATTATTTGCAACCTTATCCGTGAATACCGAAAGTGGAGCCATCTCCCCCGCTAAACGCGAGGGAAGTAAGTACATTTTAGCAATATTCTTAGCCGACATAGCATCATTGGTATAGAGCATCAAGTTCAAATCGGCTGATTTTGTCAACTCTTTTGAGTCCGCAGTGACGTTACGCAATTCACGGTGAATACCCTTACCTAAGTCTTGAATAACATCAGTCGCCAACTGAGAAGGTAGCCAAACACAAATATCCAATAAACCTTTCAAAGTCTCTAAACGTATAGACAACTTTTCTAACATGGTTTTCTTATCTGGATATTGACTGCTATCCATCGCTTGTGCGTAGTCAATGACTACAAACTTACACTCTTTTTCCTCTGCTGCTACTCGGAGAACAGTTTCAACCGACTCCAATTCAAACGGATAATCTGGTAAATATATTTTACCATAATTCGGATTACTTACCAAGTCCATCCGTGAAATTTTTTCAAGTTCTGCTACAGAGCTATCTAAAGTTCCACGCTGAATGTCGATACCGGCTATCTTTTCGTAGTTCTGTCCTCTTTGCACATTGTAATAATAGTCAAAGTGTGTAGCACGGAGTTCAGCCATTACCTTACTTGAACCACCTTCTTTCCCCCAAAAACATATACCAAAGCCATTTAAGAGAATTTCATGAGACAGACGAACTGCAAATTTTGACTTCATCCCTTTCTCCGGTGCTGCAAAGACCGCAAAGGTATTTGTATAAATACCCCCAATCGTAGCACTCAAAGTAGGTAAATGTTGTAAGTTTGAAAGCAAAGTCGGTCTTCGAGACTCTTCCTCTTCAAAGTCAATATCCGAGGCACAGACAAGCTGATACGAGTTCTCTTTACCTAGCGAAGCCTTAATACTATTTACCTTCTGTGAAAGGAAATCAAGCGCACCTTCGATACCGAAGAATGTTTTTCTCTGCGAACGAATAGGGTTCGTAAGCGCAATCGAAGCTTGTTGCAAAGTGTCATTGACCGCTAATTTAGCATAAACCAACTTAAAGCGAGTCAAAGCATCTTCGAAAGTAGGTTCTTTCAAGAACGAAGGATTGCGATATTTTTGGTAAACCTCTACTACAGAAACCAACAAACCTTCAATCGCAGTCGAACCTTCACTCACATAAGACTCAAACTGAATACGGTCAGTATCTTGGGCAATCTCAGAAGCGTTTGCTTGCAAATAAACCTTCAAGTAGTCTATATCAAGTAATAAACCTCTTTCCATTTGTACTTTCTTCAACATAGAATAAAGTACATAGTTCTCATTACGGAAATAGTCGTTCTGCAAACGACCCATCTGACCTCTTAGAGAGTCGAAGTCTCTAAGAAGATACCCCATCACTTGGTTTTCATAATATTCAAGTTGAACCTCTGGGCTTTTATCTGAAATCTCAGAAGGTGTAATGTCTGATACATAAGCAGACTCCGTACCTTCTGCTTCGGACATCAGTTCCCAAAGCTCTTTATCTTCAAACACTAAAAGCAAATCTCCTCTCTAATTTTGTTCCATTTACAAACATTATTTCATTCTAAAACCAACCACCACGTTCTAACGCATCAAACTTTTCTTTTGTAGTCATATTAGAAACATCTTTTGGTGGTCTAGGTACACGTGGTTGCAAAGGAGGTCTTTGCGATTGGGATACCCTTGGTTGACTAGTTGGTTGTTGCGGTTGAGTATATTGACGAGTTGGTTGCTTTGGAGGTTCTTCTTTCTTCAACGGTTGACCGAAACGGTCAAGACCCATCTCCAAAAGCTCTGCTTCCGTAAACGGTTCTCCTGTCAAATAATTGTAAGCCGGATTGTTTGACTCGTACATAGGTTGAAACCCTCTTTCTACTGATTGTTGATAATAAGGTTGTTGTGGTTGATAATAATTTGGTTGAGTCAAGTAACTGCGACCTAAATTGAAGTCTGTAATAGCATCTTGCAAAATACGTTGGAAATTTTCGGTGTCCTTGCCCCAAAAATCTGTGAGGTAAATGTTATCATCAAAACCCATAACAGAAATAACCACAGAACCAAAGAAGATACCCCTACCTCTTTGTATACTTGCAATCTGAGGTAGGTTTACTGTTAGTTGGTATTTGTTCAAAACCAACCCTTTATCCAAAATATGCAAACGCAAGTTTGTCACACAAACTAAAACACGTGCTTCACCACTTTTACAAGCAGTAATATAACGCAATTCTTCATCTGCTCTCAACGTTTTAGCAAGTTCTTTCAGTTCAAACCCAGTACCAATAAAGGGGGTCTTCACTAACATATTCACAACTTTATTTTGCTCCAAAAAGGGCAATATTTTCTCTGTGTAGTAAGGATGTACCATGTTTCCAACTCCCCTTATCAACTTTATTTAGCTAGATTGTTCAATGTCTTTAATTGAGAAAACATCAGAACGCTTGAAAGACACCCTATCACGACCTACACTAATCAACGCTTCATCTGGTGCGCCAATTAGAAATCTGCGAATATCGGAGCTATTAGAGGTCTTTGATAAGCAACACCAACGACCTTTATAGTCGTCTCCAACTTCCCCAATCGTAATTTGATCTCCTGCTTGTAGTTCAACTTTCTGTCCGTTCACTAACAACAATTCAACAACTGAAACCATTTCATTGCACCTTATTTTTGTCCAAAAAGGTTTTTCAAACCAGCAACTACTACCTCTTTTAAGTCCGACAAAGCACCAAAAATCGTTTTCTTGCTCTTTTCAGCTTTCAATGAGTTCAAAGTAGCTCGAACCTCTTGAAGTTGTTTTGATAAACCGTCTTGTGCGTTTTTTAAGTCAATCACTTCATGTTCTTTAGCAAGAACTGTTTCTTGGACTTTACTTAGCTTCGCTTTGTGTTCTTCCTCTAAAGTCTGAATGTACTCAGCTTGTTTTTTGTTTGCTTCTTCCAAATCAGTCTTTTCAGATAGCAACTCAGTTTTACGCAGTTCAATACCTTTATTTTCAGTCTCTAGCGCAGCGATACGTTCTTCTGCTTTAGTCAAGTCCTTATCTTTAGCTTTAAGGTCTTTTTTAAGACCTTTCAACTCTTTATTCAAATTTTCTTTATCTGTAACTAAATTGTTATAAGAACCAACTAAAGTGTTATAAGAACCCTCTAAGTTCTTATAATCAAACTTAAGTGTTTCTAGTTCTTTTTCCAAATCGTTTGGTAGAACAGTCTCTCCTGAGTTGTGAAATCGAACAGACGACTCGTCTGACACCTCTTCTTTCTTCTCAACTTTTTCTGAAACAACCAGTTTCTCTTTCTTAGTAGCGGTTTTAGATTTTGGTTCCTTTGAAGATACCCCTACAAGAGTCCCTTCATTTGATTTAATCGGTTTTCCTGCTGGTGAAAGCTCTCCGACCTTACGAGGTTGTGTTCCATGAACCATCAATTCCCCTTCAAGATTAGCAAACTTAGGTTTAGGACGACTACCTTTAGGTACATCACGATTTACTGCAGCTTCAGACAACTGAATCAACTCAATAGGAGAAATCCCTTGTACTTCAAACTCTACATCTTTACGCAAGTCATATTCTTGACGAATTTCCTCTACTGTTTCAACTGAATAAGCCAACATGAAGATGGAAGCCTTAAACAGTTGAGCAAAGTCTGAACCTGAAAGACCCCAACGCGCACCTGAGTTACTTACTCGAACTGCACCGTTTTTTGGATTTGATTTACTTGTTGAAATTCGCACATAAGGTGCATAAGTATTTACTACATCTTTCGTAAGAACAATTTTTAATTTCATCTTTGTCTAACTCCTAAAAATCAATATTTTCTTTATTATACCACAAAACAAAGTATAAATCAATAACAATAAGAGAGCAAGTTGAAAAATTTTCATAACAACTTGCAATCTTAACTAACTAGCTATTTATTTGTTCGGTAAATCTATTTTAATCGATCCGTTTGCCAAGTGAACTTCGTCTACTGAAACGCTCTCTGCTTTCTTTTGTGCAGCTGTTAGTTGGTCTTGAACGACTGATTTTACTAACTCTTCATATTGCTTATCTTTACGAGAAAACAAGCGTTTAAAGAACCCACGTTTTTTAGGTTTTTCTTGAGTTTGTGGGGATACCGCATTTGAAGTAGGTACTACCTCATTAGACCATTCTTGTGAGCGTTCAAAGGATAACTCAGTTAGAACATCAGTTGCTTCACTTGAATAATCTAAACTAGTACCACCTGACTCTACAACCTCAGTAATCTCATCTTGTAAGTCTTCAAGGTCAATATCTTGACCCATTCCTTCTACAAGGTCTCCTGTATCTAATTCTCCTAACTCATAAGAAAGACGAACTGGCTCTAATTTCAAAGCAAGACTTTCAATACTTTGATATTGAGAGTCTACTAAACTACTAACTGCGCTTAAACTATCTTGGTGGAGACTCGTTTCCAAAGAAGCAAGTTCACTTAGGGATACTGAGGTGCTTGCATAAACTTCACTCTCCAAAGCTGATAAGGACTCTGAAACCGAAGTAGAAACACTCGCTTGGTGAGTAGATAAGGACTGATTTAACTGATTACTATAATCAACCAAAGAGTTAGAAGTCATCTCAGAAAAAGAAGTAGATTGACTCTCTACTGCCGACAAAGATTCACTAATTGAAATAGACTCACTCTCTGAGTGAGATACCGATAGGGAGTGTGAAACAGACTCACTCTCAGAAATTGAAGCGCTCTCTGACAATGACTTCGCTAAGTTCTCTTTAGCTAAAGCTACCAACTCTTGCAACCACTCTGACATGAATGGAACAAGAAGAGCCAAAGCCGTGTCTTCAAAGTACAACTCTTGGTCTAAATGAATAACCCCTTCATCATCTACAAATATAGGATGTGTATAATGTTGCGCTCTCTCAATACCTTCTGAATCTTTCTCCTTACGAATAATCGTTAAAGTTGAACCTACTGAACCTTCCGTCATGTCAGTCGTTACAACAACTTTTACAAATTCTTCATTACCGTAAAGGTTCGGATGTTCAACTAAGCGCTCAGTTACATCCTCAGACTCAAACTCTACCTTAGCCAACAAAGTGGTTACAAAACCATTTTCTGTTTGGACTTCTGCTTGGTTACTTCTAATTAATTTCAAGTTTTCTCACCTACCTATTCTGAGTTTACAATTTATACAAGTTCGTTTCACTTGCACTTAAAGTCGCTACAGGTTTCTTAGACTGCGTAGATTTAGGTCTCCCTTTGGCTTTCGGAGGTGCTACATCTTCTAGCTCAACCTCTGCCATATTCAAACCTAACACTTTATTTGAGTTACGAATAACACGATTTGTTCTTGCTACACGCTCTTCATCAGTGCTATTTTGACGAGGGATACCAATATAAAGATATTGTCGAGAGGAGTAACTATCCTCAGAACCTAAACGTTGAAGAACATTGTTAATCTGAGAACCATCCGTCAAAATCACATAAGTGGACTTCCCTTCAAAAGCACGTTGTCTTACAAAATCCTCAACTAAATACCCATCTTCTCTCATAGAAGGACTATACGCAACAACTACAACCTCACTCAACATGAGATTTTCATAATCCTCACGTTTTTGTTTGATACCTTGCAATCTAAAAGGTGTAATGAAAGGATGGACACTAAGACCTGCTTTATATGCTGAACCTAACAACCAAAAAGCTAATAACTCCACATCTGCTCGCACACCTAAATAGAATAATACCGAGGTCTTGGGTTTCTTACCTACTGACAACGAACCTACAAAAGCACCGATAGACTCTTCTATAGAGTTGTATTGGTCTTGGTCTAAACTCTCAGCAGTTAATTCCCCTAAAACTAACTTCAAATCTACGAACAAACGAGAGAATACCCTGCGAAGACCTAACTTCTCAGATAAACCTTGAGTTGCACCCTCTTGCGACTGTACACCTTCTACTACATGTTTTGTTCTCAACTCCTCACACAACGGACAAGGAACCAACTTATTTACAACTGTGTCAAATACTAAACCGTCTGAACACTCTGTGGATTTACACAATTTCATTTCATAATCTCCAGTTTAATTATAGTCTTTTAGAACAGAAAACAGAACATCAAAAACATGGTGTAAGTCTGTTTCCTCAGTTATAATCGTAGTTATTTTTAGCCAACCATTACGGAAAGAAAACTCTAAGTCTACATCTTTGAACCCTTCTGAGTCTTCTGAGCAAAATTCACTACCGTGGTAAAGATAAAGTGGAAACTCAATACGGAAGTAAGCATAGTCTCGAACAACTTGAAAATCCGCTGCAAAAAGACCTGCATCTTCCCTATCAAAGTAAAAATACCAATTAAGTTTATTCACTTCCCACTCATAATCAAACTCGCTAGATTTGAAATTAAAACCTTGGGAACTATGGTCTTTACTTGTGTATTCTGTTACCAACCGTTCAAGGTCAATTAAATTCATTGGTGTTTTCATTGTCTAAACTGCTTTCTAATCTTATAAATCTCTGTTGTAATGTCTAAGTAAACCTTCAAAAACTAGTTTGAAATCGGAGTAAACCCAAGTTTGTGGATACCCAATCCAAATTAAGGAAAGAGTCATTGCAGAAATAGCGGATATAATAGCATCTTCGCTTACAAAGTTGTCTACATCAATAAAAGAGTCTGCAAAATCTCTTAAGGTTTGAGAGTCCATACCAAGCCAGTTTCCGTGAGGGTCAAAACCTAATAAATTTGAGTGTGTATTCATCTTCTTTTCACTACTTTCTACTAACAAAACAACTAATTCTTTTCTTCAGAAAGGTACAAGTGAAAACCTGTCTCATCGAGATACCCTTGCCAAATCTCACTTCCTTGTTCATCTAACTTCAATAAGTTAATGCGAGAATACTCAGAACCTGATTTAGAGCCACCATCGATGAAATAACGAGTAAGCAATGGTTCTCCATCTAACTCCAAACTATCCTTCAAAATCTGACAAGGATTGATTTGATGTTCATATTCTTCCATTGTGCAAGTTGGAGTATGACCTGAAATAATAGTTCTCCCTTTAAAGTCTGAGTGTAAATCTACCTCAGTTAAATGATTTAAAGAGTCAATGTAAAAGTCTCTAGTCCAAACCATCCCCTCATTATCTTGCTTGTCCAAAGGTAAGTCCAATTCAAAACCTGCGTGGACTAGAATGTTCTTACCATCTTCTAAATAATACGGAAGAGAACGCAACCAAACTAATTCATCATACAAGTGAAACAACAACTGCTCCCTCAAATCGCTCTCAGAAGCAAAAGGGATACCAAGGTTGGCGAGGGTTTCTTCTCGACCATTCATGTACCACCAGTTTGTAGTAAATGGACGGAAAGCACTATCTAACAAGAAAATATCGTGGTTTCCGACAATCGCTTTTGCCTTACCTCTATCACACAAGTTCTTTACAAAATGTAAAGTATCAAGAGTTGCATTGGGTTTTAAATCAAAACCATCTATATAGTCTCCACCAAAACGAATTTCACAATCCTTATCTGTGAACTCTGGTAAATTCTCCAACTGTTTCAAAACTTCAAAATTTGCATGAATATCAGACAAATACAAATATGACTTCAAAGCACAACCTCCCTTATACTAAATCCTACTCAAAGAAAACAACCAAAATCTCACTATTTACCAACAAACCAAAAGGTGCGTGGATTTTATCTTCCACTTCAGCACCTACCATGTACAAGTTTGAGAACTTATTTGCTAGAATGTCTTCTTTGAAATCTCGCATATCGTAAAACTCAACTGTAGAAGAACCGTCTAAACCTAAATTAGTTAGTTCCTCAAAGTCTTTTAGTTTCATCTTTCATAACCTAATTCATCTAAAATCTTATCAACTTCTGCTACTGCAGAGCGAATTGTCTTAGTGCTTTCAACTGACTGTAGTTCTGGTTTTACATAAAATGCAAGCTTTTTAGCTTTCTTTCGTAAAAGTGGATAACCGTGGCTTTTGCGCCAGTTATTTGACCAATACTGAGCATATTTATAATTAGTGTTCACTGAGGTATAGAGAACCATTTGGTCTTCTGTTTCCTGTGGTTTAGGTGCGACATAAACAAAGATTGAATCTTTATCTTCATTGTAGTTTACTGGTTGAAATCTTTTCATGTGAAACCCCTTATCCTATTAGTTATTCTTCAATTATTCTGCGTTGAAAACAACTGCAGCGTAAAAGCGACCTTCAACATAAGAAATCGAAACGCTTTGAACATAAAAACCTTCAGTATGATTCAAGAAAAATTCAATCGCATCTTCCAACTTACTAGTCGAATCAACCTTAAAAATCCTAACTGCACTTTTCTTAGCCATGTAAAGTTAAACCTTCTTTCATTTCTTCTAAATCATTTGACCATTTAGGATACGAAACAACCCCATTCATATCTTGGTTCGAGTAGGATACCGCAACAATAGATGAACTTGCACCCTCTGAAATCTCTTGCTTAGTAACTTCCACCACAGTATTTACTAGGTCTGGGTCTAAAAAGAAATTGTTCAATAAGCTAACTTCATGTTTGGTATGAGCTAATCTATTTTTCGTACTCACACAAGCTTCTTCTAAGACTTTATACTCTTCTCTTCTAGCTAAAACTAAGTAAATATGCTTATCATGAATATCTTGACTACGGACAATACGACCTTCAATTTGATTCGTTATTCCTGAGTTTCCTGTGAAAGAGTAGAAAATTAAGTGGTTCATAAACCCTAAATTCAAACCTTTCTTCAAGTTAGTTACAATAACTCTATAACCTTCTTTATGAAATTTGTCTAATTTTGCATCTTTCTTCTTAGGGGTGTTGTCCTCTCCATTTATGGTAAGAGCCTTTATCCCTAACCCCTCTAAAAATCGAACCAACGTGTTCTGAGCGTCAACAGAATGAACATAAATCAAGGCTTTATCCTGACCGATACGGTATTTAAACAAATCTTCAATCACTTGCAACTTAGGTAAAACCTCTGGTGTAATTTCTAAATCGGGATCAAACCATGAAGGTTCATCCCAAACATAACGCTTATGTCTAGTTTTACTAAATAACTTGTTTTGGTATTGTGAGGGTTTGTATAAAACCAATTCACAGGTAGAGTTCTTAACGGATACCCCTAACTCCTTACGAGCCGTTCCAAAAGCCATAAATCGAGTTGAGAGTTTAAACAACTCAGGGTCTTTATAACCTAAAATTTGGTGTGTTTGAAATGACTTCTTCACAAATAACTCTTCAAATTTTGTCTTTAAAGGCATGGAGTCTGGAAAGAGGAAATTTAACTGATTGTACATGCCTTCAATCGACTTCTCAAAAGGAGTAGCGTTCATCACAACTACATGATTTGCGAACTTTGTTCTTACAGTTTTACAAGCCTTATAAATGTCCGACTTAGTAGAACCTAGTATAGAACCCTCATCAATAAAGAAATAATCGAATTTACCATGTAACTTTGTAGTGTGTGCAAGCCACAACATAAACTCGTGACTTGAGGACACTGCTGAATAAGAAGCTACTACACCACTAGGATAACCTAACTCTTTTTGCTCTTTAATAAAAGCACGTACTTGGTTAGCATCACCTGTAGTAGTAGCTACATAATCTCCTGTAAAGCGAATTAACTCTCTACGGGCTTGCGCTACCAAACCTACCTCTGTTAAAAACAAATAACGCAACGGTCTTCCTTTAGTTCTCTGTTTTAAAGCACCTACATGGTTAATAACCGAAGCAACCGTAGCAGTCTTTCCTAACCCTACACTATCCATAATTAAAGCGGAGCGTGCTGCTAAAATAAAATGAACCCCATAAGTTTGATACCAACGGAGGGAACCTTTTGCAACCCCCTCTTTTAACGAAGACTTTGCTGCAATTACATGGTCTATCTGCTCAGGTGTTAAATCTAATAAGCTATCTGCTAACTCTGGGAAACCTACTTGGTCTTCATCCGTAGCTGCTTTCTGAAGAATACTATCTAACAACTGGTAACGTTGTATAGGAGCCGACTTATCAATAAATCCACCTTTGTATAATAAGACCTCTGTTACTGCCACAAATTTTCGCCTTTCTTACTGTTTTTACATCTAATTTTAGCAAACTAAAAGAAAAAAGTCAAGGGTTATCCCTTAACTTTTACCGTTTTCTAATGCTTTGTAAAATTCACTCAAAATAAGAGCATCGACTTCTTTCTTAAACTCTGGGTTCAAAGCAGTTACTACAGGTTTGTAAACATCCTCATATAATCTACGCTCTGGGAACAAAACTCTATACTGTGTTCCTTGGCGCTTCACCTTGATACCATGAACTACAAGCCAACCACCTACTAAAGCAGAGCAAATGCCACAGATTCCATTTGGAATACCCTCTGCATTAACTTTCACAAAGCGAATGTTTTCTACTAATTTCACTTCTAAAAAACCTTTCTACATCAAGAGTGTGCAAAAATCAAGACTCCGCTCTTTCTCAACACTTTACCTTGTCTTACTGCAGACTCAATTTCACTTGGAGAGAAATAACCTAAAGCTACTTGCTCTGACACTCGTAAGTTCCTACGACAATAAGAGACAAAATCTTCATTGACTAATCGAACCGTTTTATCATTTACTTGACCTTGAATTTGTGGTTGCACTTGAGGTTGAGGTCTCTGCACAATAGGTTTAGGTTTACCAACCGATTGTGATTGTGGAATAGAAACTGTTTGAGGTTTTGGATCTGGTTTCGGTTCTTGAACAGTACGAGGTGCAATCTCTGGTTGGGATACCCTTGCTTGAGGTTGATGAGGTTTTACAACCGATTTTTCTTTCGCTACATAAGTCCAAGGTTCTCTCATACCTACATAGTCCGAACGGAAAATCTCTTCTTTAAACTCTACTCTAGTGGGTTCATTCTCAAACTCACTTTCAGAAGTCTCAGATTGGCTCAGATTTGATTTTTCTTGCGAAGGTGTAGTTTTACCTACCTCTAATTCAAACTCTTCTACAGACGATTGTGGAGTGTCTGAGAAGTCATCTGAAGGGTCAACTTCAAACTCTCTTAACTCCAACTCTTGCTCTTCCTCATCTGAGTTCGAACTTAAACCTAAACTAGCAAAGGACACTCCCTTCAGTGGGTCTTGTTCTTCCTCCTCGATTCTCCGTTCAACTTCCTCTTTACTCTTCATAGAAGTCAACCAATCTAAGTCTTGAGGGTTTTCAAAACCTTCAAATAATGATTCTAAATCAACCGTTTCATCTTCTGAACCTTCAGTGTCGAGAAGATATCGAGGACTTTCTTCTACAACCTCAGTTTTTATGCTCTCTTTTGAAACCGTAGGTAGAGGACGAAAGAGCGAAATTCTCTCAAACTCCCTCTTTTTAACCTCTTCATACGTTTCGTAAGCAGCCATTTTTCTAGCATATACTTGCATAGCAAGCAGAAACCTAGAACTACTAATTGGATATGTAATTTCCATATATTGTACAACTCCTATTCTTCTGCTCTCTGCACCTAAATATCTCGAACAAAGTAATCATTTACATTCTCTGACTTAGGGAAACGCAAGGAATCCTCCTCAGCAAAGTCTGTATCAGAAACAGAGATACCGAGTTTCCCTAGCGTTTTACTTGCTTGCTCATTCTTCAATCTTGTTACGTAAGCTGAACTTGCACCCTCTTCTGGGTAAAGTTTAGTCCACATCTTCCGTTGTGTTTCATACAACTTATCTAAACGCTCTTTACCCCCATTCATGCTCATAATGAGAGGTGCGTGACCAAACTTAGGCTCGTCTGACCCAGCTAAAGTATAAGCAAAGTCTCCTGTATTTGTAGTTGGGAAGTCAATTTGTCTATAAGAATCTTCCCAAATCGTTTTCTGAATAGGTTGACCTGCTTTAACTGCGAACCTATTCCCCACCATACGAGAAGCCGTTTTAGGGAAGTAATCATTATGCAGTTGGTGAGGTACGAAAATCAAGAAAATACCAACATTCGGAAAGGCAGTTAAAATTTCACTGAGGTAAGCCTTATAAGTTACTTTCTCGTCTTTATCCAATTTCTCAGCAAAGGAAATAATCTCGTCCAAGACTACAAACAAGTAAGGTAACTGCTCAGATTCATCAGAACAATTTGCATTGTAGTTCTGAATTTTCAACTGGTCTCCAATCAAGCGTTTTCTTCGAGGAGCTTCCTCAGATACCACCCAATCAAGCAAGTCCATAATAGCTTTTGTACCTGTTGCAAATTTACGCAAATGAGGTAAGGTAATTTGATACCAATCCGAATCCTTGTTCTTCATATCTCCTGCAACTACTTGAACCTTGCGTGGAGAGTTTAAAGCCATCATCTGATTAACAATACCTGTAGCGAGAACGGATTTCCCTGTTCGAGCCATCCCTGCAATAATTGTACCTGTGTGTTTTGCCAAGTCAAGAAGAATAGGCTCTCCATATTCATCAGCGCCAAATACTACTGGGAGTTCATTCTTAGTATCTAAGAAGAAATCTTTACTTGAAGCAATCAAGTCTCTCAACATGAAGGATGTACCTGTCTGTTTAAAGATAGTAATTGCAATGCGACTACCTTTACCAACCGCAGTCGTAGTTACATTCTCACCAAAGTAATCTTTCATTTGGTCTTTCAACAACTCAGTAATCTCTTTTGCAAAGAGTGTTTCTTTCCCTTTTAACTTCTCTGGACGGTCTGTAATAATTTCAAACACAGACACGCGCTCTGTAATAGACTCAACGTTCACCCAATCCATTTCAGATAGACCTTTGACACCACCTGTTTGGGCGTCTCTGAGGAAAGTCTCTAACTGCTTGAACTCTACGCTATTCTTCGGAACTTCGCGAGACCAATCGGGTTTTAAACTTGAACCATCTAAAATAGACAAGTATTTATCCAAAAGAAGACTTCGAGTTACTAATTCTGGTTCTACTAAACCACCTGCTAAATCAGAAGTGAAAGCACCCTCAGACACCTCTTCTAACTTAGGATGTTCTAACTCTTCTCTTGAACTAGAAGAATCCTCTTCTCTCTCTTCTTGATTATCTTCATCTTCTAAGTCCTCTGAGTCATCTACAATACCCCAAATATCTTTGGCGCTTGCGCTTTCTGTTGAGATACC